>Ga0224558_1004333_pt1 | contig 11100 bp, 14 predicted proteins | sample 714S32024metaG_FD_180682 | JGI IMG/M metagenome (GOLD analysis project Ga0224558, IMG submission 180682) | Peat soil microbial communities from Stordalen Mire, Sweden - 717 S3 20-24 | ecosystem: Environmental > Terrestrial > Soil > Wetlands > Peat | place: Sweden: Norrbotten County, Stordalen... | reverse complement strand
TGGCCATTTTCGGCCACCTACGGACCCGGGCGGCTCACCTTCAACGTCGGCCGGCTGGGGCGCAAATGGTTCTCCTTGGCGCACAACCGCAAGGGAATCAATACGCTCCTGATTCACGAGTTCGGTCACGAATACTCCTTGGACCATCTGAGCGAGGACTATCACAAAGCGCTCTGCCGCATCGGGGCGGACTTGGTGGAAATGGCCGCAAAACAGGAACCTCGCCACACCCTGCAAAGCCGTACAATGGAGCGACCATGAGGGGTCTCCTCATTACGTTCGAAGGAACCGAAGCCACCGGCAAAGGCGTGCAGGTTCAGCGCCTGATTCCCTGGCTGCACGAGCGCGGCCACACGGTTTGCAGCCTGCGCGAGCCCGGCGGCACTCCTACCGGCGAGGAACTTCGTCATGTTTTGAAGCACCAGCCCGATTGCATGGGCATGGATCCGGTTACGGAACTGCTCATCATGAACGCCAGCCGCGCGGAGTTGGTGCGGAAAATCATCCGCCCTTCACTGGAGCATGGCGAAATCGTTCTGTGCGATCGCTTCTACGATTCGACCTGCGCTTATCAGGGCTACGGGCGCGGTTTGGATCTTTCATTGGTGCGGCAGGTTGTTGATGCCGCAGTAGGCGAGACCAAACCCGATTTAACTTTCCTGCTCCGGATTCCCGTGGAGGTCAGCGAGGAGCGCCGCCGACGGCGCAACGCTGCACTCCCTTTCAGGTTCGATCGCTTTGAAGCTGCCGAGAGGGAGTTCTTCCTCCGCGTCCAGGAAGGCTACGATGAGATCGCCGCCAGGGAACCGGAACGGTTCCGCGTCATCGACGGCACCCAAACGTTAGAGGAGGTGCAAGCGCAGATACGCCAGCACTTCCTTGCGCTGACAGATGGCGACCCGCGACAGGCTTTCAACGAAACTGTGCCGGCGGCCAACTCCCCACGGGAACATGTGAGATTTTCAGCGCTGCCAGCCCCTCCCCAAAAACCTCAGCACGTGTTTGTCAAATAAGGGCGATATGCGTAACAGGTTGCGGCGTTTTGCTGCCCCGCGTCGCCTCCCCCCAATGCTCGCCCCCTTGCATTCCCAAGGGGGCTGCGCGTCAAAACCCCAAATTCGGTTGTCACCACACTTGGCCAGGCGTACCATCCGCGCCGAACCGATCGCCGGCCAATTGAAAACGAGCATCATCCTTATCGACTTCGAGAACGTTCAGCCCAAGGACCTGACTTCGCTCCGCGGACGCCCCTTCAAGACCAAGGTCTTTTGCGGAGCCAACCAGACCAAAATCCCATTCGCCCTGGCCGCCGAGCTTCAACCCCTCGGGCCAGATGCCGAATACATCCGCATCCAGGGCACCGGTCGCAACGCCCTCGATTTCCACATCGCCTACTACATCGGCCGCCTCGCCGCCGAGTCACTGGCGCAACATTCCTCATCGTTTCTAAGGACACCGGGTTCGACCCACTTATCAAGCACCTCAAGACCCAAGACATCACCTGTCACCGGTTGCCATCACTCAGTGACATTCCAGGGCTTGCATCACCGCCGGCCCCTTCATCCCCGGATCGCATCCAAAAAGTCGCCGACAGCCTCCTGAACCGAAAAGACGCCAGGCCCCGCAAACTCAAAACCTTGACCGCCTTCATCAAGGGCCAACTGAACGCCCGGGCAACCGACGCGGCGGTCAACGACGTCGTCGCACGCCTGACACAGGCCGGCATGTCAACTCAGCCCGACGGCAAGCTGACCTGGCCCTCCGCATAGGCCCCCGGACCGCTTGTGTTTAATGGCACGAATGAACATTTTCACAACAGACCATCCCTTGGCCTCACAGCCGTCCTGGTCCGACGCGAAAGAGCATCCAGTGCTGTCTATCCTCTGCAGCGTTTTGCTGCTGGGCCCAATCCTAACGCCTGTGGTCATTTGGCGCCTCTATGTGTATTTCACGAGCGACATTGGCGCAGACAACCCCTTCCCAGATCCCTGGCGGGCTCTTGCTTGGATGATCATCGTGGCGTTTGCAATCAGCCTCGTCTGCGCATTGCCGCTCGTGCTGCTGTATCGGATGTTTGCACGGTGCTGGAAGAGGTGGTGCGCCAGCTAGTGGGCAAGAGCTGAAATCCCGGTCGTTGCCCGACGAAGTGTGGTCCTGCCCCAAACTAGCATTGCGGATGACCCAGCCGGCCTCGCCACTACCGCATGGTAGTTCTCTCTAACATTTTCTCCTGGCCTGCCGTTTCCCGGGTTCGGGCTTGGCCTTTGAGGCGGCAAACGATTTGCGGGGGCGAGTCCGGGGCAAGGGAGGCGGGGCCAGCAATTCGTGAATCCCCAGACCGAAGCCCCTGGCAATCTTCTCGAGCGTGACCAAACCGGGGTTTCTTTTGATCCCGAGCTCGTAGAGCTGATAGAGTTTATATCCGATGCCGCAAGCTTCCGCGGCCTTTTCCTGCGTCCACCGGCAGGCTTGCCGCAGCTCTCGCAATCGTTTTCCGAACGTGATCGATGCCGATTCTTGTTCCACTCATAGCAGGGTGAGATTCGATGGTTGACAGCAACACTCACTAAAGGTAGTTCAAAAATGTGAACTTACGGAACTCGATGCCGGATTCGTCTTCCGGATTGGTTGCCTTGCCGTTTGGCGGCGCAAAAAGGGAGGCCCTGGAGCCTCCGGAACCGCGCCCGGCTTCGGCGGCCAAGGCCGCAGCGGGCGTTAAGGGGTTGGATCTCGGAACGGATTGGATTCGGAGCGCCGGCAGGGAAAGCCCGCGCTCCCGGGCATCAGCCGCCGCTCCCCTGCCTGGTCCGCAGCTTGTCCCGCTCTTTGCGCATGTCGGACGGGAACAAATCGTCGGTGGAAACGTTCAGCACCACCGAGAGCCGAAAGAGCTCCGAATCCGCCACGCGACGAAGCCGGGCTTCAATTTGGGAGAGAGTCCCCCGGCTGATATCCAGGCCGTGCAACTGGCAGCGAGCGGCCAGTGCCTCCTGGGTCAAATCCAGTTTGTTGCGCAATTTCCTGACTTGCGGTCCTACGACGTTGGCAGGTGTTTTGGTTCGGGCCATGCGCGAGTGTGCTCGTGACCCTATTGGGAAAAGGAACTTGCCTTGCTACGAATTCCTAGCAATCTCTCGGAACTGGATCGGCCGCAAGCCGCGACCCTGAACCTGACGCCGTGATGCGGGACTTCCTGGAAAAACCCCGGAGGGCGGCAGCGCAAACGGCGCGAAACATAAAAGGCAGGAAATGGCCTGCCGCAAACAGAGACTGACGCATGTGGAAGTCGAAAAATGCGAGTTTAACGGACAGCAGCTGCGCTTCGTCACCGGACGGACCCGGGACAAGGCGGGCAGCCGCAAGCTCGCCCGACTGACGTTCCAGCCTTTGCCGGCCGGCACCTACGAAAAACCTATCCCGCGCGAAATCACCAGAGTTTTGATCCCGTGAAGAGCCAAGTGTACCTGGTCCAAAACTGTGGCGGAGTATCGCTGGAGGTGGTGGCCGGCCCCTTTGACTCGGAGGCAGCCGCGGCCATCGAGGAGGCGATCATCCAGCGGGTAAAAGCGGACCCGGGGCTCCGGCACGGGGGAGACGATACGCTGCACACGCTGGAGGTCGCTCCCGACCGCCAACCGGAATTTAGCGGTTTCTCCGGCGGTTACATGGAGAACATCCGCTGGGTGGCGGCCGGCTGCCCTCCCCAAGGAAAGCCGGACACCTGGGACCAAGCAGACTTTGCTCTGGCCACCCAGGAAAAATGCGAATGAAAAGCACGCCATTCCGATTTTACAACCGCCCAAAAACCACTATAGCTTTGAGGTGCCGTGACGCTAAAATGCCCCTGGCACCAAAGCGCTATATCTCGTGAATGCTTCCGTCAATGGTTGCGCGAAACAAAATGGAAAATCAGTTAAGAGAACCGATTGAGGCGCCAACGTTCTGGCGAAAGCTCAGCCTGCAACAGGGGAAAAAGGTCATCCGGGTTGAGCAGTTGGTCGAGGATTTCGCGCCGAGCCGGACCACCGTGCGCGAGGAAGGCAAAGGGAGCGATATCAAACCCGATCTGACCCTCGGCTCCATCCGGGAACAACACCTGCCCCCGGGAGCCGCAACCTGCATTGTGCATCTTAAGGAGGACGTGGACATCGTCTTTCCCGACATGGACGCCCCGGGAAAACTCAAGATTCATGATCGCCGTTACCAGCAGGAATTCGAGGTTAACGAGCCCATTGTCTCGCTGGCCGACCTGCAAATCGAGGGCGTGCTGCAAGCGGCGGAAGAGGCTTACCTTAAGAACAACGGGCCTTTTTCTGATCCTTACCAGCGCGAAGACCCTCGCATCGTTCCGATCGCCTTCAAGACGGGTTCGGAGGAGGCGCTGCGATCCCAACTCACGGACCTGCTGCACGCCTTTCCGAAAATATTCGAAGCCGTGCCGGAGCCGCGCCTGTTTGTCCATACGGAGTTCGACCGCCAGCCCGCAAGTTTCAACATTCATCTCTACCACCGGGGCCAAACCTGGCAGGCCGAAAACTTCTTTCTGGCGCTGGTGAAGCCGATCATCCGGGAAAACACCCCTTCCGGCTGCTGTTACCGTAACGGGACCGGAGAGCTCGAACGACGCTCCGACTTTCACAAGGACTCGCTGTTCCTCAGCATTGAACCCGAGACCCCCACTCAAGAGCAGGTTCAAAGGGCGCGGCAGAACACCACCGCCCGGTTTGAAAAATACCGGCTGACGCTGAATCCGGAGATTTTCGAACAAAACCCCTTGAGACGAGGCGAAAGAAAGCCGCCGGGCGGGAGGTTCGCTCTGGTGACGCTCCTGGTTGGCTTGGGCTTGCTCGTCCAGAACGCGGCGGTCAGCTGCGCCCTGGGCTAAGAGAACATTTCAGGAAAGATCGAGGGGAAACATCCCCACCACCCTTGGAGCGCAAGTCTCCGGGTCCAGCGTGTGACCCTGGTCATCGTTGGTCGGGGACTCGGCGCTCAGTTGCCGGGAGAAGCGCGCTGCGCGGACCGGGTCGAACGGGCCATAGGCGTCCGCGCCGCGGCAGACGATCCGCTCATCGGGCGCCAGCACGATCATCCCCTTGTGGAACCGCAAGGCCAGTTCCCCCTTCAAACGCTGAGGATCAACCTCGGAAGGCAACGGCCGGAACTGCAACGGCTTCCGTCCGGTGGAGACGTAAAGCCGGGCGAAGGCGCGCAACTGATCAAAGTTCCTCAGTCCCGGAAAGGTCGCTTGCAGCATCTGGAACGTCCGGGCCGCGTGTTCGCCGGCGACCTGCGCCACCATGTACTGGACGTTGCGTGTAAAGACGTCCATGCGCGCCGGCCCGGCTGCCGAGCGCGGTCCAGGTTTCACGGGGACTGATTCACACCGCTGCATTACCTCAGTATAAAGCCGACGGCATGGTTTACGTCCGGCCTGGCCGTTTTTTGCCCACATGCATGCCGGATAAATCCCCTGCCTGAGCCGCCGATTCACGTCGCGCCCTATAATGGGGCAGGACCTGCACAAATGTGGGACAGAAGACCTGGATATGAAACTGCAAGAGACAACGCTGACGGCGCTCAAGTCTGTGGCTGGGGTGTATGCGGTGCGGCCAATCATCCGCGGCAAGGCGCTGGCCCTGCGCCAGGGCCGTGACGGCCCTGAGTTGGCGCAAGACGAAGGGCAGGCCGTGCGAGTTGTGGCCGTGAGCGACGCCAAGCCGAGCTTGCTCTCGTTTGCGGCGATCAACGGGATTCCGGTCAAGAATTACACCGACATGGCGGTCCCCAAACCGAAAGCCCCATCTGCTCCGAAACCGGCCGAGGTTCCAGAGTTGGTGATGTAACCGCGCCCGGCCCGCCGGGAGCCTTTTTTGTTGCGGTTATGAAAAACCCGCCGGTATGGGGGATGCTGGTTGCGCCGCATGCACCGGTTTGCTAGCCAAACACACTTAACGCGATGAAGGAACGTTACCTCATCATTGGCTTTCAGCCGCCGACCCGGCGAATCAGCCTCGATAGTGAACGGGCCGAAAGCGCAACGGACGCTATGAGGGCCGTGGCCGGGATGCGGAAGGCCGCCGACGTGTTGCTTGCCTGGACAGCGGGCCAGATGCGCCAAATGGCGGACCTATTGACCGCGATGACCCCACAGCAAATTGCATTCAACCGCCGATCGGCCGAGCTCGAAGAGAGAGCATTCCGCGCCGGTCAAACGGCTCCCCCACCGGTTCGCACCGCCGGCCCGCAGCGCCAGCCTTTTTTGGTCATCAGCTACAACCCGCATACGGAAGCTGTGCATCTCGACACCGAATTGAGTGACAGCCCTGATGCCGCCCTGAGGTCAGTGGCTGGTATCCGGGGCCGGGCACACGTAATACTGGCGTTCACGCCCGAGCAATTGAGGGAGATGGCAGCTAACCTGGAGGGCCTGACGGCCGAGCAAATGGCCCGCAACCGCAGGGCAGCCGAGCAGGAAGAAAAGACCTTTTACGCCGAGCTCACAGCGCGGCAATAAAGGCAGCAGCCCAAGAACCCAGGGGACCGTTAGCATATGGACATGGCCGGCGGAGGAACGGCCGGCCGGTCCAGACCCAAATCCCGTGCTTGGTGCCGAATCGCCCGCGCGAAAGTCTCCAGCAACGAGGACTGAACCACGACCGCATGACTTTGGTTCGTGGAAGCGGCAATCCCGTCCAGAAAGCTCCCCAACGCCCTTTGAAAGGCGTCCTTGCCCGGTTCAAGCGGCCAAGCGCCGGAGAGACGTTGGGCCAGCCGCAAATAACCGGCATCGCTGGGCTTGTTGCGGAAGAGATCCCGCTGGGATGTAACCCAGCGCTTGACCCATTCATGCGGTTGAATGCCGATCAGCGCAGTGCGTTGCGCGAACGCCGAATAAGCGTTAGCCGGTTTCACGTCCGAGAGGCAGATGAGCTTGCTCTCGTCCGGAATGCGCAAGGCCGATCCCATGTTGCGGGCAAACTGGTTGGCTACCACACGGACCAGGGTGGCCTCCAACCGGGACGCTCCCTCAGGCCCCTGGATTTTGCTGATGTCGTCCATCAACCGCAGGTGTTCTTCAGCCAGCACAGTCTCCGGTTTGACGCGCTGCGCGGGGTCTGCCGCCCATTTGCCCAACACCGCCGTAAGCTGATTCAGCAGTTCCTCGGGTGAAGCGGGCTGGGCCGGGACCGCTGCGGCATAGGTCCTGATGAGTTGGTGAAGGGGAGCCCCCTGCTGCGCCAGCCGCTGGTCGAGCAAGTTGTAAATGTGCGGGCTGACGTCCCTGTCCGGCGTCGAGTTATTCAGTCTCATGCCCCCATTATAAAATGGATACCCGGCTCTCCGGCAAAAAACTGGGGCAAGTGCTTCAAAATGCTGGAACGACTCCAGAGGTTTGAGCAGTACCCGGAATACCTTTGCTTTGGTCCACCAGAATCTGTCCGCGAAGCCGGGTTCCCGGACCTAAAATGGAATTGATATGCCGGCGGCAGCAAAGTGGATGTTTATCCTGGTGCTCAATGCGGTCCTCTGCGGGTTCTTTGGCCTGGGGATAGCCGTGCTGCACTTTCTTTGGCTTGAATACGCCACGGTGCGCTGGCCCAAAGTCCGTTACACGGACGATTACCAGACGTCGTTCGCTTTGGCGTGCGCGGCCGTCGTTTTCGTGCTCACCACGCTCCGGCAAATCAAGACCCGTCTGGAGAGCAAGAGCCTGCTACCAGGCGAAATCGGTTTCATCCTGATCTTCGCCGCGATCGTCATGGTGGGCCTGACGCCTGTGCCGGGCAGCAACTTCCCCCAGTACCTCTACGAAATGAACTATCCGGGCAAGAAGGACACCAGCAAGGAGGAGCCCAAGAGCGAGGAAGAAGCCAAGCCGCTCAAGCTGAATCGAGACTACCCGTGAAACCCCGCCTGTCCCCATCACAGCAAGGCTTCGCCCTAGTCGGGGCCTTGGTGCTGGCCGTCCTGGTCTGCGTGGCGGCGTCCCTCGCCATCCACAGCGCCCAGCATCGGCTCTCCGAGGCGCGGGCCAAAGAAGGCAACATCGAGGCCCGCCTTGCCCTCGATTCCGCCGCCTCGAGGGTATTAAGCCAGTTGGATCGGGTGTTCGAAACCAAAGGCGCTTACGGCGGGGCAGATCTCCAGCAATGGCTCCTGAGCCAGGCGCCGTCGGTCTCCGGCCCTTACACGGTGACGCTTTCGGCCACCAACGACGTGCTCCCGGAGAACAACACAATTTCCACCCGCCAGGTGGCTGCCAACGGGCTGGGCAAGAACCCCATGGACCCGCTTTACCCGGATTTCTGGACGGATCGGACCAACTTCTACATCGACATCACGGCGCGGGCCACGCTCGCCGGCTACCCGGATTATCGCGCCCGTTACACGGTCCAGATCCGCGCCATACCGGTCACGGAATGGGCCGTGTTCAACCCGGGCCAACATCGGGAAAGCGTCCAGCTCACACGCGACGCTGCCGATACCGATCATCAAGGGGTGTACGCCTATGTGGGCAGCCTCTATTCCGGAGGATTTACCGCCGCCGGCGGGACCACAACCTTTTTGACCGACGCCAGCACCGCCGACTCCAACCAGCGATTGTGGCGCACAACGGGAGGGGGCGTTGCCAAGTACTCCAATTCGGCATCGCAAGCCGCGCTCACTTTCAACGGGGATTACCCCGATGCAGAGCCGGATTGGAGCAGCTACGAGGTGTGGGGCAGCTTGCACGACTCCACCGACACGGCCCTCAACAGCAGCGCCGAAGACCAGTATGCCAACTTCCTGCGCACGATGGACTGGTCGCCGGACTGGACCACCCCCTCCTATCGGTCGGTGCAGATCTCGCAGAACAACCCGTTGTACGATCCAGACCCTCAACTGGCCGGAGATTGGGTCGCTGTCCTGGACCTGGCGGGATACCTGGCAGAGCGGCCGGCGCGGAGCTGCTACGCGATCCAGACCCCTTATTCGGGCGCGTTGCCGATCCCGACCCTCGTCGTGACCAACGCGGAAGTCCTCGCCGCCCCGGGCGCGCCCCTGAACCTAACCTTTCCGCCAACCGTTCGCGTCTTCTTCACCGGCAACGTGAACACCAATCTGGCCCGGTTGAAGGTCGAGGGAAACATTGGGTTCGTCCCTCCAGACGCAAATGTTCTGGCGATCACCAACTATGCCGGCAGCCAGCGGATCGTGGCCCCGGCCATTTTTGCCACGAACGAATTTCGGTTGGTCACCCGGTCCGATGTGACCTTGGACGCCACCAACCAGGTGTTCGTGGAGCATCAGCGATACGCATTGCTGCATCAGCAACTTTACCAATGGGCCAGCAACATTCAGGCAAGCGCGCTCTCCGATCCCTTGAGCCCGCTTTACGCGCCGAATGCGGCGGGCGAAAACTATTTTCTCGATTATCTGGCGATCTCCAATCTCAACAGCACCGTCAAGCCGCTGGTTTCGTTCCTCACCGACAACGCGACAAACCTCACGCAGAACATCTACACGAACATGCTCAGCCGCTACAATTACGCCGGGTTTTACGAGGAGCAGGTCTGCGGCCTGGGCGACGCGGAGCAAATGACGGCTTTGGATGCCAGTTGGGGCGACGATCACATGCCCAATCCCGTGTCAGCCATTCCGGGCAACTTCGTATTGAGCGCCCTGCAGGTTATCACGAACCAGACCCAGATGGTCCAGCCCTTCACCCAGGACCCAATCCCGCAGTTGAACAGTCTGCTCCCGGCCTTGAGCGGCAGTTACGCGATTGGGGCGCTGCTCATTGAGTGGACGCCGACCAACCTGCCCGTGCCGTTCCCGCAGGTCACGGAGGCTAACATCCAAACTCTTCCTTTCGCCAAGGCGTTCATCAGCATCCGAACCAATTACGTGGAGAAATACCGCGAGGCGATCGACCTGTTTCAGGCGACAGGCGACCGCATTTGCCTGGGCACGAACGGACCCGCTTTGAGCAGCGTGGATCCTTCCGAAATGCACCCGCTGGGCGGCACTTGGCGGGATTATCTGTGGCTCAACTGGAGCAACGGCATCAACTACGAGCCCTACCTCGGCCTGCAGATCCGGGACGGCCAGAGCGCCAACAGCGATCGCTACGACGCCAGCGGAAACTGGAACCCGAACAACTTCGGGGCGTGGAAGTCCACCACCTGTTCCGCGCTGCAGGAGCAGTATGAAGCAACGCCGACCGACAACCGAAGCGACGCGGACATTCAACTGGCCGATCCAATATTCTACAACAACACCTTTGTGCAGCGCACCATCCAGTTCAACTACCAGACGCTGGGCTGGACGAAAACCAACGCCCCGGCGCCCCCGGAACCGGCCCCGGTTTTCAACGGCCGCCTCGTCGTGGAAGACGGCATCAAACGGCCGCCCGGTCTCCTGCCCGCGGGGCTCGTCATTAACGGGCAACTCACTTACTCGCACCGGATCAAGTGGTTTTCCGTCACCGACCCCCGGATCACCCAATTCACTGTCAACCGAAACCCGACCACCATCCCTCAAGGACCTGACCGTGTTTACGACATTCGCATATCGCACGTTGAGCTTAATCGGCTGTAGCCTCGCCCTGGGTGCCGCCGCCAGCCCCGTGACGGTCGGGGATGTTCGCACCGAACGAGACAGCATCCCGCGAGCATTGGCCCAAGACAAAGCCGAAGCCATCGCGATCTTTCGCGCCAGCCAGCAGCCGCTGCTGTGGCTACGCGCCATGTCCGGCATTTCCTGCATCGAGAACAAGCTGCAGAGCACCCCAACCAACGCGGCCGCTGAAACCAGCGCGCTCTTGCTCACTTTGGGCGACAACAAGCTGACCCTTCACGCCGATGTCTTGAAGAAGAGCTACACCGCTTGCCAGCCCACCAACGGCCTGCCGCTTTATGTGGACAGGAACAGGCGGCGGGCGCCGGAGACTTATGTGGATCCCGAAATCCTGAAGGGCGGCGTCAACATCCTGACACTCAAGGGGACGAATCAAGTCCCGGCCTGTTTGAGCGGTGAGGCGCTTGAAAATTATCTCCAGCTGCGCTGCGATCAAAAGCTTCAGCCCGGAGATTACTGGAGGGAGCTGCATGCCCG
>Ga0224558_1004330_pt1 | contig 11109 bp, 8 predicted proteins | sample 714S32024metaG_FD_180682 | JGI IMG/M metagenome (GOLD analysis project Ga0224558, IMG submission 180682) | Peat soil microbial communities from Stordalen Mire, Sweden - 717 S3 20-24 | ecosystem: Environmental > Terrestrial > Soil > Wetlands > Peat | place: Sweden: Norrbotten County, Stordalen... | reverse complement strand
TGCAATCGCATGAGCGATCTGATCAATGGCATCCTCCATCTCTCCCGCCTGTCTCGCAAAGAGCTGAACCGCGACGAGGTGGATCTGAGCAGTATTGCTGAAACTATAGCAGCAGAACTTAGCAAGGTTGAGCCGGAAAGACAGGTGGACTTCGCCATCACTCCCGGAATCAAGGCATATGGAGATAGGGTGTTGCTCCAATCTGTTTTACAGAACCTGCTGGACAATGCCTGGAAATTCACCAGCAAGCATCCAAAAGCCAGGATCGAGTTTGGAGTAACCGATCATGATGGCAGCAAGGCATACTTTGTTCGTGACGACGGGGCCGGCTTTGACATGAAGTATACCGGTAAGCTGTTTGGCATATTCCAGCGACTGCACGGAGTAGACGACTTTCCCGGTGATGGCATCGGCCTGGCAATCGTCCAGCGCATCGTCAGCCACCACGGCGGCCGGATCTGGGCTGAAGGTGCGGTTGAAAAGGGAGCCACCTTTTATTTCACATTGAATGAGCAGACTAATTCGTGATCAAGATCGCCATATGGGCCATGGTAGTGTACCCATTGCTATTCAGCAAAACAAGAACTATTTTCAGGTATTGCCGATCATGTTCGACAGTCTTGGCGAAGGGCTGAATCAGCTTGATGACCAGTTCTTCGGTCAACCCCTGGAGGAAGGCAGCCATACCGATGAGGCGCATCTTGACTAGGGCACATAGCTGTTCTCGCTCGGTCAGCACACCGAGGAAGGATACCCAGAGGGTAGGGATCTCCGGCTTCGGTCCGGGGGTCATTTTTGTTTTTAGTAACCCATCCAGTGATGCAGCATAGTATGGAGGGCGATGACATTTTATTAACAAGGAGGATGAAATAAGATGGGTGCAAAAGGCGAAGGGGTTGGACTCGGTTCCGGTTGTGGTGGGTCGTCAATGATTTTTTTTATCTTCCTGATACTGATCCTGCTAATGGTGGGCATAAACTAGGGAATTTGTAGGCATGCCAGCCCTTCAGCCGTTGTAAACCGCAACGCCAGGAGGGCTTCGCCGTGTTATTTGAGACCAGATTGTTTTTTAACCAGTCGATCTCGTAGGACAGTTGCCCAATGAGCCGGATGGCGTGATTAGATGCGTCATCCTTCTTTTTTATTCCAAGGCCAACGTTAAGGCGGCAACTTTCTTGCGCCGCGCCGTGCGACTTTACATTAAGAGATCGGGTGGGTGTTTTATCATACGCACGATCTGCCGATCTTGATTTTTTATATTCTCATTATAGGCAGTATGTATCTCTGTCTGATTTTTCTTTTCTAAATCCACTAATGGGGCATCCGCATAGAGACGGTAAAAGAGACCCCGCAGCATTCCCTGATCGTGATCGATCTTATCAACTCGAAAATAAGTATCTCCGTTATAGGACTTCCGGGTCACAATGTCGCCAAGTTTAATAGCTTCTATTATATTACAGTCTCTTGCAATTGGTGTCCTCATTTTGATTCAACATCCTTTTTCATATTTTTTATTTATGTATTACTGCCATTTTGCTAAAAAATCGTTTGAGTCAGGCTACAAGGACCAACGCGGCCGATGAAAACGCTTCAGTGTGAACATCCCTGGTATTTTTATCCTGTTAGTTTGCTTTTTTTATTTTATTAGGCACGCCAGAAGAAAAGTGTTCAGATGGATCGATTGAAATTTTATGCCAAGCGTAATCTATCTGGTTATGGAAGGTTGAACTCGAAGGGTAAAGCAGGTCGGCATTATGCGGGAGGCGAATAAAATAATAAGAAATTATTGGGTTTATTTACATTATACTACATATTTTCTTTTATAACAAGACCAAATAATATTCATGATGAAATAAATATCATACCAAAAAATACCATTATGTTAATCTTTCGATTCCATCAACAAGGCCACGCCCTTGGCGTCCAGCCGGGCTGACGCTCCGTGATCCCGCGGCTTTTTTTATTCCCTGGCTGTCACAAATGGTTTTCTGTTGCTTTGGTTCACGTAAAATTTGTCCGTATCTTGCTGCCTCCTCCATGAATCCGCTTGCTAGCTTTGAGGGCTGCCGCCAGGGTTAGTGCTGCCTTCGCCTACTCGACCATCCAAATAAACAGATGACATTGTGTACCCGTCATGTTGACCAGAAATAATAGCATTCAGACCTGCTCTCGAATAGATGCCAGAAAGTTTCTGATTATATACAAACAGGCCAGTTAAATTATGAAATTCATAAAGCGTCGCCTTCCCTTCATCATCATAAATGATATTTTCACTAAGCGCTAAAGGGCAAAATTCTTGAATAATAAAGCCTTCCTTGACTTTTTCTTTGAGTAGGGCTTCCCACGCTTCATGCGAGAAATCTTTGCCGGCGCAAACTCCTTTTGAAGCATAACCATCAACCGGCTTGACAATATAATGGTCCTTATCAGAAATATAAGTGTTCAAGTTTTCGCTGTCTTGAAGTAGCTTGGTAAAGGGTACATGCTCGTCAATGTTAGCAATTTCATCTTCCGATAAAAATGCTCTAAAAGCAGGTTGATAAAGCACTGCAAAAAATTGCTTGGTATGAATAACCTGACTCTTAATCGGTCCAATAATACATGTTTGATTCGCCATAATACCCTTAATCAATGCAGGTATTTCTTCATAGCGGTCCATCAGATCTTTGGTAACAAGCCGGCGATAGATAATATCAATTATGCGATCCTGGTAAAACAATTTGCCTTCATAATAAGTTAAATCTCGCGGGTCAATAATAATACAATTAAAACCAGCCTTTGTAAAATGATCTTTAAATACTTCAAATTCAAGTAGGTTTCCTTTGTCGATAAAGTCCAAAATGGCGACAGTTATATTTGCATAATCTTCTTGACTAGTAATAGGCACTTCATGAGTTGATACCAGGTATTCATTATAAATATGCTTTACTTCTTCAACCCAACTATCATAAAGTTCAAAACTTTTGACTGAGTAGTCCTTAGCAATTTCCTGCATAGCGAGATTGCCAAGTAAGACATTCGTCAATTCGTTTTCTTCATTCATAGCAGAAGCTCCATCTGTATTAAGTTCACAAAACTTGTAACCTCCAGACGGGTAATAAAATAGATCAAATCGGCCCATTGGTACATTAGCCTGATAGCCATGTCCATTCGCGGTGCTAAGAATAAGCTTTTCAAGCCTGGAATCAAAGCCAAATAAAGCCCTGACTCTTGCCTCCTTCATATATAGATCAATTGTGTGATTGACAATTTTAAAAACATTTTTCACTATCTCATCGAATTTATGGATATCATGCTTTGTGAATATTTTGGGCAAATATAAAAAGGGCACTGGTTTTCCATTATAAATAGCACCGGATTGGCTTACCTTGTCAACCGTCAATTGATAATCTTTATAATATCGCTCAGGCTGTCCGATAATGTCTCTTATTTTGCCTGCGTCAACCGCACTCATAGACGACTCCTTATCTTATAGCTAAATGGATTTTATACAGTAATCAACGAAATAAACTCGCCTGGTTGATCCCTATAAAGAGATTTAAGCTTTCTAGCCATTGATCCATCTTTTAATATTAGTTCTTTCATTGGCATTAGATATGATGCCTCGCTCTGCTCAAGCGCAGCTACTGCATCATCTAATAACGTCAATACAAATGTTGTTATTTCAAGTGTCTTATAGCTAAAGGCAATTGCCTTAGTTAATCGAATATTAAGCGTTTTTATATCGTCATCCAAAAATGATTTGGATATTTCATAATATTTATTCATATTGGCCTGGTTATAAAATATTCCTTTAATAAGCGCTGGGACCGCCATATTATAAGGATATGGCAATGCATCCGGCATCCGGATTTCAATAAATTTTTTTAGTCTTACATCGGGAAAAACCATACTGGTAAAGTGTTCGTAATCGCTCTCATTAAAATCAAATTGTTCAAGCAAATCAACTAATTTTTCACCTTTAGTAAAAACAGTCTCACCTTTTATGTTTACGAAAATTGGTGGTACTCTCAAAAGATAATCTGCGTAATCTGCAAAATTAAATATTTTATCTAAACTGCCTGTAATCAATTTTGAACGCTCAATATCTGTATTATTCCAAACCATAAGCCTACAATTATCGCCTTGATAAATTTCTCCTTCAAAGATTGGGGTTGCATCAAATATACGGGCAATAAAAGGTGATAAAAAATTGGCTACTCTAAATTTAATAATAAAATCTGCTTCATCGTGATAATCGATGGATACTTGAGTTGCAGCAGTGCCTTTCATCATATTGTAACAATAAAGACCTCTATCCGCAAAATAATCATACATCATTTGGTATCTTGCCTTAGGCAATAATGGCAGTTCCTCAATTTTGGTCTTTGGGTGATAACCAATCGATACAAGTGCTTGATCTTCAAAAAGCAAGGACTTGATTTGGGCTAAAACGTCTTGGTAGGCCTTATCGATTTCACCAATGGTCTTTGCCACATGAAGGCTAATTTCAACTTGCCCACCTGGTTCGAGCGTGATAGTATGATCATCTTTTTCAACACCAAACACCTTTCCATCTTCCTCAATAATTACACGCCACCCTAACTTTACCAAGCTTTTTAACAATTCATGCTGGCCATAAGGTTCATCATATCGATAACTAGACATTGTCACTTGATTAATTAAAATATGTTCATATTCAACACCAAGTTGTTCGCATACTTCTTTACTATTCTGCTTAAAAAAGCTTAATAGATATTGTTTAAAAGCATCTTGTTTATTCAATTTAACCTCCAATGACCCATGGTATTGAATCGTAAAAGTGCTCCCTGGTCGCTGTTAATAATGGCCTGTTTTCCGTGTTGAAAAATTGCCTGTCGGACTCAATCTACGACAAAACCTGAATGCAGAGTGTTGGATAGGGCATGGCCGACAATGCAGGGGTGGGGTTCTTGACTACTCAATATTTCCCTTCGGACGCCGCTGCCTGGGGCCATGCGCTCGAAGAGGCGTTCTACCTGCATCCTTCCCGTTGTGATTCGATATATTGCTGGATGATGCTGGCCGACACATCACCGGCAGTCCCCACAAAATATGAAGGGTTCCACAGGTGTCCAGCCCAAAGCTCTTTTCTGATCTCGGGATGCCGGGTGAAGATGGTCCTGGCTGAGCCTCCCTTCAGAGACTTGGCTGCAACGGTGAGCGGTATCTTGGGCTCGATGGAGATGAACAGGTGTATGTGATCAGGCAGCACTTCTATTGCACGCACCTCATAACCCTGTTTGCCGCAGATATCCAGCAGGGTGGTTTTGGCTGTTTCCGCTATCTCACCAACGAGCACCCTGTGACGGTACTTAGTAGACCATACTAAGTGATACCATGTTGAGTAAACTGCGCTGCCGGTTGATTTCCAACTGCTATTATTCATATCATGATGATACCATATTTGGTTCCCGATCTCAAGAGGGAAGACTGCTCTTATATTTCACAAATATTTTACAAACCAGATATAGAATCTGATCAGCTATATCCATAAGATGGGTACTTATGCAATTTACTACGGATTTTGCTGTAACATGGACGCTGGAGGTCAAGATAGAGAAAGCCATAAAACAACTAGCCAGGGGGGCCAATAATGACATTGCACGAAATACCCGCATTTCGAGTCAACGGCCAGGAAATAAGTCTTGGTAAAGTCTTAAAGCTGGCCCGGATCCGCAATTCGTTCCCGGCACTGGATGAAGAGATTGAACAGGTGTTATTGAATCAAGCGGCCAGGGAATTAGGCATCGAGGCAACGGACGAGGAACTGCAGGCGGCGGTGGATGAGTTTCGCCTGCACCAGGGGTTATATTCCGCGGTAGACACCACAGCCTGGCTGGAACGGACGGGAATTGACCTTGATGATCTGGAGGACCTGCTGGCAGCAAGAATAATCGGTTATAAGATTCGGGAGACAGTGGCAAGGGGCGGGGTCGAAAAATATTTTACTGAAAATATCTTATCCTTTGAATCTGCCCTGCTCTCCCATCTGGTGATGGCGGAAGAGGGCGAGATCCGGGAGCTGAAGTGCGAGATCGCAGAAGAAGGAGCCGACTTTAACCGCCTGGCGCGGGAGTATTCCATCGATGAGACCACCCGGTTAGCGGGCGGTTTCATGGGCAGCGTGGCTCGCTCCGCACTCGACCCGGAAGCTGAAGCAGCCGTATTTGGAGCTTCAGCCGGCGAGGTAGTCGGACCCTTCAAGACCGACCTCGGATATCACCTGATCAAAATTGAAAAGCTCGACAAGCCGGCTTTAACTGACAACACCATTGAAAACATAAAAGATATTTTGTACGGCCAGTGGCTGGCCAACCAGCGGCGTAAAGCCACCGTGGAAGTTACGGTCTGGAGTCACCTGTAGGGACACCCTGGTAATAGAGGAGCCTGAATCGATGCCGGAAGCAGTCCAGGACCTAAATGCAGTTTCCATATTTAGTATCCTGTCAGACGAAGAAAAAGAGCGGCTCTGGTCAAAGAGCGAGACCCTTAAATACCGGCTGGGGCAGGTGATCTATACTGCCGGCTCCAGCGGCGACGGTTTTTATATAATCGTTGAAGGCCGGGCGCGTGTGGTTGGAATGTCCACCGACAATCAGGAACTGAACCTGGGAGTCTTGAGCCAGGGGGAATACTTTGGAGAGGAAACTCTGCTGGGAGCCGCCTGCTATGAATACACAGTCCGCGCTGCCTCCAACCTTACGGTATTAAAACTGCACTGGGTGGATTTTGAAGCTCTGCTCAAGACCCGCCCGGAATTAGACAGGTACTTTCGAGAGTATCTCGTCCACAGAGGGATGCAGGCCTTTCTCAAGAAGTCCACCGTACTCTCCCCCATGAACGCCGACGAGTTGCGTTCTCTACTGAGCAAGTTTACCGTCCAGCATTTTGCCACCGGTCAGGACATAGTCCAGGAAGAAGGCCAGGGGGATTCATTTTATATAATTCGCTCAGGCACGGCTGAGGTGTTCAAAAAAAGCGCCGGGACAAAAGCCATCAGTCAATACGGCGAAGGCGACTTCTTTGGTGAATTGGCCCTGCTGACAGGTTACCCCCGGGCAGCCACGGTGCGGGCAAAGGACGAGACAACCGTTTTTCGCCTGTCCAAAGAGGATTTTGATCATCTGATCACAGTTTATCCCAAGATCAAAGAGTCGATTATTGCAATAGCTTCAGGCTACAGTGCCGCTATAGCGCCGCCTGGCGTTGAAACGGAATACCACCGGGAAGGTGAAGCCGAACAGGGTGAGCCCGAAGTTCAGGAACACTGGGAAACAGTTGAGGATAAAGAAGAAAAGGTCTTGTTCAAACGCCGTCGCCCGTGGCGTTTCCCCGTTATCCTGCAACAGAGCATCGCAGATTGTGGAGCCGCCAGCCTGGCCATGATCTCCCGCTACTATGGCCTCAATATCAGTATCAACCGGCTCCGGGATCTGGCCAACGTCAGCGCCGACGGGGCCAGCCTGTACAGCCTGGCGGAGGCTGCTGAAGCCCTGGGCTTCTCTACACAGGGGGTTAGCTCTAACATCCAGGATCTGATCAATCAGCCGCTCCCGGCTATTGCCCACTGGCAGGGCAACCACTTTATCGTGGTTTACAGGGTCACCAAAGACCAGGTCACGGCAGCCGATCCCGGTATCGGCCTGGTCAAGTACTCAGCCCAGGAGTTCGCCGAAGGCTGGACGGGCAATCTGCTCATTTTAAAGCCAACAGCCGGCCTGCACCAGGTTGAAGAAAGCAAAACCTCTCTGAGCCGCTTCCTGCCTTACCTGAAGCCCTACCGGGGGATATTGACCGAAATATTCCTGGCCTCGCTGGTCATTCAGTTATTTGGTCTGGCAACACCGCTGTTTACTCAGGCCATTATCGACCGGGTGCTGGTTTTTCAAAGCATTAGCCTGCTAAACTTGCTGTTGGCCGGCATGCTGATCGTAACCTTCTTCAGCCTGGTGACCAATGCCATCCGCCAGTACCTGATTGCCAGCATCTCCCGTTCGATGGATATTGCCATGGTGCTCGACTTTTACCGGCATGTTTTAGGCCTGCCTCTTAAATTCTTCACCCAGCGCCGGGTGGGAGACATCATCAGCCGCGTCAACGAAAACCAGAAAATCAGGGAAATGCTCACTACCACCAGCCTGTCATCAGTTATAGACTGCATGACGGTAATTGTGTATTTGAGCCTGATGTTTATCTACAGCGTAAAACTGGCTGCCCTGGCTGCCCTCTTTATCCCTCTGTTTGCGGTAGTTGTGCTGGTGTTTACGCCGTTAATGAAGAAGAACAGCCGCCGGGCTTTTCAGGCCCAGGTGGAGGTGCAGTCACATACGGTGGAAACCGTCTCTGCCATGCCGACCGTTAAAGCCCTGTCCGTCGAGAAGATCGTGCGCTGGCGCCTGGAGGATAAACTGCGCAACGCCGCCAACCTGCAGGTTGGCGCAACCATGCTTACTTCGGGGGCCAACACGGTCGCCGGCCTGCTGCAGTCATTGAGCACTATCCTGGTGCTCTGGCTGGGAGCGAAACTGGTCATCGGCGGGGCGATGTCTACCGGTCAACTGATGGCATTTTCAGTGCTGCTGGGCAGCGTCCTCAGTCCAGTCCTGAGGGTTGTCGGCCTGTGGGATCAGTTTCAGGAGGTCCGCATTGCGATGGAGCGGCTGAACGATGTTTTTGAAGCCGAACTGGAGGAGCCCCACCCGGAAAATTCCGTGCGACTACCTCGTTTGAATGGGCACATCAAATTGGAGAAGGTCACTTTCCGCTATGATAAAGAAGGTAAGAACATCATTCAAAATGTCGATCTCGAGATCTTCCCCGGCCAGACCGTGGCCCTGGTTGGCCGCAGCGGCTGCGGCAAAACCACCCTGATCAACCTGCTCCTGCGCCTGTACCAGCCTAATACCGGGAAAATTATGGTCGACGGCTATGACCTGCGTCAGGTCAGTGTCAGCTCACTGCGCCGGCAAATTGGGGTGGTGCCCCAGGACAGCGTGCTTTTTAACGGCACCATTCGTGAAAACATCTCCTATCACCTGCCGGATGCCCGCATGGAGCAAATTATATCCGCCGCGATGATGGCAGGAGCGCATGATTTCATATCGGAGCTGCCTTTGGGTTATGAGACAGTGATCGGCGAGCGGGGCATGAGCATCTCCGGAGGTCAGCGCCAGCGTGTCGCCATTGCCCGTGCCTTGCTGGGCAACCCGCAGGTTCTAATCTTTGACGAAGCCACCAGTTCGCTGGATACAGAGTCAGAGCACATAATCCAGAACAGCATGGAAAATATCCTCAAAGATCGCACCACCATCATCATTGCACACCGTCTAAGCACGGTGCGCAAAGCGGATCTGATCGTGGTCATTGACCAGGGGATTATCGTCGAACAAGGGACCCATGACGAACTGATTGCTGCGCGAGGTCTCTATTATTACTTGAACAGCCAGCAGTTAAACCAGTAAGGGGGTTCTAACGTGGAGAATGTGATGCTTAGAATCTCGCAACGATTTTTATATCTGATCCTGATCATGCTGCTGGCTTTACTGATCTGGACCTATTTTACCCCCTGGTCGTCCACGGTCACGGCGCGCTTTTCCGTGATCGGCCTAAGCGGAACAGTGATCGTATCCAGCCCCGCATCAGGATATGTCAGTAAAGTGCTGATCCAGAATGGGGGCTGGGTAGAGAAGGGACAGGAACTGATGGAATTTATGACTGCTTCGCAGGGTAGTATGGTGATATCGGCTTCCAGCAGCGGTTATTTCATTGCTGAAACAAGTGCAGCCGGAGGGCAGGACGTGGCAGCCGGAGTGCCTCTGGCCAGGCTGACCGATACCGGGCCGCTGGTGCTGCAAATGTTTGTTACTCCGGACGACCTGGGGCAGATCCGCCAGGGAATGCCGGTGATCGTTCAACTGGATGCTTTTCCATCTCAGTCTTACGGGACAGACAAGGCCCAGGTAAGCTGGATGGCGGTCATCCCTACCCAGCAGTCCCCGGGCGGCGCCCCCCTTTATGAGGTGCAGGCGGAGATCACCTCTGCTCCAACGGATCTGGCATCCCGCCTGCAGCCCGGTTTGCAGGGCAATGCCGAGCTTATTACCGGTGAGGGAAGATTGATCAGCCGGTTGCTCCCCTTATGATGGCCGGTTAAATAAGGCAATCAGCCCTCTTGGGAGAGCATAAAGATTAGGGTGTGATCTTAGAATGTCAGGTAATTTAAGCAGGCTAGCGCTTTTCAAAAATCTGTCATCTGAGGAAATGGAGAAGGTAAATAGGGTGGCAATTGAAAGATGCTACCCCAGAGGGGCAACCATCTTTCTTGAAGAAGAGGAATCGGACGGTTTTTATATCATTGTTTCCGGTCTGGTCAAAATTATCAAGCTTCATGAGGATGGACGGGAAATAACCCTGGATCTTATCAGAGAAGATGAGGTACTGGGAGAAATGACCATTGTGGGCAGCAGCCTGCGATCTGCAACCGCCATCGTAGTAAAACAGACAGCAATGATTGTATTTCCGGGGAAAAGCTTTCATGGGCTGATGTCAGACATGCCTGTGCTGGCTACGAATATTATCGAAATACTTTCGGAGAGGTTGAGAAACGCCAATTCCCAGATAGAGGCCCTGTCATTTCTGAACGCCCGCAGCAGGGTGATCTACAACCTGATCCATCTGGTCAGGGAGCAGGGTACGGCCGGTGAGGATAAAACAGTGATCATACCCCGCCTGTCTCAGTCTGAATTGGCCAATCTTTGCGGAGTTTCCAGGCAAGTAGTGAACAAGGTTCTAAATGAGCTGCGCTCAAGCAGGTTCATCGAAGTAGCGCAAAAGCATGTTCAGATTCTTGATCTGGATGGTCTGCGCGAGTTGCTGCTCATGTAAATTTTAAATTAATCAAAAAATGTCATTTATGCGACAGAATTTATCCTATGGCTATGATATTTTTAAACCAAGCGACGGCCTTGAAACTCCTTAACCATCCCACCAAGTCGTTGGTAGGAAAGTGCCTCCATGGCGATTCTTGGGGCGAACCTAATTTTTCAAGCCACCATGTGTTCTTTTTAAGACTTTCTTAGCACTATTTTG
>Ga0224558_1004329_pt1 | contig 11110 bp, 9 predicted proteins | sample 714S32024metaG_FD_180682 | JGI IMG/M metagenome (GOLD analysis project Ga0224558, IMG submission 180682) | Peat soil microbial communities from Stordalen Mire, Sweden - 717 S3 20-24 | ecosystem: Environmental > Terrestrial > Soil > Wetlands > Peat | place: Sweden: Norrbotten County, Stordalen... | reverse complement strand
ATCCCTTTATCATCATTACTGCGTTGCCGGGAGCGCTGGCGGGAATCTGCTGGTTCCTGCTGATCACGCGCACCACGCTCAGTGTTCCGTCGCTGACGGGCGCGGTCATGTGCATGGGGGTGGCGACCGCGAATTCGATTCTGCTGGTTTCGTTTTCCCGCGACCGCATGAATGCGGGAGCGCCCGCGCGGCAAGCGGCGCTCGAAGCGGGCCACACGCGCATACGGCCGGTGATAATGACGGCTCTCGCCATGATTATCGGCATGGTTCCGATGGCGCTGGGTATGGGAGAGGGCGGTGAGCAGAATGCACCGCTGGGCCGCGCCGTGATTGGCGGCCTACTCTTCGCAACGGTGGCTACCTTATTCTTCGTGCCGAGTGTATTTACGATTATTCATGGCCGCCGCGAGGCACAGCAGCAGTCGGAGCGGAAGTAGAGAAGAAGAGAAGCAGAGATTTTTTTGGAGACCGCAATCATGCCAATACAACCGCCGCTCGCAACGATTGAGCAGAACGAGACGCAGGCCGTGCGCGCAGATGACTATCGGCCTTCAGATCTGGGTCCCAATCCGGCAGGCCGGGCCAAGCTTCTGATTGGCGCGGCGCTGCTCGTTCTGATCACCGCGGGCGCAGTTACGTTTCTGAACCGGAAGAGCGAAACCGACGCGCTGGCCAAAGAAACCGAAGCCGTTTCGGTTCCGACCGTCGCCGTCGTGCAACCGCAAGCCGAGCCGGGAAACGATGAACTGGTGTTGCCTGGAAACTTGCAGGCCTTTATAGAGTCCCCCATTTTTGCCCGCACCAACGGCTACCTCTTGCGCTGGTACAAGGACATTGGAAGCAAGATTCAGAAGGGTGAGCTGCTGGCGGCGATCGACACTCCGGAAGTTGATCAGGAGCTCTCCCAGGCCCGAGCCAGCCGCGAGCAGATCAAGGCGGCGCTGGGGCTGGCGAAAATCTCCGCTGACCGCTGGGCAAATCTGCTCAAGTCCGACTCGGTTTCGCAGCAGGAAGCCGACCAGCAAGCGAGCGGCTACCAGCAGGCGCTCGCCAACCTTGCGGCAGGGGACGCGAATGTTCGCCGTCTGGAAGAACTCGAGTCTTTCAAGAACGTATACGCTCCGTTTTCCGGCGTGCTGACCCGGCGCAATGTCGATCCAGGCGCGCTCATCAATTCCGGAGCGCAAGCGGCTGGCAAAGAGCTGTTCGATATGGCGCGCGTCGACCCGCTTCGCGTTTACGTTAGTGTTCCGCAGGCGTATGCGCCGAACATAAAAGTTGGGATGAAGGCCAACGTCACGCTGCAGGAATTTCCCGGCCAGAAATTTTTGGGAGCGGTGGTTCGGACCGCCGAAGCCATCGATCCCGCGACGCGCACCCTGTACACGGAAGTGGACGTTCCCAACAAAGAAGGCAAGCTGCTGCCTGGTTCTTTCGGCCAAGTGCATTTTGCGACTGGGACTTCTGTTCCAAGGATCACGATCCCGGTAAACGCCATGCTGTTCCGCGCCGAGGGCCCGCAGGTCGCGGTCGTCGACAAGGACAGCAAAGTGCATCTGCGGCCGATCAGCATTGGGCGCGACTTCGGCGCTACGCTAGAAATTCTGGGCGGGCTCGAGGTGAGCGATCAGATCATCATCAATCCGTCCGACTCGCTGGAGGAAGGGCAGAAGGTGCATGTGGCCAAACCGAGCACAGGAGATGCCCGCTCGTGAAGCGATTGCCGCCAGTCATCAACATGGGTTTGCTGGCCGCTGCGTTGCTTGCGGGCTGCAGCTTGGTGTCCACTCTGGGCTGCACCGTCGGGCCGCGATATAAGCGCCCCACCGCGCAGGTTCCTGACACGTGGAAAGGCGAAGGGCCGTGGCAGGCGGCGGCTCCGAAGGACGCAATTCCAAAGGGCGCGTGGTGGCAGATATTTCATGATGCGCAACTAGACCGGCTGGAGCAAGAACTGCTTCAGGCAAACCAGTCGCTGGCGGCGGCGCGGGATCGCCTCTCGCAGGCTCGATCGCAGGCGCGGATCGCTTCCTCGGCATATTTTCCCACGCTCGGCACCGATCCCAGCGGGCAGCGAGTGCGCCTTTCCGGCAACCGTCCGCTGGATGGCGGGACGCTGCAGACTGTCAAGGTCGACACTGAGAACGAGTTTACCGTCCCGTTTTCCGTGAGCTACGAGCTTGATTTATTCGGACGGGTGCGCCGCACTCTCGAAGCGGCCAACGCGTCGTTGCAGGGGAGTGCGGCCGATCTGGAAAATGTGCGCCTGGTGTTGACTGCCGAACTCGCCGCTGACTATTTCAACCTGCGTGAGCTCGACCGTGAGGCTGGAGTGGTACGGCAGTCGGTTGAAATCCAGCAAAGAGGATTGGACCTGGTCAACCATCGTCATGAAGGCGGAGTCGCGAACGGGCTGGAAGTCGCGCAGCAGGCCGCGTTGCTGGATTCGACTGCGACGCAGCTTCAGCTCGTGTTGCAGCAGCGGGCGCAATACGAACATGCCATCGCCGTGCTGACGGGGAAGTCCGCGTCGGCTTTCAGCGTGGGGGAAGCGCCGTTCGACGCCACCCCGCCTGCGATTCCCACCGGAGTTCCATCGGAGATTCTGGAGCGCCGGCCTGACGTTGCCACCAGCGAGCGCCAGATGGCGTTCGAAAATGCGCAGGTCGGCATAGCCATGACTGCGTTTTATCCGCACATCACGCTGTCGGGAGGTGGCGGATGGGAGAGCCGCGACATTGCCACACTGGTAAGCGCTCCCAGCGCTATGTGGTCGCTGGGTGGTGATCTGCTGCAGCCGATCTTTAATGGCGGCCGCAATCGCGCCAACTTGGCGTCCAGCCGCGCGGCCTATGACGAATCGGTCGCCAACTATCGCGAATCGGTGCTGGTGGCATTTCAGCAGGTCGAGGATGGGCTCTCCGGTCTGGCGCTGCTTGATCAGGCCATGAAGACTCAGCTGGCAGCGGTCGCCGACTCGCGCCGCGCACTCGCGCTCGCCAATGATCGTTATGTTGGCGGTGTTACGACCTACCTCGATGTTATAACCGCACAATCCACGCTGCTGAGCAATGAACGCCTGGCAACGCAGTTGCTCGGTCAGCAGATGACCACTTCGGTTTACCTGGTGAAGGCTCTGGGCGGTGCGTGGGACGCCTCTGAAATTCAGCGCGAACAGGTGAGGCCGGCCCTGGTTCAGGCCGTACAGCAGTAACTCCGCCGTGGACATTTCAAATTCAGGTTTGAGCGGGGGTCAGTACACGATCTTCGGCGCGCGCCGGAATTCAAGGCTCGGACCTGCTCTACGCCGTCGTGTGACGTGCCAATCTGCCATAGCGCGAACGGATCTCGCGCTCCGCAATCAGCCAATCCTGGTTCTCGTTGCCGTTGACGTTCTCATTGCCCGCAGTCGCTCTGCGCTGTAGGTAGAGTTCATAGGCGCGTCGGCGAATCTCTTCTTCGAGATTGACTTCGAGATTGACGGGGGGATCGACAAGAACGAGGTTGGCCGGCTTCCCATTCTTCGGAACTTCGGGTGCAACCTGCACAGCGGCAGGCTGAATCGAGGCTGCGGTTTTCTTGCTGCGACTGGTGGTGCCGTTTCCGGTTGTCTTGCGAGCCATACAGTACTCCTTACAGATGCCCAACTCCAAGAATGGTCTTGCGTAATGAATAAGCGACATTCGCGTACTCCGGTAAGCCGCTATCCGACTAGTTGCGAAGAATGATGTACCTAACTATATCGCGAATGCCTGTGGAATTGTGCCGCAAGGCAGCGAAAAATTCGTTCCGCCGCATAAGAAAAGTTACTCTTTTGGAGACGGCCAAGATTACGTTGCCGAAAGGCTGCAAAAGTACTCCGGTAACTTGTCGAAAAGTTGCTGGTGCCAGCAGGATAGCTAAGGACAGCCTCAAGGACGCAACTATGTCATCGAGTGGCAATCAAGGGTTGGGAACCAAGGCCGCCAGGGCCAGCGTCAGCGAATTGGAGAACATGCTTTCGGAATCTCCAAGTTCGGATCGAGTCTGCCTGAAGCTGGCGCACGCCCTGCATGTGCGTCGCAGCGAAGTGGCACTGCTCAGGTTAGAAAAGGGTAGCCTGCGATTTATCTTTCCACCGGAACTGCGATCGGCGGGCGTACTGCCGCTGACCGGATCGGCGGTTGCAGCCCGGACGGCAGCGACTCGCACGCCCCTTATGTCGAATACCTTCATGCGCGTGAAACATGTCAGCCTGTTTGAAGCGGTCAAGCTGGGAGCCGAAGAAGAAGATCGAGATCATGAGCAAATGCCGATTCAGAAAATCATGTCCGTTCCCGTGATGCGCTCCGGAGGAAATGTGATGGGAGTGGTGCAAGTTTCACGCAAAGGGCTGGATGCTTCGGTCGCGGGCGCAGACTTCACCGGTGAAGACCTGCAAAAACTGGAGCAGGCCTCGGAAATTCTGGCTCGTATGCCGTTCATGCAGGAAGGCGCGGAGATTTAGAATTTGTGATTGGTAATTTGTAATTGGTAATGGAAAATCAATTGGCCATGTGTGAAATTACGATCACCAATCCCCGGTTGCCTCACACTGCCTGTCCGGCGCAAAATCCCGACGCCCAAGCCCACTGGAAGTTAAAGCCGCCGAGCTGGCCGGTGACGTCGACCACTTCTCCGATGAAAAAAAGGCCGCACACTTTGCGGGATTCCATGGTTTTGGCAGAAAGTTCGCCGGTATCGACGCCGCCCGCGGTGACTTCCGCTTTTCCGTAACCCTCGGTTCCTTCCGGCTTGACTTCCCACGCATGCAGTCGATCTTCGGCGTCAGCCCAGGCGCGATCGGAGTTGCCGGCTAAAGGATAGGTTTCGAGCCAGCGATCCGCGAAGCGGCGAGGCAGAACTTCTCTCAGCAGCAATCTCCAACTCGATGGGTCGCGAGGACGACGCGCTCGCAAATCGGCGGTGAGATTGCGGTCGGGCGCAAGGTCGAGTTGAATGGGTTGCCTGCCATCCCAGTAAGAAGAGATTTGGAGAATCGCGGGCCCGCTGAGGCCGTGATGAGTGAAGAGCATGTTTTCCCTAAACGCCGGTGGCGTGTGTTTCGTGCTGCGAGTGGAAGCAACCACTTCGGTGGAGACTCCCGCCAGATCGCATCAGCGCTTGCGGTCCTCTTCGCTAAAGGTGAGAGGGACGAGGGCGGCGCGTGGGGGCTCGATCTTCAGGCCGAATTGCCGGCCCAGATCGTAACCAAATGAGGTGGCGCCGATTTTCGCGATGGACAAGCCTCCGGTGGCGACAACCAGGCGGGACGCAGCGAAATTGGCGTCCTCGGCTTGCACGGTAAACTGGTCGTTCTTGCGCACCTCGTTCACTTTCGAGCTGCACCGGATTTCTACTCCGGCGTCGCGGCATTCCTGATCGAGCATCGCAGTGATGTCGCTTGCCGCTCGATCGCAGAACAACTGGCCGAGCTTTTTCTCGTGGTAAGGGATGCGGTATTTTTCGACGAGTCCTATGAAATCGGCCGGAGTATAGCGGGCGAGCGCCGATTTGGCGAAGTGTGGATTGGCCGAAAGGAAATTCTCCGGGCTGGTGTGCAGGTTGGTAAAGTTGCAGCGGCCGCCGCCGGAGATCAGGATTTTCTTGCCGATTCGATCCGCGCGTTCGAGCACCAGAACCCGCCGGCCGCGCTTGCCGGCTGCAATGGCACACATCAGGCCGGCCGCGCCGGCTCCGAGAACGATGACGTCGTATTTCCGATTCACGCAGGAATGAGCTTAGCAGGGTCCGGCGAGCCAGTGGCGCTAACGCGTTCACGCCGATGGAATGAGAGATAACGATGAAATTCTGAATAGCGGCGGTCAGGTGAGCGAGTTGCTCTTGCCGAACCCTTTCAGATTGTCGGTGACCGTCAGGTGGGTGATGTATTTCAGGCAATTCGTCCGATAGCACCAAAATGGGGAATGTTTCTGCGGCTATCGAAGAAATTCTTGCATTCGGGCTGTGTCGCGGAACGCTTCCGTGCCGCCACAGTCGGTGGCGGAAAATGCTCCGCACAGGTTTCCGTAGGCCAGGCACGTCGTGAGATCCGCCCCTCGGAGAAATTGGTGGAGGAATCCGGCGTCGAAGCTGTCACCCGCGCCAATCGGATCGATGACCGTTACCGGCACGGCGGGTGCGCTGAATCGGCGCCCATCCCGAATAGCAACGGCTCCGCTGGCGCCCATTTTGACCACGATGGTTTCCACCATTTGTGCCAACCGTGAAAGCGCGGTTTCCAAGTCGTCGGCCCGGGACATCTTCATCGCTTCGCGTTCGTTTGGCAGCAGGATGTCCACGTGAGGAAGGATCTCAAGGACGCTGTCCCAGCCATCCTCGGGATCGTCATTGGTGTCGAGCGAAGTGGTCAGGCCGGCGGACTTCATCCGCCGAAAAAGTTCTGGCACACGTGGCAACAGTTCACGCTGCAAAAACAGCGACGACATATGAAAGTGGGGCGCCGATGCCAGATAATCAAGGTCGAGATCCTCGAAGCGCAGTTCGGAGATTGTGCCCGGATACGTCAGGATGTGGCGCTCGAGTCCGTGGGGCAGAATGAGCGTCACGCCGGACTTTGCGCCATGCGCGATGCCGGTCAGGTCTACACCGCGTTCACGCAGGCGTTCCACCGCGAGGGCTCCGAAAGAGTCATCGCCAACCTTGGTGACGAACCCCACGCGGCTGCCAAGAGCGGCGAGATTATGCGCCAGGATGGCCGAGGAACTGCCTAATGTAATGGCAAAGCCGCTGGCCAGCAGTTCGCGTTCCGTGGGCATGTGCTCAGGCAAACCGTAGAGGATCAGGTCAAGATTGATCTCCCCGGCGATCGTGATATCAAGCTTGGACATGAAACAGGCCCGTTGGTCTTACTGCCAGTTAGTAACTGCTGGTTCTAGCGGCCGTCCTTAAGTTCGACTACGCGCGTCAGGTTTTTTGGCGAGTCGGGGTTGAGGCCCTTCTTGAGCCCGTAGTAAACCGCATACAGTTGACCCCAAATCGCGAAAGCTGCAGGGCGCGCGTACTCGGGCGACTGGAGGCCAAGTTCGATGGCGAAGTCAGAGGCATGCTGAGCCCGGTTATCGACGCGATTCGCAATCACCATGGTGGCCGCGCCGAGAGCTTTCATTTCTTCGAGCAATTCGACTTCCGCGTCGTAAGAAGTGTCCGACATAACGAACGTGATCAGCATCTGGGGACTTACGATCGATTTTGGACCGTGACGGAACTCCAGAGAGTGAAACGCCTGGGCATAGGAGCACGATGATTCGGTCACCTTCAACATGCACTCCGAGGCAATGCCGAAGAGTGGGCCCTGCGCTAGGAAGACAAAATCCAAGAAACTGCGAGACTCGACAAACAACCGCAGCCGCTGCGGAATTTCTTTCATGAGGGGCTCGACTTGTTGCGGGAGCTCGAGTAATGCGCGAAGAAAAACTTCATTACCCGAGACCATGGCTGCGAGGTATTGCAGCGCCAGCAGCATAGACGTGAACGATCGCGTCATGACCGTGCTCTGTTCGTCGGCGTCGAGAAGATTCAACGTCACGCTGCATGCCGGCTCCAGCGGCTGGCCATCCGCACAGGTGATGGCGATGGTGCGAAGATTGTAATCTTTCTCCAGCATCTGCGCGGCGCGGACTGCCTCCGAGGTACGGCCGGAACGTGAAACCACAACTGGAACATAGTCCCGTCCGGCGTGCAGAATTAGTCCAGGATACATCAGGAGGTCCGAAGCGGGGACAGCCCGCGCGGGCAGATGGAGATAGTTGAAGCTCGAGGCAGCGGCCTGCGCAAGATAGTAACTCGTTCCACAACCTACAAAGACCCACTCCGCTCCGGGCCGCGCCATTTGAACGGCCGCACGAAGTTCCGCGCTGATCGCCAGCTTTGCCAGACACACTTTCCAGCACTGGGGCTGAGAAAAGATCTCGCTCAGCGTGCGCTGGCCTTGCTCCGTTGTCGCAGACGATTTCATTGGCTCTGTTTGACTCCGCTCACACCAACGTGACTTTTACTCCGGCCTCTCTCAGCGCGTGCAAATCTGATTTCGGGATCTGCTTGTCCGTAATTACTTCGTGCACCCTCGTGACCGGCATAATGTTGCACAGGCTGCGACGCCCGAACTTGCTTGAGTCGCAAACCGCGATTATCCTGCGGGCAATTTCGACCATCGCCCGGTTCACTTCCGATTCCAATAAATTCGGGGTGAAAAGGCCAGCCTTGGTGTCGAAGCCATCGACGCCGAGGAACAAGATGTCAGCGCTGAGTTGGCGCAGAGTCCGCTCGGCCAGAGGACCGACCAGAGAAAACGAGTTCTTGCGCAGCATGCCTCCGGTCAGGATCACTTCAATGTGCGTGCCCGCCAGTTCGGCCGCTATGTTGATCGCGTTCGTGATCACGGTGAGCTGCCCCATGTCTTTCAGGGCGCGCGCAATGGCCGTCGTTGTTGTTCCGGAATCGAGCAGCACCGACTGACCTTCTTCGACCAAGCGGGCTGCGGCGTGGGCAATCTGCATCTTCTGCTTGCGGTGGAGTTTCTCTTTCTCCCGCAATGTCGGATCGAGCAGTGCGCCGGCTGCTACGGGCAGAGCGCCGCCGTGAGTACGTTGAATGACCCCCTGGCCGTCGAGAAACTCCAGATCCTTGCGGATCGTGATCTGCGAAATACGGAAATGCCGGGCCAGGTCCTTGACGAGCACCCGTCCATCGCGATGCAGGACCCCAAGGATTTCACGGCGGCGTTCTTCGTTGAGCAGACCGTTCGAAGGCATGGTGTTTCGATTTGTTTCGAATAGTAACTTTCGTTGACGGCAGCCGGAACTGTCAAGGGCTACTTGGCAGCTTGCGTCCCGGCGGAGTGTCGCCCGCAATGCGACACCGGTTCAGAAATAAAACTTCAGCGCGAACTGGATCTGTCGAGGCGCACGCGCTGCCATGGGCAAGCCGAAAACGGGCTGACCGTTCGCACCAGTAGCACCTAGTATCAAGGGCGTTGGCGGTTCGCTGATTGCTCCAGTTGGTTCAAAAAGGTAGTTCACGTGGTTGAGGATGTTGAAGAATTCCGCGCGAAATTCGAACTTCTTTTGTTCGCTGATCGGAAACTGTTTGACCAGAGAGGTGTCCCACTCGGTGTATCCGGGGCCCACGATGTCATTGCGTGGGGCGTCCCCGAATGTTCCCGCGGGGATAGAATTGGAGTAGCCCGGAGTGGAGTCGTCCACAAACGCGCAGGTGTTGAACAGCGTTCCCGGGACGCACGGCTTGGCGTTGGGATTGCCGATTATGGCGGGGCGTGAGCTTGAGCCAACGACGACGGTGCCTCCGCCCTCGTCATTGGTATTGGCTACACTAGTGACGTCCGTAGCGGTGTAGTAATTGCCGGTAGCGGCGGAAAAGACACCGGACATCTGCCAGTCGCCAAGAATTTGGTTCACGATGCCGGAAGTGTTCTTGCCAAGCGCGCGGCCGCGGCCGAAGGGCAAGTCATAGACATAGCTGAAAACGAAGCGGTGGCGAACGTCGAAGTCAGAATTTCCGTAGTTCTGGTTGGGGTAGCGCTGGTCCAGGAAATCTCCGTTGTTCACCGAGCCGAGGCTGGCGCTCGAAGCGTTGTCGAGGGCGTGCGCGTAGGTGTACGACACTTGGTACTGGAGTCCGTGAGAGTAGCGTTTTTCCAGGCGAACCTGGAGCGAGTCGTAGTTCGACTGCGCATTCGAGCGGAGGGTATCGATCGGGGTATCGAGCGCGGGGTCGCAGTTGTAGGTCGATGGATCGTTGTAGTATGCATTCAAACTACAAGTACCGCCGCTCCCGGGCGTGGGCTCGTGGGCGGGGCGCCGCGGCGCGGTGGGATCCGATGCGTTCGCGGTGGGCGTGGGCTGGTTGCCGTTGTAGAAAGCGAAGAGCTTCAATCCGCGCGAGCCTCCGTAGGAAACTTCGAGAACAGTGTCGGCGGGCAATTGATACTCGAGACCCAAGTGCCACTGCTGGGTGTAGGGCGTGACCAGATGCGGATCGAGCGAGTAGAACTCGGGTGCGTTCGGGTCGGTGAGCGAGGCGGAGGGGAAGCCCTGCGATAGGATGTTGAGCGGCAAGCCGGGGTTGTTCGCGGGCGAGATCGAGCAGTCGGCTGAACCACCCAGGGTCGTATTTGCGACTGCCGCGCCACAGGGCGGAGCGAATGCCTCCGAAGACATGTACGGAGGGTTGAAGCCGGGGCTTGGGTTGGAGAACGGGCCGTTTTCCTGCCCGCCATAGAAGAAGCCGTAGCCGCTGCGCAGGACGAGTTTGTCGGCCAATTGGTAGGCTAGTCCGATGCGGGGGGCGAAATTGTTGGTGTCGGGAGAGATGAGTCCGGGTGAGCCGTTGCGCTGAATGGCGATCTCGGAGGCCAGCAGGGGCGTCAATGCTGTGCTTTGTCCGCTGGGAACGATCAGCGAGAGCGAGCTGAAATCGAACGTGGCCTGTTTGTTGTTGCCTTCCTTGATAGTAGAGAAGAATTCGTAGCGGAGGCCGAGATTCAGGGTGAAGCGCGGAGTTACTTTAATATCGTCGTTCGCATAGGCCGAATAAATCCGGCGGCGATAATCGATATTGGGGGTCACACTGGTGATATCTCCACCGCCCGGGATGCCGAGCAGAAAGCTGGCGAAGGCATCGCCGCCGGTGCCCAGGACGGGTGCGCCGGGATTGTCGGTGAATTGGTTGCTGAAGGTCATGTCGCCACGAGCTTCGGCTGGCTCCAAGATCGTGAACTGCTCGAAGCGAAGTTCGCCGCCGAACTTTGCGGCATGGCGTCCGTGGGTCCAGATCAGGTTTTCGGTAAAAACGTAGCTGTGCTGCTTTTCGATGGCGGGCTGGTATTCGGAGCTGCCAATGGTCGCGATGCCATTGCTGAAGCTGATATTAGGCAGGCCGCCGTCGTTCAAGCTCGCCGTGTACGGAACTCCCGGGAAGGGGAGAAGGAGGTTCGCCGAGACGTTAGTGTTGTAATTCAGATTGTAGCGAGTGGAATCGAGGTAATTGAAGCCGAAGCGGAATTCGTTGATCAGGTTGTTGTTAAACGTGTGGATCTCGCTGGCAGCCAGAC
>Ga0224558_1004327_pt1 | contig 11114 bp, 5 predicted proteins | sample 714S32024metaG_FD_180682 | JGI IMG/M metagenome (GOLD analysis project Ga0224558, IMG submission 180682) | Peat soil microbial communities from Stordalen Mire, Sweden - 717 S3 20-24 | ecosystem: Environmental > Terrestrial > Soil > Wetlands > Peat | place: Sweden: Norrbotten County, Stordalen... | reverse complement strand
TTCTATGAAGCGGTGGGATAAGAGCGGCTACGCCCCTAGTTAACTGGCTCTAAGCTTCAGTTGGGGAAAAGCAATCACGATGGCTACCCGCTCTAATGCCCCCGCTTCTATGAAGCGGTGGGATAAGAGCGGCTACGCCCCTAGTTAACTGGCTCTAAGCTTCAGTTGGGGAAAAGCAATCACGATGGCTACCCGCTCTAATGCCCCCGCTTCTATGAAGCGGTGGGATAAGAGCGGCTACGCCCCTAGTTAACTGGCTCTAAGCTTCAGTTGGGGAAAAGCAATCCCCACCTGAAGCCAAGACCCAGTTGAACCCACCTGAAGCCAAGACCCAGTTGAAAATGAGGTGATCACGAGATGAAGAGGCTGGCATTGATATCATGGGTATCCGGCGTCCTGTTGGTCCTGCTGCTGGTGCTGATAGCTATCCACGGCAGCAAGTGGCCGGCCAAAAGGACACCCGACAATCTTCCGCCCGCGCCCCCTGCAAATGATACTGCAACGCCGCCCCCCGCCGTGCCCTACTGGCAGCAGAAGTATTCGCAGTATCAACTTGTCACATGGGCGTCCGGGTTTCTTACCGGAGACGACCAGGAGGACGCGGTGATCATCTACCGGGCCGGCGCCAAGTGCTACCTGGTAGCCGTGATCAGCCTGCCCGGCGGTGGATTCCAGGTCACAGACCCCCTGGCGGCTCCGGTTTCGGATCAGCAGATCACCGTCGGAGACGTGGAAAACAAGAACCCCAACGAGATTATCGTTTCCGGCCAGAAGAACGGGGCTTATGGCTACGCCATCTTTGCCCTGGACAAGAACCGTCTGCTTACCCTGTATGATGCAGGGATGGACCAGTGCTGCTAGTTCCGGCCCCAGCATCTGACTGCCCCAGGGTCCCTTGCCCCGGTCGATCAGTCCGGGGTTTCTTATATGAACTGGCGATCGCTAGAATCAGCAAGCCAACTGGCGCTTCCGGGTATTTGATAATGGGGCCACCCTAAGCACAAAAAGTATTGGACAGATGCTGGAAATTATGATACATTATATATTAGTATCTGGTCATAATATAAGGTAATAAACAGAAAGGAGCCTGGGGATGTACAGGAAATACCTCACGAGGACCGAATTTGATTCATACGAAGATTTTATGGAGAATTACCGGGTCGACATACCGGCTAATTTTAACTTTGCCTTTGATGTGGTCGATGAAATAGCTGCCAAAACTCCTGATAAAATAGCGATGGTCTGGTGCGATGACAGGGGCGGCAGCGCCAGATTCACTTTTGCAGATCTCAAGCGATTCAGCGACAAGACGGCCAACTTCTTCAAGTCGCTCGGAATTAAAAAGGGCGACCCGGTAATGCTGATCCTGAAAAGACGCTACGAATTCTGGTTCTGCCTGCTGGCGCTGCATAAAATTGGCGCCGTCTGCATCCCGGCAACACATCTGGTAACGGCCAAGGACATTGAATATCGAAACAGATCGGCAGCGATAAGAATGATCATCTGCATAGCAGAGCAGGACCTGGTGTCATATGTGGAAGAATCTCAGAAAAACTCACCGTCTCTGGAACTGAAGGTCTTGGTCGGGGGCAAGAAAGCCGGATGGTACGATTTCGATGAAGAGCTGTCATCGGCAGATGATCAATTTGTCAGACCTACCGGAGCAGGCGCCACCAACAATAACGACCCAATGTTGCTCTATTTCACCTCAGGAACCACCGGACTGCCAAAAATGGTGCAGCATAATTTCACCTATCCGCTCGGGCATATCGTTACCGCCAAGTACTGGCATAATCTCCAGGACAGCGACCTGCACTTGACAATCTCAGATACCGGATGGGCCAAAACCGCCTGGGGAAAGATCTATGGACAATGGCTGTGCGGTGCTGCAGTCTTCGTCTATGATTATGATCAGTTCAGCCCCAGAAAACTGCTCAACGTGATCTCGCAGTACGGGGTAACCAGCTTCTGCGCTCCACCCACGATCTACCGGTATCTGATCAAAGACCTGAAGCGTTATGACCTGTCAAAACTCAAACACAGTAGTGTTGCCGGCGAACCGCTGAACCCGGAGATCTTCAAGCGGTTTTACGAGGCCACCGGGCTCAAATTGAGAGAGGCGTACGGACAGACGGAAATGACTGTGACCATCGGCAACTTCCTCTGGATGGAGCCAAAACCGGGCTCGATGGGGAAACCTGCACCAGGTTATGATATCGATCTGATCGATGAAAACGGAGAACCATGCGAAGTACGACAAACAGGGCGGATTATTGTCCGGACCGGGAAACAAAAACCGGTCGGCATCTTCGATAAATATTATCAAGACGAAATATTGACGAAAAAAGTCTGGCATGACGATATCTATTTTGCCGGTGATATGGCGTGGCGGGACGAGGACGGATATTACTGGTTCGTCAGTCGGTCGGACGACATCATCAAGAGTGCGGGGTACCGGATTGGACCTTTTGAAGTGGAGAGCGCCCTGCTTGAACATCCCGCCGTCCTTGAATGCGCAGTGACACCCGTGCCCGATCCGGAGCGGGGGCAGGTTGTCAAGGCAACCATCGTCTTGGCAAAAGGCTATCAACCAAGCGAGGACTTGAAAAAAGAGCTTCTGGAACACACGAAAAAGGTTACTGCAGCCTATAAATGCCCCAGAATAATCGAATTTGTGACCAGCCTTCCCAAAACCATCAGCGGCAAGATTCGTCGCATCGAAATCAGAGAAAGCGAGTTATCCAGGGTAGATTCCAAGAAAGCGCCTGTACCATTGCAAAAGAATCCTTGATTCTATCCCGGGCATCAAGCCCGAGGTATTTAAGGTAGATTCTCTTGAAACTTTGTGCGGCATTCATCCTGTCCCTTAGAGTGGGCCAGGGTGAATGCCGCAGTCGTTGGCGTTCAGAACGGCCAACCGAAATATATGGAGTGGTATGCAGCCTTCGCCCTGATGGTCACGCTGGTGTGGCTGTACCTGGAGGTGCTGACTCTGCTGTCAAGAAGGAATTAGGGCAACTTGGCCAGATACTCCTGTTCGATCGCGGGACGGGCATTCCAGGGGTTCTGTGATATGATCTGTGATATTCCACTTGAAATCCGCCCCCATGACCTGCGCACTCCCCAAAAAGAAAACCCGCAATCGCTTGCGGGACAGATGCTCCCCAGTGGCTTTTTATTGCTGAGGAGGCAAGTTCGTGTTGGCCATATCCCTGATCGTTATGCCGGCCGGCACGCTGAAGGTGTCGCTGGGCAGTGAGCCCAATTGGACGTTCGTGAAGTTCATTGTCCCGGTCTGGCCGCTTGGGGCGGTGGTAATTATTTGGACAGGAAAGTCCAGATTCTCGTCCAGCCACATTTTTACCGTATCAGGAAATCCGTAAAGGTTGATGTGGTATTGAATACCGTGACAGGTAACGCCATTGATGCTTTGTATCCCGAGGTCCTGCACAGTGGCCGGGTCGACGTTGTTCCAGTAGTTGCTCAGGTTCTGGGACGCATACTCGGCGGATAAAGTTATTTTATATCCCTTTTCAGTGTCTGGCTGATACCTAATCATTGTCTTGTCGGCATAGTTAATTATCACTACCATCGGCACGCCCTTGACGGTGATTGCCATCTTCAGCGTGTCATCCTGCTTCCACATCGTTCCGCTAGATGTAGTACCGTTGAATGCGGTGTTAGTGAAATCGGCCTTAAAGCTAGTCCCCTGTTTGAGCTTTGTAAATAAATCTGCTATCCACTGGCTGCCGCTCGGCTGGCTCTGAGTAGAAGCCGTTGGGTTGCTGGCAGTGGAGCCGCCTTTGCTGCAACCTGCAACCATGACACTGACAACAATCAACGACGCCAACAAACACCAGATCATTCTCTTCTTCATGCTTTTGCCTCCTTGATAGTAGTTTCCATAAAACACCCTCTGTTTTTTGACCAAGCCTTTCCCTGATAAGCGGTTTTGCTCAATCAGCTACTTCTAATTCTGTTGAGCAGCCTGTAGATCATCGCCGCTGCCTGGGCTGAAGAAGAATGCCCCGGAAAAGTCATGCTGAACACCAGCAGAAAAGCGAACACCGGCACTAACCAATTTTTTTCATCGCCTCACTTTCCCCTCTCAGAGAAATTATTTGAAATTGTTGTTTCCCCACTATTGCTAGCTAACGTCTTTTTCATCGGTCATCCATCCCTCTTCGATGCAATACGATATAAAAAACATAATATAATCAGTTTTACGCCCGCTTCATGATCAACTATCCTTACCCATCAAAAGAGCGCATATCACAAACATTTATAAATTTCGACCTTGTCTGGAATATTCCTGCCGTCAAAGGATAAACTTTACAGAAATAGTATGCGCTATCATAGACAACGCGATCGCCTTCCCGACTGGCGCACTACCCAAAAATAAAACCCGCAATCGCTTGCGGGACTGAGGTTGCAACTGGAGCTGATGGGGGGACTCGAACTCCCGACCTGCGCATTACGAGGCCGAAAAAGCTTATATTACCGGGTTTTTTCAGCCTATACTGTGTTAAATAATCCAAATTGTCAAGGCTTCCCGGCCAGGAATGATGTTATACATCCAATGAATCCATTGAGATAGGTTTTTTCCAGCGTGTTTAGCATTAATTTAGTGGAGGCGAAAATTAGCGCAGTAGCAGTGCAGGCGTTGTGTGGCCAATAGGCACTCATCTTCTCCCGAGGGAGGCTCATACTTTTGACTTCATTTTTTATCAGCAGCATGCGTGGGGTGGATGGTATCCACCCCACTAGCTATCATCCGCAAAATACAAACTTCCTGCACAATATTATACGCAGATGGCATTGGTGCCCCGCAGGATCACCCGGGCATAGCAGTGGCGGAGAGTGCCCCCCGGCCCCGGTTCGGCAGCGAAAAAGGTCAGATGAATAACCCGTTCAATCTCACTCTTACCGTTTTTTAGGTTGGCGATATCATAGATCGGAATACGCTGATTGATCGCCACCGGGTCAAAGTAGTAAGAGAAGCCGCCACCAGTCACCGGCAAGCTGCCCTGATCCACCACTGCACCGGGCGTCACCGCCGCATAGTAGACTCTGTCGGCCGCGCTGCTGCCATTGACCTGCAAACCATCAGCCACAGTGAACCATTGCTGTTCTGGCATCGACAACGCCAGCCTGGTCGCCCCCGTTGGCTGGTCTTTGTCCACCACGAAGATATAGCCGCCCTCATCAGGCAACCCTGGCATGCAGCCCGGATAGCCCTGCCAGACCGCCTTGATCGTGTAGGTATAGAGTCCGGGCTGGTCTAACGTCCAGTGGTCTGTCGCCACGAAGGAGCCAGAGGCGTCACCGGTACCTGTCGTGGTCTTCACGCTGCCGTCCGGGTAGTACAGGCTGAAGCTAATCTGCGCAGGTAGGATCGGGTCGATCTGCAGGGATGGCGTGTAGATTGTCCCGGCCTCGTAGACCATGCCTGGCCGGGTGGCTACCAGGAAGAAGCGGAACTGGCGGCCGTCAGCGCCGGTCACTTCCTCCGCACCGGGTGCGATCACCCGGTTGTTGTTGCTGCCACGGGGCAGGATGAAGGCACTGGCCAAGTAACCTGCATAACGAGACTGACCGCTGCCAGGCCTGAGCGCCACGCCCCCCACCAGCCGGTAGATCTCACCCGGATGGTCGCCATTGTTGGAGGCTCCGATCTGCCCGCCGACATTGGTACTGCTGGTTGGCCAATAGGGACCCCGCGCCCCGTCCTCGGCCACCAGGAACCGGGACATAAACCCTGGTCTCGGACCGGCCCCGTAATAGTAAGCCAGGTCGGTGATATACTCCGGATAGAGGTGCGGTGACAACCCGTTGGAGGTGGCAATCCGGATATTGCTGGCGCCAATCGGTTGGATTTTAGGGTCGTATGGTTGATTGTCACCGGTTATCTCATAGGTGAGCACCGGTTCGATCTTGTTGGCCCCCTGGCCGTCGCTGGCGATCAGCAGGACGTCGCCCCGGTTATAGGGGAAGTTGATATGGTTGAGGTGGCTGTCGTCGTCGGGCGATTCCATGTAGCCCTCAGTATGAGTCTCGCCCCGCTCTACCAGTTGATTCCCGACCTTCAGCATCTTGCCGTGAGCCACAAGACTGTCGTCGGGGGAATAGACTACCCCGGCGTGGCGCATACCGCAAACCCACAGGTTTCCCTCCGGGTCTGTATAGGTGGCCTGGATCCGGGCATGGTATTCTCCGGGGGCGTCCAGGATGAAGGGCTGCAGGCCCTGGGCGGCCCCGAATACCCCGCCGGCAGAGGCCACGCCGGAATAAGCGAGGGATTTCACCCTGGACGCGTCCGAGTCCGGATAGAGGTCCACCTTGACCGTGACGTCGGCCGGAACTGCCGGGGCAAAGGCGATGTCCCGTCCGTAGCGGCTCCCCACCGGGTAGGACATGCCCTGGAAAGTAGCGGTGGCTAGGGTCAGTCGATTGGCAATCCAGAAGTGGTAGGTACCGCCACCCTGGTAGTGGTTGCCCCACTGGTCGGCAACCCAGCCGGACACGCTGGCAGTATACTGTCCGTAACCGGATGGCTTCCAAGCAGTGAACTGGCGATTTCCGGTTGTTGGCCACAACCCTTTTTGCTGCCGGTAGGGGGCAGTGCCCAGGTCTGTTGTGCGTCCGGAGGGGTCGGTAACCTGGATTGACAACTCCCCTGAAGTGCAATCCCAGGGGATGTTGCGTTGCTCATCGATGATATCGGCATAGAATGATGGCTCCAGGTCATACCTATGGACATTTCCCCGGGCATCATAGAGGGGCAAGATAACCTGGTCGGCGATAATGTTCCGGTTGGAAAGGGCAAAGAAACCGCCATCCTCGTCGGCTACCGTCCCATAGGAGCCGTTGGAGTTGTAGCCGGAGAGCAGCACCCAATAGATGCGCGGCTGGATCGCCGCCGCGTTCACGGAGTTGCCGTCTGTTCCTGTTCCATTGCAGGGAATTGGGGGCGAATAGAGCAGGGACAATTGATCAGATTTCTCCTGGCTGGCGGCGAATCCTTCGCCGTTAAGGCTCAAACGGCGTTTGCCGGTAGCTACTCCGAAGTCCAGGCGCAGCCGGTAGATCCCCGGTGGCGTATCATTGGGCAGGGTGCAGTCCAGGGCAAAATCAGCAACCAATGCCCCGTTATCCTGGCGGAGATTATCAATGGGTACCTTGGCCAACTGATCAACAGGATTCCGGAAGCGGCCTCCGGTGAGTTGGCTGATCGCACCGGTGCTGCCGCCCTCGATAGCCAGACCGGCAGGGGTGAGCAGCGTCGACATCCGATCATCAGATGGCAGCCTGAGGCAACCGTTTGGGTCGAAGCAGCGCTCCGAAGTGACCAGCAACAATAAGGCCTGGGCAGGCAAGCCTGCTGCCGTCAGGTTGTCAAGCAGCGCTTGGGAGAACTGCAAGTGCGCCTCTACTGCAAGCTGTGTTCCCGGCTCCCATGTTCCCGCCGAAACGTAGACTTCCGAACTCCAGTCCCCATAAAGGGAACTGCCCCCGCCGTTGAAACCTAGATCGCGGCTGTCTGCCATTGCAAAGCGCCCTGTTAGCGGCCAAGGCAGCAAGCTGACTACCGTGAATGTGGAGAGCGCTTTGAGGAAATCCCTGCGAGTCCAGATGGTGATTACCCCCTCCATAATACTTACTGCAGGCAGGCAGTCATAGAAATACTTTGAAGATCGTGAATAATATAACATTTTGTTGTGCAATAAATGTGGATTAAATGCGTAAAAAGTATGTAATGAGCGGGACATAAGTATAAGGGGCAGCGGTTACACGCTGCCCTCCTTTTGGACAGGCTCCTTCAAAAGTTATTTCCAGATATTTGATAGCAATCGTTCTGGGATCGGATAGATACAGTGCCGGAAAACAGACCCTCACCTCGACCTCCTGGTCAGGGACCGTGCTCCGGCTATCATACCGCTCTTTTTGTCTGCAGTGATCATCTCTTTTTCATCCCCCCGGCATCAGCACCATGCTCCCCATGGTACTGTCGTAGCATAGATTTTAAAAGGTCCCCGGCGGAGACTGGAAGCGTTGCCATCTCAGTTTATATATATGAAGTTCGATATTTCCTCAAATGGTTTTACTTCGCTAATGTGGTTATTTAATTGAAAACCGTAAATGAGATCTCCGGCAGATCGAGCAAGGCCTATATTGTGCGTGGCGAAGATAACTCCCTCTTGTGCATATGATCCAAGGGTTGTTAAGAAGTCAAGTTGAAGTGATGGATGGAGGTTAAGCTCTGGCTCGTCAATAAATATATAGGAGGGTTTTTCATGGCGGCATTGGCAAGTACTAAAATAAATTGAGTTATCCCAGACCCAACGTCAGGCAGGATACAGAGATCGCGCTTCCAGTAATTACCATGAGTACATGTTAACCGTAGCATGACTAACATATATGGCAGTTTATAACATTTAGTGAAGAGCGTAAAACAATCCCTTTCCCTGGAAACCTTCTTTTTTTCAGGGAATGAACGTGGAGAACATTCTATTTGTAATGGAGCCTGCTACATCACCAGTGTGGTCGCCTCCGGACTAGCTTGTGCCGAAGAGGAAACGCGCCAAGCTCCGGTCTTTGATATACTCAAGGGCATTACGCATTTTTTCCGCTATCTCCCTGACACTGAAACCGCAATCTTCAAAGTTGCGTCTGTTCCTGAACAGGAAACACCAGAGAAGATTGGCCGCCAAAAACATCAGCCACAGTATGACCTGAAAGGCGACCTCCCGGTGGATGAAACAGTGCTCCATGTTCCAGTTTCCCTTGAGTTCGTGAAAGCCCGAGTTCTCGATATCCCACCTCCGATGGATAAACTGCCGGATTAGCTCCGGCGCCGCTTCCTGCTTGCTCAAGGTGGTGGCCACCAGGATCTCCCGCTTCTGGATAGCATCCTGGCGCTTGCCGCCTATCAACACATAACCGTGCCTGATCTCGTTGATCTTGACGACCCGTAAAGGTTTTTCAATCCCGTCCCAGCTTTCGAAGTTCTCCTCGTCCCAGATGGAGATGTCGGTGTGAGTGGCGGATGATTTATCCTCACGCCAGGTCTTGGCCGGCACCTGCTGCTCGAAGAGGTTCCTGGCATCCCTGATGATGTACGTTCGCTCATCTTTTAAACGGACCACCACACGGATGTTCTGGCTGCGCAAGTGGTTGATGAAAGGGGCCTTGGCGAAGCCGGCATCCACCACCACCACATCGACAAGGTTATTGTAGGATTGCTTTAGCCAGTCAACCAGACGTTTGGCGGCAGTGGTCTCGCCCTCCCCCGGACTGATCGGCTCAAAACCCAAGATGAGGTTCGGCTTGCCGCCTACCATCTGGCAGGTGACAATCTTGTGCTGGTAGGTGATCGTGCCGTCCTCATGGTGTATCTCCTGGCAGGCGGGACAGCAGCGGCTTTTGGTGCTGAAGACGCCGGTGCCGTCCATGGCGGCCACACGAAAATTACCCATAGCAGGTATCATCTTGTTGCGGCGCGCCTTGTTAATCATCTCTACATACAGCTTTTTGATCGGTTCCAGTTCCATCCCGGTAGAACTCAAGCGGATGGTATCCGCTGAGGGCGGCCTCTGCTTCCTGGGCAGGAGCTTTTTAAAGCAGACCTTTGCCCTGCGCTCTAGTTCTTCCAAGCTCTGCACCTGCAGGGCGAAGCCGATCAGCAGTGTCACCCAGATGGCGCCCGGTGCTATCTCAGGATTCTTTCGATGATCTTTGGCTCGTTTTGTCCAACCCTCAGGCAGGAAAACCTTGTTTACCTATCGAAGAAAATCCTTAAGCCACCGTTTTGACATGTGTGGCCCACCTCCTGGGGATATGATTTAGCGGTTGTGTTTCCAGGAGGTATTTGCTATTTGTGGAGGATATTCCTGCCTATCAGTAAGAAATAACGCGAATTTATGAAGTTTTTCTGTGATACCGGGGCTCTTGCGCCCCAAAGGCTTCAGGGATCAGGTGCGGAGTTTCTGGGGAATCGCTAGAACTTTCAAAGGATTATAACCCATCATGCAGAATATAAGAAAATTGGCACCGATCTACGATTGTTGTCAACATATGTAGGTCTATGTCAGGTGTACTGATCACGAGAGCGGAGGCAGCTAGTGCTGCCATTTCAGGATATTACAAATTGAGGGAGAGAGATCAAAATGAGACAGCGGATCTTCGTGACGTGATTCTGTCTGATAACACGGCGACTTCCTGCCTTGGCGGATAGTACGTATTGGTTTGGCAGCATTACCTATATCCTCGTAAGTTATTCAGTAAATTGATTTTAAGGAGAAACGGAGAATGAAGAGACAGATCAAGAAATTACTCTACCTGCTTCTTGCCGTGATGCTGATGGCGACTGCCGTGCTCGGACTGGCAGGCCCGGCATCGGCAACAACAGAAACGTTGTCGCAGCTGAGTCCGGGTGATACGGTGAGCTTTGCCGGTTATCAATGGATCATCCTGAACAACGGGGCATCGTCCAGCAATGGGGCTTACCTGCTGATGGATGGTTATTACGAAGGTTCCACACACTTTAGTACGAACTATAGCAATGATTTTTCAGGTTCCAGCATACAAAACCTGCTAGACGGTTCTAGCGGGTTTTATGGTAGCCTGTCATCCGCGGATAAGGCACTGGTCCTCTCCCATGGCTGGAGCCTAGCTGATGACAGCGGCGGCACCGGATACGGCAATGTATCGGATTACGTCGGCCTGCTCAGCTTAAGCGATTACAATAATTATAATTCAATTATTGGGCAATACACAAATACAGGCCTACCATATGTTTTCTGGATGCTTACTCCGGGTTCCGAAACTGAAGGTACCCAAGGCGATGTTTATATTTACTGGACATACACCAATTCCACGAATACCTTCGGCCCCAACTCCACATACTCTGTCTGCCCCGCTTTGTATCTGAGTTCTGATAGTTTGGTATCCGGCGGCAACGGCGGCACTGTGCTCACGACTACCACGGCTCCCACGGTGACCTCTCCGACCGACACAAGCATCACTTCGACATCCGCCACCTTGGGCGGCGACGTCACGTCCGATGGCGGGGCGAGCATCTCCAAGCGGGGCATCCTCTATAGCCTCACCTCCGT
>Ga0224558_1004325_pt1 | contig 11116 bp, 11 predicted proteins | sample 714S32024metaG_FD_180682 | JGI IMG/M metagenome (GOLD analysis project Ga0224558, IMG submission 180682) | Peat soil microbial communities from Stordalen Mire, Sweden - 717 S3 20-24 | ecosystem: Environmental > Terrestrial > Soil > Wetlands > Peat | place: Sweden: Norrbotten County, Stordalen... | reverse complement strand
TAGAGCGAAACCACAGTTGCTATATCCCGGAGCCAAAGATCTCAAGTTGACGCGACCAACAGGGAGCGGCAACCCTCGTGAATCTCGCTAGGCTACACCTACTGTGGTTCCGCTCTAAGCATTCCGCAAGCATGATTTGATATTGTTTTGAATAGTTGAGTTCATAAACCATCAGGAGATGGCCATGCGCATCGATACATTTCTTCAGCAGAGCCCCATGTTTGCGGTGAACCGGGCAGCGCGCCGTTTTGAATCGCTCACCGCGCAGGTGCTTGCCGCCGACGGCCTCGGCTTTCTGGAAGGAATGGTTTTGGCAACGCTGTATTTTGAGGCTCCGCTGCCGGTCAAGCCATCGCAGTTGGCTGAAGCCTTCGCGACGACGCGTGGCAATGTGAGCCACTGCGTCTCGTCGCTGGAGGCCAAGGGGCTTTTGCAGAGAAAGATAGACCCAGAGGACGCGCGAGCTTATCTGCTTACGTTGAAGCCGCAAGGGAAGAGATGCGCTGTACGCGTGATTGGTGTTTTCGACAAGTTACAGCAGAGGTTTGAGCGGGAGATTGGCAAAACGGCTCTGGCGGACGCGCTCAAAGCCTTGCGCAAACTGGAAGCGCTTTGCATCGGCAAGCAGAGCGCTTCAAATTTCTAGGGAATGTAGCGCCTGCCTCCCGGCTGGCTGTAGTGCGGGCGTCCCCGCCCGCGCTTATCCATGGCTAGTTACCAATTTATGCAGTCATGACACCAAAACAAGTTTCAAAAAACCGCATCGTGTCAGGGCACGACTTTAGTCGTGCCGTAACTGCGACAAAATAAAGATGCGGGCTTTAGCCCCTGAGAAATGCCCCTTCAAATCTGCCGAAGCATTTTTAAAACACGCCTTAGAGAATGTAGCGCGACAAATCCTGGTCGTGCACAATGGACGCTACCATCTGTTTCACATACTCCGCATCGATCAGAAAGACCTTCTCCTGACCGGCTGCGGTCGCGCGCTCCACATACGGCAGCGGCGTGGAAGACTCGCTCTTGATGGTTTCTTTCAGCGCCGCGGCGGCAGCTTCGTCCGGAGCATGACGCGCCACATCGGGCGCCAGGAAGCTTACATCTTCAAGCACTCGTTCCATGATGGTCTGCAGCCGCCGTGCGCCGATATTTTCGGTTTGTTCATTGACCTTGAAGGCAAACTCCGCAATTTCATGCAGGGCCTCGGGAGAAAACTCCAGCTTGACGCCCTCGGTCTCCAGCAGCGCCGAGTATTGCTTGGTCAGAGAAGCCTTGGGCTCGGTGAGAATGCGCAAAAAGTCATCGGCGGTCAGCGACTTCAGTTCGACGCGGATCGGGAAGCGGCCTTGCAACTCGGGGATCAGATCGCTGGGCTTGGAAACATGAAAAGCGCCAGCGGCGATGAACAAAATGTGGTCTGTGCGCACCATGCCGTAGCGCGTGTTCACGGCTGTTCCTTCGACGATGGGCAAAATGTCGCGCTGCACGCCCTCGCGCGAAACATCCGGTCCGTGGCTGCTTTCGCGGCCAGCAATCTTGTCAATCTCATCCAGGAAAATGATGCCGTTTGACTCAACCCGCTCAACCGCCGTGCGATTGACGGCATCCATGTCGATCAGCCGACTTTCTTCCTCTTGCACCAGATAGTCAAAGGCGTCTGCGGCCTTCATCTTGCGCTTCTTCGCGTTGCCGCCAAAGATGTTGGGCAAGATGTCCTTGAGGTTCATATCCATGTCCTCAAGGTTCTGGTTTGAAATGATGCCGAACTGCGGCATCCCGTGCTCGCGCACGTCGATCTCCACTTGGCGCTCGTCTAACTTGCCCTCGCGGAACTGCTGGCGCAGCTTCTCTCGCGAGCGTTGGTAGCTGTCTGTTCCGGGCAGCGTGAGTTGGCCCTCAGAAGCTGGCGGCGCGGTTGGCGGCGGAGGCAGCAGCACGTCCAACAAGCGCTCCTCGGCGTTCATCTCCGCGCGGTCTTCCACCTCTTCCAGGCGTTCCTCGCGCACCATGTCGATGGCAATCTCAACCAGATCGCGAATCATCGACTCAACATCGCGGCCCACATAGCCGACCTCTGTAAACTTCGAGGCTTCCACCTTGAGAAACGGCGAGTTAGTCAGCTTGGCCAGCCGGCGCGCAATCTCTGTCTTGCCCACGCCCGTCGGCCCAATCATGATGAGGTTCTTGGGCATGATGTCGTCGGCAATCTCGGGCGGCAGCTTCTGGCGGCGCTGGCGATTGCGCAGGGCAATGGCCACGGCGCGCTTGGCGGCGCTCTGGCCGATGACGTGCTTGTCCAGCTCGGTGACAATTTCGCGCGGGGTCAACTCGTCCAGCGAGAGATCCTGTTCTTCAGCGGATGCGGGTAGATAAATGGCCATGGATCCATGAGCAGGCGGAGGTCAGCCGCTAGCTCTTCAACTCCTCAATCGTGACGTGGTCGTTGGTGTAGATGCAAATCTCGCCGGCAATTTTCATGGCTTTTTCGGCAATCTCGCGTGCGCTCATGTCTGTATTCTCCATCAGTGCGCGGGCCGCGGCCGTGGCATAGTTGCCGCCGGAGCCGATGGCGGCAATCGGCTCGTCGGGATCAATCACGTCGCCCGAGCCGGAGATCAGAAAGGTCTGTCCCTGATCGGCCACCAGCAGCAGCGCCTCCAGGTTGCGCAGCATCTTGTCGGTGCGCCAGTCCTTGGCCAGCTCGACGGCCGAGCGGTTCAGGTTGCCGGCGTACTGCTCCAGCTTGGTGTCGAAGCGTGCGAACAGGCTAAAGGCGTCGGCGGTCGAGCCTGCAAATCCAGCCAGAATCTTGTCCTGGTAGAGGCGGCGAATCTTTTTGGCCGACTGCTTCAGCACGGTTTCGCCCATCGTGACCTGCCCATCGGCAGCCATCACCACCTGGCCGTTGCGCCGGATGCAGATCACCGTGGTCGAACGAAACCGGGGATGCAGTTCCTCTGCGAAATGTTTGTTCGAAGCCAAGAAAACCTCCAAAAACAGGGCGTCCTGCAAGCCGAAACTCATTCAAGACGCAGTCACGAGTATATCGCAGCGCAGGAGCCAGGGTCCCCACAGACAGGTCTTCGTCTGTGGGGTGGCAAGCCATAGTTCCGACGCACAAGAAACCGGAACCGGTTTCGCAGTCCGCTCGGAGTGCCCGGTTCCGGCTGCGGTATCCTTTAACTTGAGACTCACAGGGAAGAGTCCCGCCTCCAATGATGCCTCTTGATGCAAACACATGGGAGCTTTACGCCATCATGGCCCTTATCGCCGCGCTTTTCGTGGTGGGCCTTTGGCTATTGCTGCGCAAGGGTCCCACGCCTGAAGAACGGGAGCGTGCGCGCCGCGAGTTCCTGGCCCACTCCGGGCGGCTCGTGGACGGCATGTTGCTGGACATTCGCGAGGTCGAAGCCCCAGGCGGGAATAAGGCCGGAAGCACCCTCACCATGCTGATCTACAACTACCGCATCGGCGGCGTGGACTACGGCTCTTCTCAGGACATCACCACCATGCGCGACATGGTGGATACGGCACAGGTGCGGGCTGGCTTTCCCTGCTCGGTGCGCTACCAGCCGGGCAATCCGCAAAACAGCATCGTGGTGGCGGAAGAGTGGACTGGCCTGCGGGAAGGGCTCCCGGTCTGGCCCGCATTTCAGGACCCTGAACCTGCCGATCTGGACTCCCCGCGCCGTAGCCGTGGCTAGATTCCTGACCGTGAAGTTATATCAATACTGGGTGCCCCAGGTCCCGATTTTGGGACCTGGGAAGTCATGTACTAGAGGTGCTGTCAGAGACCTGGGCCCGTTGGATTCAGTACACGCCAAAAGCCGTTGTACAGTTCAAAGTATCGGAGAGAAAAATGCTCAAGGGTTTTCGTGATTTCATCCTGCGTGGAAATGTCGTTGATCTGTCCGTTGCCGTAATTTTGGGTGCGGCCTTCAATGCCATCGTCACGGCTCTGGTCGGCGACGTGCTGAACCCGCTGATCGCCGCCACCGTGGGCAAGCCCGACTTCAGCGGCGTCGTGCTGAATATTGGCAGCGGCCACATCAAGATCGGCAGCTTCTTCAATGCCGCCATCTCCTTCCTGATTGTTGCCACCGTGGTTTATTTCGCCATCGTGCTGCCGTTAAACACGCTGCAGGCAAAGCTGAAATGGCCCGTGCCCGCGCCGACCACGAAGACCTGCCCGGAATGCCTGAGTGAGATTCCGCTGGCCGCCCGCCGCTGCGCCCATTGCGCCCAGCCGATTGCGTAGGCGCTGACCGCGTGGCGGCCTTGTGCCTTGTGTCAGGGCACGACTTTAGTCGTGCCGTAATTGCCACAAAATAAAGACGCGGGCTTTAGCCCCTGCCAAGCCTTTCTTCGCGACCAGCTTGATTCAGGCCTTTTTCCGCAGCCTGTTTAGCCCCTGCTATCTCTTTAGCTATCGGTGATTCAGCAGCGGCTAAAGCGGTTCTCCAATAGCTGTAGACCGAAGCCAGTAAGCTGAGTGGCTTTTTCCTTAAGAAAAAATCGCCTTCGATGAAGTGAATTAGGCTATACCAATGGAGAACCGTTCTAGAGCCGGAATCTAAATCGTCCCCTTACGGCACGACTGAAGTCGTGCCCTGACACAATCGATGACCTGATGGTAATTTTGCAAGAATCTCTATAGGTACAAAAAAAACAAGAACCCGCCGAGGGTGGGGTATCCAGCCTCGGTATAACTTCAAGCGGTCGGAGATCTGCAAACCCTGGCTGCCGTCGATTTTCTCCCAGGGGGCACCACTGATGATTTCCTGCAAGCCGCTTGTCTTTCCCCTTCTTCTGGCACTCGTTCCCGTCTCTCTTCCGGCGCAGAACTCCGCTCCCGCCGTCTTTGGCTACCGCAACTTCGCCGCTCAAGCGAAGATCGAGGAAAAATTCCTCGCCGTCCCCGACGCGAAACTGGCTGGCCAGCACCTGAAAACGCTCACCGCCGAGCCTCACTTGGCCGCGACTCCCGAGGACCGCAAGACCGCCGATTATGTGGCGCAGAAGTTTCGCGCCGCCGGTCTGGAAACCGAGATTGTTTCCTATCGCGTCCTGATGAACCAGCCCAAGCAGGTGCGTGTCGAGGCCTTTGATGCCAGCGGTAAGCGACTAATGAGCGGGCCCACCCGCGAGCACGTCGCCGGTGACCCCTATCAGGACGATCCCGCGTGATGTTGCCTTTCAACGGCTCCGCAGCCTCCGGCGATGTGACCGCCGAGGTGGTCTACGCCAACTATGGCCGTCTGGAGGACTTCGATCATCTCGCAGCCCAGCACATCGATCTGCGCGGCAAAATCGTTCTGATCCGTTATGGCGTCAACTTCCGTGGCGTCAAGGTCTATTTGGCCGAGCAGCGCGGCGCCGCAGGCGTGCTTCTCTACTCCGACCCGAAGGATGACGGTTTCTCCAAGGGCAAGGCTTATCCGCTGGGTCCCTGGCGTCCGGAGACGGGCATCCAGTACGGCTCGGTTCAATACCAATTCAAGTATCCGGGCGATCCCGAGACCCCCGGCGTGGCCTCCACGCTGGATCTGCCCGACTCGGCTCGCGTTTCGCCCTATGGTGCTCAGCCGCGCATTCCTTCCGTTCCCATTAGCTACCACGACGCCGCGCCCATTCTGCAAGCTCTTACGGGTCCCAGCGCGCCGCAGGACTGGCAAGGCGCGTTGCCCTTCCGTTATCACCTCGGAGTTGCGGCCGAGGGCGGCGTAAAGGTCCACATGGTCAGCGTGCAGGATGAGCAGCGGCGCATCATCTGGGATGTCATCGGGAAAATCAAGGGCACGGAATATCCCGACCAGTGGGTCGTGGCCGGAAATCACCGCGATGCCTGGATCTTCGGCGCGGTCGATCCCTCCAGCGGTACCGCCGCCATGCTCGAATCGGTTCATGGCGTCGGTGCGCTTCTCAAACAGGGCTGGCGGCCCAAGCGCACCCTGATCTTCGCCAGTTGGGACGCCGAGGAGGAAGGTCTCATCGGCTCAACCGAGTGGGTGGAACAGAACGCCCCGGCGATGCAGCGTGTCGTGGCCTACTTCAACACAGACGTCGCCGTCTCCGGGCCGGAGTTCTCCGCCGACGCCGTGCCCTCGCTCAAGCAGTTTCTCCGCGAGCTGACCCGCTCGGTTCCCAGTCCGTTGGGCGGCACTGTCTACCAGCAGTGGCGCGCCAACCAATCCGCCCAAAGCGGTCTTCGCGGCTATAACGCCACGCGCGAGGCTGGCGAGGATGTCCATGTTGGCGACCTCGGCTCCGGTTCTGACTTCGCGCCCTTCTTTGAGCACGCTGGCGTGCCCTCCACCGACATCGGCTCCAACGGTTCCTACGGCGTCTATCACTCCGTCTTCGACAACTACGCTTGGTACACGATGAACGCCGATCCGAATTTCGCCTATCTGCAGCAGATGGCCCGCGTCTTCGGCCTCGAGGCCTTGCGCATGGCCGATGCCGACGTGCTTCCTTACGATTACGTCGCCTATGCCGACGCGATCCGCTCCTATCTTGACGCGGCCAAGAAAAAAGCCGGGAGCGACAGGTCTTCGTCGGTTGGGCAGAATGCTGGTGATTCCTGTCTCGACTTCGCCCCTGCCCAGGTCGCCGCCGCGCGCTTCGCCGAAGCGGCCAAACGAGCACGCAGCCAACAGATCGCTGCTACCGGCGACCTTGTCCGGCTCAATCTCGCCCTCCGCCAGACCGAAACCGCGCTGCTCTCTGAAGCTGGATTGCCTAATCGCCCCTGGTTTCGGCACGTTATCTACGCCCCCGGCGAGCTCACCGGTTACGCCGCTGTGGTGATCCCCGGCGTCAACGAGGCCCTCGACGCCAAAGACCGGAAACTCGCCGCCCAGCAGTTGGCGGTACTTACCGAGGCGCTCATGCGCGCCGCGCAGGCGCTGGAATCCGCTCGCTAGAGCTGAACCACAGTAGGTGTAGCCAAATGAAATCCGCGAAGGTCGCCGTTCCCTGTTGGTCGCGTCGACTTGAGTGTTTCGGCTTCGGGATATAGCAACTCTGGTTTCGCTCTATTGATCCGGCAATTAAATACTGTAAGGGTGCCCCATCCATTTCCGCGTCTTTTGCGGAAATGGGTGGGAAACAATGTCACTGTTTTATTGCCGGATCAATAGAACCGGTTGCGAAAAAACTCTCGTGTGGCCAGGTTTCGTGTCAGGGCACGACTTCAGTCGTGCCGTAAGTGTCGCAATATCAACAAGGCCTTTAGGCCCTGAGAAATGTTTTCGTCAAAATTCCCCGGAATTAGAGCATTTTCGGAATACATGTAGACTTTTCAATGGCGTTGAAGATGGCTTTTTCTTGAGGAAAAAGCCACTTAGCAGCCTGTGTGAAAGTCGGGTTTTGAAAGGGCACGACTTTAGTCGTGCCGTAAGTGCCGTAAAATCAACGCGGGCTTTAGCCCCTGAGGGAAGGTTTTCTCGGATTCTTACTTTCACCACAGGCTGCTAGCCCTTTTTCCGCAGCCTGAGAAGCCCGCTGGCCGCACCGCAGGTGCTTGCAGATGATTTCCAACCTTCGTCGCACAATGATCTTGGAAGTATTCCTTCCAACCATCGTCCCGGCACGTCGCCGCCTTCCAGCCGTAAGCTGCCGACAAATGCCGAAAGTACGCATAACTTCTTTCCCTGGACGATTTTGCAGGGAACTTCATTGTTTTCACGATTTTGCAGCGCAACCATGCCTGCAAGCTCAAGAAAACAAGGAATTTGCCTACAAAATAGGGGTGGGGGTACACGACATGCCCGGGGTCCCCAGCGACAGGTCTTCGTCCCTGGGGTGGAGGTTCCGCGTTCTGGACCTGGGAACGAGGAACTCAACGGAGCGGATCTCCGTCTCAAGGCCCTGTGCTTTGACTGCTGGATATTGCTAGCTCTGCGTACGGTTGGCGCGCCCTCTGCGATGGTTGACCCTGCTCTGTCAGGCTCGTATCGTTGACTTGACGATGAAAACTACCCCCAGCACCGTGCGCATCGCCATCGCGTCTGCCATCATCGTGGGCACGATTGCCTGGCTGGCCTGGTCCGGTTACGGCGCCAACAAGAGCTACTACGTCACCATTCCCGAGCTGGGCGGCATGGGCGACAAGGCGTATCACAGCCAGTTGCGCGTCGAGGGCTTTGTCCAGCCCGGCTCCATCGAGCAGAACGGCACCCACATCACTTTCGTTTTGAATGAGTTTGAGAGCCACACGTCCAAGGCCTCCACTGGCCGCCTGCTTACGGTCAACTACAAGGGCAGTGAGCCGCCGCCCGACACCTTCAAGGACAATGCCCAGGCCGTGGCCGAAGGCACCTATGGCCACGATGGCGTATTCCATGCCACTGCCCTGCAGGCCAAGTGCGCCAGCAAGTACGCTCCGGTGCAGCCCAACAAGAATCCGAGTCCGGCCAGTCAAGGTTCCAACCCGGCCGCAACCCCGGCTGCAGCAAATTGACGCGCATGACCACGCACGCCTCCGAGTCCGTTCGCTCCACTCTTGTCCGTCCCGTCGCCTGTGCCCGGCTGGAAGGCGTCTCCAAGCTCTTCGGCTCCTTCGCCGCCCTGCGTCAGGTTTCGGTGGACTTCGAGCCCGGCCGCTGCTACGTCGTGATCGGCGAAAATGGCGCGGGCAAGTCCACTCTGTTGCGCATTCTCGCGGGTCTGTTGCGCCCTAGCTTCGGACGGGTCACGGTCTTCGGCGCGTTCGACCCGCATGAGGCGCGCGAGCGCATCGGCTACATGAGCCACGCTCCCATGCTCTACGACGAGCTGACCGCCAAGGAAAATCTGCGCTATTTCGCCAGCCTTTACGCCGGTCGCGCCTGTCTCACGCCAGCCGAGGCCCTGCGCCAGGTCGGTTTGGACCCCGCGCTCGACCGTCCTCTCGGCCAGTATTCGCAAGGCATGAGCCAGCGCACGTCGCTGGCCCGCGTGCTGCTTTCAGCGCCCGAGTTGCTTCTGCTTGACGAGCCTTTCTCCAACATGGATGTCGAGAGCGCCCGTCAGATGGTCGCGTTGCTCAGCGGCTTCCGTCAGGCCAACCGCACCATCGTTCTCACCACTCACCAGCGCGAGCAGGCTGCCCCCATTGCCGACTGGGTTCTGACGCTGCACTCGGGCCGCGTGGCGTCGTTGGAGCCGGGTCCACTGAGAACTGGCTCCAAAATAGCCGGTTGGGGTGAAGGGTACGGGCTTTGGAATGAAGGGTACGGGCTTTAGCCCGTACATTGAAGGCAGAAGTAGTTGTGGGCTTTAGCCCCCGAGGGAAGTCTTTACGGTAGTTTGCATTCCCTCGGCGGCTAAAGTTGAAAATCAAAAACGGCTCAGGCGTACGGGCTAAAGCCCGTACCCTTCTGTGCATAGTTTTTTTGGACAGGTTTATCAAGATGAAAACCAATGGCGCGCGCTTGCTTGAAACCCTCGGTATCCCCTTCGAACTCCACGAGTACCCGGTCGATCCGGACGATCTCTCGGCCCTCTCCGTCGCCAAAAAAGTCGGCATGCCGCCAGAGCAGGTTTTCAAAACGCTTCTGACGACTGGCGGTCCCGGCGTCTATGCCTTCGCTGTCATCCCCGGCGACGCCGAGTTGGACCTGAAAAAGCTGGCTCACGTGGCTGGCCTGCGCAAGGCCGAGATGGCTCCGCTCAAAGAGGTGCAGCCGCTCACCGGCTACATTCGTGGCGGCGTCACCGTCTTCGGCGCGAAAAAGCCCTATCCCGTTTTCGTCGATGAAACCATCATTCTCTTCGACAAGATCAGCGTTTCGGCCGGAGCGCGCGGAACGCAGTTGATCCTCAGTCCCGACGACTACATTCGCGCCGCTGAAGCCACGACCGCCGACCTGACCAAGGATTTCGTCCCCGGCTCGTCTCCAAAGGGGCACACACCCCCGAAGGGACACAATTTATGACCCGTGCCCTCTGGACACATTTGGCAAAGGAACTGCGCATTGAGCGCCGCTCGCTGGACACCCTCGTCTCCATGCTCTTCTTTTCCCTGCTGGTCGTCGTGCTTTTTTCCATCGCCTTCGAGCCGCGCGGAGCCTTCTCCCGCGAGATTGCTGGTGGGGTTCTCTGCGTGGCCACGTTGTTTGCCTCGGTCAGCGCGCTCAATCAGGCTTGGGCCCGCGAAATCCGCCATCAGGTTCTCGACGCGCAGCGCATGGCGCCCTCGCCCGGCGCGGATCTTTTCCTCGCCAAGGTGATGGCGAATTTTCTCTTTGTTTCTATCGTTCAGGTGGTCTTGGCGCCGTTTTTCTTCGTTTTTTATAACCTGCACATCATGGGCCAGGGCTGGCTGCTGCTGCTCGTTTTGCCGCTCGGTACGTGGGCCCTGGTCGCAAACGGCATCTTCTTCGCGGCGCTCTCCATCCGCAGCCGCAACCGCGAGTTGCTGCTTTCGCTGATTCTTTTTCCCATCTTCATTCCAGCTCTGCTGGCCATGGTGCAAGCCACCACCGCCATCCTCACCGGCGAAAGCGACCCGACGCTCTGGATCAAGCTCCTTGTGGGCTACGACATCATCTTTACCACCGTCAGCCTGCTGCTCTTCGATGTCGTCTTCCACGCCGAGTAAACGGTGAACCAGCCAAGAAAATCCTTCAAAGGCAAGTCCGATTTGCTCACGCTGGAGCTACGCAGCTTACTTTACTCGATGGCGAAGACAGCGTAGACAGTGGCTTCTTCGCGAATGGTCTGCGGACGGATTTCGAGCGGCGGACCTGTGAGAATTGAAGAAACCGATGCAGACTCGGTGTTTAGGACCGAAGTTTCGGGTCGTCCCGTTGCAAGAGTCGCCTCGCTGCAAGATGCGCTTGGCCTTGAAGTCACGGTGACGCTTCAAACGGGGCGACGTTTTTGGCTAAGGCGACAAGGACCGGGGCAAATGGGGAGAGGCAGAATTCGCCGAGTTGCTTTTGCGCTAAGATCGAGGCTTGAATCTTGGATGATTGTGCTAGGTGACTGTCGGGCATAGCGTTTTGTCAAGGCTGATTCAGCGGTTTACATGGCTGGTGTTCGAACTGGGGCGCGCCGACAGTAATCCCATTGGTAGCTTATAGCAGGCTTTCCGTGCCGCTTCGGGTAAAACGGGCTTCTTTTCCCGCCGCGT
>Ga0224558_1004324_pt1 | contig 11116 bp, 7 predicted proteins | sample 714S32024metaG_FD_180682 | JGI IMG/M metagenome (GOLD analysis project Ga0224558, IMG submission 180682) | Peat soil microbial communities from Stordalen Mire, Sweden - 717 S3 20-24 | ecosystem: Environmental > Terrestrial > Soil > Wetlands > Peat | place: Sweden: Norrbotten County, Stordalen... | reverse complement strand
CATTGACGCACGGATGGAGATGCCGGGCTGGTGCGTGCCGGGCTTCGACGATGCTCAATGGCAGACGGCGCAGGGCGTGGCGGCGCCTGGCGGCGAGCTCGCGACGCCGATGATCGAGCCGATCCGCGTGACGGAGACTCTCAAGCCGATCGCCCTGAACGAGCCGCAGCCGGGGGTGTGGGTTTTCGATATGGGCCAGAACATGGTCGGCTGGTGCCGACTCAAGGTGTCCGGCCCGCGCGGCACGGAAGTGAGGCTACGCCACGCCGAGACGCTCAAGCCTGATGGCACGCTTTACCTCGATAACATACGCTCGGCCAAGGTGACGGACACCTATACGCTGAAGGGCGGGGGAGCGGAAGTGTACGAACCGCGCTTTACTTACCACGGCTTTCGCTTTGTAGAGGTGACCGGCTATCCGGGGAAACCAGGTTTGGCGGCGCTCGAAGGCATGGTGGTGCATGACGATTTGCAGACCGCCGGCGAGTTTGCGTGCTCCAACCCGCTGCTGAACCGCATTTACCGGAACATCGTGTGGGGTGTGAGCGGCAATTACCGGAGCATCCCGACCGATTGCCCGCAGCGTGACGAGCGTCAAGGCTGGCTGGGCGACCGCTCCGCCGAGTGCAAAGGCGAGACTTACCTCTTTGACACCTCTGCACTCTACGCCAAGTGGCTGCAGGACATGGCCGACGCGCAGAAGGACAGCGGCAGTGTGCCGGATGTGTGCCCGGCCTACTGGCCGATTTATTCGGACAACGTCACCTGGCCGAGCAGCACGGTGATTATCCCCGGCGCCTTGCGCGAGCAGTTTGCCGACCAGGGGATCATCGCCAGCCATTACGCCAGCGCGAAGAAATGGATGGACTACATGGGCGGCTTCGTCAGCGATGGCATCATCGCGCGCGACTCTTACGGCGACTGGTGCGTGCCGCCGGAGAACCCGAAGCTGATTCATTCCAATGATCCGAATCGCCGGACGGACAAGGCACTGCTGGCCACGGCGTATTTCTATCACGATGCGCTGTTGATGGCCCGGTACGCGACGCTGCTGGGCAAAGCCGAAGATGCGCGCCATTTCACGGAGCTGGCGGAGAAGCTCAAAGCAGCGTTCAACGCGAAGTTCTTCCACGCGGGCACGGGCCAGTACGACAACGGGTCGCAGACATCGTGTGTGTTGCCGCTGGCGTTCGGGCTTGTTCCCAGCGGCGAGGGCGCGCGGGTGTTCAGCCACCTGGTCAGCAAGATAACCGAAGAGACGCAGGGCCATATTGGCACCGGACTGATCGGGGGCCAATGGCTGATGCGAGTACTCACGGCGGGTGGCCGGGCCGACCTCGCCTATACCATCGCCAGCCAGAAGACCTATCCGAGCTGGGGCTACATGGTGGAGAAAGGCGCGACGACTATCTGGGAACTGTGGAACGGCGACACCGCCGACCCGGCGATGAACTCAGGCAACCACGTCATGCTGGTGGGAGATTTGGGCATTTGGCTCTACGAGAACCTCGCGGGCATCAAGCCCGACCCCGCGCAACCGGGTTTCAAGCATATCATCATGCGGCCTGAGCCGGTAGGGGACTTGCAGTTCGTAAAGGCGTCGCACCACTCGCCCTACGGGGCGATCACCAGCGAGTGGCAGAAACAGGGTGACGTGTTTCGTTGGAATATCACCGTGCCGGTCAATTCCACCGCGACGGTCTATGTGCCGGCAAGAGCCGAAGGAAGCGTCAGCGAGGGCGGCAAGCCGGCAGTCCGGGCGAAGGGCGTGCAGTTCCTCCGCACGGAACCGGGGCGGGCCGTGTTCGAGGTGGGTTCGGGCCAATACAGCTTCCGGAGTTCGGAATAAGGCCCGGGCCAACCCTCCCGTCCAGAGAGGCAGTGCGATCGGGCCCCGCTAACCGGATAGCAGCTTGGGCCGCCCGCTCACGCGGCAACCTTTGCAGACCTGGTCTTGATTTCGGGATGGGAGCATGCCACTCTAGTCCCGTGAATCGTGACCTAGAACCCAATCGTGGCGGTCGTATTCCTTTTCTCGCTAACATCCTGATTCTGCTTTGGTTCGCCTGGTCCCTGCCCGGGGCGCAGACGAACGATTTTCTCAATGACACCCGCGGCGGACATTGGCTGGCGCAGACCAGGGGCCTCGGCGTCTGGTGGTGCGAGAGCGGGTGGAAGGTGGGGCGCGAGCGCGCTTTGCCGGAACCGACGCGGGGCAAGCCGAAGCCGGTAAGCGTCTCCGCGGCGCGCGGGGAGTTTGAGCCGGTGCAGGTCGTCCTGCGGCCGGAGCAGGACTGCCAGTTATTATGGGCGGAGGTGATTCTGTCGCGCAAGGGACGGGGTAAGGCGGCTCCCATTGCGGTGCGGATTGACGAAGTGGCCTACGTGCAGGTGACGCACCCGACGGATCCGACCTGCCGGCCGGGCTGGTATCCGGACCCGTTGCCCGCCTTGGCATTTCCGCTGGCGCTGTCGTCGGGGAAGAACCAGCCGCTCTGGCTGACGTTCCATGTCGCGCGCGATGCCGAGCCGGGTGACTACAGAGGCGAGTTGAAGCTGAGGACCTCCCTGGGGGAGGTCCGGGTGCCGCTACAGGTCCACGTGTATGATTTCACACTGCCGGAGGAGACCCATTTGAAGAGCGCGCTGGGTCTAGGCACAGATACCGTCAACCGCTATCAGTGCCTGGAGGTGCAACACGACCAGGCGATGGCCTTCGACAATTATCTGGCCAACTTTGCGGAGCATCGCATCAGCCCCTATTCGTTTTACGACTACGCTCCCATAGATGTCCGATTCCTCGGCGAGGGGACCAATAAACATGCGCAGGTGGACTTCACCCGGTTTGACCAGGCGGCGGAGCGCTGGCTGGACCGGGCTCATTTCAACACGTTCCAGCTCCCCTTGCGCGGGATGGGCGGCGGGACCTTTTACAGCCGGCACCTGGGCGAACTGGAGGGATTTCAGGAGGGCACACCCGAATTCGCGCGGCTGTTCCAGGATTACCTTGGCCAGATCGAGAGGCATTTGGAGCAGCGGGGCTGGTTGCGCAAGGCCTTCGTCTATTGGTTCGACGAACCGGCGGCAAAAGACTTCGAGTTCGTGGGGCAGGGAATGGAGCGATTGAAGGCCGCGGCTCCCGGGATCAAGCGCATGTTGACCGTCGAGCCGCAACCGCCATTGCTGGGGCAGGTGGATATCTGGTGCGGGTTGACGCCGAAATGGACGCCGGAGCTGGTGAGCGAGCGGCGGCAGGCGGGCGAGCGGGTCTGGTGGTACATCTGTTGCGCGCCGCACGCGCCCTACGTGACGGAGTTCATTGACCACCCTGGGACAGAACTGCGGCTTTGGCCCTGGCAATCGTGGCAGTACGGCGTGCAGGGGATTCTGATCTGGGCCACGACTTACTGGACCAGCCCGGCGGCGTTTCCGCCGCCCAAACTCCAGGATCCGTGGACCGATCCCATGAGCTACACGTCCGGTTACGGCGAGAAACCGGGCGAGGTCGGTTACTGGGGCAACGGCGACGGGCGGTTTCTCTATCCGCCGCGGCGTGATCCGGCAGCCGACAAACGGGCTTGCCTGGACGGCCCGGTGAACTCTTTGCGCTGGGAGAGCCTGCGCGACGGCATGGAGGACTACGAGTATTTATGGCTGCTGCGCGAAGCCAGCCAGCGTGAGCTTTTCTGGCGCGGAGAAACCGACTTGTACAAGCAGTCCCACGAGCTTCTGAAAGTGCCCAATGAAGTATCGCAGGACCTGACTCACTTCACGACCGACCCGCGGGTGATGCTGGCCCACCGCGACCGTGTGGCGCGAATGATCGAGCGGCTGCAGCAGAGCCGGCCGCGCTGATTGTCATTCTGCGTATCGGCAGCTTGCGGTCGGCGGCGCGCACTGAGCGCGCCTTACCAACGGACCACGGCGGCAGATGCGCCGACGAACCATCGTCTTCATCCAGGACCATTTACAGGCTTCGGCACCGCACGTATGTTGACGGGCTTGTGACTGCGCAGAAGAAAACACGCGTTGTAGTCGGCATGAGCGGTGGGGTTGATTCCTCCGCTACCGCCGCGCTGTTGCTGGAACAGGGCTACGACGTGGTGGGCATCACGCTCAAGCTGTGGCCCCAGGATTGCGTGTCGCGCGCCGAGGACAAGTGCTGCGGGCCGCAGGCGGTCATGGATGCACGGGCGGTTTGCCACAAGCTGGGCGTTCCGTATTACCTGATTGATGAAGTGGCGGAGTTTCAGAACAAGGTCATCCAATACTTTGCCGACGAATACAGGGCGGGCCGCACGCCGAACCCTTGCGTGATGTGCAACCAGAACCTCAAGTTCGGGCGGCTCATCGAGCGGGCCGACCAGCTCGGCGCGCAGTATGTGGCTACCGGCCATTTTGCGCGAGTGGAGCGAAGCCCGGACGGTACCCGGACGCTGCTAAAGCGGGGCCGCGACTTGCGGAAGGACCAGAGCTATTTCCTTTTCTCGCTCCGGCAGGAGCAACTGGCCCGGGCGATGTTTCCGCTCGGCGAGAAGACCAAGAGCGATGCTCGCGCGGTGGCGCATGAGTGCCAGCTCAAGACTGCCGACAAAGAGGAGAGCATGGAGATCTGCTTTGTGCCGGATAACGACTACGGGAAGTTCTTGCAGCAGGCCAAGCTGGTCCAGCCGCATCGGGGCGAGATCGTGAACCTCCAGGGCCAGGTGCTGGGCGAGCATGACGGCATCGAGCTCTACACGATTGGCCAGCGCCGGGGCCTGGGCCTCTCGTCTCCGAGGCCCCTTTATGTCATTGAGCTGGATGCGGCCAGGAACCGGGTTGTGGTGGGGGACGATTCGGCGCTGGTGTGCGATGAGTTCATTGCGGAGCGCTGCAACTGGATTGCCTTTGACGCCCCACCCGCCAACCTGGATGCCACCGTCAAAATCCGCTATAACCATCCCGGCGCGCCTGCCAACCTGAGCCCGTTGCCCGGAGGCAAGGTCAAGGTGAGGCTGCACGTTCCGCAACGCGCGGTCACGCCCGGCCAGGCGGCGGTGTTTTATGAGGAGGACCTGGTTCTGGGCGGTGGGTGGATTGCGCGGCGTTGAAGGCGGTGGGTGGGTGAAAGGTGGATTCGGGAAGGCACGAAAGTGGAGCAGTTGGGGTGAGGGTCTGGCGGGGAAGTTGGAAGCCCGGAATCGATCGGAGCCTCCTGACATCGGCTGCTACCCGGTTGTGGATTATTGACATCGTTTGCCTTCTAATACGTGCCAAAACGCAAGGACATGGCCTTTGCCATCAGCAGTCAGAGTGACCCCGTCAACGCCGGACATGGCGGAAAGGGTCTTGAGCGGTTCGAACGACCTACCGCCGTCGAGACTGCGGGAATAGCGCACGAACGTTTTTACGCCCGGGGCCCATTCATCCATCCAGACGACATGGATGCTTCCATCGCTGCCGACGGGCAATTTGGGGCCGCGTTCGCCCATCTTCGTTTCTACCATGCCGGTGGAGCTCACTTTAACAGGCGGGGTCAGAGTGGCTCCGTTGTCAGCGGAGCGGACGTAGCAGGCGTGGTGCTCCAGACCGTAAACCATGTGGAGGACACCTTTGATATCCACGACCACATCGGGCGCCAGACACTGGGCGGGCGCTTGCACCACATGGACGGTCGGCTTCGTGGCTGCCTGCGCCTCTTGACTGGCGTTCAGAAGGAGCAGGCAGCCGAACACGCCAAGAATCAGGCTGGCGATTTCTCGGAGAAAACGGCTAAGCCATAGCGGCAGGTGCTGCGCCTCGGTTCGCTCTGACATTTTCATGAATAATCTTGTTGTTCGCATCAAGGGGCATTGTACCACGTCCTTTCTTAGCCGAAACGATTTACTGCAACCATAGATTGACACAGCGCGGGGCCTCGCAACCGAAGATAGCAAATAGCCAATAGCAAATAGCCAATGTGCAGCGGCACGAGAGAATTGCTCAGGCTGCGCGAACTTCGACGGAGGTGACAAGGTGCGGCGCCCGGCTGTAGTACGAAAGTTTTCGTTGACAAGTACGAACGTTTTCGTATGATTACTGTCAATAAGGCTGTATGAACAAATCCAGGCCCCCGAAACCGCCCAAACCGACCGACGCCGAACTGGCCATCCTGCGCGTGCTTTGGCAGCGCGGGCGGAGCACGGTGCGCGAGGTGTGGGAGCAACTCAGCCCGAAACAGCACACCGGATACACGACCGTGTTGAAGACCATGCAAATCATGTGTGTGAAGGGATTGCTCGCTCGCGACGAGAGCGACCGGTCCCACATTTACGGGGCTGCCTGCAGCGAGGAGCAGACGCAACGGCAGGTGGTGGGCCACTTGCTGGAGCGGCTGTTTTCCGGGTCGGCGCCCAAGCTGGTGATGCAGGCGTTGGCCGCCAAGAGGGCCACGCCTGCTGAATTGGCAGAAATCCGCAGACTGCTGGACGAAATGGAAGGAGGAGGCAAATGAATGCCGTTTTCGCGATACTGAATGAGCCGTTCATGCGGCAGGTTGGCTGGACGGTGCTGCATTCGCTCTGGGAGGGGGCACTGGTCGGGATGGTGTTCGTCTTGCTCCGGTTTGCGTTACGGCGGCGCTCGGCGAACATGCGGTATGTGGCCGGTTGCCTGTGCCTGGTAGCGTTGGTGGCGGCTCCGCTGTTGACGCTGTTCATGGAGCCAGCGACTTTGCCCGCCACGGGTCCCGGGGTTTCTGCAGGGACCGCCCTTTCCGGAGCAGCCACATCCGTGCGCAACGTGTCGAGCTTCGGTAAATCGTACACCAGTAACAGCACGTATTGGTCTATTCAGGGGGGAACGGATTTCCTGGCGCGGCTTGCGCCAGTGCTGGCGAGCGTCTGGGTATTGGGGGTGACGTTCTTCTCCGTCAGGCTGATGCGGAGTTATTGGTGCGCGGGAAAGCTTCGCACGCGGGACCACGAGCCCGTGGATGCGGGTTGGATGGAGTCGCTGGACGATTTGCGGTGCCGGCTGGGCGTGAGCCGGCCTGTGCGGCTGTTGAAATCGGCTCTGGTGCAGGTGCCGACGGTGATCGGCTGGGTCCGGCCCGTCATCCTGCTGCCGGCGGCAACGCTTACCGGGCTGACGCCCGGGCAGTTGGAGACCATCCTGGCACATGAGTTGGCCCACGTGCGGCGGGCCGATTATGTTGTCAACGCATTCCAATGCCTGGTGGAGACGCTGATGTTTTATCACCCGGTCGTGTGGTGGATTTCCGGCTGCATACGCGAGGAGCGGGAGAATTGCTGCGATGACCTGGTGATCCGCGTGTGCGGCGACCGCCTCGGGTACGCGCGCGCTTTGGCCACGCTGGAGGGGCTCCGCGCCGAGTTGCCGGAATGGGCGTTTGCGGCCAGCGGGGGGTCACTGCTGAATCGCATTCGCCGGCTGGTCGGGCTGGCAAATGATCAAGGCCGCGTGACGTCGCGCGAAGTGAGCGGCCTGGCGCTGCTGGGGATCGGGCTGGTGCTGATCGTGCTGGGAGTCCGGATGGTTCTGAGTTCCACGATGTACCAGTCCACGGCTCGTATTCGCATCAATCACGACCAAGCGGACACGTCAGGCTGGGGTGACTCGCGCACAGCTCATCCCTTCGACCCCTGGTTCATCCAGACCGAATTCGAGGTGATCCAGTCGGAAGTGGTGCTGGGCAAGGTCATCCAAGACCTCGACCTGAACAAGGAATGGGGCAAGAGATACGCCGGCGGGGAACGCCTGAAGACCTATGAAACGCTGGGGTTGCTCAGATCGAGGCTCGAACTGCGGCCTGTACGTTCCACCACCCTAATGGAGATTCGCGTTTCCAGCGACAAACCCGAGGAAGCCGCCAGGATTGCCAACGCCATCGCCGAATCATACAAGAGTCTGCGTTACCAGCGGTTCACGCAGTCGCGCAAAGAGGGGCTCAAAGCGCTGGAGGATCGATTTCAGAAGCAGGAGGAGGAGGTCAAGAAGGCCCGGCAGCAAGTGGATAGGTTGCGTGCAGAATTGGGAATCCCCGGGGCGCCGGCAAGCATCGAGGGTTTCCTGGGCGGCGGTGAATCCGACCCTTTGCCACTCCTCACCGCCGAGACATTGCGCAGGCTGGAAGCTCTGCGCATCGAAACCAAAGCTGACTATGTTCGGCAGATGACGTTGTTGGACCAGCTCAGAAAGCTCGAGAAGAATTCGACTCCGGAGGTCCTCGCGCAGGCCTCCGCGACGGCCGCTCCTGACCCGTTGCTGAACGCTCTTCTTGAACAACAAAGTACCGCGGAACAGAGGCTGGTTGTATTGACTAAGGATTTTGGTCCAGCACACACTGAAGTCGTTAATTGCAGAGTCCTCCTGGAAGACCTGCAGCATAAGATCAGGAGCCGGGTGGATGGCGTCATGATCGGACTGGACGCCCGGGTGCTTACCCTGAGCAACAGTCTCGAGAACCTGAACTATGAAGTCGCTCTGACGGTTACCAACGACGTATTGAGGGCGAACAAAAGCCGGCCCTATTTTGAGGCCAAGCGCAACCTGGAGGAACTCCAGCGCTTCCGGCAGATCCTGGAATTCAAGATCGCCGGCGAGAGAATTGACGTGGAGCTGCCCAGGACCACAATGGTGGAAATCGTTGACTGGGCCGCTCCGGGGTTGCGACCCGTTTCGCCCAATCTGCCGCGGGCGCTGGCCTCGATTGCGTTGGGGGTCCTGTTGGATATCGCGGGGCTCTTGATGCTCACCGGTCGGGTTGGCGCACGTTCGGAGCCGCAGCCGGTGTAACAGCCATCCGTAGCCACCCAAGGCCGTCTCGGCGCCTGTTCATAGCCAAGCGATAGGCAACCCAAAGCCACCAGGTAGCCATATACCACGATGTAGGGACGATGTAGTAACGATGTAGTAACGAGGTAGTAACGAGGTAGTAAGCCATCTACAAGCCACCTTCGAGCCACCTCCAAGCCACCCTCAAGCCACCCTCAAGCCATCTCATTGAAGGCGGACTACGGACCACGGGACCACTGAGCACGGACCACGGGCCAGTTCGGAGGGATCGCGTGACGGGTAGATTCCGCTTGCGTCAACTTCGCCCGCTGTTAGAGTTCGGCCTACTTTTTCACCACCCTCAGGGCGGGTTTTTGTTTTAGCGGAAAGAATTTGCGCATTGTGAAGATTTTTAGCGGCAGCTCGAACGAACCGTTGGCTGGGGCCATTAGCCGTTACGTTGGCATTGAACTGGGCAGGTCAACGATCAAGCCGTTCCCGGACGGGGAGACGTTCGTAAAGATCGAGGAAAACGTCCGGGGCGAGGACGTGTTCGTGGTGCAGTCCACCAGCCCGCCGACGAACCATTACCTGATGGAGCTGTTTATCATGATTGACGCGCTGCGGCGGGCGAGCGCGGCGCGAATCACGGCGGTGCTGCCGTTCTACGGCTACGCCCGTCAGGACCGCAAGGACCAGCCGCGGGTGCCCATCACGGCGAAGTTGGTGGCCAACCTGCTGGTGGCGGCGGGCGCCAACCGCATCCTGACGATGGACCTGCATGCACAGCAGATTCAGGGCTTTTTCGACATCCCGGTAGATCACCTCTACGCGGCGCCAGTGATGTATGAATATCTGAAGACAAAGCGGTTCCGCAGTCTGGTGGTGGTGAGTCCGGACGTGGGCGGGCTGAAGATGGCGTATGCATATTCGCAAGTGCTGGAGAGCGGACTGGCCATCGTCGCCAAGCGCCGGAAGAGCGCCAGCGAGGTGGAGTCCATGGCGGTGATCGGCGAAATTCGGGGCAAAGACGTCTTGCTGGTGGATGATTTGACCGAAACCGCGGGGACGCTGACAACCGCCGCGGCGCTGCTTAAGCAAAAGGGGGCCAGGAAGATTCTGGCCTGTGTGTCTCACGCCATCCTGAACAAGATAGGCATTGAAAGATTACGCAAATCGCCTATTGACGAATTGGTGACAACTGATACTGTCCTTCGCCCTGCGATCCGCGGCGTGACGATTGTTACGTTGTCGGTGGCAGGGCTCTTGGGCGAAGCCATCAAGCGAATCCATAGCAATTCGTCGGTCACTTCGCTGTTTGAATTTAGAGGCGGGCGCACCAGCTAGGGGCTGGGGCGCGGACGCCGAACCGTTTTAAGACAATGAAATCAGTATTACTCAACGCAGTTCCCCGTGTCCTGGGGAGGCGGGCTGGGGCTAAAGCGCTCCGCACCGCCGGCCGGATTCCGGCCGTCATCTATGGCCGGCAGGTCAAGGCGCAGAGCCTTGAAGTCAATGCCAAGGAGATGGAAGACCTCATTCACCACTCCGTTTCCGAGAACCTCCTGGTGGACCTGTCCGTCAAGGACGACACCCGACCCAAGCGGTTGGCGCTGGTGCAGGAAGTCCAGCACCATCCGCTCACGGGCAAGGTGCTGCATGTGGATTTCCACGAAGTGGCTGAGAATGAGAAAGTGACTGTCCTGGTGCCGGTCGAGACCGTCGGTGAAGCCGAGGGCGTGAAGACCGAAGGCGGCGTGCTGGAGCACGTTTTGTTCAAGGTCAAGGTGCGCGGCTTGCCCAAGGATTTGCCGGAACAGCTCATGGTGGACGTCAGCCATCTCAAGATTGGCATGGCAATTCACCTGGGCGAGATCCCTACTCCCGCCAACTGCGACCTGGTCGGCGAGAAGCACATCCCGGTCATCGCCGTGGCCGCGCCACGCACCGAGGAAGAGGAAGCGGCCGAGGCGGCGGCGGCGTTGGAAGCCGTCCCGGGCGAGGTCGAGATGATCAAAGAGAAGCGGGAAGAGGGCGAAGAGGGGGCCGCGCCGGCTGCCAAGGGCGCCGAGAAGGGCGCGGTCAAGGGAGCGGAGAAGGCTCCCGGCAAGGGCGCGGAGAAGGCCGCTCCCGGCACGGAGAAGGCTGCTCCCGGCGCCGCTGGGAAGGCTGCTCCAGGGGCCGAAAAGAAAGCTGCGCCGCCGGCCGGGAAGAAGAAGTAGTTTGGTTGCCGCTCCGGCGATTGCCGGGCGGCCACACCGGCGCCCCGCATGGAGAACGTGTATCTCATCGTGGGCTTGGGCAATCCTGGCGCAGAGTATGCGCGCACGCGGCACAATGCGGGTTTTCTCGTGGCCGA
>Ga0224558_1004323_pt1 | contig 11117 bp, 12 predicted proteins | sample 714S32024metaG_FD_180682 | JGI IMG/M metagenome (GOLD analysis project Ga0224558, IMG submission 180682) | Peat soil microbial communities from Stordalen Mire, Sweden - 717 S3 20-24 | ecosystem: Environmental > Terrestrial > Soil > Wetlands > Peat | place: Sweden: Norrbotten County, Stordalen... | reverse complement strand
GTCAACTCCATTAATCAAGGATACAACGCTACAACAGCTGCCGAACTGATAGGTTTCCCGGCTCTAACAACTGCAAGCTCCGCTAATACGCATCAGAGCTATCTAAGTGTTACAAACAGCCTGCCCAACACGAGCTCGTATATAAAAATGCAGGGCGACCAGCCAACGTCTCCTGCCAGTTACATAATCCAAGTTGGCGAGGTCGTGATAACGTTTAACGCGACACTACAGCAAGTCAGCTAAACTCTGAAGAAGAAGATTCTCTCACGCAGCAGCAAAACAACTCACCGTTTAAGTTAGACCTAGTGCTCAGCGCAATGTGCCGGCAAGACCTATTGCGAGAGTCGTTTTAACGCATCGTTCGACTGGGGCGCAACGACTCGCATCAAGTCGTCGACCAGCAGTAGTGCGACGTTACTTATTGCCTCATCTGGATAACGCAGATCCAAGCGAGGATCGGGCCGGACTAACTGTTTTATCTCTTCAAAGAGGAACCTGTGCGCTTTGCTTAAGTCTTCTGGGGGCACGTCCTCGTGGCTTAGACGGGTGTATATGTTTTCGAACTGGTCCGCGAATCGCTGAGCAAGCTGCATTGCAGCATCTGCTGACACGAAGTCCAGATGCTGCTCGAATATACGGATGATTGCCGTTTCCATTTTTTTGCGCCCGGAGGCGGACCCACCAAGGAGGTTGATCAGCAAGTATGATTGTTGTGGCAAATAGCATCTTTAGCAACGATAGGTAATAAGACCGACGACTTGGACGCTTTGGGGTCGTACTCACGACGTGGGAGGCACCGGCTGGCCATTCGTACGGCGCAAACCCTCTTTTGGCAAGGATCATCGCGCGATAGAGCGTTGCGCTAGTCCCGCGCACCAGTACGCTCGCAGCGCAGATTGTCGCACAGGCCCCGATTTACGTCGCTTCACTGTTCATTATTCTGTCTGGCCTCATATTCTAGCTCTTTTTTAAGCGAAATTATTGAAGTACTAGCGAGTGTTGTACCTAGTGTTCCTTCTTTGCCACGCGCAGCGGGGCAACGCATGGTGAGTATCTGGCACGATGATCAGGAAAGGGTGATGAAATGGGAAACTGCGACACGAAGAGAAAAGAACGCTTCATCGCAGACTCGTACGAGCCGTTAAACATATTGGCGGTGAGTCAAGGCGATGAGTGCGTCGTACTTTCTGCTCAGGATTTTGAGAAACTACTCGCTTGCAGGGATATCTTACTGTTGGCATTGCATAGCAAAATGACGTCCCATACAGTCTTGTGAAGAACGTGCTCTCAAGCTACGGCTGACGCGGTCTGTCTCAACGAGGGAAACGCATTTCTATGAATCTGCACGTAGCCACACCAAAACGCCGGCACAAATAGGTATCTTTAAGTCTGTGTGTGGACCAACAACTGTCGGAACACTCAGAATAGACTGGCCTTGCTCTATTCTGTGAACCGATTTACCTCTGCGAGCGCGTATGGATAACGAAAAGTTCTGCAAGAACTGTGGCGCGAGGAATCAACCGTACGCCGCATTTTGCGCAGATTGCGGCGAGTCGTTCATTGCCCCTCCAACGTCACCGCCCAAGACGCCTTCCGCAGCTCCGCCGGAAGAGCCTTCACGCGATGAGGAGCGGGGCCAGTACGTGGAATTGAGCAGTGCATCTCCCCCACCTCCGCCGGAAGAGCCTTTGAGCGGTGAACAATCGTACCCCTCTCCAGCTGAGGGGCCCTCCCGGCGGCGGTTTAAGAAGCGATATATCCTTTACGGCGTGCTAATCCTTTTATTGTTATCTACCGTGGCGGGCGCGATATCTGCGTCTCAACAAACGGCGAACAGATCTGCAGCTTCGCCGACTATTCAAGCGTCGGTCGGTGCGACGACGCCGACACCGCAAGCATCAGCCTCTGTGGCGGCGACGGTGATGCCAAGTACATCACCAACACCACAGCCAACGACGTCAAACCTGCCCGATTACGCGAGCAGATTGAATACTGCTGGTCTGGGTGCCGGACTCACCACGGTTTCACCATTTAAGCTCGTTACGGCGAATGGTAAGCAAGCCTACGTGGGTACGCTTATGGAGAACGGAAAGACATATAACGCACAAGTTTACCCTATGAACTCTTATTCAGACGCGCTTGCCTTCAAGAATCAATTGATAAGCGCGTACAAATCGCAAGGTTACACCGCGTACGCCCCTGGAAACGTTGGAAATTCCAGTCTTGATTTGTGGTACGGTCTTTCAGGAAATACGCTTGTCGGCGTTTCAGCAATGCCAACCTCGCAAATTGGCACACCGATAACCTTGGTGATGACTACAACAATTTAGAGATAAATCGTTTTGCCACCGTGTCGAAGAGCAACGAAATCAAATCAGCCGATCTTAAGAACGTCCGCACTGAAGTTCTAAGCGCCTTTTTTTCGACGCTTTACTTACACCTACTACTTGATTCACGTACGTTGTGATGACTGATGACCAGTGATAAGGAGTTTACCCGCCGTTTAATTGGGTTCGTGCATGCACCAAAGAGGAGGAGGAAGAGCTCGGCCGGATTCGAACCGGTGACCGCCCATGTCAAGGTCGTTTTTGCGATTCTTTCGTCGTTTGAAGCTTCTGAAAAGCTCTGTTAACGTTTACAGTGGGCCGGCGAGAGAAGCGAGTCCATCGTTATAAGTTGTCTCAAAAATCGTCGCAGCGGCACCGGCCATTCGACGGAATTCATGCGGCAGCCGATTGATCGGGGCGACGTGAGACCGCTTCTAACTGTGAGGGCCTATCTTGTGCGCACAAATCGGTTGCACGTCGCGAGGAACGGGTTGCGAGCGCAATCCTTTTGTTTCATCATCTACAGCGACACGGATCAGATACGGCGAACTTTTGTCGACCTAGAAGCCATACCTTGCCATTGTTTTGGATCTTCAATGAGTAGAAGGACTATGACTATTAATGGAATGACGATACCGGCTGAGTAACTCCAGTAAAACCCGTTCAGGTAGGTTAGAAACACAAAGCCAACCACTAAACAAAGCAATAAGAGAAACTCTATGGTCCTAAGCGGGCTCATCTCCCCACCTCTTCGTATTTCGTTTCGATTTCATTCTGCCCCACTCAAAACTGCGGTCAACTGTGTACTTTAAATTGTGCAATGACTTAACCGTTGCCTTTTGGCTTTTTCCAGCCGCCGTAATTCGACTCTCACAACCTGTATATTCACGAACTGAAAGCGAAGAGATACAAGACCCGGCTGACGAGGTACGTGAGCACATACGCGTGAATTCCCACGCACAGGAGCTGATCTATTTTGGCTATTAAATGCCTATAATGCCTTTTTTGCGAGACGAGCGAGCAGCCGAGAAGAGGAGACCACGGCGGTCTATGCCCTATCACCAAATCGGTTACCGTGGGTAAAATCTTCCACGTCACGGCGCACTCTCAGATATTTAGCTGGTGCAGAGACAGGGTACCCCAAGCGGCAGGCGTAGGCGATCTTCACGTTTTCGGGAATATTGAGAACTCGTTTCACCTCATCCTCGATTGAGTCTGCGCTGAAGACACTCATTATCATGAAGCCAATCCCCAGGGACTCCGCCATAAGCCACATGTTCTCCATAACACAACCGAGGCTCATAAAACCCAAGACATCATCCTCCGAAGCAGGAGCTCTTTTCTTTGGATCGTAGATCACGATCAGAAGCACCGGACTGCCTCTAATGGTTCGGTTCAGAAACGAAGTCTCACGAACGGCCTCGTCCACCTTAGTAGGATCCGTCCATGTCGGCGGAAACATAGTGCCGAGGATCCCGACCTTTTTTTGACGTAACTCCTCTTCCGAAAACGAGAGCTGTTGATAATTCTCTTGAATGAACTCCTCCGAGATATGAGACTCAATTTCTCCCAATGTTTCCAGAATCTTCGTATCATCAACGACGACTATTTCAAAGTTCTGCATGTTGTGGGCGGTAGGTGACCAACGCGCCGCCTCCAAAATCTGCCTCAGATCCTGCGTCGCTACGGGGCGTTGCGGATCGAAGGGAGCCCTTGCTGAGTGCCTTTCCTGGATAAGTTTTAAGGTGTCTTGCATATTGACCTCCCGTCAGTCACCGACTTTTAATACTGCCCTAAAATGTACTTTGGCGGTCATCATCTTCTCGTATGCCAATGCCGCTTGCTCTAACGGAAAAACTTCAATCATCGGTAAAGCCCCGGAAATAACACTAAAACCCAGCACGTCTTCCGACACTTGTTTCGCCGGTCTAACGGTCCATCCCTTGATCGAACGCCGTTCGCCTAACATCTGCCACGCAAAGGCTTGTATCGGTTCGCCAGGGTAGGCGACTACTATCAACTCGCCCTCAAAACCAAGCCCGTTTACGACGTCCGAGATCGCTTTACCGTTGGGCGCGGTAGCCAGAATAACTCGTGCACCGCCAAGTTTTTGGAGCTCCATCGCCGGATTTGAAGACTCCGTATCAATATAGACGTGCGCGCCTAATGCATAAGCCAGCTCTTGTTTGTCCGTGCCGCGCGATAGTGCCACCGTTTTAAAACCGAGCTTTCGAGCGAACTGCACCCCTAAATGGCCAAGGCCTCCGAGGCCTAGGATCGCTACCAGATCGCCGGCCTTAGCACCGCTGTAACGCAAGGCACTAAAACTTGTCCTGCCGGCACACAGCAGGGGTGCCGCTTCTAACGAGTTGAGCTCGCGGGGTATCATTGACAACGCTTGTATTGGCACGACCATGTATTCGGCAAAGCCGCCATCAAATGAAATCCCTGTGGTTAAGAAGCTCGTACACGCACTGGGGTCTCCCATTCGGCACGCTTCGCACTCAAGGCACGGCCCTCCGTACCATCCAACTCCCACTCGTTGGCCACGCTCCCAGAAAGAAACATTCGAACCGAGTTTATCAATTGTCCCAACAACCTCATGCCCTGGAACTCTGGGATACTTGATATCAGGAAATGTCCCCTCTTTTACTAGGGCTTCTCCGTGGCAAACGCCGCAGGCTTGCACTTTAATGCGTACTTCGTTCTCGATGGGCTCTGGGATTTCCTTTTGCACTAATTCGAAATCACCGCCTGGCTTGCTAATTTGAACGGCCTTCATTGACGACATAAGCAACTCACTTCCTATTCACATTGTTATCCTGTCATGATACTTCGCCTTTTGCAGGCACAGGTATTGGATTTGAGCTACCTAGAACCCATCTGTTTCTTGGGTGTTTGGATGAAATAGCGGCCTCTGGGGAGCTTTTTGATTCTGGCCGGAAGTTGTCTACTTTAAGCGAAAAGTTGTCTACGCGGTCGTTGTCGCTGCCGTATATGGAGTTTACGCCTAAAATCTATAGTAATACCAGCGAGGTTTCGTTTTTTACGCATCCGACAGGCGAAACGCTCAGCGATCTCGCATTGCCGTTCACAGCTGGCGAGCTTTCAAGCTATGTTTCAAACCGCATAATGGGTCTTGCGAAGCTTTCATGCAAGTGGATTATGCAGGCTGCTAAGATGTTCTGGCAGGCTACCCTTGGTATGATCTCGCAAAACACTTTGGAACAACTGCGAACTGAAACCCTGCAACGATATCGCAGCTGGTGGAGCCACAGCAAAACGCTTTCGTTTGCAAAATCTTTTCTGTCGTATCTCACGAAGACTAAGTTGGACACTCGTTATCTTGCCTTCGAAGTGTTCTTAGCCATGCCGAAAAAGGTGAGAGTGCGAAAGGCGGTCACATCGCGCATTATCACAGAAGCCGACATCAGAAATGTTCTCTCGCACATCAAACGAGCAGAACAAGACGGCAAGATATCAAAGCGACGGTCGTTGCAATGCACCGCGTTCATTGTGCTTGGCGCGTACACAGGACAGCGGACGATGGCGACGATGTCGCGGCTCAAAGTCGGGCAGTTTCGTGCAGCCCTCCAGACGGAGAAGCCTGTGCTGCTCGTAAACGCTGAACAAGATAAGATCAGGATGCAGCATTACGTGCCACTCCATCCTGAGGTAATACGAGCGATTGAGCCGCTTTTGGGCGGAAGAGGCGACGATGAATCTATGTTCGCATACGACTCAGTGTTGACGTGGATCAAGCGAGAGAAGATTCCGCTTATACGGATACCGACTCATTTCACGCTGGGAGACCTCAGGAAATTCGCTGAACAGCATGGCGATGTCATTCAATGGGAACAATCCAATAGGGCTTACATCCTGACGCACGGCGTTTCAAGCGTTTCGTGGAGCAACTATCGCCACCCACTACCAGAGCATGTGTATGACATCTACATGAATTACTGGAAGGATGTGCGTTTTCAACTCCACTCGTAGAACAAGTTGGTTCCGACCTTAGCGTCGCCCACGCTTTCCATAACGCAGATAGTGCTGTTGAGCCACGCAAGCTTCTCAGACATTGTCATGAAGGTCACTGTGCCTGTGAGCCTCCCTCCTGTGCCAGAAGTTTTGCCCGCATAGCAGAGTTTCCAGACCACAGAATCCCCGTCAGTCGTGGTCATGATCCCTTGCGCGGTGCCTGTAGTTATGCCGCTGGGCCGCACAAGATTGCACAGAGTTCCCATATTTGTGGCCTTGATGCCTTCGGCCTTTCCAAAGCCGGTAATCTCACCAGTTACGCTATACTCAGATTCAACGCCTTCTGATCCTACGGATTTTATGGCAAACCCTCTTGGAGTGATTTTTTCCTCAAATAGCTTCTCTCCTATGGCCAAAATCTTCACCTGTTTCGCTGATTCTGCCTTAAGTATTTATTAAGCTACTCCCGGTGCGAGCGAAAAAAAGGAAGATTGACGCACGCGGAGCAAGCATTCTCAATATAAGCTGCCTGAGCAGGTGTATGATGTATATATAAAGTATTGGCAAAATACCCTGCTCGCAACTAAACTGTCGCTAACAGTTTTTGAATCAAATGAACACTGAAGCGTGAGGAGTAAAACCATGGTCAACCTCTTTGTGAGAGCTCTTACTATCGCTACCATCATCGTCGCAGTCACCGATGCTATTGTTTTTTATCGTGTCTGGCGTGGAAAAGCAAAAATAACGCCATTGTTCGTCATCTTGGTTATCATAGTGACGATGGTACCCATGGCGATCAATCTCTGGGTTCACATTTTCAGGCAGCTTAGCTAGGCACGTTTGTAGTAGCTCCAATGCGACACAGAAGAAGGAAAAGATCAGCAATTATTAGGCTAGGCATTACGCCGCTTTTATTCTGTCGGTCATTTACAGTTCAGCGCAGCTGGCACTGATCAATACGGCACGTTACTCAGTGGGATCGGTCAAACAAGAACTACATACTCACGCATGGCGTTTCTGGGGTGGATTGGCGATTTTACAAGAGCCCAAGACCAGGGCCGGTGTTTGATATTTATATGAAGTATTGGGGGGATGTCGAACTCTCGCAGTGAGATAACCCGTCGCATAGACTTCGTCTAGCCAATTCTCAAACCAATCCTCTTCTTCTTCCTCAGAATCAGATTTAGATTCAGACTCGTAAGCATGCTCCAGAATAGTATCCCATTGCCACGACTCATTGGGCAGTATAATTGACCTCTTCTTATTCCTCTCTACTTTTTTTAAAACTTCACTACTTCTTCTCGCATGCTGCCAGCTGAGTGTTAGGACGCTAAAAAGAGATTCATTGGAGAATATGTATAGATATTACTTTTAGAGGCGTTTCCAGCCGACATTGTCCGCTAGAACTCACGCAGACACGTTTCAGCTATCAAAACGCGCTTAATTGGGGTTCCAACGTTGGTGCAGCACCGGCCTTCAGGTACTTAAAAATAAAAAAAAGCTAAAGATGTCCGCGGCTGTTAACAGTCCGAAAAGTGTCTCCGAGAGATAGTCAAAAAAAAGAAGGTGCGTCGTTGGTTTACGCACCCAAACTGTTCAGCTCAGCGAGTAAGACCGGGAACCATCTAATTACTCACGTCAGCGTTATCTGCAAGGTTGTAGACGCGGTTCCGGCGGGGCCAGTATATGATGCTGTTGCAGTATATGGGCCTACTTGTGTAATCGGACTAAACTGTGGTGATGTCCACCTTCCAGCTATCCCACTTGAGTCTGTCTGTGTAGCGGTATATGTTTGACCCGCTAAACTAAATGTTACGGTTCCGGTAGTTACTGGCGTATTCCCTTGCATAACAATAGCACTCAACTCGAATACTGCTCCATGCGATATTTCATTTGCCCCGTTAAAAGATATGGTTACTTGGGCTGGAGTTGGAGTAGGCGTCGGAGTGGGTGTCAGCGTTGGTGTCGGGGTTGGGGTTGGCGTAATAACTGACGGAGCAATTGTAGGGACAACTGATGGGGCTGGTGTCGCCGTTGGAGTCGCGGTGCCTAAGGTAATCGTCAGGTCGTTGGTCAAGTCGTTGTAAGTGAGGCTTACAGGATTGGCACCCTGCGGGATCTCAAAAATTACCGTGCCTGCTGTTTTTTGTCCGGGATTTGAATTTTCAATGCTTTGCACCCCACCATTACCAAATGAAGCCGTTGTGGGCTGGTACCCTACGTGGTTTGAGTCAAAGAGTGTGAAGAAGAACGGGTTCCCGATCGTTGCACCGGGATCGTTAACATTAGTCACCGTTACGTAGACCTGAACATATTGGTCTCCCGCTGATGGCTGTTCAAACTGGTTATCCGACACATATACCCCTTGGTACGTGGCGGCGATGCTTATCTCTGAGTTGGATGCAGTACCAATCGCTGTAGCTGGTGTCGCAGTTGGCGAAGCTACTGCAGTGTTAGTGTTAGCAGACAAGCAACCACTAATTGACACGAGAGCGAGAGAGCAGATAAAAAGCAAAGGCAGCGCATACTTGAGCGGCGTTTTGATATACTGCTTCATCATCCGAGTTATTGGATTCACATTTCATCCCCCTTATAAGTAAAAACAAATATGCAAGACGGGGCCAATGAAGCTTAAGAATTGCTATCCGTGATTGTGGCTACTCGGTTTAGCGCACTGGCCAGCCCTATGGTCTATTGTTCCCCCCATCCTGAAATTCCAAACTACAAAAAATAGGCCGCCCAAAGGATAGCTACTATTATCACCACGCCTACAAGTTCTCTTATTGCTTCAGCCGTTTCTGCACTCATTTTTCACCCCCAGTATAAGCAAAAACAAATACATAAGACGGGGTCAATGAAGCTTAAGAATTGAGGCTGACCCGCTATTTGCTTGCTCTAACTTTTTTATATCGAGACGTACGCCAGACGCCCACAATCCGAAGCCGCGACTCGCTTATCAGCCCTCCGCCATAATAAGCGTTATATCACTCTGATTGTCGGCCTAGCTGTGGGGGTCGGCGTTGGTGTAGGCGTTGGTATAAGTGTAGGCGTCGCTGTCAGTGTCGGTGTCGGCGTTGAATACGGCGCTAGCTCCGAATCAACGAAATATGCGGGTGCTGAGGTCACGCCCTTATAGGCCGCTGTGATAACGTTGTTTTGTTGAAATGGCGAACCCGCGAGCCCGTTAGCGTCGTGTGTCATCGTGGCCGAAGTGCCGCTTCCCCAACCTGTCGCATCATCGCCTCGACTCAGCACGCCGTTGATATACCACGTTACCCCTGTAAGCTGATTCTGCGGGACGGGCACCCCGTTCTCATAAACTGTGGCTGTCCAAGTGATACCATAGTTAGTATCAGTCGGGCCGGTAATTACCACTGTGTAGCTCGGTGCTGGGGTAGGTGTAGGGGAGGCCGTAGGAACGATAGAAGGCGACGCTGTAGGCGAAGGCGTTGCCGTAGGCGTTGCTGATGCGGACGCTGAAGCAGAAGTTGATGCTGTCGTTGACGTAGCTTGTGATGTGCTGCTTGCCGCTTGGTTGCTGCTCGTAGTTGATGATGTGCAGCCAGCCACACTCACGATAAGCACCGCGAGGACGCCTGTCATCAAAACCATTTTTAACGTAATCTTTCTCATTTGTGTCCCCCCTTGACGGAAAAATCAATCAAAAGCGTGAAATGGCGACGTGATGTCATAAGTGTTGTTGTTAACTCTCTCAACAAACGGTCCGGTGAAAAAAAAAGAGGAAAGGAGAGGCTGCAATAAAGCCCCCCTTCACGACCCCTGCAACGCCTGCAACCCCTGTATCAAGTTCTGCACCTGCGGGTAGAGCTGCCCCTGCGCCGCACACGTCCGCACCCAGTCATTGCTATCCGGCTTTCCTGTAGCCGAGCAGCCACTCATATGTGGCAGCAATGCGGTCTTAAGCTCGGTCGCTGCGGCACCGGGGTTGCCTACTCTGACGTTAATCTCAGCGGCGCTGATTAAGGCAAGCGTGGCTATTTTTGTGCCGGGCAAGAACGCTGAACTTGGGATGCCCATAACAGTGAGTCTGAGGGTGGCTCGGCAGCCAGTTCTTGAGATTCTGTTGGAGTGAATCACAACGGTTATGCATGCTTGGCGCGTTTCGTAAAGCATGCAACCAATCTGCACGCACACCATAAGCGTCCAGAGTTCAAAGCCATCGCACGCATATCCGATTATACGGCTGCCACGTGAGTTTAGAGGGCTTGCAGGTGCCGCTGCGACGATTTACCAAACAGTTCACGATGGAGCTTAGCGTTCCTTGTGGTCGTCAACGATCATCAAGACCATAAGCCCCGCACGGGCTCAGATTCGAGAATTGAGCCTTTTGCAGGCACGGGTATTGGATTTCATGATGTCTGGCAGAACTCAGAATGCTGTTCAAATTATTGATTCCTGATGAGCTAAAAAGCCCGTCATAAGCGCTTTAACTCGTGACCCGGCGGCCCCCGCGCCCAAGATCGGCTTGCAGCAGAGTCCCAAGCCAACCGCAAGTACCAGGCATTTGCGACCAAAGCAGATAAAGAACGATACTCCCAAGTAGCGACGCTGTTTCGGGCAGGTTCTGAGGCAGAGGCAGTGCATGCCAACAACCATCTGTGGGCTATGAACGCCATCGGGTCCACTCCAGAAAACCTCGAGGGGGCCATCTCTGGCGAGGACCGCGAGTATGAGAGTATGTATCCGGAGATGATTGAAACGGCCAAAGCCGAGAAGATTAAAGACGCCGAGATGTCCTTCTACTTAGCTAACGAGGTGGAGAAGATCCATTCCCAGCTTTTTAATAAGCTT
>Ga0224558_1004320_pt1 | contig 11121 bp, 10 predicted proteins | sample 714S32024metaG_FD_180682 | JGI IMG/M metagenome (GOLD analysis project Ga0224558, IMG submission 180682) | Peat soil microbial communities from Stordalen Mire, Sweden - 717 S3 20-24 | ecosystem: Environmental > Terrestrial > Soil > Wetlands > Peat | place: Sweden: Norrbotten County, Stordalen... | reverse complement strand
ATGGAACTGGTCTCGCTGCTGGACACCCAGCGGCGCTTCTCGTCTGCTTCATGAACCGCCGGATGCGGAACCGCACGTCCGGTGGTGTGGGAGGACGGCGAGGGTGACCTCGCCTCCTACCCGATCCGCCATTGCTCGCGGAATTCACCTCATTTACATTGAACAGGATGCCCACCACAGGCGAACGATTCGAGCGAGCGGTTCAGATCATGGCGCGGTTGCGGGCTCCGGGCGGATGCCCGTGGGATCGCGAACAGACCTTCGACACCATCAAACCCTATACGCTGGAAGAAACTTACGAGGTCCTCGAAGCGATCGACAATCGCGATTGGCCGGAACTGACCGGCGAATTGGGGGACCTGCTGCTGCAGGTGCTGTTTTATTCGCAGATGGCAAACGAGGAAGGCCACTTTTCGGTGGATGATGTGCTGGACCGGCTTTCCAACAAACTGGTAGATCGGCATCCGCACGTGTTTGGCGATGTGAAGGCGGACACTCCGGCGGAAGTGCTGCGCAACTGGGAAGCGCTGAAGGCGATCGAGAAAGAAAAAGAGAAAAAGAAACGGCTGGCGGTCGAGGAGAAAGCGCGGCAGGTTGGCGACTCCGACACCCGCCCAAGCGGAGCTTGGACGGGGCACCCAGCCGAGCTGGAATCAGTGCTTGCGGGAGTGTCGTCGAAAATGCCCGCGCTGATGGAGGCTTATAAGCTCAGCTCGCGCGCGGCGCATGTGGGATTTGACTGGCCGGAGATTGAAGGGCTTTTTGCCAAGCTCGAAGAAGAGACGGTGGAGTTGCGGGAGGAACTGAAGGCCGTGCCCATGCTTCCTCTCACAGGTCGATCGCTGGGGACGGGAATTGCCGGGTCAGGAAAACCGCGGGTTCCGCCAGAGCTGCGCGAGCGTCTGGAAGACGAAGTTGGAGATCTGTTCTTCGTTCTGGTGAACATTGCGCGCTTTCTGGCGCTCGATCCGGAGTCGGCGTTGAGGAAGACGAATCGCAAGTTCAAGCGCCGGTTTCAATGGATGGAGGAGCGCCTGCGCGCCAGCGGGCGAGCGCCACAGCAGGCGTCGATGGACGAACTGGAAACACTATGGCAAGAGGCGAAGCAGCAGGAAAAACCAGCGTGACGGGAGCGATTAAGATATCAACGTCCGGCGAAGTGATCATCCGCAAGTGCGAAGCGCTGGCGGAGATGCAGGCCTGCTTTGCGCTGCAGAAAGAAGTATGGAAGTTCTCGGATGCGGACCTGGTTCCGGTGCGGATGTTCGTTGTGGCAGCGAAGATCGGCGGCCAGGTGATTGGGGCTTTCGTTCATAGAAACGACCAACGAAACGACGAAAAGGCCGGCGACGAAAGGGACGACAAAAAGGAGCTGATCGGCTTTGCACTTGCGATTCCGGGAATGCGAAACGGTCGCTGTTATCTGCACTCGCACATGCTGGCCGTCCGCCTGCAATATCGCAATGGAGGCCTGGGGCGGCGGATGAAGCTCTATCAGCGTGAAGATGCTCTGGCGCGGGGTTTCGAGCTGATGGAGTGGACGTTCGATCCGCTGGAGGTCAAGAACGCGTATTTGAATATCGAGAAGCTGGGCGCGATCGCGCGCCGCTATAACGTGAACCAGTATGGGATTACATCGTCGCCGTTGCAGGGTGGTCTGCCCACCGACCGGCTGGTGGCGGAGTGGTGGATGAAGTCAAAGCGGGTCGAAGCGGTGCTGGCGGATGCTCCGCGGGCGCAGTTCGAATGTCGCGCGCACATCGATGTGCCAACGGAGATCTACGAATGGAAGGCGGATTCGACGACGCGTGCCCAAGCGCTCGCAGTGCAGGAAAGCAATCGCGAGCGGTTCCAGCGGGCGTTTGCCGAAGGACTGAGTGTGCTTGGCTACGAACGCGACGGGCGCGGGAGTGGGCGGTTCCTGCTGGGAGAGTGGGACGAAGGCTGGCGGTACTAGCAGGCTGCGGTGTCTGATTTTCTGTAGAGACGCGGCAAGCCCCGTTTCTACAGGCGGAAAGATTTATGGCGTCGCTACAGCGATGATCTGATTTGAACCACAAGTCATTATGAAAATCGAATCTGTAACTCTGCGCGAAATTCATATGCCGCTCGTGCATTTTTTTGAAACGAGTTTTGGCCGCGTTTACAGTCGCCGCATCCTGCTGGTGAGCGTCGAGGCCGATGGAGTGCGCGGGTGGGGTGAGTGCGTTGCCGGAGAAGATCCCTATTACAGCCCGGAGTGGACGGAAACTGCGTGGCCTACGATCAAGCATTACCTGGCGCCGCTACTGCTGCAGAGCGAATTGGATGCGGGCCGGGATTGTGCGGCGCGGTTTGCCAGAGTTCGCGGCCACCGCATGGCAAAAGCGGCGCTGGAAAATGCGGTATGGGATGCGGAGGCGCGACAGAAACAACAGCCGCTCTGGAAATTGCTGGGTGGAACGCGGCGCGAGATCGCTTGCGGTGTTTCGATCGGCATTCAGGACTCGCCGGAACAGCTTCTGCGAAAGATCGAAACTGAACTGGCGGCGGGATACCGGCGGATCAAGATCAAGGTCAAGCCAGGATGGGATCTGAATGTGCTGGAGAAGATCCGGGCGCGCTGGGCGGATATTGTTCTCAGTGTGGATGCGAATTCGGCCTACACGCTCGACCAGGTCGAGCACCTGCGCAAATTCGATGCCTTCAAGTTGCTGATGATCGAGCAGCCGTTGTGGAACGACGAAATCTATCTTCATGCGCGGCTGCAGAAAGCCATCCAGACGGCGATCTGTCTGGACGAATCGATTCTGAATGCGCGCGACGCCGATTTTGCGCTCGAGACCGGCGCCTGCCGGATCATCAACATCAAGGTGGGCCGCGTGGGCGGCTTCAGTGAGGCGAAGAAGATACACGATGTCACCGTGCGGCACAACATTCCGGTGTGGTGCGGCGGGATGCTGGAATCGGGGGTGGGACGCGGGCATAACATCGCTTTGTCGACGCTCGAAAATTTTCGCTTGCCGGGAGATGTGTCGGCATCAAAGCGCTATTGGAAAGAGGACATCATCGAGCCCGAAGTCGAAGTCCGCGCCGATGGAATGATTGCCATCAGTGACGCGCCCGGAACGGGCTACCGGGTGCGCGAGGACCTGGTGCGGAAGTTCACCGTGCGCGAAGAGACGTTTCGCGCCGGGAATGCTTAGCGCGAACCTATGGTTGCTGTGACCATAGGCAGCTGCCCTGTGCTCGGCTTGGACAGCCGAGGGCGGCTGTCCCTACGCGGACGGGCGAGACGCCCGTCCCCACACAAGCACCTCACCTGTGGGCGAGCTTGCTGGCAGCAGGTTTGTCGGCGGACAGGGTGGATTCTTCCTTCTTCAGCAGTTCCAGCGCCTGGGCGAACGTCAGGTCCGATGGAACCCGCCTGAAGCCGCTGAAAACCTCCGTCGAGCTGATAGAGAGATTCTTGAAAAGCAGGATCTTCCCGGTAAAACTCAAGGTCATGCTTGAAATTTCCCAGAGATTGTCGCCAACCTCCTGCTGCTGAACCATGAAGCGGCCGCCGCGATCGAGGTGACCGAGAATTCCCCACCCGAAGCTGACTGGCTTGAAGAGTATGCCGTCAATTCTGGCGATGCGGTAACGGACGGCGTCCACCAGAACGTAGCCCTGCATGCCGGGCAGGACCTCTTCGACGTGCGTGGGCGGTAGGTAGCGGGGATTGGGCCGGAACTTCAATTTGACCAGAGGGTCGCCGACCCGGCCAATGCCTGCAGAGCCTGGTTCCTCTCCAGCGTACTCGAACAGGAAGGCATCGGGCAGTGCGCGCACGATGCGCATCGTGCGCTCGTCGCTCTCGCGCTCCTGCTCGCGCTTCCTTTTCAGTTCTTCTGGATGGTGGATGAAACGTTCGACGCGCGCCTCTTCCGCCTGGCGCTGTTCGGGAGTCAGAGGTTTGCCGTTGTAGGCGATCACCAATCCGGCAGTAGCCTCCTTGGTTTCGACATAGAGTCTTGTGGTGGAGCCTTGAGGCGTAGTCTTGGTGCCGCGAAACAGGAAGCGGGCGGTGTCGTCATTGGATGCCTTAATTTCGTTCTGCACTGCTACGCGCACCAGTTCCAAGGGATCCCGATAGGAAGAAACCGTCGCTGACTGCCCGGCAAAACTGGCCGCGGCGAGCAGCAGAATCCAGGCGCTCGAGTGGGCGATACTGTGTGCGATACTCGGAGCCATGGTGTTGCGCGAAATCGAACTGACGACCGGCATGATAGGACTCGGCACGTATACCCCGTTTAGATCTTCTTCCCGCTGACATCTTCCCGCTTACATCATGGTAGCAAACCGGAGATTGCATCGGAGTGGAGCCGCACTTCCAGCCGCTGCTGTAAGTTCCTGATGGAGAATGATTTCCGGCTACGTAACCGACCGCAAAAGGGCGGAATGATTTACAATCGGTTCATTCGCGGCGAACAGAGCGCGAGGAGATGGAGGCCAAAGCATGGATGCTCCGGTGACCGGAGAGGGCGCCCACATCGGCAAGTCGGTGGTAATCAAGGGAGAGCTGTCGGGCTCCGAAGACTTGTACGTGGATGGCAGCGTCGAAGGCAAGATTGAGCTCCGCAACCACAGCCTGACGGTGGGGCCGAACGGAATCGTCAAGGCCGACGTCAGTGCCAAAGCGGTGGTGATTCAGGGTAAGTTTGATGGGAGCGTGAATGCCTCCGAGCGCGTGGAGTTGCGAAAGTCAGCGGTGGTAACTGGCGACGTGACCACGCAGCGCATCGCCATTGAAGAGGGTGCCTTCCTAAAAGGGAAGGTTGATGTTCAGAGAGAGGCCGGAAAGGCGGCGCCCGCGTCTTCGTAAGCGATGGCGGGCTGATGGCGCGACCGGGCGCACTGGTCACCTGTTCTATGGCATCTGTTTCCGACAACGTAATGAAATTCTTTCGCAGCTCTTCGAACCAGGCTGCGGGTTCCTCAGTCCCGCAGAAGCTAACCCGCCGGTCGAGCGGCATGGGAGAGGTTTCCCGGCTGCTGAATTCGCAGGAGGGGCTGTGCGTGCTCGACATGGGCTCGACCTCCGCCAACAACATCCGCTTTTTCACCGGTAAGGGACACAAGAACTACAGCGAAGATTTGTTGCGGTCGTCGCTCGACCCGGCGCTGCGCATTCAGGACGCCGCGGGAAACTCGGTTCTGGACAGCAAGAAATTTCTGGATGAGAACCTGAAATACGCGAACGCTCACTTCGACGTGGTGCTGTGCTGGAATCTTCCGGATTACATGGAAGAGAGCCTGGTGAAGCCGACCATCGACCGTTTGTGGTCGGTGATGAAGCCAGGCGGATATCTGCTGGCGTTTTTTCACACGCGCGAAGCGGGCCCGGATTCGACCTGCTATCGCTATCACGTGACCGGAACCGACATGCTGGAGATGCAAGAGGTGAAGTTCGCACCGCCCGGGCGTCCCGCGTCTGAAAAACAATCTCCGCGGCTGCAGCGCGTGTTCAACAACCGGCACATTGAAAACCTTTTCCGGGATTTCGCCTCGATCAAGTTTTTCCTGGCGCGCGATGCTATTCGGGAAGTGCTGGTGGTGCGCTAGATGGAGGTACCCCCCTCCCCCCTTCCCTCTATTGGAATCATAGAGTTAGGGGCTAAAACGAGCAAAATCTAGGAGTTTAAAAGAGTTAAAGTCAAAATCTAGATAACACAGGAGTTAGGAGTGGACCTAACTTACGCCTGGCCTTTAGAGTCAGCTCCCGACTTACTAAGTCGAGCTGAATATGAATTTCAAAGAACTTAGTGCTAACTACGGCTGCGGCCGCTTTGGGCTATAGTTCTATTATAACTGCCCATGTCAAGTAGTATTTCAGATCGTGCCACGGCCCTTTCAGAATAGTCCCATGTGACGGGTGCAATGTTTACAAGTTGGACATGCAGGTTGGACACGTTTTCATGTGAGCCAGGCGCGCCTTGTGAGCTTGCTGATACGCTTCCATTTCTTCTTTCTGGTGCTTCCGCTTTGCCTTCTCCGAGAGCCTTGGCTTAACTTCGTTGCGGTACAGAAAAGAAGTCCATGCCGTGTGGGCGCGGTCCTCACGATCTCTTAGCTTCTTTAAGGCGGCGCATTCCGACTCGGACATGACGTGACTTGATGATAGTCGAAAAGTCTGCGCCCGTTCCTGTTTTCAGCGATCTCTTGATAATATGAAGAGTCAGGCATCGGTTCCGCGCGACGTTTTCCCGCCAACCCCGCCAGGTCCGGAAGGAAGCAACGGTAACGGGCTCTTTCGTGTGCAGTGGAGCGCCGGTGCCTGGCTTTTGTTGTGCGCGTCCTCGGCCTGCTGCCAGCGGGCCTCCGCGGCTGCCGCTCCGAGGGCGAGACGCCCTCGGGACAGCCGGCAAGATGCCGGCGCTACGGTCGAAATTCATGACTAAACGACTTTATTACGATCGGCCGGAGTTGCTGGAGTTCGACTCCGTGGTGGCATCGACCGAGGCGGCGGAGGGATCGCGTCCGGCGGTTATTTTGCGCGAGACTGCTTTCTATCCGACCAGCGGCGGCCAGGTCCACGATACAGGATGGCTCACGCTTGGCGGGCATGGTGGAGACGACGCTCGCCTGCGTGTCGCAGAAGTTGCAGACGCAGAAGACGGCAGGATCGTCCACTACCTGGAAGCGCCGGCGAGGTTGCCGCTGGCGGGCGCCGCAGTGCATGGCAGCATCGATAGCGAACGACGGCGCGACCATATGCAGCAGCATACTGGACAGCATGTTCTCTCGGCGGCTTTTATCGAGCTTTATCAAATGCCGACGGTCTCGTTCCATATGAGGGAAGACTATTGCTCGATTGATCTGGCAGCGCCGTCGGTAGGTTCGGAGCAAATTGCCGGGGCTGAGAAGCGGGCCAATCAAATTGTGTTTGAGAACCGTCCGGTGCGAGTTCGCTATGTTTCGCGGGCGGAAGCGGAGAAGCTCGGCCTGCGCAAACTGCCTCCGGCGGAGCGCGACGAACTGCGGCTCATAGAGGTTGCGGATTTCGATCTATCGGCGTGTGGCGGAACTCACGTCAGCTCGAGCGGGCAGATCGGTTCGATCGTACTCCGGAAAAGCGAAAGGGTGCGGCAGGGAACACGAGTGGAGTTTGTTTGCGGCGGTCGCGCAGTTCGCATGGCGCGGCGTGACTACAGCGCCCTCAGCGAGGCAGCCGCACTTTTCTCGACGCAGCTCTGGGACGTGCCGGATCAGATCCGCAAGAGCGTCGAAGAGAGCAAGCTGGTGCGCAAGCAAAAAGAAGATGCGCTCGATCAATTGGCCGAGCTTATGGCTTTGGACGCGCTGCACAATCAAGCGGAGACGAACGGGCGGAAGATAGTAGTGCGGGCGTTTTCGGATCGCGACATCGGCTTCGCTAAGCTGTTTGCCCAGAAAGTGACGCGCGCGGGCACGGCGGCTATCGCGCTGGTGGCGAGCAGCGCGGATCCGCCGGGTCTGGTCTTTGCTCAAACTGCGGCGCAGACTTCCGGCGGCACGCCCGGCTCGACGGCTGACATGGGCGCGCTGCTCATGCAGGTGTTGTCGTCGGCTGGAGGGCGCGGGGGCGGAAGCCGCGATTTCGCCCAGGGCGGAGTTCCGACGGGATGCAAGGTCGAGCAGCTTTTGCGCCAGGCAGCGGATACAATCGGAACCTGAAGCGGGAGTGGTGGGCAGTTCAACTAAGGTAGGGGGCCTTCGACTCCGCCGAAACTTCACTTCGTGAAGTTTGGGCTCCGCTCAGGATGACACTCAATGCTGGAACCGCGGCTGATACTCGTCAATCTGCTGATCAAGCTGGGCGTGGCTGCGGCTGTGTCGAGCGCTTTGGTGCGCTCCAAAGAATTTAAGAGTCTGCTCTTCCTTGAGCAACGCGAAACCCGGCACAAGATTTATCTGGCGTTGTGGATGGCGATCCCGATCGCACTCGGCGTCTGGATACGTGTCAGCGTCAAAAGTTTCCTCGCCGGCGACCTGTCGCTGGAAACAGCGCTGCTGCTTGGCGTGGTGGGCGGGCGCTTGTCGGGAGGGCTCGGCGGAGCGCTGATGTCGCTGCCGGCGGCATGGCACGGAGAGTGGGCCATCTTGCCGCTGAATGTGCTGGCCGGAATTATTGCCGGGCAGTTGCGCCGGGTCGCGCCCGAACAGGAAGATATTTGGTCGTTCTCGCCGTTCATAGACCTCACCCTCTATCGCATGATTCGCAGGAATCTGCCGCGGCCGCGCGTGTTCGATTGGCAGATCGCTTTTTTCGCGACCATCGTCGGTTTGCGTTTTCTGCAGACGGAAATCTGGCGCTTCTGGCCGAACTCCATCTTCAGCCTGGAAAGCCCTGGCCTGTGGATGAATGGCGCCGGCGGAACTCTGAACGGGTATTTGGTGGAGAGCGCCATCTACCTGACGGTGGTCATGGTGGTGGGCACGGAACTGAAAATCTTCAACAGCGTCCGCATTCAGATCAAGCTGGAAGAGCAGGAGCGATTGCTGCTGCAGGCGCGCATGGTGGCGTTGCAGAATCAGATCAACCCGCACTTCCTGTTCAACACGCTGAATTCCATTTCGTCCCTGGTGCGCTTCGATCCCGACACGGCGCGTGACATGATCCTGAAGCTCGCTGCCATTCTTCGCCGCCTGCTGCACAGCGCGGATTCGTTCGTTCCGCTGCGCGAGGAAGTCGAGTTCATCGACAATTTCCTGGACATTGAAGTCGTGCGCTTTGGGCGGGACAAGCTCAAGGTCGTCAAGGACCTCGATCCGGCGTCGCTTGCGGTCATGATTCCCAGCATGCTGCTGCAGCCGCTGGTGGAAAACTGCATCAAGCACGGACTTGCTCCAAAAGTCGAAGGCGGCAGCATTACGCTGCGCAGCCGCCTGATCAAATCGCGTCTGGTGGTCGAAGTGGAAGACGACGGTATCGGCATGGGGGCAGCGCAATTGCTTGAGCAGCCCGATGGTCTTGGCGGTGGCGGCATTGGCATGGCTAACGTTGCCGAGCGTCTGAAGGTGCTCTACGGCGACGCGGCCAAGATGATGATCGAAAGCGGCGAAGGCGGCGGCACGCTGATCCGGTTGCGGCTGCCCATTCTGCCTAATCCGGAAGAGCTGATGACGACTATGGCGAGCGCTCCAGCACCTTTCGGTAAAAGTCTTCGTAAAGCGGAATGATCCTGCTGGCACAGAATTTTTCCTGGGCGGCGGCACGCGCCCGTTTCCCCATGGCGCGCAGGGCGGATTCATCATTGAGCAGATCGATGGCGTAACGCGCCATGGTTTCCACGTCGCCGACATCGGCCAGGAATCCGGTCACGCCGTGCTCGATCAGTTCGGGCACTCCTCCGGAGCGGGTGGCAATGGGGACGACCTCACAGGCCATCCCTTCCAGTGCCGCGAGTCCGAACGTTTCCAGTTCGCTGGGCATCAGCAGCACGTCCGAGATGGCGAGTTTCTCGCGGACCTGATCCTGCTTCCCGAGAAACAGCACGTGCTCATGAATGCCTTTCTGTACCGCGAGCCATTCCGCCTGGGAACGATCGGGCCCGTCGCCGATCAGTAACAGCTTGGAAGGAATCTTCTTGCGGACACGGTCAAAGATTTCGACCACATCCAGGACGCGTTTCACCGGGCGGAAGTTGGAAAGGTGCACCAGCAGCCGCTCGTCGTTGGAGACATACTCGCTGCGCTTTTCCATCCATTCGGGTTTGCGGAGATAGTCGTCGCAGTTCACGAAGTTCGGGATGACTTCGATGTGGTTTTTGACGTCGAAAACCCTCAGTGTGCGGGTCCGCAAATACTGCGAGATGGCCGTCACGCCGTCGCTCTGCTCGATGGAAAAACGTGTAATCGGGAGATACGAGCGGTCGAGTCCAACCAGAGTGATGTCGGTGCCGTGCAGGGTGGTGACAAATGGCAAATGGCGCCGCGGCGGAGTTGCCGCCAGCATCTGCTTGGCCAGCATAGCGCTCACCGAATGCGGGATCGCGTAGTGCACGTGCAGCAGATCGAGTTCGTAGAGCTGCGAAACCTCAGCCATGCGCGTCGCCAGCGCCAGATCGTAGGGAGGATATTCAAACAGCGGATAGCGCGTGACCTCGACCTCATGAAAGTGAATGTTAGGTTCGGGTCCGGTCAGACGAATGGGCTGCGAATAGGAGATGAAATGAATCTCGTGGCCCCGGCGGGCGAGCTCAAGCCCCAGTTCGGTGGCGACAACTCCGCTGCCGCCGTAAGTTGGATAACAGGTGATGCCAATCTTCATGCGGCTCCCGATGCGAGTCTAAAGATACCATCATTGGATTCGCAGGAAGGACTGGGGATGCAGGCGGGGCAGTCAAATTGTGCTGGACTGCGGGGCTCCGCTAGTCTCTGCCTAGCCGTACAACGACTCCAGCGCCAATCCGCAAATTGTTCTGGCGGTTGTTGAACCATCTGGGATTTTGGTCATGAAGTACTCGGCCTGCACGGGGCGAACGGAGACGTGCTTGGACACTTTGAAATCAATGCCGCCGCCCGCCGTCATCGCAAAATTATTTTCGGACGCTGAGTTGCCAATCCCGTCGGTTGTCCAAATGCCTCCGAAGAGGGTCTGAGCGAATGGCGTAACTTTGCCGTGCCTGAAATTCACTCTGGGTCCAAAAAGATAAGTGAACGCTCCTCCGACCAAAGCGCCGTTTGAGGTGCTGGTTGCCCCATAGCCGCCCAGATCTCCCACCACACCGAGCCAGTGGTTGGCGTTGTACTCGAGTTGGCCACCCCCGCCGTTGCCGTTGAATGTTTCCGAGGGTGCGCCGCCGGCGGCACTGGCATTTACATTAAAGCGCACGTAGTAGTACCCGCCATATACTTCAAATTTCGAGGCTTGTTCCTGGGCCTTTATAGGCCGTGCGGTTGCAAGTAACGCGAGCACTAGGACAGTTGCAAATGACTTCTTCACCTACGCTGCGCCTCCTTAAGGCCTTGCGAAGTCCGTGAACGATAGCGCTAGCAGCCCGTGGTAGAAGTGATTAGTTCACATCGCCGCAAGCGAGATAGGAATCTGGATGTGCATGGCGCGAGAGCAGATGAGTGCAGGCACGGTGCGCTTTCTTGTTCTGTGCGAGCCAAAAC
>Ga0224558_1004317_pt1 | contig 11133 bp, 11 predicted proteins | sample 714S32024metaG_FD_180682 | JGI IMG/M metagenome (GOLD analysis project Ga0224558, IMG submission 180682) | Peat soil microbial communities from Stordalen Mire, Sweden - 717 S3 20-24 | ecosystem: Environmental > Terrestrial > Soil > Wetlands > Peat | place: Sweden: Norrbotten County, Stordalen... | reverse complement strand
GGAAATCACACCCTATAATCATCATGCGAAGACTCCTTTCTCCCCAGCGTCTTTGATCCTCAAACCAAGACTACCGGGTCCGAATCGAGTCTTCGCTCTTATCCAATCAACCCTTCGTTTTTTGAAGGGTGGGATTCTGCGCCCACCGCCCGTGATCTTTCGCTGACTCCCGCAGCCCCTCGACCGTAGAGCGCACCGACGATCCCCATCGCCCACCCTTTTCGCAAAGAGCGCGAAAAGGATGGGCGGGTGGCCCACTCAAGCCTGGTTTTGGCTTGAGTGGGGCCGTTGACCTCTTTCATCACAAACGCGATGTACGAGCCATCACAGACTTGCTCCCCAATCGGTGCGAAGATATCTCGACAGTGCACCATCGAGAACTGCGCCAGTCTCCAGAGACGAACGCATTTCCGGCCGCAAACTTTTCTCCGCTATTTGACAACATATGGCCAAAGTCAGCACCCCCGCAAGTGCACGCCAAACAGCAAAATCAAGCGCTAAGTCCCATCTTTGCAATACGTTAAATGTAACTACCTTACTATCATCGACTTAACTCATTTTAGGGGGAGGGGGGGGTACCCCCACAAAATTGCCCAATTCTTACCCGCCAAAAGCAACTTGTGGTTACCCGCTCGGCAAGCGAGCCTGCCGAATGTCGCAGGAAATGGCGGAATTCACGGAGGTCAGAGGTTAGAGGTCAGATTGCAGAGGTGAAAACCAACGGCTTTTACCTCTGCAATCTGACCTCTGCCCTCTGACCTTACCGCACTGGCACGCGCCATTTTTCGCCTGCTACAATCGCGCTATGCGAGCATCTATCAGAACCAGCGCGGCGATCATGGGCTTCGTCATGTTCGGATCTTTCCTCGGTTTCTCCGTGGCCCATGCACAGAAAGTGTCTCCACCCAACGTCCCGGATGCAATTCAGGCGCGCCCCGGTGAAGAAGTTGTCTTGCTCGCCCATGCCTCCGGATCGCAGATCTATGCTTGCCGCCCCGGCGCGGTTAAGTTCGGTTGGACCCTCGTAGCACCCGAGGCCGAGCTGAAAGATCAACAAGGCAACGTCATCGGAAGCCATTTCGCCGGTCCCACCTGGAAACTGAAAGACGGCAGCGAAGTCACGGGTAAAGCCTCCGCCCATGTAGACTCCGAGGATCCCAACTCTATTCCATGGTTGCTGGTGGATGCCGTGACTCACTCCGGCGTTGGCCTGCTCACGAAAGTGACGACCATTCAACGCGTTCATACTCACGGCGGTAAGCCGCCCGCCCAGGGATGCGACGAGTCCCACCATGACACCGAAATAAAAATCCCCTACACAGCGGACTACTATTTCTACGCGCCAGCCAAATAAACCGTGAAGTCCAACGCCTGAAGGTGTGGAAGCAGAACACAGACGAAAATTTGCTGCGCGAAACATCCTTCTTGCCCTGAGCTGTGGCGTAAGTGAGCATTCTGAGGAATGGCGCGATGCCGATCCCGCCAGCGAGGAAGACGGCTTGCCTGGCAGTATTGTTATGGAGGCTCAAAGAGCCCATCGGCCCTTCAATCCTCACTGGGCTGCCGATCGGCAGGGAGGATATGGCCTGCTTGAAAACTGTATTTCGTATTCGCGTCGTGACGAGAAGTTCTTCGTCGAACGGGGAGCTTGCGATGGAGAAGGTGTGAGTCAGTCCGTTTGACGGTCCGGGCTGGGAATCGGATAGAGTCAGGTCGATATACTGTCCGGCCTTGAATACAAAATCGTTTGGCTTCTCAAACTGAAATGCCATTGTTCCTTCGGCAACTTCTGTTCGACCTAATAGAGTGCTTTGGTAGCCGATCATCGCGATCATCCTTTTGTTCGTTGACCTAGTTCCGAAGAAAAATACGTGTCTTGATCCCTTGTTGAAGTACTTGTGGCCGCGACGTGATGCCACTTATGCAGGGCCGCAGTGAGGGCGCACCGTAGTGCGCCCTTGCCGAGGTGTTTTGGTTTTAGTTGACGGTGATGGCTACAACACTGGATTGGGTTATTGAGCCGGATGTGCCCGTGATTGTCATGTTGACGACTTGAGATACGGGCGTTGTTGGTTTGTTGTTTGAACTGCTACCGCATCCGAGGGCGAACAGTGAGATGAGAAGCAGCAAACCCAGTATGCTCGTGAACAGAATGTTCTTGCGTGCGAGCGGGTTCCGTTTGCGAGTCGCGAGAACGGTGCCAAACAGCCCCAGACCAGGCAGTAGGGCCGCCATGGCGGGCACGCTATAGCCGATCGGGGGCGGGGTCGAGGTGGCGGAGACGGTCAAGGTGGAGGATGACGCGCTCGACCCGGGAGAGATCGTTGTGGGATTGAAAGCACAGCTTAGACCAGTGGGCGCAGTACAGGTAAGCGCAATCTGACCGTTGAATCCTCCTACCGCGCTGGCACTGATCGTGAGGTTGGACGAACCGCCCGGCGCTACGGTTACACTTTTGGCCGAGAGATTCAGAGAAAAATCCGGGCTGGTGACCGCGGCTGCGGGGACAAGGCTGGCGAACACAGCCGTTGCGCTTCCTCCAGCCGGGAAATTGGGCTGGCCGGCGCTGCCTCCGGCCGTGAAATAAAGAGTGCCAAGAGTGCCTGGATCATTATTGGCACCGCCGCCTCCGCCGAACACCATATCCCACATGCCGGGATTCACCAGCACGGTGCCCGAAGAGTTGGTGAGCTGGCCCATGAAATTACCCTGCGTGTCGAATGCGCTAATGGTGCCATCACCAAAATTGGATACGAGGATATCGTTGGCGAAAGTTCCGAAGCTGGCCGGAGCTTGCACCACGCCCCAAGGCGCGTTGAGGTTGTTCTTGGCGCCAGCGGCGACGAAGGTGCTCACGAAGGCGCCGGTCGTGGTGAAGATATCCACCTGCCCCGCGCCGACGCCGGGCACCGCATCGTGCTTGGGAGCGTCCTGCATGGCATAGGCGATGTAGACCTGGTTTCTGGTACCCCCAAACTTCATTGAGCAGTTCATCCCGCGAGATCGCGCGTTCGGCGTTCTTTGTCAAGAACTCCAATGTCTTGAATTCCTTTGCGGTGACCGTAATCTTCTCGCCGCCACGAATGATCTCTGTCTTGGAAAAATCCACCGTCACATCCCCAAAGACATACAAGTTTCTTGGACTGGCGCGCGCCGCACGTCTGATTAGCGCACGCAAACGCGCAACCAGTTCCCTTGAGCTGAACGGGACGGTAACGAAATCGTCGGCACCCATTTCCAGGAGAAGGACCTTGTCCGCAACATCTGAGCTCGCGCTAAGAATTACAAGGGGCAGACCAGGAATCAAATTCGCAATTCTCCCGCAAAGATCACACCCCGAAGATTCTGGGCGCTGTATATCGAGGATCACAGCGATCGGTGGTTTTTGGCGAAGCATCTCCAGACCAGCGATGCCATCAGGAACGACATCGACCTCATATCCTTCCGAGGAGAAAAGTCGCCACAGGATCTTCCGCAACGCGCCATCGTGCTTGATGACCAAAATCCGCTCCGTTGGAGCCGATTCCAGTTCGGATATTGGAGTGTTCGAGGCCGCTGCTAAGGTGGTCGCTGCCATTGGCTTTTCCTCTTCCTAATGCGTATCGATGTGACGAGACAAGTCTGTCGACAGCGGTGCACTGGGAGCGCTAAGAAGTGACTCGCGAACTGCCTTCCGGGCTCTGGCCAGACGCGACATCACGGTTCCTATCGGGATCGACAATATTTCCGCGATCTCCTGGTACGACATTTCCTCCACTTCACAAAGAAGGAGCGTCTCCCGGTAATGCACCGGCAGATCGTCGATGGCCCTCTGTACCAGTTGGGAATTGGAGCGATTCATTAGAATCGTTTCGGGAGTCACGTTTTCAACTGCCAGTTCAGGTCCGTCCTCCTCCGAGTCCATCGCAACGGTCATGCGCCGCTCGAGTTTTGAGCACGAACTTAGAAAGGTGTTCCTCAGGATTTGAAACATCCATGCCCGGAAATTGGTGCCGGGCTGAAACGATGCGAAACCGCGTAAAGCCTTTAGATAAGTCTCTTGTACGAGATCCTCGGCATCGTTCGAATTGTGCGCCAGCCAGCGCGCGAAGTTGTAGAGGGAATCGAACAAGGGCATGGCTAACTCTTCGAACCCTGCCAACGGTTGACCGCCCTGTGACGATGAAGCCCCGAATCCGATCATCCCTTGTGAGCCAAGTCCAATACTCCTCATTTGCCTTCTCCTGAATCAGCTCGAACCCCGGTTGCAGCGCACTCTGACGCGCCAGTCGTCCGGCGTCAATTAACTGAAGACTTTTTCCACATATCCAACTCATTGCCTGTTAAGTAATTGCTGGCGAGTGAGTTAGCTCCGCATATATCCTGACCCGAGAGGTCTTTGCGCGAAGTGCTAAACTTGCGTGCGAAGCCCAAATGCGCTATGGAACGCCTGCCGCCCACCTCCGTCGTGCGATTCGGAACCTATGAGGTTTCTCTCCAGTCGGGCGAAGTGCGCAAAGCGGGTTTGAGAATCAAAGTGCAGCAGCAGCCGATGAAACTGCTGGAGATCCTGCTGGAGCATCCGGGGGAAGTCGTCACCCGGGACGAATTGCGCAGTCGAGTCGGCCCAACGAAAGTTTCGGTGATTTCGATCAGGCGCTCAACATCGCCATCGGAAAGCTTCGAAGTGCGTTAGGGGACTCGGCTGAGAATCCGCGATTCATCGAGACTCTTCCAAAGCGTGGCTATCGCTTTATTGCGGACGTGTCGGTTGTCGATGCAGACGCCCGCCCAAAAAGCCCAGAATCTGCGGACGGAGATTTGCCTGGTCCAGAGAATAAGAGTCCAGAGCGCAAGACAGAGTCTGGGCATCGGGTCCAAGACGCCGGGCTGGCCCTTGCGCCCGTTGCACCCAAACGCCGGCTGTGGCCGACGCGTCGGGTTATCGTCGCCCTGGCACTTGTCCTGAGTTTGCCGATTCTCGCCGTCTGGCTATTTCGTTCGCGTGGCCGTGCGCCCACGGGCATTCGATCGCTGGCGGTGCTTCCGCTGGACAACCTCTCGGGCGATGCTTCACAGAATTACTTTGCGGACGGCATGACGGACGAGTTGATCACTGACCTGGCGCAGATCAGCGCTTTACGGGTGATCTCCCGCACCTCCGTAATGGGATACAAGGGAGTGCGCAAGCCTCTGCCGCAGATCGCTCGTGAGCTGAACGTGGATGCCGTGGTAGAGGGCACAGTGCTGCGGTCCGGTGACCAGGTGCGAATTACAGCGCAGTTGATTGAGGCCCCAGCTGACAAGCACTTGTGGGCCGCGAGTTATGAAGGCGATCTGCGCGATACGTTAACCCTCCAGAAAAAAGTGGCGAGTGCCATCGCAGATCAAATTCGGATCAATTTGACTCCGCGGGAACAAGCTGCGCTGAAAAACGTAAAGGTTGTTAATCCAGAAGCTTATGAGTCCTATCTCAAAGGACGCTATTTCTGGAACAAGCGAACGGCGGATGGTTTGAAGGTTGCCTTGGCGTATTTCAACCAGGCAATCGAAGAGGACCCGAAATACGCCCCAGCTTATTCTGGCTTAGCCGACACTTATGCTTTGTTGGGAGACTGGCAGTATGCAGTGATGACCCCCAAGGAGGCATTCCCCAAAGCGAAGGCGGCGGCGATCAAAGCTCTGGAACTGGACAGCGCGCTCGGCGAAGCTCACAACTCGCTGGCGTTCGTCTTGGATGGCTTCGACTGGGATTTGGACTCTGGCGGGAAGGAATTCCGGCGGGCCATTGAACTGAATCCAGGCTACGCAACCGCTCATCATTGGTACGCTTGGCACTTGAGTCTATTGGGTCGGTATGACGAAGCGATTGCGGAAATGAGAAAAGCGGAAAACCTGGATCCGCTATCTCTTATCATTAACGCCGACTTGGCAGAGCTCCTTGTTCTTGCGCACTCGTATGACGAATCCATACGACAGAGCCGCAAGACGATCGAAATGGATCCTAATTTTGCTCTCGCACATAATCAACTCGCCCAGGCGTACCTGCAAAAACACATGTACGATGAAGCGGTCGCGGAACTGCAAAAAGCGGCGCAGCTTTCTGGCGATAGCCCGACATGCATAGCTAACCTTGCTCGCGCTTACGTCGGATCCGGCAAGCGGAGCGAAGCGGTAAAGCTGCTGGGCGACCTGAAGAAGCGCTCAAACCCTGGTTATTCGAATGCTTCGGAGATTGCCATGATCTATACATCTCTCGGAGATACGGATCAAGCCATGAATTGGCTCGAAAAAGGCTACGAAGAGCGATTTAACCCGGGCGTCCTGCTGCGGCCGGGCTTCGATCCTCTCCGCTCCGACTCGCGCTTCCAGAACCTTGAGCACCGCATTGGCCTACCCGGGTGAGATCTGCGTTCCTTATGCTTTAGTTGCAGCGATGCCGAACCATCAGTAATCCTGAGACTGTCCGCGAGTCGTTTGCGATCCCCCTGCGGTCACGCCGCGAAGTGATTCACGTCACTGCCCTGCTGGACTCCGTTCCTTCACAGTGATATTAGGATTGTTTTCTATTTTTGATCGTTTTTCTATTCGGAGGAACAGGAATGTCGGCGGCCGCGTTAGCTTCGGTGCAGATTTCTTCGGAGGAAATCAAGGCTGGACTTTCTGCGTCAATCGACAGCCGGCGCATCCTCATCCGTCCCATCGACCTCATCGCGTCCGCTTCCGATGCCAGTTTCTATCGTCTGATTCCGAAAGCGGTTGTGCAGACCCAAGGACTGGAAGAGATACGAGCGTTGTTTGCCTTCAGTCAGCGACAGCGCATATCCATGACATTTCGCGCCGCCGGTACGAGCTTGTCGGGACAGTCGATCTCCGACGGCCTGCTGGTGGACATCGCCCGGAACTGGCGAGCGGTCTGGGTCGAAGATGGGGGCAGGCAAATTCGGGTGCAGCCGGGCGTGATCGGCGCGCGTGCCAACCTGGCCCTTGCGCCTTATCGTGCGAAAATCGGGCCGGATCCAGCGTCAATCGCAACCTGCACCATGGGCGGTATTCTCTCCAATAACTCCAGCGGTATGTGCTGCGGCGTCGAGCAAAACGCCTATCACACCCTCAAGTCCATGAAGTTCATGCTCCCTTCGGGCATAGTCATTGACACGTCGCAGCCTGATGCGGACGCGGAATTTCATGCGCGCGAACCGGAGTTGGCGCGCGGCGTTCTGGATTTGAAGCAAAAGCTGGAACAAAATGCCGATCTGCGCGAACGAGTGCGCAACAAGTACAAGCGAAAGAACACAACCGGTTATTCGCTGAACGCCTTCCTCGATTTCGACACCGCCGTCAACATTTTCCAGCACGTGCTGATCGGAGCCGAGGGAACCTTGGCCTTTATCGCAGAAGCCGTATTGAACACTGTTCCCGATTTGCCGGTAAAGTACACGGGACTTTTGTTGTACTCCGATTTGTACGCGGCTGCTGATTCCATTCTCCCCTTACGTACGGCTGGCGCCAAAGCGCTGGAGATCATGGACCGGGCTGCTCTGCGCTCGGTCGAAGATCAAGCAGGCATACCGGCCTCGATCAAAACGCTGCCCGACGGAGCTGCAGGACTGCTGGTCGAATTCCAATCTGCCGAGGAAAACAGTCGTTCCGAGTTGGAAGCGCTGACCAAGGATGCGGTCGCCGGACTCAAGCTGTTCGAGCCCGCGCGCTTTACGCACGCCGCTGCCGAGCAGGCATTGCTTTGGAAGATTCGTTCCGGAATGTTCCCGTCCGTCGGCTCGGTGCGTCAGAGCGGCACGACTGTGATTATCGAAGACGTCGCGTTTCCGGTGGAGAACCTGGCCGATGCGGCGCACGATCTCAACCGGTTGTTTCGCAAGCACGACTATTCCAACGCCATAATTTTCGGCCACGCCAAAGACGGCAACCTGCATTTTGTTATTACCCAGAGCTTCAACGATCAAGCGGCGATCGATCAGTACTCCCGCTTTATTGACGATTTAGTCGAAGTAGTGGTGCATCGCTACGATGGCGCGCTGAAGGCGGAACACGGCACGGGACGCAACATGGCTCCGTTTGTGGAGACGGAATGGGGCAGCGACGCCTACGAGATCATGCGCCAACTGAAAAAGCTGGCCGATCCAGACCATCTGCTCAATCCGGGAGTTATCATCAACGCCGATCGAAAGACGCACCTCGCCGATCTCAAGCGCTTTCCGTCTGTCGAGGCGGAGATCGATAAGTGCATTGAGTGCGGCTACTGCGAACCCAAGTGTCCCAGCCGGGAACTGACTCTAACGCCCCGTCAACGCATTGTTGTACGTCGCGAGATGGCCAGACAGCAAGAGGCTGGTAATGGCTCGGAGCTCTGGAACGCATTGGATCGTGAATTCCCATATATGGCGCTGGATACCTGCGCCACGGATGGCCTTTGCGCCACGGCATGCCCGGTGAATATTGATACCGGGAAACTGGTGAAGCGTTTCCGCAATCTTCGCGCTTCCGCCGGAGCCCATGACTGGGCAGTCCGCATTGCCAGTAATTTCAGGTCCGCAGAAAGCGGTCTACGCTGGGCACTGCGCCTTGCGCACGCGGCAGAAAGAGTAATCGGCGTCAATGGCATGCGTGCGTTTACTCGTGTGATGAAACGCTTTGCCGGAGAGAACCTTGGCGAATGGATGCCGGATACCCCCTTCGCAGCAGGAAGAGTTCCCACCACTAAGAAGGAAGGCGCTCACGCGGTTTACTTCCCGGCGTGTATCTCGCGCATCATGGGCCGGTTGCCCGCCGAGCCTAGAGAAAAGGGCCGGTCTCTCATGGAAGTAACCGTGGAGTTGGCCCGGCGCGCGGGAGTGCCCGTGTACATTCCATCCGACGTTGCCGGAACCTGCTGCGGTATGCCGTTTTCTTCCAAAGGATTCACTCGCGCTCATGCGATCGCGGCGAATACAGCAGTCGAACGGCTCTGGCGATGGTCCGACCATGGAACACTGCCGGTCGTGATCGATACCAGTCCGTGCACCTATACCCTTAGGACGGCGCGAGATTATCTGACTCCGGAAAACCAGGGCCGCTTCGATCAATTAAGGGTACTGGATGCCATCGAGTTCGTACACGATGAACTGTTGCCCAAATTGACGGTGAAAGCGAAAGTCAACTGCGTCGCGCTGCACCCGGTGTGCTCGGTCACTAAGATGGGGATCACGGCGAAGCTGGAAGGCATTGCGAAAGCGTGCAGCCATGAGGTATTGATTCCGGCAAACGCAGGTTGTTGTGCCTTCGCGGGCGATAGAGGTTTTCTGTTCCCCGAACTGACACAATCCGCCACCCAGCCGGAAGCCGCCGAGGTCAGGGCAAAGCACCCCGACGCGTGTTACTCCAGCAGCCGAACCTGCGAAATCGGGATGACCCGAGCCACGGGCCAAGTCTATCGTTCTTACATGTATCTGCTGGAGAAGGCAACGCGCTGACTCTAGCCGTTGCTGCCATTCGTCGTGTGCTGTGATCTCTACAAACCCGAGGCGCCTAGTTTCAAACGCCGACGGCCGCGGCGCCGACGCATCTGCTGGATCCGGCGCCCGCCCCCCACCGTAGTATCCCGGCTCTTCTTCCCGCTCCTCGTTCAGAATCTTGAGCTACCTGAGTAAAGCGAATACCCACCAAGAACAGCTTTAACTCATGGCGCATTGCTGCGGGTTTAATATGTACTTTTGCGGGAGGCGGAAATGGTCAGCGCAAGAGCGATGTGCACTAACGCCGATTGTCACCATGATCTGTCCAGCTCCTCCCAGGCAGCGACCCTGTGTCCTGGCTGTGGCGCCCCTGTAATTACCGCTTGTCCCAGTTGCAGCAGTCCGCTGGCAGAAATGAAGGATCGCTGGGCGAAGTTGTGCGAGAAATGTGATCAGGAACTTCGCCATCACCGCAAACAGAGCTACTTCGGAGTGATGTGATCACGCGCAATCAGAAAAGCAATGTTTTCTCGCCGAAGAAACCGCCCGTCCTTCCGAAGTTCAAGATCCGGGCAACGCTCTGGCGCGAAGACCCCAGAGAACGAGCACCGAGGAGATGACAATCGCGATGCCGACAGTCATGAACCCAACCGTGCCCAGCGTCGAGCAATATTGCAGCATCCAGTGCGAGGCTATGAAAAAGGACGCCGGGTGTCGGCATTCTTTAGTGCTCTTCTTTTCCATCCTCCGTCACACCCGCCAGACCCGCCAGCGCGTGCCAATGCCTCGGGATGCGGGCGGTGTCGCCTGCGCGGATGTCCGACGCTACCCCTGTCGAGGTAGCGCTCTTCCCTAGATCCGCCACAGTGAGACAATAGCGAAACTGATTCCTAGACAATCCCGTACTTGAGTGCCAGAAATCGCCTTAGCGTAGGCGGAAGTGTTTTCGCCAACTCTTGCCAAGTCAAAACCCTCAATGCGGTTCTGAGCTCGATTGGCTTGACGCATCTCAGAACGGCGTACCAGGCTTCAAGAAGGTTCTTCCTTCTGTCGTCCAGGACAACGCAAAAGCAACACTGCAATGCATAGGCAGCCAGTACATTCCGCAAAAGCTGATAAGAAAGGAAGTGTGTCTTTGTTTGAGGCAATCGCCCAACAACAAACACATCACGAAAATCGCGATATGTCGTGAGAACTCGTTTGCCTACCCGCTGAAAATCACTTTCAGTTAGCTTGGTCTCGATCAGCAGGTTCTCCAGCCGAAGGTCCACCTCCGTCCGATCAACTTTCCCAGGTTGTAAAACGAGATTACGTAGTTGCCTTCCGCGTGGCGCTCTTCGCGCACTTTGACCATCACCATGTCGGAGACGATCTTGCCTTTGGCGTCGAGCACGGGGCGGCAATACCGCCACTTCCCATCGGCAAGACGCACGTGCTTCCAAATGCTCACTCTTCTGTTCACTCGCATCGACCTCTCCGGGCGCGAATACTGAAATTTGAGAGAATCGGGGCGAAACATTAGAAAGAACATTAGAAAGGAACGTCGCAGCCTTGTGGAGTCAGTGGCTTAGAAAAAGAATGGCTCCTCAGGTAGGACTCGAACCTACAACCCTCCGGTTAACAGCCGGATGCTCTGCCATTGAGCTACTGAGGAGTGGAGGCACGCTGCTGCGTGCCAATCTAACAGAAAAATCATATC
>Ga0224558_1004316_pt1 | contig 11137 bp, 9 predicted proteins | sample 714S32024metaG_FD_180682 | JGI IMG/M metagenome (GOLD analysis project Ga0224558, IMG submission 180682) | Peat soil microbial communities from Stordalen Mire, Sweden - 717 S3 20-24 | ecosystem: Environmental > Terrestrial > Soil > Wetlands > Peat | place: Sweden: Norrbotten County, Stordalen... | reverse complement strand
GACCTAGAGGTCGGAGCCGGGGAGGTGGTCGGTTTCCTGGGCCCCAACGGGTCGGGCAAGACCACGACGATCAGGCTGCTGCTCGGTCTGATCCAGCCCTCGGCGGGCCGGGCCGAGATCTTCGGCCTCGACTGCCACCGCCGCCCGGTGGAGGTGCACCGGCGTCTGGCCTACGTGCCGGGCGAGGCGAGCCTGTGGCCGTCGCTGACCGGCCTCGAGACGCTGGTCCTCCTCGGCCGGGTGCAGGGGCGGGTCGACCTCGTCTACCGCGACGCACTCATTGAGGAGTTCGAGCTCGACCCCTCGAAGAGGGTCCGTGCGTACTCGAAGGGGAACCGGCAGAAGGTGATCCTGATCGCCGGCCTCATGTCCCGCCCCGACCTCCTCCTCCTGGACGAGCCGACCAGCGGGCTCGACCCGCTCATGGAGCAGGCGTTCCGCCGCTGCATCCACGACGCCAGGGCCAACGGCCAGACCGTCTTCCTGTCGTCCCACATGCTGAGCGAGGTGGAGGCGCTGTGCGACCGGGTGGGCATCCTGCGACGGGGGAGGTTGGCCGAGATGGGGACGCTGGCCGAGATGCGCCACCTGTCCGCGCGGCTGGTGGAGGTCACCTTCACCGGAGCTGTCCCCGAGCTGTCGGGAGTCACCGGTGTCACCTCGACCCAGGTGGACGGTCAGGTCGCCCGCTGTCAGGTGCGCGGCAGTATCGCGCCGCTCCTCGCGGTGTTGGCCGCCTCGGATGTCGACGAGTTGCAGAGCCGGGAGCCTTCGCTGGAAGAGCTCTTCCTCGCCCTGTACGGCGGGGACGGCACGGCGCCGGGTGCGACCCCACGTGCAGGCTGAGCCGGCGCTCGGCGAGGGTCGCCGAGCCGTGGGGTTCCCAAGGGCGGTCATCGCCCGCTTCACCGCACGCCGAGCGTGCCGCTCCGGGATCCTCTGGGGTTACCTCTTCGGCATCTTCGTGGCGTCGTCCGCCTACAGCTACGCGACCCTCTACAAGACGCAGGCCGAGCGGGACCGGCTCGCAGCCGCCTTCGGTGCCAACCACGCCACCAGCGCCCTCTTCGGGCCGGCGCCGCAGCTCCAGACCGTCGCCGGGTTCACGGTGTTCAAGACGTCGCTGACCCTGACGATCCTCGGGGCGGTCTGGGGCCTGCTGACCAGCACCAGGCTCCTGCGGGGCGAGGAGGACGACGGCAGATGGGAGCTCCTGCTGGCCGGGCACACCACTCGCCGGGGTGCGGCATCCCAGGCACTGGTCGGCCTGGGGGGAGGAGTGGCCGCCCTCTGGACGGTCACCGCGCTGGTCACGGTGGCCATCGGATTGTCGTCCAAGGTCCGGATCACCGCCGGGCCGGCCCTGTTCTTCGCTCTCGCCCTGGTGTCCGGTGCAGTGATGTTCCTCGCCGTGGGATCCGTCACCAGCCAGCTGGCCGCCACCCGCCGCCAGGCTGCCGCCTACGCGGCAGTGGTCCTCGGCGCCAGCTACGGCGTGCGGATGGTGGCCGACGCCGGCCTCGGCCTGCAGTGGCTCCGGTGGGTCACGCCGCTCGGCTGGGTCGAGCAGCTCCAGCCCCTCACCGGTGACCGCCCGCTGGCGTTCCTGCCCATCGGCGCCTTCACCACCGCCCTGGTCGCCGTGGGTGTGTACCTTGCCGGTACCCGGGACCTCGGCGCCAGCACGCTGCCCAGCCGGTCGAGTGCCCGGGCCCGCATCCGGCTGCTCTCGGGCCCCTCCGGCCTGACCGTCCGACTCATCCGGCCCACCGTGATCGGCTGGGCGGTGGCCATCGCCGTCACCGGGCTGCTCACCGGGCTGGTGGCCAAGAGCGCCGGACAGACCATCCGGGGCACCTCGGTTGCCGAGGTGCTCTCCCGGCTGGGCGCCCGTGGCGCAGGGCTGGACGCGTACCTGGGCACCACGTTCGTGATCCTGGCCGTACTCGTCGCCTTCGTCGCCGGCGGCCAGGCCACCGACGCACGGGGCGAGGAGGCCGCCGGCCGGCTCGACAATTTGTTGGTCCGGCCGGTCCCCCGCATACCGTGGTTCGTCCGGAGGTTCCTGATGGCCGCCGCGGTGCTGGTCGTGTGCGGCCTGGTCGCCGGACTCGCCACCTGGCTGGGGACGGCCGGCACCCACGCCGGGGTGAGCATCGTCGCCCTGGTCGGCGCCGGCATCGGTATCGCCCCACCCGCGCTTTGCATCCTCGGGATCGGGGCACTCGCCATGGGCGTCTGGCCCCGGGCCACCTCGTGGGCGGTCTACTCCGCGCTCGGATGGTCCCTGCTCGTGGAGATCGTCGGTGGCATCGGCGGGTTGAACCACTGGCTGTTCGACACGTCGGTCTTCCACCAGATGGCCGCGGCGCCGGCCGCGCCACCGAACTGGGCCGTGGACGGCGTGCTCGTGGCGGTGGGTGCGGCGCTCGCCGGCATCGGTGCCCTCGCCTTCCGGTTCCGGGACCTCGCCGGTGGGTGACCACGACGACGGCGTTCTGACCGCTCGCGGCCGAGGGCCATGCGGCGCTAAAGCACGCTGGTCTTCCGGTCGATCAACCAAAGGTGGTGCATAGCGGGCTGGCGCGACCGGACAGGCTCTTCGAGACGGGCCAAGAGCACGTCCTTGCCAAACTGATGAGTGAGTTCCCCGACGCGGTGATCCTCATCGACGACCAGGGCCGCCTCCTTTGGGCCAACCGGACCGCCGAACTGCTGTTCGGCCAGTCCCTCGGCGACTGGATCGGCGTGTCGGGACTCGAGCTCGTCCATCCGGACGACCTGGAGCTGGTCACGCTCTCGCTGACGAGCGTCCAGGGGAAGGACATCGGCACGCCGATCGAGATCCGCCTCCGGGCGGCGAGCGGGTGGCGGCTCATGGAGCTGATCGGCACACCGGTCTCGTGGCTCGACGAGGGAACGGTGCTCCTGAGCATCCGAGACCTCACCGACCGGAGGCGGTTCGAGCTCGCGCACAGCCAGGAGGCCCGGGTCCGGGCCGTCATCCACAACGCGGCAGCCGTGACCATGCTGGTGTCGCCGGACGGGCTGCTGGACACCGTCTCGGGCGCGCTGACCCGGCTCCTCGGGCACGACCCGGAGTTCGTCGAGGGGCGTCCACTCGCCGAACTGGTCCAGGTCGAGGACCGTCCCGCCCTCGAGTCGGCGCTGCGGCGGGCGGCCCGGGACGCCACCGCGGTGAGTCCCGTCACGGCAACGGTGGCCCTGCTGCGCCACGGGTCGGGCGAGCCGATCCCTTTCGAGCTCACCTTCGTCAATCTGGTCGACGATCCGACGGTCGGGGGCTTCGTCGTCTCGGGCAACGACATCACCCAACGGGCGCAGGCGCAGGCCGAGCTGCAGGAGACGCTCTCCCTGCTCACCGCCACGTTGGACGCCACCGCCGACGGCATCCTGGTCGTGGACCAGAACGGGAGGTTCACCAGCTTCAACCGGCGCTTCGTGGAGATGTGGCAGCTGCCCTCGTCCGTGCTGTCCGCGCGGGACGACGGGGCGGCGATGGCCTTCGTCCGGGACCGGCTGGTGAGGCCCGAGGCGTTCGTGGCCAAGGTCGACGACCTCTACGCCCACCCCGAGGCAGAGGGCTACGACGTGCTCGAGTTCAAGGACGGACGGGTCTTCGAGCGCTACTCGAAGCCCCAGACCGTCCGCGGCGAGGTCGTCGGGCGGGTCTGGAGCTTCCGCGACGTCACCGACCGCAAGCAGCTCGAGGACCGCCTGTCCTACCAGGCCTTCCACGACTCGCTCACCGGCCTCGGCAACCGGGCCCTCTTCATCGACCGCCTCGAGCACGCCGTCGCCCGGAGCGAGCGTACCGGCGGTGACCTCGCCGTCCTGTTCCTCGACATGGACGACTTCAAGGGCGTCAACGACAGTCTCGGTCACTCCGCGGGCGACTCCCTGCTCCAGTCCATGGCCCAGGTGCTGACCGGCTGTCTGCGCAAGGGGGACACCGCGGCCCGCCTCGGCGGTGACGAGTTCGGCGTCATCGCCGAGGAGCTGGCGAGCCCCGAGGAGGCGACCAAGCTGGCCGAGCGCATCCTCGACTCCAGCCGTCGCCACCTCCGGGCCGGCCCACGGGACACGTCCTCGACCGTGAGCATCGGGGTGACCTTCGGGGGGTCCGGCATCTCCAGCGACCAGCTGCTCTGCAACGCCGACCTGGCCATGTACGGCGCCAAGGACACGGGTCGGGACCGGTACGTGGTGTTCGACCCCCTGGTCCATCAGAGCCACGGTCCGATCTCGTGAACCCCGGTCCGGCACACCTGCCGGGCCCGGCCGCGATCATCACGGGGCGGGGTCATCCACCTCCCGGCGCCCGTCGGATCGGTACACTCCCTCCGCAGCCGGGCACCCGCCCCGAAGGAAACGCCGGAGACCATGAAGCTGATCGTTGCCATCGTCAAGCCATTCAAGGTGGGCGAGGTGAAGCGGAAGCTCGAGGAGTTCGGCGTCCACGGGCTGACCCTCACCGAAGCGCAGGGGTTCGGGCGGCAGCGCGGGCATACCGAGGTGTACCGCGGCGCTGAGTACCAAGTGGACTTCGTGCCGAAGGTCCGGGTCGAGGTCATCGTCCTCGACGACCAGGTGGAGGGGGCGGTTTCCGCCATCGTCGCCGGTGCCCACACCGGCTCGATCGGTGACGGCAAGCTGTGGGTCCAACCGCTGGACACCGTGGCCCGGGTGCGCACCGGCGAGCGGGGCCCCGATGCTCTCTGAGGCCCGGGAAGTCGTCGCGTACCCGACGGCACCGTGGCCTCGGTGTCGCCCCGACGGATAGGGAGTAGTCCACGTGCACGCCGTCGACACCTCGTGGGTCCTGATCTCGGCCGCCCTCGTGCTGTTCATGACGCCCGGCCTCGCCCTCTTCTACGGCGGCATGGTCCGTTCGAAGAACGTGCTGGCCGTCATGATGAACAACTTCGTGGCCATGGGGGTGGTCACCGTCCTGTGGGCCGTGATCGCCTGCAGCCTCGTCTTCGGTCACGACGTCGGCCACGGCCTGATCGGCAACTTCTCCCTGGCCGGCCTGGGCGGGATGGCCCACGGGCTGCCCGGCTTCGCCCACGACGGGGCGTCCCCCTTGGCCATCGTGACATTCCAGATGATGTTCGCGGTGATCACCGCCGCACTGATCAGTGGGGGCACGACGGACCGGATCAAGTTCCCCTCCTTCGTCCTGTTCATCTGCCTGTGGCTCCTCCTCGTCTACGTGCCGCTGGCCCACTGGGTGTTCAGTCCCGGGGGATGGCTGGCCCACCGAGGGGTGCTCGATTTCGCCGGTGGGACCGTGGTCGAGATCAACTCGGGCTTCTCCACGTTGGCCATCGTGCTCGTCCTCGGACGTCGGCGAGGCTGGCCCAGCGAAGGGATGGCCCCCCATTCCGTGCCGCTGAGCCTGCTCGGCGTCGGAATCCTCTGGTTCGGCTGGTTCGGGTTCAACGCCGGCTCCGCGCTCGGGATGAACGACGTGGCCGTCCACGCGTTCGTCAACACGGCGCTGGCGGCGGCCGCAGGCCTTCTCGGCTGGCTGTGCTTCGAGCGCGTCCGCGAGTCGTATCCCACGACGCTGGGCGCCGCCTCCGGGGCGGTGGCCGGCATGGTGGCAATCACCCCGTGCGCCGGGTTCGTCACCCCCATGGCCTCGCTCCTGATCGGTGCCCTGGCCGGGGTCATCTGCGCCATGGCGGTGCGCCTCAAGTTCCGGCTGCGCTACGACGACTGCCTGGACGTACTCGGCGTCCACGGGGTCGGCGGCCTGGTCGGCATGGTCCTCCTCGGCCTGTTCGCCACCCGCGCCGTCGACCCGCACGGGGCAAACGGCCTCATCGCCGGCGGGGGACTCCATCTCATGGGGGTGCAGGTCCTGGCGGCGGCCGTCACCGTCGCCTTCTCGTTTTCGGTGACCTGGCTGTTGGCCAAGGCCATCGACCGCACCATCGGCCTGCGGGTGACACCGGAGCAGGAGTACACCGGACTGGACCTCACCCAGCACGCCGAGAGCGCCTACTCGTACGGGGGCATGGGCCGCATCGGCAGTTAGCACCGCCGGTGGTGACCAGAAGCCGGATCCGTGCCGCCTACCCCGGGGGGATCTCCAGGGGCCTGAGACCGCCCCGGAGGAGATTGGACCAACCGTGCAGCACCGGATGGGGCTGCTCGGCGTGCAGGTGGTCGAGCGTCGCCTGCATGGCAGTGGTGATCTCCTCGTAGCACGCACCGACGACTGCCTCGTCGTCGGCGGCTTCGGGACCCAGCCCTCTCCAGTCGATGGGGGGCATGAACTCGACCGTGATGGCGGACGGCATGGGTGGTGGTGGCGTGAGGATCGAGGTGATCCCGAAGGGGCCGAGCAGGATGGGGAAGACCTTGATGCGAAGTCGGTGCAGGCCGAGGGCCGACGCGATGCGGTCCCCACGCGCCAGCACGGTGACGGCCTGGTGGCTGCCGTAGGCCACCACGGGCACGACGGGCACGCCGGTGCGCAGCGCCAGGCGGACGAAGCCGGTGTGGCCGGAGAAGTCGATCCGGTTGCGCTCGGTCCAGGGGCGGCAGGCCTCGGCGTCACCGCCCGGGTAGTCGAGCACCAGCGCCCCCTCGGCCAGGACCTGCTGGGCAGCTGTCCCGCTGGCCGGCACCGCGCCCAGGCGGCGGAGCGCGGACCCCACCCCGGGGATGGCCACGAGCAGGTCGTAGACGAGTGCGTAGGCGAGGGCGTCGGCTCCCCGCCGGGCCGTGATCGCCAGTGCCACCACCCAGGTGTCCGGCATGTAGAAGAGACAGGAGTGATTGCCGACGAGCAGCACCGGCCCGGTGGCGGGCAAGTTCTCGAGGCCATGGACCTCGGGCGAGAAGTAGCCCACGCAGCGGGCGACGGCGGGGACCATCCGGCGCACGAATTCGGGATCACGCTCGAGCCCCCGAGTGGTTCGGCCGGCGTCGATCCGGGAGGCGACCGGCGCCGTCAGCGGCGCCAGGAGCCCCCTGTCACCTTCCCTGCCGCCACTCGAGCCCTTGGCCATGGCACCTCCCCGGTCACCGGCGCTGCCTCGAGTGTCGCGCCCGGGCACCGGCCCGGACAGGGCCTTTCGTCCCGACCACGGCCGATGGCCGGTTTCGGGAGGTCAGGGGGCCGTCTTGCCGGATGTGGGCCGACCGGCGACGTGCGCCAGGACCGCCGAAAAGGTGTCGGGAGCCACCACCGGGAGGAGATGGCCCGAGTCGACCCGGAAAACGGTCGCCGGAGCGGGAAGCCGGGCCGCCATCGCCTCCTGGGTCGCCGGCGGGACGGGTCGGTCCCGCTCGTTCAGCACGTAGGCCAACGCCACCCCGCTGACGTCGGACCAGTCCACCGGCTGGAAGTAGTGGTGCACCGTGTCCTCGACGCAACGCACCGGATCGGCCACGTAGGCCAGGGTGTCGTCGTCGAGCGGGTCGCCTCCGTATGCGTGGCGGAGCGCCTCGGGGTCCTCGGGCGCCCCCGGCAGGGTGATCACCGTCCCGTCGCGCTCGGCCGCGGCCACAGCCAGGGCCAGCCCCTCGCGGTGGCGCTCCTTTATGCAGTCGATGCCACACCCTCCGGCCGGAGGCACCAGGGCGGCGCTCAGCACCACCGCACGGACACGGCCCCGGAGGGCGCGGACCACACCCGGCACGACCAGACCCCCTGACGAGTGGGCCACCACCACGACCGGACCGTCGAGGTGCCCGATGTCCGCCACCACCGAGGCGGTCTCCTGTCCGACGGTCAGCGTGGCGAGGTCGGCGGGCCGGTCCGCCCGACCGGGCAGATCGACGGCCACGGCCGGCGCGTCGAGGTGCGGCAGCAGCCGGTCCCAGAAGCGGGCGGTGGTGCCGCCCCCGTGAATGAGCACATAGGTCACCATTGGCCGACGTCCGATCCGGGCACCATGGCCGCCGAGGCTATCGCCGGCGCCGTTCCGCTAGCATCCGCGGGCGTGGCCGCCACACGCAGCTTCTGGGGCTGGGGCTTCGAGGACGAGGGACTCTCCCGGTCGGAGCAGCACGAACTGGCCGAGCTGGTCCGGCCACTGGTCGGCGACGACGGACTGGATCCGGTCGATCCGCCCACGGCAGACGAGCTCGATCTGCGCCCGCCCCGCCTGTCCGCGCCCCCGCACCTGGCCGAGTGGTGCCGGGTCGACGACCTCACCCGGGCCGGCCACGCCTACGGCAAGTCGTTCCGCGACGTGGTCCGCGCCCTCGAGCGCCGATGGCCGCGGCCCCCTGACATCGTGGCCTCGCCTCCCGACGAGCGGGGAGTCGGCGCAGTCCTCGAGTGGGCCTCGGCGGCCGGGGCGGTGGTGATCCCCTACGGGGGCGGGTCCTCGGTGGTCGGCGGCGTCGAGGCGCCGGCCGACGACGACCGCCCGGTGATCACCTGCGACCTCGGGCGGCTCGACAGGGTCCTCGATGTTGACCGGGTATCGCAGGCAGCTCGGATCCAGTCCGGTGTCCTCGGGCCCTCGCTCGAGAACCAGCTGCGGCCGCACGGCCTCACCCTCCGGCACTTCCCCCAGAGCTTCGAGGTCTCGTCACTCGGGGGCTGGCTGGCCACCCGGTCAGGGGGCCACTTCGCCACCCTCCACACCCACATCGACGAGTTCGTCGAGTCGATCCGGGCGCTGACGCCGCAGGGGGCTTGGGAGTCCCGCCGCCTGCCGGCCTCGGGGGCCGGACCGTCACCGGACCGGCTCCTCCTCGGTTCCGAGGGGATCTTCGGCGTGATCACCGAAGCCTGGATGCGCCTCCAGGAACGACCGCGGTTCCGCTCCTCGGGCGTGGGACGCTTCACCTCGTTCGCGGCGGGAGCATCAGCGGCACGGGCCCTCGCCCAGTCGGGGCTCTGGCCGTCGAACTGCCGCCTGCTCGACGCCGGCGAAGCGCTGATCACCGGTTCCGGTGATGGGAGCGCCCACCTCCTGCTGATCGGGTTCGAGTCCGCCGACCATCCGGTGGACCGGCTCCTGGACCGAGCGGCCGAGTTGGTCGGAGACCACGGAGGGACGATCGAGCTGACGTCGGCCCCGGACTCCGGTCGGCTCGATCAGGATGCGGGGGCCGCCGACCGCTGGCGGGCCACATTCCTCCGTGCGCCCTACCTCCGGGACGCACTGGTCTGCCTGGGGCTGATCAGCGAGACGTTCGAGTCGGCGATCACCTGGGACCGCTTCGACCCCTTCGTCGCCGCCGTGCGCTCCACGACCGAGGAGTCCCTCCGGTCGGTCGGGGCCTGGCCGGGCCTGCTCACCTGCCGCCTCACCCACGTCTACCCGGACGGCGCAGCGCCGTACTTCACGGTCATCGCCCCCGGTCGACGGTCGGGGCGCCTCGAGCAGTGGGCGGAGGTGAAAGAGGCGGTGATGGGGGCGATCGGCTCAGAGGGGGGCAGCGTCACCCACCACCATGCAGTCGGACGGGACCACCGCCCGGGCTACGACCGCCAGCGACCCGATCTCTTCGCCGCCCAACTGCGCGGGGCCAAGCGAGCGGTGGACCCCGAGGCCATCCTCAACCCGGGCGTGCTCATCGATCCGTGATCGCCGCCGGGACACCGGCTCCTCGCACCTCCGGGGGTGCCCGGTGGGGGGCGGACGGAGCCCGGCCCCCCAGCCGAGCTCGGTGGCCCGTCGTGGGAGCGACCGTCAGCTGATCCCGGCCGCCTTCATGGCGGCGAGCACCTCCGCGCTATCGGCTGACTCGCCGGCGACGTTCGGGTGCAGGATGATACCGCTCGAACCCGAGATGACCGGCTCGACATACCGCACCTTCGACGACTTGCAGGCGTCGTGACCGATGCTCGGCGTGAACGTGTCCACATAGGTGGCGCCGTTGGCCGCCGCCTCCGTCCGGAGCATGCCGTTGAGCGTCAGCTCGAGGTTGTTCAGGTAGCTCACGTCACCCGAGGTGACCGGGATCGAGGTGAAGCAGTTGCCACTCTGGGGGAGGATGTCCGGGTAACCGACCACGAACACCTTGGCCCCGGGGGACCGCTGGTGGATCCCGTTCAGCGCCGACGCGATGTTCGGGGCGTCCGAGCTCACATTGTCCACGAAGGTCGACCCGAACACGGCCTTGCACGGTGCCCCGATGTTGAAGAAATCGAGCGCATCGGTGGCGAAGCAGTCGACGATGGCATCGACGAAGGTGTTGTTGTCGTTCCCACCGATCCCCAGCGTCACCACCTGGGTCGACGAGGTCAGCGCGTTGAACTGCGGCGGCTGGTCGGCGTACTGCGAGGTGGTCATGTTCTGAACCGTCGCTCCGGCACAGCTCACGTCGGTCAGGGACGCGCCCAACGAGGCCGAGACGATATGCGGGTAGTTCGCCGTGGACTGCAGACAAAGGAGCGGCGCCCCCGGGGCCAGCGCGCCGTCGTTCGGTGCCGAGGTGTAGGAGTCGCCGAGGGCGACATAGTTGGGCGGTGTGGCGGCGGCCGACGCGGCCACTCCGAGCGGAGCGCAGGCCAGCACTCCCCCTACCATCACCGCGACAAACCGCAATTTCCGTGTTGAGTGCATCGGTACTTCCCCCTTGGTTCGTCGTCCTGATTCCGTCGCCCCGCCGCACGGGAGTCTACATCTGGTCCCGCGATCAGTGGGGGGATAACGGAGGGGGCCTAGCGGCGCGCCCCGCCCGGCCGGTGGGCCGCCGGCTTCAGGCCGCGCCCCGCCTCCCGCGGCCCGGCGGAGGATCGGTGCCGGGAACGCCGTCGTCGCTCACGTGCTCGCTCCACTCCGTCCCGGACCAGTAGCGGTGCTGGTGCCGGGCGAAGGGGTCGGCGAACCAGCCGGGCGCGGTGCCGGTGAACGTCGTCGACACGGCGCCGACGGGCTGGTCCGCCGGTGGTCGGCGACCCGGCGAGGTGAGGGAGCTCTGCTGGTTCGAAGGCCGTCCCGAAGCGCCCCGGCGCCGTTGCGAGGTGAGGGCCCGCACCGCGAACATCCCACCGAAGATCAACAGCGCAATCCACGATTCGTGGCCGTAGTACATGCGTCTAGTCTACGGTGACCGGGCCGGCAGCGGGCTCCGCCACCGTCCGCGGTCCAGACCTGCCCTGCCCTGCCCTGCCCTGCCCTGCCCTGCCCTGCCC
>Ga0224558_1004315_pt1 | contig 11139 bp, 12 predicted proteins | sample 714S32024metaG_FD_180682 | JGI IMG/M metagenome (GOLD analysis project Ga0224558, IMG submission 180682) | Peat soil microbial communities from Stordalen Mire, Sweden - 717 S3 20-24 | ecosystem: Environmental > Terrestrial > Soil > Wetlands > Peat | place: Sweden: Norrbotten County, Stordalen... | reverse complement strand
GTCGTGCGCGCTCTCCCGCCACGCTTCATACTGTTCGTTGCCCGCCGCCGTCACCTTCATCCGCATATCCGCCATCTCCTTCGCCAGCGTCGGACCGTGTTCCAGCCCCGCGGCAATCTTCAGCAACCTCTGCTCCAGTAGCAGCCGCAGCCCGGTGATCAGGTCCCGCTTCGGGACACGGTGGTAGCCGTTCGCCGATCCCTCCTGTTCGCCTCCCGTGATCAGCGTGGGCATCAGCCGGCACGGCAGCCGCGCGCTCCGCAGCATGTCCACCACCGGCCGCCCCACCCCGGTCGCGTCCACCACCAGGTGACAGCAGTCTCTCACGCCCCGCGTCCCCACCACCTGCGCCACCCGCTCCACGATCTCCGTGTACGGCGTCCCCAGCGGCACTCGCTCCAGGTGCCGCAATTGTCTTTCGACAACCTTCTCGTAGGCGAACGCCACCGGATCGAACTTCCCCGCCATCTCCACGCGCTCCACCACCGCGATCGCCGTAAAATCGTGACTCTGCCCCAAATCCAATCCGGCAAAAAACCAACTCCCAACCCGCCTCTCCATCCAACCCCCTAGGCCCACACTGTTCACTTTGGTGGGGCAGACCATCGTCTTCCGTGGTCTGCCTCCTCTGCGGAGCGCTGGCCTACCACCGCGCCTCAACCACCAGCGGTGCCACATCCTCGCAAAACGCCCCCTCCACCAGCCCTCTGCTGAACACCCCGCCCACCGTATCCACGAACTCGCACAGATACTCCTGCCGGAACCACCTGTCCCCCATCACTTGCCGCTCTTCTTTCAGGAAACCCGCCTGGATTCGCGGGCACTCCGGCGCCGTCACCTGCACCCGCTCCCATTCCGGCCCCCCGCGCGCCCAAGCCTCGTAGAAAAATCCCCTCTCCCCGTGCGGCGTGCTCATTAGCCACAGCCTCCCCTCGCTTACCGCCAGCATCGGCCGGATCGCGCGATACAGATCGTCGCTCGCACGCGCCGCTTCGTCTACCAGCAGCAGGGAAACCGCCGAAAACCCGCGCACGGTCCCTTCCGTCCCCGGCAAACCGACAATCCGCGACCCGTCCGGAAATGCCACCGAAATTTCATTGTCGCCGTCCCCTTTCGTCCGAATTCCGAGCCGCCGCGCGCATCCCTCCGCCTTCCGCAGGAACTCGCTGCTCTGCCGTGCGCTGGGGCTCACCACCAGCGTCAGGCTGTTCTTCTCTTGCCGCGCTTGCTGCACCGCCTTCGCCGCCGTAATCGTGGATTTCCCCCACTGCCGCGTGCAGTTCAGCATCCCCCGCCGGCTTTTGCTCTCCAGCACCCGCCGCTGCTGCGCGTCCGGCTCGAATCCTAGCATCTGCCGGATTTGCGTGCTCCCGTCCTCCGCTTCCCCTGCCCCCGGCCGCGCCGCCTCTCGTTCGTTCCGTGTTGTATCCCACACCCCACATGTACCACGGCCCCTCGCCGAAACCCCTCCGCCGCCTCTCCCCAAAAAGCCGGTCACGCCATTGTTTTGTTGAAAACAAAAGACTTCAAATTTTTCCCCAAAACTGGTGACTTATACTGGAAACGGGAGAAAAAGATGAATAAATCGTCAATACGGCGCATTCGTGCTTCGCGGGCCAATGGTGCCCGCTCTCGGGGACCCCGCAGTCAGGCGGGCAAGGCGCGCTCCTCCCAGAATGCCATCCGCCACGGTCTCCTGGCCAAGTGCGTGGTCATGGCCGGAGAGTCCAGCCAGGGATTCGACGCCATGCTCCAGCAGCACATCGCTCGCTTTGCGCCCGTCGATGGCGTCGATCAGGGCTATATTGAGGAAATGGCCGCCGCCTCTTGGCGTATCCGGCGCTCCTGGGCTATGGAAACCCGCCTTTTCGACGACGCCGTCGCGGCCCAGCCTCCGGGCGATGAAAGAGGCCGCATGGCGGACGCCTTGGGCCGCCTCGCCCTCCGCCCCGAATTCGCGCTATTGCACAGATACGAAACCCGCTTGCACCTCACCTATCAGCGCGCCCTGCACAACTTCCTGATCGTCCGCCAAGCCTGTAGGCCAAACGAACCTAATCCCATCTTCGAACACCAGTCGCAAAGCCCTCCCGCGCTCCCCGAATCGGCGCCCGAAGCATGAACTCTTTTGAGCGCAATCCAGCTCTGCGCGAAGACCCCTTCTCTTCTATACAATCGGAGAATGCAGGGATTACGGGTGGGACTTTCGACGATGCTTCTTATGGCCGGTCTTGGTATAGCGGACGCGCAGCCTTCAGCCAGCCTGGTGCTGCTGAACGGCAAGATTTGGACAGTGAACGATCGACAGCCGCGCGCGGAAGCGGTGGCCTGCCTGGGAAGCCGCATCGTCGCGGTAGGATCGAACGGGGAGATCCGCAAGTGGATCGGAGCCGGCACCGAGGCGATCGACCTGGGCGGCAAGCTGGTGCTGCCTGGCTTCAACGATGCGCACGTGCATTTCTTCAGCGGCGGCGAGAATCTGGCCAGCGTGCAGTTGCGCGACGCTAAATCCGAGGAGGAACTTCGGCGGCGCATCGCGGAGTTCGCAGCCAAACAACCCGCCGGCCGCTGGATTACCGGCGGCGATTGGGATCATGAGAACTGGACACCCGCGCGCCTGCCCACGCGGCAGTCGATCGATGCGGTCACCACGGGCCATCCGGTTTTCGTCAACCGGCTGGACGGCCATATGGCGCTGGCCAATTCCGAAGCGCTGCGGCTGGCGGGCATCACGCGCGATACACCGGACCCGCCCGGCGGGACCATCGTTCGCGACGCGGCGGGCGAGCCCACCGGCGTGCTGAAGGATGCGGCGATGGAGCGCATGTATCGCACCATCCCGGAGCCTTCCCAGGATCGGATCGCGGACGCCGTGCGCGCGGCCATGCGCTACGCGGCGGAGAATGGCGTCACCAGCGTGCAGGATATGTCCGCATCGCCCGAGATCCTGCGCGTGTATCAGGCGCTGCTGGCGCGCGGCGAGTTGACCGTACGCATCTCCGGCCATCAGCCGCTGGCCGCGTGGCAGCGTCTGGCGGCGGTGGGATTGCGCGCCGGCTTTGGCGGCGAGAAACTGCACATCGGCGGGCTGAAGGGCTTTGCCGATGGATCGCTGGGGTCGACGACGGCGCTGCTGTTCGAGCCCTACCTGGACGCGCCCAACACCTCGGGCCTGGCGAACAGCGAGATGATTCCCGAAAGCAAGATGCAGAAGCACATTCTGGACGCCGACCGCGCGGGGCTGCAGGTAGCGGTGCACGCTATCGGCGACAAGGCCAACCACATCATACTGGGCATGTACGAAGAAGCGGAGCGGCAGAACGGCGCGCGCGACCGGCGCTTTCGTATCGAGCACGCCCAGCATCTGCGCATGGAGGATATCCCGCGCTTCGGCAAGCTGCACGTGATCGCTTCCATGCAGCCGTATCACTCGATCGACGATGGGCGCTGGGCGGAAAAGCGCATTGGCCCGGAGCGCGCCAAGGGCACTTACGCGTTCCGCGCGCTGCTGGATTCGGGCGCGGTGCTGGCGTTCGGGTCGGATTGGGATGTCGCGCCCATGGAGCCGCTGATGGGTATCTACGCGGCGGCCACGCGCCGCACGCTGGATGGCAAGCATCCGGACGGTTGGGTACCGGAGCAGAAGATCGGCGTGGCCGAGGCTATTCGGGCTTATACGATGGGATCGGCCTACGCCAGTTTCGACGAGCAGATCAAGGGGTCGATCGAACCCGGCAAGCTGGCGGATCTGGTGGTCGTTTCCGACGACATTCTGAGCATACCGGCGGTGGATATCGAGAAGGCGCGGGTGGAGACGACCGTGTTCGATGGGAAAGTGATCTATCATCGATAAATGCTGGGCGATTGCCTGACGATTGACGACTACGAACTGGTGGATGGGGAGCTGGTTAAAGAGCCTGGCAAGAATCCGCAGCACAACCTCCTCCGCGGTCTTCTGATGACTTCGACGGCGACGCATACGGCCCGGACGTCAGCTTCATCAGCGCGTCGAAGCGCCCGCTGCTGAACATGAAACTGCGGGTTCAGCGGTTCGCGCCGGACTTGGCCATTGAGATCGTATCGGCCAACGATACGTTCGAAAAACTGGCCACAAAGGCGCTGCGTTATCGCCGATGCGGCACTGCGGAAGTCTGGATCTTGGCGAGTTGTTAGACCGGGACTAAGGCCACCGCAACCGGTCGAGAATATCCGCCGGAACCTGCTCCCGCAAAGCAGGATAGGCGTCTACGATACGCTCAATATCGAGCAGATCCTTCCGCCGCTTGCTGGGGCGCCGCGTCAGATCCTGTGCAGCCCAGATCTTGCCTTGCAGAATGTCCTCGATCATAGCCACCGGCAAGCTAAGCCCAAGCACGCTGGATGGGCGTGCACGTTCGACGAACGAAAAATACCGCGGATCGGTCTGAATTTGTACGCGCAGCTTGGAACCGCCGCCGGCAACGTTGAGGCTGTGGGGAAAGCGCTCCACTTTGAACTGCTCGGTCAACAGCCGCGTCAGGGGTTCAAGCTGATCTACCGCGACTACCAGATCGAGGTCGAGGCTGACCAGCGGGTCCACGTAAGCGTTCACCCCCTGGCCGCCGATCACGCAATAACAAATGTCGTTTTCAGTCAGCAGGGCAACGATTGCTTCCAGGAAGTTGGATTCGTCCACGATGACCGCTTTCCAGAAGGCCAGTTCTTGCATGCCCATCTGATTGTATCGGGAATGCATTGCGGCTGCTCACTCCACCCCGTGCCGGCGCAGCAGCTCCACCCCGCGCGGGTTGCCATGTTCGGCGGCCATCACGGCGTGCCTTCGCGCCGCGGCGTAGTCTGCGCGGACGGCGTAAATCTCGGTGAGCGCCACGTGCGCGTCGGCGTATGCACCATCGAGACGCACAGCTTCGAGCAGCAGCGCCAGCGCATCATCCTGATTCCGCTCGATGCGGTAGAGTTGCGCGAGGTTGTACCAGGGCCGCGGATTGTGCGGCTCGCGCGCGATCCATTCCTTCTGTTCGCGAATGTGCGCGGCGGTTTCGCGATCCAACGCGAAATCGACCACTTCTTTGCGCCAGAAACTCACTGCTGTTCTCCCACCAGGATCAGGCGCACATCCACGACGTTGGTGTTGGTGGGGCCAGTCACGATCAGGTCGCCCACGCTTTCGAAATAGCGATACGAATCGTTGCGGGCCAGGAATTCCGGCGCGCGCGGGTTGCGCGCCAGCGTGCGGCCGTCGGCGATTGCGCCAGCCGCGTCAGTGGGACCGTCGCTGCCATCCGTGCCGGCGCTCAGCACCACCACGTTCGGAAGGCCCGCGATATCGATGGCCGCCGACAGCACAAATTCCTGATTGCGTCCGCCCAGCCCATCGCCGCGCAGCGTGACGGTGGTCTCGCCGCCGGTGATCACGCAGGCGGGCGGCTTCAGGGGACGCCCGGCGTACACGATCTCTTTGGCAATGGCGGCGTGCATGCGGGCGATCTCGCGCGTTTCGCCTTCGACGAAAGTGGAGAGCACCAGCGTACGAAAACCCAATTCGCGTGCGTGCGCGGCGGCGGCGTCCACTGCCAGGCGATTGCTGCCGATCACTACGTTGCGGACACGCGTGAAAATGCGCTCGCCCCGTTTGGGCGTTTCGGGAATCTCGCCGCGGACGCCGCTCTCGATGCGCTCGCGAATGGAGGCGGGCACGCGCTGGAAGATCCCGTACTTCTCCAGAATGGCGCGGGCGAGCGCGAACGTCGAGGCGTCCGGCGCGGTGGGGCCCGATCCGATCACATCGAGATCGTCGCCGATCACGTCGGAGAGCAATAGTGACAGGACCCGCGCGGGCCAGGCCAGGCGCGCCAGTTGGCCGCCTTTGATTCGAGAGATGTGCTTGCGGACGGCGTTGATCTCGTGAATGCTGGCGCCGCAGGCCAACAACAGTTTCGTCACTTCCTGTTTTTCGTCCAGCGTGATAGGATCGGCGGGCAGCGGCAGCAGCGCGGAGGCGCCGCCGGAGATCAGGCAGAGCACCAGGTCGTCCGGGCCGGCGCCGGCGGCGATTTCGGCGATGCGCCGCGCCCCTTCCACGCCGCGCTGGTCGGGCACGGGATGGCCGCATTCATTCAGTTCAATGCGGCGCAACGGAGCCACGTGGCCGTACTTGACGTTCAGCAGGCCGCGTGCGATCGGGCGGCCCAGCGCGCGCTCGGCGGCGCGAGCCATGGCCGCGCCGGCCTTTCCAGCGCCCACCACATAGATGTGGCGATAGCGGGAGAAGTCCTCGCGCGCCAGCCGGCCGGCGACGGCCTCAGCCGGATTGGCGGCGCGCAACGCGGCTTTGAAAATGGCGAGCGCCTGGCGGCGGAGGCGTGCTTCGAGCTTCATTTGAATAACGGCAGCCGGAGCGCGGCTTCCACGGCGACGGCCGGATCGTCGCTCTCGATCGGAATGCGGTAATCGGCGCGGGCGTAGGACTCGCGGCGCGTTTCGTAAAGCTGCGCGAAGCTCACGGGATCGCGCGCCAGCGGCCGGTGCGAAGCCGGCTCGACGCGGCGGCGGACGGTCTCGAACGGGCAATCCAGCCAAATGGCGACACCGTTGTTTTCGAGCAACGCGTAGTTCTCGGGTTGGACGATCGCGCCGCCACCCAGCGCCAAAACCGTCGGCCGTCCTCGCTCGATGGCGCGCACCAGGGCGCGCATCTTTTCGCGCTCGACCCGCCGGAACTCCGCTTCACCGCGCGTTTCGAAGATTTCGAGAATACTCATGCTCTGGGCGGCTTCGATCTCAGCGTCCAGATCGACGAAGTGCCAGCCGATCCGTTCGGCGAGCAGGCGGCCAATGGTGCTCTTGCCGGACCCCATGAATCCGACCAGGTAGATGCCGGGCGTGCGTTTCAGCGTCAGGATCATACGTCGTGTAAGATGGCGGCGAGCCGCGCGTCAACCAGGGAAGGGAAAAAGCGTTCGGCCAGCACCAACAGCCAGCCGGATCTGGGCGCCATGACCGTGCGCGCATCGCGCTCCACGCCGCGCGCGATGGCTTCGGCGCATCGCTCGGGGGTAATGACGAATTGTTTGCTGCGCGCGATTTTGGGCGGCGGCTCGCCACCCAGCGCGTGATCCTGGAATTTCGTTTTCACGTAACAAGGACAAACCGTGAGGGTGTGAATGCCGTCCTTCTTCAACTCCATGCGCAGGCCGTCGGTGAGGGAACCGAGCGCGTATTTGGAAGCGGAATAGAGCGTGAGCCACGGTAGCGTGACCTTTCCAGCCACCGACGAAACATTCACGATGACGCCGCTCGAGCGGGCGCGCATGTGCGGCGCGACGAGTTGCGTCAGGGCCAGCGGCGCGAAGAAATTCAACTCGAACATGCTGCGCGCATCGGGAAGGGGAGTGCTCCAGGCAGGATCGTAGAGGCCCATGCCGGCGTTGTTGATCAGGATGTCGATGGCGCCGAATCGATCCAGCGTGGCCGACACAGCGGCCTGGCGGACCTCGGGCACAGTGACATCGCCGGCCGTAACGAGCGCGCCGTCCCCGCCCGCGGCCCGCAGCTTTTCCGGGGAGCGCGCGATCAGCGACAGCCGCGCGCCGCGCTTCCGGAAGGCCGCCGCGCAAGCCGCGCCGATGCCCTCGGAAGCTCCGGTGATGAGGACCACTTTCCCGTCTATATGCATTTCGTACGATTGCCGGAACCGGCTTGAGACGCAATAATGGTAGCATGTCCACGCGGCTGCTCCCGCTCTTCCCGCTGCATGCAGTAGTCTTCCCGCGAATCCATTTGCCGCTGCACATTTTCGAGGATCGCTACAAGGAAATGGTCGGCAATGCGCTGCGGGACAATTCCGAGTTCGGCATCGTGCTGGCGAAAGACGATGGCATCGTCAATGCCGGCTGTACGGTCATCGTAGAGAAGGTGCTGAAGAATTACCCGGACGGTAGGCTGGATATCATGGCATGCGGCCGGCGGCGCTTCGAGGTAGTCATGCTCGATGAAGAGAAGGACTATCTGCGCGGCGAGGTGCAGTTTTTCGACGACGATGACGTCGACGAGCCCATGCCGCTCGAAGCGCAGCATGCGGCTTTGACGCAATACAAGAGCCTGCTGGAATCGGGCGTCCTGCGCCCGCCTACGCCCGAGCCGAACCTGGACGACCCACAGCTCAGCTTTCAACTGGCGCAGGGGCTGCCGGACCTGGATTTTCTGAATGCGTTGTTGCGCACGCGGTCGGAAGCGCTGCGTTTGCGGGAGTTGAGCGAGTTCCTCGCGCAGTACGTCCCGCGCCAGCGGCACATCGCGCACGTGCGGCACGTGGCTCCTGGAAACGGATTCGGCGGCAAGCCGCCCGGCATTTAAGAGAGCATGTTGGCGCGACCCAGACTGGCGACTTTCGCGGTTTCGCTGGCGACCCACGGACTCATCCTGGCATGGGTGGCCTCCGGGCCAGTGCGCGAAAAGCCGCAGCCGTTATACGCGCAAACGATCGCGCCCCATGCAAGCAAGCTGGTATGGTACGACTTTCGCGAGAAGCTGCCGGATGTTTCTCCCGCCAGGGCACGCAGACCCGCGAAGCCGCCGCGCGCGAAAGTGAAGCTCGCAACCCAGGAGATCGTGGCCCATTCGGCGCAGGCGCGGCCCGCCCGGCAATTCGTCTGGCAACCTGCGCCCAAACTGGAATTGCACACGGACCTGCGGTCGCCGAACGTGCTGGCGATTCGTGCGCCGCATGCGGAGCCGCCGCCTAAGCCAAAGCTGTTTGTGCCGCCTCCGGAAGCGCCTGCGCCCACCGCCGATGCGCCCGTGCTGGCAGCGCCCCCGGAGATCCGTTCGGAGCGGAACGTGAAGGGCGCGGCCAGCCTGCCCGGCATGCGACCGGCGAAAGCGCCGCCACGCAAGTTCGTTGCGCCGCCGGCCGGCCATCCGGTGGACAAACCGGCGCCCGCGCTACCGGAGGCGCCGGCGGTCTCCGCAGCCGCGAATGCCGCGATGGCGGATCCGCCGATTCTGCGCAGCCGCGTGGCCAGGCCCAGCCCCTTCGGGCCTGTTCTGCCAGAGCCTCCGGCGGTGCCTGAGCCCGTATCCCCTGCCGCTGTCAGCATGGCAATCGTGGGGCTGAACCCCAATGCGAATGCGCCCGCGCCAGCGCCGGAAGGCACGCGCAACGCCGAGTTTTCAGCCGCCCCGCAACCGCGCCGCACGGGCGGAACGGACGCAACGGCGGATGGAGCATCTCTGACTGTGCCTGGCTTGCTCATCCGCAGCGAGGCTGCGGATGCCAAGCCCGCGGCGATGGCGCGCACAACGGCGACCCAGGCGGCCAACTTGCGCGCGGCGTTGCGCAGCAGCTTGCCTGCCACGCCGATCGCCGGACCGCATCTTCCGGCGACTCGCGTCTCATCCGCGCCCGAGGCGTTGTGGCATGGGCGCGACACGTACGCCATGTCCGTGCAGATGCCCAACATCACCAGCTATTCCGGAAGCTGCCTGATCTGGTTCGCGGAGCGCCGGGAGGAATCCGCAACGGGCGGCCAGTTGAGTGCGCCGGTTCCCCGGCACATCGTGGACCCCAAGTACTTTCCCGCGGCGATGGCGGATCGCGTGGAGGGGAAGGTGCGCCTGGTTGCGGTGATTCGCAAAGACGGCCGCGTGGACTCGGTGAGCCTCTTGCGGCACCTGGACGACCGTCTGGACCGGAGCGCCGCAGAGGCTATGCAAAAATGGCAGTTCGAGCCCGCGCTGCGCGACGGCCAGCCCGTGGATGTCGACGCATTGATCGAGATCCCGTTCCGCTTAGCGCCCAAGGGGGCGAAATGACCCGTCAATACCTGATCATCGACGCCGACGACACGCTGTGGGAGAACAATATCTACTTCGAGCGGGCGTTCGACGAGTTTGTGGAGTATCTGGATCACTCCACGCTGAGCGCGCCGGAGATCCGCGATGTGCTGGATGAGATCGAACTGGCCAACGCCAAGATCCACGGTTACGGCTCGTTGAACTTCGGGCGCAACTTGCGGCAGTGCTACCAGCATCTCGCCGAGCGCGATGTGGGCGAGGAGGATCTGGACACGGTGATGTCGTTTGCCGAGCGGATTCTGGATTGCCCCATGGAGGTGATCGCGGGCGTCCCGGAGACCCTGGAATACCTGGCTGCGCGGCACGATCTGACGCTGTTCACCAAGGGCCATCCCGACGAGCAGAAGCTGAAGATCGACCGCTCGGGCCTGGGGACTTACTTCGGCCACACGGCCATTGTGAAGGAGAAGGATGTGGCTGCGTACCGAACGCTGGTCGAGCAGCGCGGCATCGATCCCAGCCTCGCGTGGATGACCGGCAACAGCGCGAAGTCGGATATCAATCCGGCTTTGGAAGCGGGTCTGAATGCGGTCTTCATTCCGCACGCCCATACGTGGACGCTGGAGCGGCAGGATATCCGGCCGGGCCAGGGCCGGCTGCTGGTGCTGGAGCGATTTACGGATTTGAAGGAACACTTCTGAGGAGGGTGATATGTTCTTATCGGCGGAGGCGCTGCGTTCTCATATCGGTTACACGGCCTGGGCGAGCGGGATGCTGGTGGAAGCCACCGGCCAACTTACACCAGAGGAACTGACACGCGATTTCGGAACTGCGGATAAGAGCGTGTTGGGCACGCTGGTACACGTGTTTGTGGCGGACCGGCTGTGGCTGCCCCGGTTGAAGGGAGAGCCTGCCAATGCATATCCGACAGATGGCGACTATCGGCTCACTGTGCTCCAGAACGATTGGCCCGCGTTGTACCAAAGGTGGAAGGAGTGGGCTGACGGACTGACGGACGAGGCTGCACAGGCAGAAGTATCATACGCCGATATGCGTGGCAATCCCTTCCGGCAGCAGCTCGGTCTGCTCGTGTTGCACGTAGTGAATCACGGGACTCACCATCGGGGGCAGGTGTCCGGATTTCTGCGCGCCATGGGACACGCGCCGCCCAAACTGGATCTGGTCTTCTACTATCGCGAAATGGAGGCGGGGCTCAAGCCCCGCGCGGGCTGAAGCCCAATGCCACTTAGTTTTCATGCGGCAGTTTGGCATGACGGAAGTGGCCCCGAATGTAGCGGTTGAAGAAAGATCCCTTTGAGGCGGCAGAAAGCAGGTCGTAATACA
>Ga0224558_1004314_pt1 | contig 11141 bp, 9 predicted proteins | sample 714S32024metaG_FD_180682 | JGI IMG/M metagenome (GOLD analysis project Ga0224558, IMG submission 180682) | Peat soil microbial communities from Stordalen Mire, Sweden - 717 S3 20-24 | ecosystem: Environmental > Terrestrial > Soil > Wetlands > Peat | place: Sweden: Norrbotten County, Stordalen... | reverse complement strand
TGAGTTCGCAGCGATAGGTTGTGGATTGGTCCTTGTCCACTCCGACGTGACAATCCGCCCATCGCAAGAAAAGATTTGGTCCAAGGGGAAAGACAATGGCTACTCCATCGAGCTCCGCTTCAATGCTTGGACCCTCCGCCGCAGGCGGCAGGCTGAAATTCAAGGCTCGCCCAAAAATCACCGGATAAGAATCCCGCACTATGTCGCTGACTATGGGGTGAACAACCTCGGCCTCCAACAAGAAAGTGGCCGTGTCCGACCAATTGCGAACCGACACGGTAACGTAGCGTCCATCCCCCGAAAGATCTGCAGGCTCGATCTTTGCGAAAGGGCAGGGGCCTGCGATGCAAGAGACTCTTGCGTTTCGGAACTGATTCCTCTCCCCAGCGTCGAGGGAGATGGAGCCGATCGCTGCCTTCCACTTGCCGTCGGACGAGCACGGAGTCCGATTATCGCAGGGTTGGTTCCCCGTGTTGGCGACTTCGAACGTCTTCACTGCGCTTCCCACATCCGCCTCGGTTGTAGCCTTCACCGAATACCTTACCCGGGCATTTGAGACCGCTACCTCGGGATGATGAGGCGCCGCGTTCGTTTCCTGCCGGATGGGCAGCATACGAGCGACGTAAATCTTGTCGCCAACAAAGTCGTTCCATTGCAGCGGTTGATAATCCTTATGCCGGAATTGCAGCGTGACGGGCTGTCGCCGTTCGAGTCCTTTGGGCAGCGTGATTTTGAAGAAACCTGAAGCATCAGACCTGGAGTTCCCGCTCCCTAAATCATTGATCGCGGTGATCTCAACGTCGGCAATGGGCAACTGTTTCTTTGGGTCGCTGTCCTGTCTCAAGACCGCGCCCCTCAGAGTGATCGGCTGCCGCCGGTGCAGGAGGACAATGGTCAAGACCGTTGCCAAAATCCCGAGAGCAATTGCCCAAATCGCAAACTTCTTCCTGGTACTCATGGCGTGACCCTCGGCTAACATTCTAATGACGCGCTCCTCTCTCTGCAGGGTTGCTGGGTCAGCGGGCAACGTCCTCAATTCTTCCTCAGACTTCGCATTTCACACCCGAATGCGGAACATCTAGAATTAACTGATGGGCGAGAACGAAAAGATCAGCCTTGGCACGAACCGTCTTTCGCGACGAGACCTGCTGCTACGGATCGCGGGCGTGAGCCTGTGGGGATTGTACGATATGCCAAAGTTGTTTTCTCCGCTGGCGGTAGCCGAGAAACAGCACCATGGTCCACAACCAGCCACGGCTTCAGGCGCTCTTTCGCCAGCCGATGATCAGTTTCTCGAGGAACTGGAGAAGCTGAACTTCAAGTACTTTTGGGAACAAGCTAGCCCGCAAACCGGATTGGTCAAGGATCGATACAACGTGCGGGCGAATGACACCACCGTCGTCGCCAGCATGGCAGCAACGGGATTTGGGCTGACTGCTCTTTGCATCGGACAAAACCGTGGATTCGTTTCCTTTGCCGATGCGCGCGAACGAGCTTTTATTACTCTCAGCTTCCTCGCAAAGAAGATGCCCACGCATCGAGGATTCTTCTACCACTTCGCCGACCTCAACACCGGCGAGAGAACGTGGGATTCCGAAGTTTCTTCCATCGACACGGCGATTCTGCTTTGCGGAGTCCTTACCTGTCAGCAACACTTCCAGGAGTATGCCGAAATCAGTTTCTTGGCCCACGAGATATTCAACCGGGTAGATTGGACCTGGTTGTCGGAGGACACCTCGCTATTGCCGCATGGGTGGACGCCCGAAATCGGTTTTCTCCCCTATCGCTGGGACTACTACAGCGAGATGATGATGATGTATCTCCTGGGATTGGGATCGCTTTCCCATCCCCTGCCGGCAGAGGCCTGGAACGCCTGGAAACGGACCATCTTCGAATATGATGGCATTCGTTACATCGGTTCTTTCGCTCCTTTGTTTGTGCATCAGTATTCCCAAGCCTGGTTTGATTTCCGTAGAAAACGCGACAAATACGCCGATTATTTTCAGAACTCAAGGTTGGCGACGGAAGCCCACCGTCTTTTCTGCGTGGAACTGGCCAAACAGTTTCCCGATTACAGCGACGATCTCTGGGGTATTACCGCCTCCGATTCGGACAAGGGCTACGTGATTTGGGGAGGTCCGCCCGCGATGGGGCCGATTGATGGGACGGTTGTCCCCAGTGCGTCGGCAGGTTCCCTGCCATTTCTGCCGCAGCCCGTAATGCGTGTCCTCCGGAACATCAAGGATCATTATGGAGGGGCATGGAGCCAGTATGGATTTGTAAATGCCTTCAACCCGCTCAAGAATTGGTATGACCATGATGTGGTTGGAATTGATGTTGGAATCACTATGCTGATGGCGGAAAATGCCCGTACTGGTTTCGTTTGGGATACCTTCATGAAAAACCCGGAGGTGCAGCGCGGCATGGATCGCGCCGGCTTCAAGAAGTACTTGCCGCCAGATACGAGTGAAGCCCGCTGAATACTTCAACTCAGCTACTTCAACTCAATGACCGCTAAGCCGCGCTCAGGCAAAGTCAAGGTCAGTGCGCCGTTCTGTATTTGGCGGGCTTCCGGCGCCGGAAGTTCTGCAGCCTCACGCAGTGCCTGGATCTGGGTCTGGGTCGGATAAGGCGGAGCACCCATCTTTTCATAGGCGGAGTGAAAATCTCCATGATCGCGGTCCACGCGGGCGATGAAGGCTTGCCTCGCATTCGTGCCTTTGAGCTGTACGGTGACAGTTCTTGGGGAACCGGTTTGCGCGGGCGAAGCGTAGTTCCAGAGCGCCAGCACTAACGTTCCATCCTGCCTGCGCGTGAGCAGCGCGAAATCGGAATCGAGTTGAATGCGCCGATCGCCGAGCTGATGCAGCAGTTGGAAGGCGTTGAAGGCGGGTTTGGGAATGCCATCCTCGGCTATCAGTCCGTAGCCGCCATAGAACGGTGTTTTCACCACCCCCTGCTCTTCGAACACATCTGAAAATGTCCAGTACGACATGATATCCACCAGACCGTCGCATTGACGTATCGTGTTGGCTAGCCAGGGACCCATGTAGATGGAATCTGTAACCTCGGGTTCAGTCTTATAGCTGGCGTTGAACTCGCTCCAGATCAGCGGCAGAGTTGTCATGCTGGAGTTTGTGATCTGGTCGTGAACTTTCCTGACCGCACGGCAGACCATTTGATCGCGAGGAATGTCGGCTGGCGAGCCGAAAACATCTTGTGCGAGATCATTGGCGTAGACATGGGTTGAGGCGAAGTCCGCTGGGATTTTTTTCTCGGCGCAATGGCGGATGAAGGCGTCAACCCACGCGGCTTGCGCGGTCGCGGGGCCACCGACCCGCAATCGCGGACTGGTCGATTTGATGGCGAGCGCGGTGTGGTCGTACAGATCCCAGTAGCTGGCCTGCTTGGGTTCTCCGGCCCAAAAATCGAGGTTAGGCTCATTCCACACTTCGAAATACCATTGCGCAACCTCATCAATGCCGTAGCGATCGACCAGATGCCCGGTGAACGCCGCGATTAGGCCATCCCAGTGGCTCCAATCTTTTGGTGGGGAAATATTGGGTTTGTACCAGAAGCTGTGCAGGATATGTCTGGCTGCGAGTTGGTTGGGCATAAAGCTGATTTCAACAAAAGGGCGCACACCATTCGCAAGCAAGCCATCGTAGATCTGGTCGACGTAGGAGAAGTTATAGACGGAGTGTCCCAGGCGGTCTTCGTCATAGACGCCAACTTCATCGTCGAAAATGGCGTGGAAGCGTACGTACGTGAAGCCGGTGATTTGCTTCACGGCACTCAAGTCACGCCGATAACTGTCACGCAAGGCGAGTATGGCGCGCCCTGAACCAAACATCTGCTCCCAGAAATGTGGGAAGGGATGCGCGGGCGCGCCGGCATCGATGACGATGATCTCCCGCGTGGGTGCGCCTTGAGCGTTGATCCTGGGCGTATTCCGCGAGCACAGCAAGAGAACGGCGAGGCCGATGATGCGCCAATTCCGCGTTGGCATTCCCGTCACCCCGGGCTCGACATTCCCTCGATCCGATGGACTCATGCTGCCCTGGTCTTGCCTCTGCGCATGGGACGTGGATGAGCAGCGGGCTTCTCTTGCAAGAGCAATTCTGTCGCTCGGACTCGCGGATGACCGTGAAACCAGCGTTGCACCAGGTCATCTTCCAAAAAGTTGGCAATGGAGAGCCGGCTCATGCCCTGGTGATGAGCCATCCAACAACGCACCGGTTCGTGACGGCGGAGCCAGGAGCGGCAGCGTGCGGGATCAAAGTCCATCGCCTCATAGAACCCGTAAGGTCCCTGATATCGCTTGCCGCGCATGTTATGCAAGTTCTGCAGTGCGGCTGAGGGATCGACGTGCAGCGCCAGAAAACTTGAATAGGGCGAGATGACGGGAGCGTCCTGGTCGAGTCTGCGCAGGGCAAGCGGGGGGACGCCGAACGCGTAGTACTGGTAATTGCCGGCCTCATCCATTCTGAAATAAGCCGACTCGGAGATTCCCCAGGGAATGCGTCTGCCTGCAACGTAAGCCTGTTGCGACTGCACTGCCGCCGCGAGGGAACTCTGCAAGAGTGTGTTCGGGTAGATCCGCATCCAGAGGGCTGGCATCAGGTACTCAAACATGGTGCCCGTCCATGAGAGTAGCACATCCCTTTCCTGATCGAGAGCATGGGGCCGACCCATCAGGAACCAGATCTCTTGCGGAATATCGTTGTTGGCGATCGCGGCAAAAACGGCAATGCGAGATTCTGTTGCCAACAGGTCATAACATGCGGCATGGAGTTGCTTTGTTTCGACATCAAAACCGACAGAGAGTAGCCGCCTCCCCCGGTCCAAAAGAAATCCGAAATCCATTCCGCTCGCAAGCGTGCCTGCCTGATCAGCAATTTTCCTGAAATCCTCTGTGAGACGCACCACGTTGGAACGCGCCTCCGACAGCAAGGATAGGAGTTGGCGGTAAAGGGTGCGCTGTGCTCCGGGACCGTTCGAATCTTCGGATTTACGGCGCAGTTTGGGGGAGCCCGCGATGTTCCTCTTCATGTCTGCCCACCTCCAGGGGGCCAGAAGGCCGAAGAATGGAATTTCCGAATCCGAGCTTTACTTCCGGCAATCTAACTGCCAAAATGTGGACCCCTAACATGCATTTCTTCCCGCAAAACGTTACCGTCGACTGCAAGCGATAAGAGGTGACCGAGTATGACAGAGAAGGCAGGTTCGAAGGCAATCGAAGACGTGCCGAAGACTGTTTCAAGGCGCAATTTCATTAAAGGAGTCATCACCAGCGGCGTGGCCGTCTCCTCCGCGAGCTATCTGTTTCGCGCTTCCTCTCTCCTGCAAGGCCAGCAGTTGGCTACCGGTGGGGGCGAGCGGCTGATTACGCTCAACGTCAACGGTCAGCAGCGGCGCGTCGACGTCATGAAGCAAGAGACGTTGGCATGGACGCTGCGCTACAAATTGGGCCTCACCGGTACGAAGCTGGGATGCGACCGCGCCGAATGCGGATCCTGCACCGTCCTTGTCGACGATATTCCGCTCTATTCGTGTTCGGTGCTAACCCACACTGTGCGTGGACGGAAAGTTATGACCATCGAAGGCTTGGCGAGCGCCGATGGGACCTTGCATCCAGTGCAGCGGGGCGTCGTAGACGAGCAGGGATTTCAGTGCGCGTTCTGCACATCTGGCTTCATTATGACCACCGTCGGATACCTGAAGACAAATCCAAATCCCACGCGTCTGGAGCTGGCGAATGGCATCTCAGGGTGTCTGTGCCGCTGTCAGGACTACGACAAGATTCTGACGGCGTTGATGCGCGGTGCCGAGAACTTGCGGAGGTCGAAACTTGGATAATACATTGGACAAGACGAAGGCTGTCGAGACTGCCAAAGCTGCCGATCGCCAGTACGGAGCCGGCTACAAGCTGATCGGCAAGAACTACACCACGCCGGATCTATACGCGAAGGTTACCGGTCAGGCAAAATATGCCGAGGACTTTCGCGCGGAAGGCATGCTGTTCTGCAAGCTGCTGCTCAGCCCCATGCCGCATTCGCGGGTAAAGCGCATCCATGCGGACGCAGCGCTCGCAATGCCTGGCGTCAAAGGCATTCTTACGGCGAACGATCTTCCCGCCCCGGCCGACACCCTTACGGACAATGGAACGGTGATCAAGGCCAGCAAGTGGGGCGAACGCGGTCTCACCATGGAGCCGGTTTATCAGGGTGAGCCGATTCTTGCTGTGGCCGCAGTCGACGAACTCACCGCCGTCGAAGCCATCGAGAAAATTCAAATTGATTTTGAACCGCTTCCTTTCGTGCTCGATCCGCTCGACACCCTGCGACCGGGTGGTCCCAATCCGCGAACGGATGGCAACGTCTGGACCCGGCCTGCGGCAACCGCCTCGCAGGGTCCGGGTGCGCCCGCAGTCACGGAGCTCAAGTGGACCGAGACCGACTTTGCCGAGTTAAAGCATGGCCGCCTGCCGATGGGCAAGACGCCCGACGAGTGGACGTATGGCGATCTCGATTCCGGTTTCAAGAATGCGGCGCTCGTTCTTGACGAGACGTTCGTCACGCCCGACACCAGCCATCAGACGCTCGAGACTCGCAGCGCCATGGCTTACTGGCAGAACGGCAAGGTCTACATTCACACGGGCACTCAAAGCACGGCGCAAACGCTGCCCGCCATCGCACGATGGTTGAACATCGATCCGGAAAAAGTTGTTTTCATCAGCGAATACACCGGAGGTGGGTTCGGTAGCAAGATCACCGGCGGGGTGACGATGATCATCCCTGCCCTGCTGGCCAAGAAAACGAACTCTCCGGTGATGATGCGCATCAGCCGCGAGGAGGAGACCTTCATCGGACGCGGCCGTCCTGGCTTTCAAGGACGGATGAAAGTCGGTTTCTCCAAAGAGGGTCGGATCACAGCTCTCGACATGTTCGTGATTTGTGACAACGGTCCCTATGACGCAGTAGGTGATGCCCCGTCGTCGGGCCGCATCGTTTCTCTGTTGTACCAGCCGCAGGCCATGCGCTGGCGAGGGGTGACGGTGATGACGAATACGCCGCCCCGTAGTGCGCAGAGCTCGCCGGGTGGGCTGCAGGGGATTATCCTCACCGAGCCGATCATCGCAAAAGCCGCGCGCAAGCTAGGAATAGACCAGGTGGCAATCCGCCGCATCAACTGTCCGGACGGCAAGGCGCCTTTCGGACCAGCCGTGCAGGGGAAGCAGCAGCATGCCACAAGTGCATTCCTCAAAGAGGCACTCGACCGCGGCGCAGAGCAATTCAGATGGAGCGAACGGGTTGCACGCACTCCGAAAAGGATGGGCACGAAAGTTCGCGGCGTCGGCGTCTCGCTGAGCTGTTACGCTGGCGGCACCATCGGATTCGACGGGCTTCTAGTCATCACGCCGGATGGCCGGGTCAACTTCCAGTCCGGAATCGGCAACCTGGGAACGGAGTCGGTGATTGACGTACATCGCGCTGGCGCGGAGGTTCTGGGTGTGCCTTGGGAAAAATGCAATGTAACGTGGGGCAACACAGCAAAGAACCTTCCTTTCACCTGTGTGTCCGGCGGCAGCCAGACAACGCACGCGATGACGCGGGCAGCATATGCGACGGCGATGGACGCCAAGAAGAAGCTCCAGGAAATCGCGGCGAAAAAACTCGGCGGCAAACCAGAGCAATACGAGGTCGCCAACGAGCGTGTCTTCCGCAAGGGCGGTGGCGCCGGCATGACTTTGGCACAGGCGGCGAAACACGCGATTGAACTGGGTGGCATCTACGATGGCCACGAGGCCCCCGCCGATGTCCACAAATTGACGGCGGCGTCGGTCGCGGCGTTGGCGGGTCAGGGCTTGGTGGCGGCAGCGAAGGACAACTATCCACGCGACGGCTCGACGTTTTCATATGTCGCCAGCTTCGCCGAGGTTGAAGTCGATGTCGAAACCGGCAAGTACTACATCGTGGATTTCCTCGCCTCCGCCGATGTCGGCACCGTGATCCATCCCCGAGCGTTGGGCGGCCAGGTGCTCGGCCGTTCGACGCTGGGCATCGGCCACGCGATCGGTCAGAAGTGGGTGTTCGATCCGCACTACGGCCAAATGGTTTCGAAGCGGTTCCACCACAGCAAACCGCCAACGATTCTGGATGTACCCGTCGACATGCAATGGACCGCATTGGACATTCCGGACCCGGAGACGCCGGTGGGAGCTCGGGGTATCGGCGAGCCGCCGGTGGGAGGTGGGTGTGCCTCCGTCTTGAACGCCCTCTCGGATGCGCTGGGAGACGAGATTTTCCAGCGCGCACCCGTGAACGCCGACACGATTCTGACGTCGCTCGAAGCGGGCCATCCGATGCAGCATCCGCTGATGGCCCACATTTGATGGAGATTTGAAGGAGAATTATGGCTGTCATACGAGACATAATGGCCGCGTTCGAGTTGTATCAGCCGAGTTCCGTTGCCGATGCACAGAAACTTCTCGAACAGCACGGACCGGATGCCTGGGTGCTGGCCGGCGGGCTCGACAGCTTCGACTGGCTCAAGGATCGAATCAGGAAGCCCAAGGTTGTGGTCGATCTGAGCGGAATCGAGGAACTGCGGGGAGTTCGCACCCTGAGCAGCCATGGTAGCGATGGTATCGAAATCGGAGCGATGACCACGCTCGCTGAAGTCGTGAATCATCCTCTCATCAAGCAGAAGTATGGTCTGCTGGCACAGAGCGCGGAACTAGTGGCGTCGCCGCAGATCCGCAACCAGGGAACGATCGGCGGAAATGTTTCGCAGGACACGCGCTGCTGGTATTACCGGGGCGGTTGGCCGTGCTACCGTGCCGGCGGCAACATTTGCTATGCCGATACGCCGGAGGGCCGCAATCGCGAGCATGCGATTCTGCACGCAGACCGCTGCGTGGCGTTAAATCCCTCCGATTCGGCCCCGGCCCTGATTGCGCTCGACGCCAAATTCGTCGTGCGCACGCCCAAAGGTGAGCGCGTGGTGGATGCCGAGGATTACTTTATAGGTCCCGACATCGACATTACGCGGCTGCACATCCTGCAGCCCGGCGACCTACTTACAGCCATTCGTATCCCGTCCACGTGGGCGGGCGCGCAATTCTATTTTGAAAAAGTGCGGGACCGGAACGTTTGGGACTTCCCGCTCTTGAACGTGGCCTCAGCCATGGTGACATCGGGGGACAGCATTGAACGAATCCGAATTGCTGTCAACGGTGCTGCCGCGCGTCCCTTACGGTTAAAGGCAGTCGAAGATGCAGTTCGCGGCAAGCCGCGGAACGCGGCGACTGGTGAGATGGCGGGGAGACTGGCCGTGCAGGGAGCGGTCCCATTGCAGTTCAACGCCTACAAGATACCACTGATGAGAAATCTGGTGAAACGCGCCATCAGTGGTGTGGAGGAAGCAACATGGGCTTCTTAGACTGGGCCACGAGTCCATGGGGACAGAGCGTCCCGATCCATATTGCCTGGTTCTTGATTTGGGTCGCGGTGATCGCAGGGTTCCTTTTCTTTATCGTTCACGCCACATACCTGCGATATTTCGCCAAGACGAAGGAGTTTGCGGGTAATCTTTCGCCTGTCGTCGCGGCGCAAATACCTGAGCATGTGCCCCGGCATTCGCTGGTGGCGCGTCTGTTTCACTGGATCATGGCGGCCTCCATGTTGACCCTGCTGTTTACAGCCTTTCTTCCGAAGGTGGGCATCCAGTTTCCCTGGGTGACCTATCACTGGATCGCTGGCGCTGTCTTGGCCGTTTCCATCCTCTTTCACATCATCCACGCTTCCTTCTTTATGGACTTCTGGGCGATCTGGCCGGATCGGATTGACTTGCGGGACGCATGGCGAAGAACGATGCGGTTTGCGGGGAAGGCCGAGCCACCACCGGACAAATTCGCCAAGTATCCTTTGGAGAACAAGCTCTACCACGGCGCCATCATTGCCGCCGGTCTGTCTGCGATCATCACGGGTGTGTTCATGATGTTTCGCGTGCGCACAGTCTTCTTTCCCCGCAATCCGTATCTGTTCAGCGATATGACCTGGGGCATGATGTATGTGCTGCACGGACTGGCGGGCGTCGGACTGATCGCGTTGATCATGGTGCACGTCTACTTCGGACTCCGTCCGGAGAAACGCTCGATCACGAAATCGATGATCTTCGGGTGGATGGACCGCGATTTTTATTTGAAAGAGCATGATCCCAAGCGATGGGTGGTCGAGATATCTTCTTTGTCATCTTCTTCACCATCGACATCCAACCGCGTGGAAGGTCGAGGGCTAACCGATGCTGGCTGAGATTTCGAATCGTTGCAACGCTGTGGAAGAGTGCTACGAGTTCCTATTGGCTTATGCAGCCCAGGGGCTCCCCAGCGATCAAGGCAGCAAATCGGGTAGCCAAGTCCGTGCGTTCCTGCATCGTGCCGTGAAAGCCTTGGCGGGGCTGGCGGAAACTTGTGCGATGGCGGTCAAAGAGGAAGGCCTTGAGCCAGCCGAGAAATACCTGGCGTTCTTTGCGGTGCTCGATCGCGACGCTCGCGATTCTCTCGCCGCCATTGAGTTGGTCCTGGCCCAACCCAGCATCAGTTCCCAATTGATTGACAATCTGAACGCCTCCATCCATCTCCGCGCGCTGCTCACCGACTTGTTTCTGGTGGGCGAGATCGTGGGGAAGCAAGACAAATCGGCGGGGCAGGTGGTTACGCGCGAGGGCGAATGAAGCAATGTGTCGACCGTGAAGATGCTCCTCGTGAAGATGTCTGTCAAAGAGGAAGGCCTTGAGCCAGCCGAGAAATACCTGGCGTTCTTTGCGATGCTCGATCGCGACGCTCGCGATTCTCTCGCCGCCATTGAGTTGGTCCTGGCCCAACCCAGCATCAGTTCCCAATTGATTGACAATCTGGACGCCTCCATCCATCTCCGCGCGCTGCTCACCGACTTGTTTCTGGTGGGCGAGATCGCGTTTCGGCCCCCGCTGCCATGGTAGATGTGCAACCTGGCGCGTTCGCGCTAGTCGGACTCTTCAAGTTCCACTCCGTATCGCTTTGCGGCAGACTGTATCCGCTTCCACGCCGCACGACGTTCCGCTTCCGTAACGCCCTTCACCTGATTGAAGCGCGCAAC
>Ga0224558_1004311_pt1 | contig 11150 bp, 9 predicted proteins | sample 714S32024metaG_FD_180682 | JGI IMG/M metagenome (GOLD analysis project Ga0224558, IMG submission 180682) | Peat soil microbial communities from Stordalen Mire, Sweden - 717 S3 20-24 | ecosystem: Environmental > Terrestrial > Soil > Wetlands > Peat | place: Sweden: Norrbotten County, Stordalen... | reverse complement strand
CGTCCGTCAGAAAGCTCCAGCGTGACGGTTCCGAGCGCGGCACCGGGCAGCCCGAAGGCGAGTTCCGCGGCCACGAGCCGGGTGGCGTGGCCGGCACGGTGATCGCTGTCGGCGCGCAGGAACCGCTCGAGATCGGCGATGATCCTGCGCTTGTCGCGCTGCCAGAAGATGGGTCGACCGGTCAGTCCGTGCTCCTCGTAGCGGTCGCACACCGCCTCGGCGATCGCCACCATCCGGGCACGATCAGACTCCGTCCACGGCTCTATGGGAGCGGGCTGCTTCGCCGGTGGGCGGGCGAGCACTTCGTCGATGAAGGTTTCGAGGACTTCGTGGATCAGCGAACCCAAGTCGAGAGGGGAGATCTGCAGACGGTCCTCGGGGTTCTCCACCTCCTCGACGCCGAAGATGGCATGCAGGAGGTAGGCGAACGGGCAAACGGCCCATCCCTGGAGCCTGTGGCCGAGGTTGGTCGGTCGACCGGCGAGGGGACCCGAAGGCCGGCCAGGTTCCCGTCATAACGGGTGAACACGTCGCTGCGACGAGAGGCGACCATCTCGATCCCGTCGTCGAGTATCCGGTCACCGAGTACTGCAGGCGTTGCTCGGCCCGATCCGGCCGGACGCTGGGCGAGGAGCGCACGGAGTCGGTACTCCTGTTCGCTCGCCGGGAAGTCGACGCGGCGGAGCCCCGCGTCATAGGAGGCGACGTGCTCGAGCCAGGGTCGCTCGCCGCCGAGTAGGTCCTCGCTCCAGAGGCGCTCACTGGCGATGGCGCTCGCGATGTCGAGCACCCAGCGCGACGGGATCCGCTCGGTACTCCGTCTGAGATCGCCGCGCGCCACGCAGAGCAGATGCCGCGAAGCGCCGGCCAGGGAGGCGAGCAGTTCCCGGTGCTGGCGCTCGACACCCTCCGCCCGCAGCGCGAGCTCGTCGCCGACCACTTCGCGCTCGTGGTCGGGGAGAAGTGAGTCGTCGTGGGTCGGTGCCGGACAGGACCCTTCGGTGAGACCGAGAACCACGACGAGGTCCAGGTCGAGGCCGACGCCCATGCGCAGAGAGCCGACCAGGACCCCTTCGCCCATCCGTCCCACCCGGCCGAGATCTGCCTCAAGCTCGAGCTGGAGCGTCCGGGTGAAGACGTCGAGCCCGACTGCATCTTCGACAGCGTCGAGACAGCCAAGCCGGTCCAACGCGCGCTCCACCCGCTCAGCTGCCTTCTGCTCGATCATCGGCCAGACCGCTCGTCTCCGCTCCCGACCGAGCAGATCCTCGAGGTGAGCGTGTGCCCACCGGGCCCGCTCTGCCCAGGAGCGAGGAGAGGCGGCGGCTCGCCCCAGGTCATCGATGAGTCCCAGCACGAACTCCCGCAGTGCACGGGCCCGGACGGCATCGGTCCGCAACTTCTCAGCCCGCCAGATCGGCGCGTCGGGATCGGCCTCGGTCAGCTCCGCCTCGGCTTCGCAGTCGGTCGCGTAGGTTGCAAGGAGCCGGTCCCAGTGTTCGCGCCCGGCGACCACGCCGGCATCGCGCGAGAGCCGCTCCCAGGCCGTTACCGGGAGCGGGCGTCGCCGGTGGTGCACCCGGGCACCGGCTAACCAGGCAAAGACGTCCTCGCGCCGGAAACCCCCTTGGGGGAGAGCGAGCAGACCCAGCAGGGTCCTTCCGGCGAGCCGGGCGGTGAGGGGTACGACAGCTGCTCCGTTGTGGGCGATGTCGGCCGCCGACAGCTGTTCGTGCACCAAGCGGGCATAGGGCTGCGGGCTCGCATGGAGGATGGCGATCCGTTCGAGCGGTGTGCCGCCACGCACTGAGTCGATCACGGCGCGCACGGCCGCTCGCACCTCCTCGTCCGCGTCCGAGGTGGTGACGATCCGTGTCCTTTCGCCAGAGACGACTGCCATGGGGTCGAGATCCGTCAGCGTCGACTGCGAGTCGCCTGCGTCAATGAGGCGGCGGACGGAATGCGCCACTTCGGCGTCGGCGCGTGCGTCGCCCGTCGTCCCCGCCAGCACCGTCACGTCGAAGAACTTGGACACCGCTTTTAGCAGGAGGGCCCCGTGGCGCGAAAGCCGCTCGGGCAGATAGACGACAAGGGAACCGAATCCCGCGCGTTGCGCCCCCTTCACGCCAAGAACCTCGATGGCTCCGTTGATCAGGTCCTCCTCGTCGTACCAATCTGAAACCAGTCGGCCCCGGGCGGCGCGGTAGAGGCGGACGACGTCGGCCGCCCTCGCACTCCGGGCAGCAAGGTGGTCGAGACCCTCTAGGGAGACGTCGCGCAGCTCTTTGTAGGCACTCACCAATGCCATCTCGGTGGCGGGGTGGTCTGCCACCGGCGCGAACACCCCGGCATCCTCGGCGAGCGCTCGTCGCAACGCGGCGGTGAGGACCGGCGTTGACACCGGGCGACGCCTCTGGGCAGCCAAGGCGGCTGATCCCATGAGCTCGGCCATGCGGTAGACGGTGAGGAAGGAGACCGCCACCACCCCCGTTCCCTGTCCACAGAGCTGGCCGAGGGCACCCGAGGCGAGCAGCCGACGTGCAGCGACACCGACATGGTTGGAGGGGACGACCACGCTGACCGGCGCCAAGGGTTCCTCGGCCTTGGCAGCGCTGATGGCCTTGCGCAGCGCCTGGGCTGCCGGACACCCGTACCGCACCCATTCCACTCGCATACCCACCGGGCCGACGCTACGTCGCAGGTGTGACACCCCGCTGGCTGTCGGAAGCGCGAAATGCCTTAGCCAGGTCGACGTTTACAACCGCCGGGGACCCACCACAGCCTAAGGAGGGGAGTCTCCACAATGCCCTGGTTAGAGGCCGTGGATGGGATTCTCGGCACCCACACGTTCAGATACTTCAAAAAATTCGAGGGGCCGACGGACTTTGTAACTTATAAGCATCCCGAGGAGGCACGATTGACCCTCCTGGTAACTCACCAGGCTCCCGACGAGGGGGAAATTCCCGAGGATGTAGCCGGCGACATCATGAAGTCATTTCTCTCGACCGGCGAGAACAGTTACGACTTCATCGCCCCGAATTTCGGAATCGGTTGTCTCGAACCCGACAACACCTTCGGAGCGCTCGCCCGTCTAGTTGCCCTTCTCTCCGCCGCTAGGGGACTGGAGCCCGCAGGGCTGGTGCGCTCAGCCGTCGAGCATCTCGAAACGGTGGTCATTCTGGCGCGAGAGGCTGAGAAGAAGATCGCCCAGAGGCGCTCTGCAATCGCGCTACGAAACGATCGTCGCGCCAGCGCTGATCTCCCGGACCTCGATCGCTACGAAAGGCTCCTGAAGGCTAAGCGTTCACATGAACGATCCGTCGGCATGTGGATCGACCGCATCGAGGCTTCACAACGAGCTAGGGCGGGCGCGCTCGCTCAGCCGATCCGTGTCCAGGTAAGTGGAGATGTACACGATGATTCTGACTGACCATTTCGGCCGCTCCGCCTGCAAGGGCACGTTTCAGCGGCTCCAACCTTGGAGCTAACTCAAAAAATTCCGAAACGAACTCCAGCGTCGAACGCCAGGTGAAACCACCGACAGTGCTCGAGTGTGCGCGCTCGGAGGGACTCGAACCCCCAGCCTTCTGATCCGTAGTCAGATGCTCTATCCAATTGGGCTACGAGCGCGTTCGGCTGACCCTAGCGGACACCAACAGGGAATCCCGAAGTGTCCGTGGCCACACCAACCACTAATCTTACCCAGCCGCGAAGCGCTCCGAACCCGCCCATTTGGCCGTATTAGCCTGCCAAAGGCCGTGCTCTAGGGCCCGTGAGGACGATCTTTCCGAGCTTGGTGGCCACGGCAAGACACTTGCACCCGTCGGCGGCACGGTCCGTGGGAAACGTACCTTGGATGGGAATTCTCACGTGCCTCGAGGGTGCCCAACGGAACAACATGAACCTCAACCGAGGACGGCTCAGTGCAGCTCTCCGTCGACGATCATGACTGCTTGCGTCCTCAGCTCGAGCGCCCGCGTCGTGAGCGCCAACGCACACGAATGGCCCGCGCGACGGCCAGCTCGGCAACACCGCCCAGAACGACGCACACAAGCACCAACCAAAGAAGGCCGACGTGTCCGGTCGCGAACCAGAGGCGAACGGTGACGGCTTGGCGGTTCTGGACGACGAAAGTGACGGCCGCGGCAAGTACAACCAGCGCGACCACCGCGCGGGCCGGGCTGCGCTTGCGACGCCCGGCCTTAGGTTCGAGCTCCGTGTGCGATCCCTTGCTGGGCTCGCGTGGCACAAACGAGAGCTTACAGGCCGCCTCTGCTCGCATCCGCCTGCGGCTCGGCTCAAAGCGCTAGTTGATGCCCCTCCCACAGCTTGATGCCCCCCAGAATCCCTGCCGAGTTGTCCACGATGCTCACGTCGGCACCCAGGTCGATGTTGATGCGTCTGCTGTTGCCCCCGCCTACGTAGCATCGGTCGAAGAAGGTCAGGGCACGAAAGACCGCTACGGCCTTGCGAACTCGTCGGTTCCACCTCTGGCTGCCAATCACTTCGCGGGCCCTTTCGCCTATTTGCTCGTTGTAGGTCTCGCCCCTTCGGAACGGCGTATGCGCGAACTCGAAGTGGGGGAGGATTCGCCCTTCGTAGAAGAAGGCAGTTCCAACGCCCGTGCCGAGCGTGAGGACGAACTCGAGCCCGATGCCTTTCACGACCGCCGCGCCCTGCATGTCCGCGTCGTTAACCACCCTCGTCGGCTTGCCCAGACGCTTGCGCAGAGCGCCGGCAAGGTCGAACGCGGCCCACTGCTCGACCAGCCCGTCGTCGACGGCAGTTCCAGGACCAGCCACGGTGACGAAGTGGGGAGCGGACAGGACATGGCCCTTTCGGACCATGCCAGGAAAGCCCGCAGACACCCGGGCCGTGTCTGGCAGGGGAGCCACAAGCGAAACCAGGTCGTCCACAAGCTTCGCCGGGGCACACGGATATGTGGTGTCCACACGGACCCGGTCGGCCACCATGGCTCCCGAGGCATCGAGCACCGACGCCTTCAGGCCCGTCCCCCCGATGTCGATCGCCAGGGTAAGGGGCCTCACGGGTCCGGCTCGAGTGCCGGTCGCGGCGGTGGTGCTTAGAGTCGCCATGGCCCCGCCACCTTACTTAGACCTAGCTCGCAATCGCGAACGGGTTGGCAGCAGCGTGTAGCCCTACACGCAACGGGTTGCCGCCGCGGCCTACCCCTGACCGGATCCCAATCTTCGGTCAGGTGGACCGATTTCAGGGAGTCAGGTCAGCCCTAGCGGGTCGGAGGGGAGCTGGCCGGCGAACGGCCCTCCGCCGCAGTCACCGTGAGGCCTGCCATGCTGTTGGCAATGTTCGGCACGTCCGGGCTGTCGCAGAGCACGGTGGAAGCCGGCTTCGCCGCGCTCGGCGCGTTTGCGATCGTTGCAGTGGTGGTGGCCACCATCCTTGGTCGGCGGTCAGGGCGCCACTCTTTGGAGCAACGGCTCTCGGCTCTGGCCTCCCGACTGGGCACCGACGCACCCACAGGCGCGCCTGAAGGCGTCGAGCCGGCCCTGCACCACCTGGAGCTCGTGACCGATCGCGCAGCCGAAGCGGTGGCCGAGTCGTCGGCGGACACGATCCGGCTGCGACACGCTCTGGACACGCTGCCTCAGGGAGTGATCGTCTGCGACGAAAACGGCGAGGTCGTGTTCCGCAACGCGCGTGCCGTAGAGCTCATGGGGGGCCGACACGGCGACGCACTGGCGGCGCAGACGGTCGTCGACCTGCTGGGAGAGGCCTGGGAACAGGGCTCGGCGTCGCGGACCCTCGACCTCTACGGCCCCCCGCGCCGAACCCTGGCCGTGAGCACCCAGCTGATCGACGACGGACGGCGCACCCTCGGCGCCATCGCCGTCATCGACGACGTGTCGGAGCGAAGACGGCTCGAGGAGATACGCCGCGACTTCGTCGCCAACGTGAGCCACGAGCTGAAGACACCCATGGGTGCGCTCGGACTACTCGCCGAGACCCTCGTGTCAGAGACCGATACCGCCGTCGTGCGCCGTCTGGCCAACCGCATTCACATCGAGGCCTTCCGGGTGAACAGGATCATCGACGACCTGCTGGATCTGTCGCGCATAGAGGCCGAGAAGGCACCTCCGCGCGAGCCGGTGCTGGTCAGCCTGCTGATGGCGCAGGCGGTCGAGCGTGTACGGGCTTCCGCCGAGCACCGGGGAGTGAAGATCATGATGGAGGAGCCCGAACCACCCGTATCCCTCTTGGGTGACCGCCGCCAGCTCGTGTCGGCCCTCTACAACCTGCTCGAGAACGCGGTGAAGTTCTCCTATGACTCGGGCACGGTCCGATTCGAGGGTCGTCGCGCGAACGGCGAGGTGATGATCGAGGTCTCCGACCACGGGATCGGCATCCCGGCGCGCGACCTCGAGCGCATCTTCGAGCGCTTCTACCGCGTGGACCAGGGCCGCAGTCACCTCACTGGAGGAACCGGGCTCGGCTTGTCCATCGCCCGGCACGTGGCTACCAACCATCACGGGCGTATCGAGGTGGATTCGCGCGAAGGTGAAGGCTCCACGTTCCGCTTGATCCTTCCCGCTCAGCAGGAAGCGGACTGACCATGGCTCGAGCCACCAACCTGCCACAGCACCCGCGGGCAGAGCCCGACGCTTCTGGGGACCGGATCAAGGTGCTTCTGGCCGAGGACGAGGAGTCGTTCGTCGAGGCCCTGGCGGTTGGCCTGGATCGTGAGGGCTTCGACGTTACCGCGGCGCGCGACGGCCCCGAGGCTTTGCGCTTGTTCGAAACCCTCGACCCGGACCTCGTGCTGCTCGACATCATGCTGCCCAGGCTCTCGGGCATCGACGTCTGCCGCACGATCCGGTCCCGCTCGTCGGTGCCCATCATCATGGTCACTGCCAAGGGAACTGAGATCGACACTGTGGTCGGGCTCGAGATGGGAGCTGATGACTACGTAGTCAAGCCCTACCGGCTGCAAGAGCTCGTCGCCCGGATGCGGGCCGTGCTTCGCCGCTCGCCGCGTGACGCGATAGGCCCCGGTGCAGGTGAGCACGAATACGAACGTAACGTCGTCGAGGTCGGCGCAGTGCGTCTCGACACCGACCGCCACCGCGTGTTCGTACGCGGCAGCGAGGTCCACCTGCGCCGCAAAGAATTCGAGCTGCTGGAGCTGCTGATGGAGAACCCCGGGAGGGTTCTCACACGCGACACGTTGATTGACCGTGTCTGGGGCACGGACTACGTCGGGGACACCAAGACGCTGGATGTGCACATAAAGAGGCTCCGCTCCCACATCGAGGAAGACTCCTCGTCGCCCGCGGTCATCACCACGGTTCGCGGCGTCGGCTACCGCTTCGAGGTTGCCGGCGACAGCTAGAGAGGTTCAGCGCGGTTCGATGACCATGTTCCCGCCGAGATAGCCGGCGAGCGCGTCAGGTAGGCGCACCGACCCGTCGGGCTGGCGACCGGCCTCGATGAGCGCCGGCCAGATACGTGACCAGGCGAGCGCCGAACCGTTCAAGGTGTGGACGAACACTGCCTGGCCTCCACCTGTGGGACGGTATCGGATGTTCGCTCTGCGTGCCTGGTAGTCGCCACACCAGCTGACTGAGGACACCTCGAGCCACATGTCACTTCCCGGCGCGTAGACCTCGAGATCGAACGTGCGCATCGCGGCATTGCCGAGGTCACCGGTGCACAGGTCAACGACCCGGTACTCCAGGTCGAGCGACTGCAACAACGACTCGGCGCGCGCAACCATCTCCTCGTGCTCGGCTGGGGACTGCTCGGCGGTCGCGTAAGCGAAGATCTCGACCTTGTCGAACTCGTGCGTCCGCAGCACACCACGCGTGTCGCGCCCCGCAGACCCTGCCTCACGGCGAAAACACGCCGTCGACGCGCACAGGCGCAAGGGGAGATCGGTCTCCTCGAGGAGGTCCCCCCTGTGCATGGAGGTAAGAGGCACCTCCGCCGTGGGGATCGCCCACAGGTCGTCGCGCTCGACGTGGTACGCCTCGTCGGCGAACTTCGGGAGGTGGCCGGTCGACAACATCGTCTCGGTGCGCACAAGTGTGGGTGGGCGGATCTCCTCGTAGGTCTGAGCGTGGTGGTCGAGAGCAAAGGCGCTCAACGCCCTGATCAGACGCGCCCCGAGACCCCGGTAGAGGGGGAACATCGATCCCGACAGCTTCGCCGCACGTTCGAGGTCGAGGATACCCAGCTCGGCGCCCACGTCCCAGTGCGGGACCCGCTGACACTGCGAGTACGAGCGCGCCTTCGCGGGCCAGCGCCTTACGACGACGTTGTCCTGCGAGCCCTCGCCGTCAGGTGCGTCGGGTGCCGGAAGGTTCGGAAGCCACAACAGCAGCTCGCGAAGCTCCCCCTGAGCGGAGGTCGCCTCTGAGTCGGCCTGGCGCTCCTCGTCCCTTAGAGCGCGGCTCTGCTCGGCGAGCGCGGCAGCCCCCGTCGTGTCGTGCGAACGTCGCGCCTCGCCCACCTGGCGCGACAGGTCTTTCACCTGGGCACGAATCTCGTCACGGCGGCTGACCGCAGCGCGAGCGCGCTTGTCCGCCTCGAGAAGGCGGTCGACCTCGGTCGGGTCGACCTGCCGTCGGGAGAACGCCTTCCTCACCGCATCAGGGCCGTCCCTGACCAGATGGATGTCGATCATGTCGCGCTTAAAGGTAGTACCCACAAGTAGCCTCGCCGTGAGTGGCCGTGCATGCGATCGACTGCCGTGGACTCGTCGTGCGCTACGGAGCGCTCGTGGCGGTGGACGGCCTCTCGCTCACGGCCGAGCGCGGCCAGGTGCTGGCGCTTCTGGGCCCGAACGGAGCGGGAAAGACCTCGACCGTCGAGACGCTCGAGGGCTACCGGCGTGCCACGGCAGGAGTTGTGCGGGTGCTCGGGTGCGACCCGATCTCGCAGCACAGATCGCTCGTGGCGCGTATCGGGGTGATGCTCCAGCACGGCGGTGTCTACCCCACGATCAGCACTCGCAGGGTGCTGGAGCTCTTCGCCAGCTACTACGAGGACGCCGAAGATCCCGACGCGCTCCTCGAGCTGGTCGGACTGAGAGGGCTGTCCAGCACACCGTGGCGGCGCCTGTCGGGAGGAGAGCAGCAGCGCCTCTCCATGGCCCTCGCTCTCGTGGGCCGCCCGGAGGTGGTGTTCCTCGACGAGCCCACGGCCGGCGTGGACCCAGAAGGGCGCCTGGCGATCCGCGCCGTCATCGCGGCACTTCGCGATCGCGCGACGTGCGTCCTTCTCACCACCCACGAATTGCCCGAGACCGAACGTCTCGCAGACGAGGTCGTGATCATCACGCGCGGGCGGGCCGTCGCCAGCGGCTCGGTGGCCGAGCTGGCCGGTGCCGGAGCCCAAGGGGGCATCCACTTCTCAGCCCCGCCCGGAGTCGACTTGAACGGGCTCGTCGCAGCTCTCGAGGTGGACGCGAGCTCTGTCGTCGAAGAAGAGGCGGGGCGCTACGTGGTGAAAGACCAGGCCACCCCCGCTCGGCTGGGAAAGCTGGCGGGGTGGCTGGCAGAGCACGATCTCCCGCTGGCTGACCTCCACGCCGGGCGCCGGTCGCTCGAAGAGGTGTACCTGGAGGTGACCCGCGCGCGCTCTGCGCGCGAGGAAGAGCCACAGGGCGCGAACGAAGACGCAGACGATGAAGCAGATGACGGGAGAGCAGATGAAGAGGAGGAGGAGCGTCACGCGCCGGGCCTCGGTGAAGACCAACTGGACGCCGAAGACGGCAAAGACACCTCAGGCTCGCCCGTCGGACCCACGGCCCGTCTGTCCGCGCACGCTCTGAGACGGCTGGCGGCTCAGTGTGGAGCGGAGGTGGGCATGACCCTGAGACGCGGCGAGTCCCTGCTGCTCACCATCGGGATCCCGGTCGTGCTCCTGGTCTTTTTCTCCGAGGTCCACCTGCTTCCCGTCGGGACGGCTCATCCCGTCGCGTTCCTGGCGCCGGGGATCTTGGCCCTCGCGGTGATGGGGACATCGATGGTGAACCTCTCGATCGGCACCGGCTTCGAACGCTCCTACGGCGTGCTCAAGCGTCTCGGGTCGACTCCGCTCGGACGCCCGTCGTTACTTGGGGCGAAGATAGCGGCGATAGTCGTCGTAGAGGCTCTCCAGGTGGTGGTGCTGGTGCCGGTGTCGCTCGGGCTCGGCTGGCACCCGAGCGCCGCAGGAGCCGGCGCCGCGGGGGTGGTGGTGTTGCTCGCCACCGCCGGGTTCGGCGGCATCGGCCTGTTGCTGGCGGGGGTGCTGCGCGCCGAGGTGAACCTGGCGGCCGCCAACGGGTTGTGGCTACTGCTTCTCTTGGTGAGCGGAATGCTGGCGCCGCTGTCGAAGCTCCCCGGTTGGCTCGAGGGGGTGGCGAAGGCGCTGCCTGCGGCGGCCCTCGCCCAGGCGTTGCACGACTCGTTGGGGCTCAGGGTCGCAGTACCCGCGTGGGCCTGGTTGGTCCTCGCCTGCTGGGCGCTGGTGGCACCCACAGCCGCCGCTCTCACCTTCCGCTGGGAGTAAGGCCCGTCGCTATTGCGATGCCGCCGCCCGCACAGGCTCTTGGGACAAGATCTGGATGTGAAAAGGCCCCTCTACATCGCGGTCGTGGGTGGCGCTAACGCACCTCCGGCCGAACGCGAGATGGCGCAGGTGGTGGGGCGGGGGCTCGCCGAGGCCAGCGCCGTTCTCGTGTGTGGCGGCCTCGGTGGCGCCATGGAAGCGGCCTGCGAGGGTGCGCACGAGGGCGGTGGGCTCACCGTGGGGATCCTCCCTGGGACTCAGCGCTTCCATGCGAACGCACACATCGACGTCGCCTTGCCGACCGGGATCGGCGAGGCCCGAAACGCTCTGGTCGTGCGAGCCGCGGACGCGGTAGTGGCGGTAGGCGGGGAATTCGGCACGTTGTCGGAGATCGCGCTCGCGCTCGCGACCGGTGTCCCGGTGGTGGGGCTCGGCACTTGGGAGCTCACGCGTGCGGGCAAGCAAACAGATGCTGTCGTACGCGCGAGCACACCCGAGGAGGCCGTCGCCCTGGCGATCGAGCTGGGCAGGGCGCGCCGATCCGCCGCGCCCTGAGCCGTCCTCAGTGAAAACGGACCATCACGTCAGCGGCGAGCGCGACGAACAACAGCGTGAGA
>Ga0224558_1004309_pt1 | contig 11155 bp, 5 predicted proteins | sample 714S32024metaG_FD_180682 | JGI IMG/M metagenome (GOLD analysis project Ga0224558, IMG submission 180682) | Peat soil microbial communities from Stordalen Mire, Sweden - 717 S3 20-24 | ecosystem: Environmental > Terrestrial > Soil > Wetlands > Peat | place: Sweden: Norrbotten County, Stordalen... | reverse complement strand
GCTGCCGTCGAGGGTTGAGGTGGGTCTGGGTGAGCGCACGGCTGCAACCACGACGGGGGCCAGGGGGCGGGGGTCGGGGGCCGGAAACAGCATCAGCCTGGGCGGGCACCCGGCCGCCACCACGGCATCCGACGCGACGCCAACCGGCGAGGCGCTGGCCTGCGTGGTTGTGGTTGGCCTCGGCGTCCAAGCGATTGAGGATTGCATTGGTTCCCCCCCTTAATCCTGGTATAGCAGGCCAAAACCGGACTGACGGGTCTTGAAACCCGGAAGTGATTGAAACGATTCAGAAAACTCGGGGCAAGAATTTGGTGAATGAGTTATTTTGGGGGGCGGGTTTTGGGCTGTTTTTGGAGTGGCGGGGCGGGGTTGGGGAAGGGGAGCGCTGGGTTCGTGAACGCAGCGACGCTAACACTTCGCCATCAGGTCGTCGATGTTCCTGGCCTGGATGAACTCCGCGGGATTCTCGCCGACGGCCAGCGCCTTGAAGTGAGCCTTCCCGCATTCGATTTTGGCGCCTTCCTTGCCGCGGAGATCGTCGAGGAAGAGGCTGCTCTTGGTTTCGACCACGAAGTAGAGCCGCTCGGCGCCATCCTTCTCAACCAGTACCGCCCAGTCCGGGTTGTAGGCGCCGAGAGGGGTGGGGACTGTGAACCAGCCGGGCAGCTTGGCGTAAACCTTCACGGCTTCGTTTTTCTCCAGTTGCTCGGCAAAGGTGCGCTCGGTGTCGGAATCGTAAACGACGTGCTCGTAGACCGACCTTTTCGCGGCCAGCATGTTCTTGAGGTAGCCGGTGAGTTCTTCCTGCTCGAAAAGCTCCTGGGCGTAGTAGGATTCGTCGCCGATGCGCTGGTACTTGATTCCATCCACGAGGGCGAGGCGCTTGGTACGGTTGATGGACTCAGCCGCCAGATCGATAAACTGTTGCGGGTTTCGCTTGAAATCGTCGAGTCGGCCGCTGCCGGTCAGGATTCGGACGAGGCTGCGGCGGGTGAGTTGGGTCTTGTCCTGAAGGTCTGTCAGCAGGTCCGGGAGTTCGATGTCGGTTTCCTCGATGACGATCGGCGCGGACACGGTGGTCTCTTCCGATAAGACGCCGCCGCGCCCGATGGCGAGGTCGGCTTTGCGAATCTGCACGCGGGTCTTGGCGACAGGCGGGCACTTTCCGATGGCATGGGCGCACTCCGTCACCAGTTTCCCGTTATCGAACTGCACCCGGTAGGTGGTCTTGTGCTTGATGCGGTTCCAGAGCGCCTGGAATTCTTCGCTGTGGAGCACGGCTTGCCGGGTCCGAATCGGCCGGCGCTCGTCGGCGTTCTTGATGTCCAGTTTCCCGGCGAGCTTGCGGAGAACTTCCTTCACCTGCTGGAGCTGGGCCTGGAACGGCTCCGGAAGTTTGAGCGTGTCATCCTTGAGCGCCTTCCTCAACTCGTCTTGGACCTTGCCCCTCGCGTCCACGAAACCCGCATCCTTCAAGTGAGCCCAGATGGCTTCCGACTGGGACACGCCAAGGGCCGTGGTCCGCCCGGCGGCGTCCGTCACCGGGATGGCGGCAAACTGATGCTTTTCCACGATGCCGAAGCGGATGCCGGTGTCGGCCTCTATCTCCTTCTGGAGGTTGGCGGCGAACTGCTCGTAGCCTTCCGTGGCAATGACGGTGAGGGTGTTGATGTCGAAGCCCCGCAAGCGTTCGCCCTGCTGGTTGACGCATAGACGCAGGCCGCGGCCGATGGTTTGCCGGCGCTCGCGCTCGGTGCCCATGTCGCGTATGGCGCAAATCTGGAAGACGTTGGGGTTGTCCCATCCCTCGCGCAGGGCGGAATGGGAGAAGATGAATTTCAGCTTGGTCTCAAAGCCCAGCAGCTTCTCCTTGTCCTTCATGATGAGGTTGTAGGCGCGCTCGGCGTTTTCGCGATTGCCCTGGTTGTTCTCGGCGGTATCCGTCCACCGCTTGTTCTTATCGATGGAGAAATAGCCGTCGTGGACTTCCGTGGCGTCGGATTCCAGATCCACCTCCAGGAAGAGGGTGTGATACTTCGTCATGGCGGCGGCCTTGCGGTATTCCTCTTCGAACATGACCGCGTACTTGCCCTTTACCGGGGCGCCATCCGGGGTGTAGCTACGGTAGTGTTCGACGACATCGATGAAGAACAGGCTCAGCACCTTGATGCCTTGCGGGCGGAGGCGCAGCTCCTTATCCAGGTGCTCCTCGATGGTGCGGCGGATCATGAGCCGCTTGAGGGCGCCGCTATCGACGTCGCCGATGGCTTCTCCCGGCCGCAGAGCACTCTCCGAATTGCTCAGTTCGAGATACTCCCAACCAGCTCTACAGCCAATGCTCTGCACCGTGCAGTCGGCGTAGACGGCGCGGCCTGCAATCTGCTGGAGGTCGTCACCGGGCCGCACCGTGACCGTTTCACGGCTGACGGCGGTGGCGCGCTGCACGTCCAACTCGACCTTGGCGCTGAAGGCACCCCTTTTGTTGCTGGTGGAGAGCAGCTTGACGTAGCACTTGTTGTGGCCACCTTCCACTTGGAGCGCCGCCACCTCGATCTGCTTCACCAGCTTGCGCTCGTAGGCATCCACCGCGTCCAGGCGGTAGAGCATGTGGTGCTTGTCGGCATGGGTGGCGGAGTAGCGCAGGGTGCAGAGCGGATTCATCGCTCCAAGGGCTTCCTTGCCCCGCCCCTCCAGGCCGCCATCCACGCTCTGGGGCTCGTCGACGATGAGGATCGGCCGTGTAGCCCGGATGAGGTCGATAGGCTTTTCGCCGCCGGTCTTTTCGGTGTCTTTGTAGAGGTTATTTACGTCCTTCTTGTTGATGGCGCCGACCGTCACCACCATGATCTGAATATTCGGGCTGGTGGCGAAGTTGCGAACCTGCCCGAGCTTGCTGGAATCGTAGAGGAAGAACTCGAAGGGCGTGTTGGCGTAGAGAGACCGGAAGTGCTCCTCGGTGATCTGGAGCGTCTTGTAAACGCCCTCCTTGATGGCCACGGACGGGACCACCACCACAAACTTGGTGAATCCGTAACGGCGGTTCAATTCGAAGACGGTGCGCAGGTAAACGTAAGTCTTGCCGGTGCCGGTCTCCATCTCGACGGTGAAATCGCCCGAGGCGAGCGAGGCGGAAGGCGGCAAGCCGTTGCGGATCTGGATCTCGCCGAGATTGGCCAGAATCTCATCGTCGAGCAGGTGCAGCCGGTTGCCGACGCCCAGTTCGCTCTGGTCAAAATCCAGGGTCTGCTGAGCCGCCGTGGCGTCACGCGTGACAGTGAATTCGGTGCGGCAGATTTCCTGCCCTCGGAACAGGTCGCACACCGACTCGATGGCGGCATGCTGATAGTCCAGGTTGGGATCGAAGTGCAGCTTCATGTTTTTGCCTTCCCTTGCCCGTGAGCGTCCGCCGGCGCGGCCTCCTCCAACAAACGCTGCTCCCGCACCAGTTCCGCCCGTAGTTCTTCCTCGCTGGGCAGCAGCAGCCGGTACTTGGTGGCGAACAGATGTTCGTGGCCATGCAGCACGGAGTAGCGGACCACGGAGGCGTCCTTGCGGGCGCACAGAATGATGCCCACGGTGGGGTTGTCGTCCGAGCCGCGCCGCAGGTCGTCGTACATCCGCACATACATGTCCATCTGGCCGATGTCCTGATGGGTGAGTTCCTCGGTCTTGAGGTCGAAGAGCACGAAACACTTCAGCACGTAGTGATAGAAGACCAGGTCGACGTAGAAGTCCTTGGACTCCGTGCTGATGCGCTGTTGCCTGGCTACAAAGGCGAAGCCCTTACCCAATTCCAGCAGGAACGCCTGGAGGTTCGCGATGAGCGCCTCCTCCAGCTTGGATTCGAGCAGCTTACCCGTGTTCGGCAGCCCGAGAAACTCCAGCAGCACCGGATCGCGAACAAATTCGCGGGGCAACGCTTCGGTTTCGGCCACCTTCCGCGCCGCTTCCTCTCTTACCGGCTGACGGTCGCGGCTGGCCAGCAGACGCTCATAGTAGAGGGTGCCGATCTGACGCTCCAGCGCGCGCGTTCCCCAGTTCTGGGCGCATGCTTCGGCCATGTACCAATCCCGCGCCGCCCGGTCTTCTACCCCCAGCAGGGTCCGATAGTGTGTCCAGCTCAATTCGTGACGCAGTGCGTCACAAATTGGGAAGGCCTGATAGAAGAGCCGCATGTAGCGGAGATTGGACGCATCGAACCCTTTGCCAAACTCCGCCGTGAGCCGCTCCGCCAACGCCGTCAGCAGCCGCGCCCCGAAAGCCGCGCGGGAGGCGCCGCCCTGCTCGAACTCCACGATGTGCCGCCCGACGGTCCAACAAGTCCGCACGTGCACCACGTCCACCGCGCGCAGCGCCTGCTGCCGGCTCTCCCGGATGACGGAGCGCAATTGAGTCAGCAGATCGCCTAGTTCGCCCGCCTCCGGACTGGCGGACCGGCTGGGCTTTTTCGCGATGCTCGTAGCTATGGGTGGACGCCTGGGCATAGCGGTTCGCCTACAGGCTGCGCACGTTCTCCAGCCCGTGCTGCTGGAGAATGGCGGTGAGATTGGTCTTGGCGACATCGTCGGCAAAAGCGCTATCGCGGAAGACGACGGTGGTTTCGCCCGCGGGCGCCAGTTGTTTGTGCCACGCAGCCATGCCCAGTGCCAGCGGCTCCACTTCGGCGGCGGCAATTTGGTCGGCGAGGCACACCAGAAGCGTTCCCGCGCCGATGTTATGGACGGTCTTTCCGGCGATGGTCTTCCGCTCGATGGGAACGGTGAGGTCCAGCCCGAGCTTCAGCAGTAGCTCGAAAAGGATGTCCTGCTCCGTGCGGTCGGTTTTCAGGTGCTCGATGGACTCTTCCAGCGTTGTTGGAAGGTCGTCCCGGTTCGGTTCCCAGGCCCGTATGTTGCTGGAGGCGAGTTTGAAGACGCGGAAGCCGAGGTCGCCGGCAAACATCGGGTTCTCCGCGTTAATCTTCTTTCCGGCGCGACGAAGACGCTCTTTGGTCAACTCGGCGATGGAGCGAGGCTTGCCGAGCTTGTCGCAGTATTCAGCAGCCACCTTCTGTTCCTTATCCGTGACGTCGAGCGGTTCTGGAAGTTGAACCAAAATGACGCGCCTGTTCCCACCGTCGTCGACATTCTGGAGAAAGACAGCATGTGCCGTCGTTCCGCTACCACCGAAGAAATCAAGGACCACTGAGTCCTTGTCACTAGCGGCAAGCTGAATCATTCGCCGAACCAGTGTCGTCGGCTTCGGAAACGTGAAGGGTGACTCCTGAGTGTCGAATAGATCCTTTAATTCCCGGCTTGCCGTGTCGTTGCTCCCAACGTCTTTGTGAATCCAGAGCGTCTTCGCCTTCACCCCATCCCGCACTTCCGAAAGGAAGCGCTTCACATTAGGGAGTGAGTCGCCGGTTCTCCCGAAGGAGATTCGGTTGTCTGCTATGAGGCTCAACACTTCGCTCTCGATATGACGCCAATGACTGTTCGGCGGTGGTTCATGTGTTCGTCCCGTCGGGCTGGTTATCTTGAAGCGGCCGTTCTTTCTTTCGCCATCCGCGTAGAGCGGAATTGCTTTCCAGGAACCACGCGGATCATTGTCTGGGTTGGAGTATCGCGCATCCATCTCTTTCGTTCGCGGAAGCACGTCGACAACGGAGCCCGACACTTCCTTCGCGTAACACACGACGTAATCGTGACAGGTCGAGATCAACGATGCATCGTTCTTAGTCGTATACATTTTTTCCCACACAATCTGCGCGACAAAGTTCTCGGGCCCGAAGAGTTCATCCATCAAGCTTCGGAGATTGCATGCTTCACCATCATCAATACTCACGAATATCACCCCATCATCGCAGAGCAGATTCTTCGCCAGCTTGAGGCGGGGCAACATCATGTTGAGCCAATCGGTGTGGAAGCGGCCGGAGGCTTCGGTGTTGGAGGAGAGCTTGCGGCCGACGCCGTCCACTTGTCCGGTGAGTTCGAGGTAGTTACGGATGTTGTCCTGAAAGTCGTCGGGATAGACGAAGTCCTTGCCGGTGTTGTACGGCGGGTCGATGTAGATGAGCTTGACCTCTCCGGCGTAACTCTTCTGCAAGAGCTTCAGGACTTCGAGGTTGTCGCCCTCGATCATGAGGTTGCGGGTGGTGTCCCAGTCCACGCTATCTTCTGGGCACGGGCGCAATGTACCGGTTGAAGGCGTGAGGGCGAGTTGGCGGGCGCGGCGCTTGCCGTGCCAGTTGAGGCCGTATTTCTCCTCCCGCTCATCCACGGCCCCGCCGAGAAGCTGCTTGAGCACATCGAAGTTCACCTTCCCTTCGGTGAAGGCCTCGGGGAAAAGGGTTTTGAGGTGCTCGATGTTGCCGGCGACAATGTCGGGGGACTTGGTTTCGGGATCGTCCGCGGTGAGTGTCTTCATCTTGTTCTTCCCTTACAGTATCTGTTGTGTCGCGGCCAGTTCGACTTCCAGGCGCTTGATCTCAAGGTTCAGCTCCACGCGACGATTGAGCTGCTTCTCTTTATCGGCTTTGGCGCGCAAAATGGCAAGATCGCGCTTGAGCCGGGCGTGTGCGCCGAGACCCTCCCGTAAAACTGAGGCGCGTTCGGCGGACTCCGGCGGAGCAAATACGCCGGTGATCCGGGCGGCATCGAGCGCGGCCATGCGCTGTAACAACCCGTCATAAAGCGCAAAAAGGTCGCGGACCGGCAGGCGCGAGACCGCGATGCTTGCGAGGAAAGCGGCCTCCTCGGTTGAGGGCGTATCCGGCTGTAACTGGACTTGCCGCACGTCCTCAATGACCACCTTGCCTGCCTCGCCCTGCGACCAGCGTTTGTGGGCCAGCGAGAGGGTGACGGCGTCGCGATGCTCTGTGACGAGCACAACGGGATATGGAATGGCCCGGTGAATCAGCTCGATGAGGCGGGGCGGCTTGGCCGTGGAGCGCAGCGCGACAGTGAGGACCGCTATCTCCAGATACTCGCGCACCGAATCCCGAAAGGACGGGACACCGATATTGATGGGCTTGAGCGCTGCCACCCAGGCGATTTCCTCGATACCGTCCTGAATCTGGCGCCTGTCGGCGGCGGTGGGCGCGCCCTGCTCCAGCAGCAGCTTTTTGGGAACCCGCCGGTCCACGAGCGCTTCCCGAGGAATTGTAAGCGCGTCGATAACCGGAGCGAAACTCATGCGTTTGCCGGCTCCGGTAGCACGACAAGAAATGCCACCACCTCGAAATCGTCGATGCCCTGGAACTCGCCTTCCATGGCGTGGGTGCCGCCGGGGGTGAACAGGCTGGCGACTGCGCGCTCCTCCTTTTTCCCCGCGATAGAGGCCACGGCGCTGGCGAGCAGGTCTCGCGCGGCGCTCATGTCCTTGCCGTCCCTGGTAGCCTGGTCGAAGCGGGCGCAGGCGCCGGCGTCGGGCAGGTCGCGGCCGATACACAGCCGCTTGAGGCGGTCGAGCGCCTGCCTGGCCTGGGTGAACGGCAGCAGGACGGCGCCATCGTCGCCCACATGCACGACGTAGTGCGGGGCGAGCGGGTAGCCCGGCTCGATGGCCTTGAGCGCGGCTTCGCCCACGGCGCGCAAGCAGAAAATGGCGCCCGGGGGGACGGCGGATTCGCCGCCCTGCGCCGTGGTGACGGCAAATGTGCCAAACGGCAGGTTTTCCAACTTTTCGGCGTGTTCCTTGAGGAAGCCGGCGAGGTCGGCGCGGAAATCGTTGAGGGTTAGGTCGGCGATGGAGACGCCGCTGCTCAGGTCTTCGAGGTCGATGACGGCGTCCTGAAGCTTGAGGAGCTGTTTGCGACGGTATTCCAGATCGTTCATCTGGTTGCCCGACTGGTGCTCGATGAGGTTCTCCTCGCCGGTGGCGGAAATATCGAGCAGCACCATGCGCCCGCTGACACGCTGTTCCAGATTGATGTATTCCTCCAGCTCCATGTTGGGCCAGAAGTTGACAAGCTGGATGCGCTCATTGGGCGAGCCGATGCGGTCGATGCGGCCGAAACGCTGGATGATGCGCACGGGGTTCCAGTGGATGTCGTAGTTGACGACGGTATCGCAATCCTGGAGGTTCTGGCCCTCGCTGATGCAATCGGTGGCGATGAGCAGGTCGAGTTCGCCTTCGGCGGCGAGATCGTCGGGACGCTCCTTGGAAAGGGGCGAGAAGGCGGTGATGATGCTGGCGAAATCCTTGCGGAGATCGGGGAGGGTGGTCTGGTTGTGGCCGGCGCCGGTGACCAGGGCCGAATGCAGGCCGAGTTGCTGGTGCGCCCAGGGCGAAAGCTCGCGATAGAGATACTGGGCGGTGTCGGCGAAAGCGGTGAAGACCAGCAGTTTGCGGTTGCCGCCATTGAGCGGCTGGCGGCACTTGCGTTCGATGACTTCGCGGAGAGCCGCGAGCTTGGCGTCACGCGCGGCGCCCACCTGTTTCGCCGCGGAAAGAAGCGTGGCCAGCCGGTTGCGGTCTTCGATGAGGTCCTGCCGCCAACGGACGCGGTCCACGTCCTGGAGCAGCACCTTGACCTTGCGCCCGACGAGCAGGCTCTCGAACGCCGCGTCGTCCGGGTCCACGTCCTCGATGTCGATTTCCTCCAGGGCCTCGGCTTGGGCTTCGATTCTGGCGAGCGTGGCTTCCACGTCGGCGAGCTGGCGCTGAAGGGTGAGGGCAAAGGAAGTGACCGAACTCTCCATGCGTTTGAGGACGTTGACCCGCAGGAGGTGGACCAGGCTTTCCTCGCGGTCCACTTGCCGGAAGAAACTCTCGCCGCCGCGAATCCGGGTGCTGTATTTGGCGTCGTATGCCGGCTGCTTGTGCGGCAGCACGTAGCGCAAGGGGGCGTAGGCCGCGAGGGTGAGGCGGCGGATTTCGTTGTTGATGTCGCGAATGGAGCGGAACTCGCCGGCCAGGTCGACGTCGGGCTTGATGTTGATGGGCTTGAGGCGCTCGGGGAAGCGGCCCGTCTCCTCGGTGCCATAGTACTTCTCGATGTGCTTGCGGGAGCGGGCGATGGTCAGCAGGTCGAGCAGCTTGAAGTAATCGAAGCCGAGCATGTCGAGCAGACGCGGCGGCCTGCGGTCGGCATCCTCCAGAGCGAGCCAGCGGTTGAACTGAAGCTGCGCCTGGCGAACGGTGGCCTCGATGCTGGAAATGCCGTGGGCGCCGAGAGCCAGATCGTCCCCCGCGGTAACAAAGGCGATCTGGTTCTTGAGGTCGGCGAGGCGGTTGTTGACGGGCGTGGCGGAGAGCATGAGGACGCGGGTTTTGACGCCCTCCTTGACGATGCGCCGCATGAGGCGGTCGTAACGGGTCTCGCGCTCGTTGTGCGTGGCCTTGTTACGGAAGTTGTGGGATTCGTCGATGACCACGAGGTCGTAGTTGCCCCAATTGACGTGGGCGAGGTCGATGTCGCCGGAAGCGCCGCCGTCGCGGGAGAGATCGGTGTGGTTGAGAACGTCGTAATTGAAGCGGTCGGAGGCCAGGAAGTTGCGGCGGTCGTTGGCCTTGTAGAGGGTCCAGTTGTCGCGCAGGCGCTTGGGCACCAGCACCAGCACGCGGCAGTTGCGAAGCTCGTAGTATTTGACGATGGCGAGGGCCTCGAAGGTCTTGCCGAGGCCGACGCTGTCGGCGATGATGCAGCCGCCCAGCCGCTCCAGCTTGTCGATGGCCCCGATGACGCCATCCCTCTGAAACTTGTAGAGCTTCTTCCAGACGGTGGTGTTGCGGATGCCGGTGGCGGATTTGACGATGCGCTCTTCGTCCAACTCGTCGCCGAGGTCTTTGAAAATGTGGAAGAGGGTCAGGTAGTAGACGATCGACGGGGGTTTGAGATCGGCGAGTTCCTGGAGACGCGAGAGGAATGCGGCTTTGCGCCCATCGGGGGCCGGCAGCGTATTCCACAGGCTTGCGAACCACCCGCCAAGGATGGCGGATTCCTCGGGTTTCTCGGAACACTGAATGAGACTGAATCGATTGCCGGGAGTGACGCCCAAACCTTCCGTTGTGAAAGCGCAGTTGCCGGTGATGACGCGACGAAGCTCCGATTCGGGCTTGCCGGCGATGAGGATGGATTGCGGCAGCAGGGCGGGCGCGCCGCGCATTTCCACCTTCTTTTCGATCCACAAGGCACACTGGCGGGCGAGCCAGCGGAGTTGGAGGCGATTGCGGAAGGCGCGGTCCGCGGCGGAGCCGGTCAGACCGAGTTCGGCGCCATCGGTTGGCGGGAGCACGATGCGGCAGGCGTCAAGTTTTTCCAGCAGATCCCGCAGCTCCGCGAAGGCGAAGAGGGAGAACGCGGGAGAGGCCAGGTCGAGCGACGAAGGGGGCGCCAGGGTCCGGCGCAGTTCGTCGATTACCCGGTCGCTGCCTGTGTTCTTGATGAGCTTCATGAGGAGTGCGCTGCTCCGTCGGTTAGGAGGCCAGCCCTCTCATCCTATCTCCGTGTCAAGATTATAGTCCTACGGCTCGATCACGATCTGTACGTGGTTCGACTCTTGGCCGCCGGCGCCGATGTGCAGCTCCGACACTCCGGCATTCGTGATCGCGGGCAGTTGCACTTCGATGAGATAGAAGCCGATGTAGCCCGGCGCCAGGGTGGCTCGCGACACTTCGACGGGCGAGCCGTCGAGAAACGCCCGAATCGAGGCCGCCACCACCGGCGGGTCCTCCAGCGGCGCGGCCAGGCCGGTGGGCCAGTCGGGCCTGACCTTCCCCATCCCCGTCGCCATGATCTGAACCCGCCCATTGGAGTGCGCCGTGTTGCGCGCGTCGATGGGCAGCCCGCTGTCGGCGTCATATAGCCACGGGGCGCCGTCATGGCCCACGAAAATTGCCGGCGAAACCGCCTGTACCGGCTCGATCAGCGTCACCCGCCCGGCATTGGTTTCGAACGCCAGCGAGACGTTCGGCCCCACCGCTTCGAACGGAACCTGGATCTGCGATTCGGCATCCGAGGCCGCCAGCACCGGATAATCCAGATTGCCGCCGCGGGCCGCATTCACGCGCCCGCCAATGACGCTCAGCAGCGATCCCGGAGCCGCCGCGCGCGTGCTGAAGTCGGCCGCGTTCACGATCCGCAGATTGCGCAGCCGATGCGGGGCAGCCGCGGCGTAAACGCCGTGACCATCGAGCGCCGCGTACAATTGCACGCCCGCCGGATCGAGGCGCA
>Ga0224558_1004307_pt1 | contig 11156 bp, 5 predicted proteins | sample 714S32024metaG_FD_180682 | JGI IMG/M metagenome (GOLD analysis project Ga0224558, IMG submission 180682) | Peat soil microbial communities from Stordalen Mire, Sweden - 717 S3 20-24 | ecosystem: Environmental > Terrestrial > Soil > Wetlands > Peat | place: Sweden: Norrbotten County, Stordalen... | reverse complement strand
CAAGCTGGAAAGAATCTACGAAGGCGGGCGAATTGGCGGCGACGAGTTTCTGGCGGCGCGTTGGGATTTGATGGACCCTTCAAAATATATGTGGGCCTCGGTGCAAACCATTCGCGGATGTCCGAAGCACTGCTCTTTTTGCAGTGTCTGGAGGACCGATGGACAGAAGCCCCGGCAAAGGTGTTATCAAAGCGTGATCGACGAATTTGTTACTCTGCGGCGGCTCGGATTTCGCTTTATTGCCCTCGCCGACGACAATTTCTATCCGGTAACCTTCACCGATTTGCGGCTGGCCAGAGAACAGCACAACACGGCCAAGCTGGAAGAGCTGACGGCCATGCGCGACGAACGCTTCCAGTTGATGGAAGAGATGGCCAAGCTGCCCAAGGACATGGTGTTCTATACCCAGATGACAATGGAGGCCGGCGAAGACCCCGTCTTTCTGGATGCGATGAAGAGGGCTAATATCAAGGGCGCGTTGATCGGGATCGAGGCGGTGACTCCTGAAGGACTCAAGGCAGTCTACAAGGACTGGAACCTCTCCGGCGATGCCATGGTCAAGCAGTTGCAGACATTCAGGGAACACAAAGTCTACGTGCTTGGCTCGTTCATCTTCGGACTGCCTTCGGATCGGCCGGCAACCTTCGACGCCACTCTGGCGATGGCGCTGAAGGCGGGCATTACGTTTGCCCAGTTCGTCATGTTGACGCCGTTTCCGGGCACGGTGGACTTTGGGCGCTGGGAGAAGGAACAGGCACAGAATCCGACCATGGTTGGCGATGTGCCGATTACCCGGTACTGGATGATTCCAACTGCGGTTCGGCCCAAGATGTTTACGCCGCATCCTACGATGAGCGCGGATGAAATTCGGATGCGTACGCAGAAGGTCTGGGACAAGTTCTACACATGGCGCGCAAGTTGGAAGCGGTCGGCCTGCTGCCCGAATCTGCGCGCCCGCATTGCCTTCATGTTTTTGTCCAAGCTCTACCGGCAGATGTATGCGGGCACGGGTATCTCGACCGACAGTGCGCGCCGCAAGAAGTCAAAGGCATGGGCCAGATGGACAGCCCACCAGTGCAAGAAGCTGTTCCAGGCAAAACCGATGCCGGAACTCGCGTCGCCGAAGTGGGGCACTCTGCCAAATGGAGCGAAACTGGCAGAGCCTTTGGTGGAGACGCTGTAAAGCGAAGTCTGCGGGGCCTGAAAGTGTGTGCAGGCCCCGCCCCTATGAAACTGGTCGCAGCAGCTTTGGTTCGCTGCTAATCAGCAGGCGGCGGCTGAGGTGCCGATGGTGGCTCTGGACTGGCTGGCGGAGGCGTGGCCGCGTCAGGATTCTCCGGAAGGCTGTCCGGCACAGTCGTCGACACCACCTCGCACGCAATCTCGGGCACAGTCCCCGATGGATTGTAGCGATCGTTCATCCCGTGCGTGAGGCGGTACACCACAGGCAGCGCAACCAGCAGGAAAATCAGCGTCACCCAACTGCTGTCCAGGCCAAAGCCTCCGCCGGTCAGCCAGAGCGGTCCCATAGGATTGCCCTGCACCACTGGCGAGTGGCTATTGTCGCCACCGATGGCAAGCCCGAACAGCAGCGCCCGGCTGGCCTTCCAGCCAAAGTTGAGCCCCCAGCTCACCCACAGCGCACGGGTGCGCAAATAAGCAGTGGAAAGCACCAAGCTGAGGACCACGGAAACAGCAAATGTGACGTGGTTCGATCCGGGCAGAAGAGCCTGCACGACGGCATAAAAGACCGCGAAGCCCACCGCCGCGCCGACCGGCCCGACGGCTTGGGCAAAACGCTGAAATCCGTAGCCGCGGAACGCAATTTCTTCAGCCAGCGCTGCCAACGCGAAAAAAGCAGCGTCTGCCAGCAGCCACCCCCAGGCCGAGAGCCCAAGGAGAAGCACAATAGCAATTCCGCCGCCTACCACCAAAGGAAGAACGCAGGTCACGGCCAGCGCCCAGCCAACGGCTACGCCAAGCCCCGCCTCGCCTGACCAGCCAGCCCGACGCGGAAAGCCCTGCGCACGCACCGGATGCTCCTCGCGGTCAAGCGCAAAGCCCATCGCCGCATAGCCCAGCAACAGCAGAAAGGCCAGCATGGCCTGATCGATGAGCGGCGACCACTGCTCCAGCGTCCACTGCTCCCGGGCAAGCCCGATGGCCCCGTTGTGCGCCAGAGACCGAGCCACGAAAAAGTAGACAAGGGCGACCAGAAACTCAATGTATGCGTGCAACCGGCCAGTGCGAGGCCCAGTGCCAGGCTGGGATAGAGTCATCTACATACTCCCATCGCGGCCAGTTCGCCGTGTGCCAAGCGCACTTGAGCGCGTTTTCTCCGCTGTGAGCCGCAGTTGTCCAATGAGTTTGCCCGCCTTTGCGTCACCCGAGTCAGCCTTCCGTATAGAACTGTGCAATGTTGCGGAATTTGGCCTGGCGCGCGGCGACCAGCGCGTCAACCGGCATCGCCTTCAGTTCGGCCAAGTGTTTTCTGAGCACGATGCCCAGCATCCCGGTGCCCGCTTCGCGATTGATGTGAATTCCCTCGGGCGGCTCGGGAACAATCTCATCCACGCAGCCCAGCGCGGCAACCTCCGGCGCGGAGATGTGCATGGCCTCGGCGGCCAACTGCTTCTGGCCCGCATCGCGCCACATGATAGCTGCGCAGGATTCAGGAGTAATCACGAAGTAGAGGGCATTTTCGAGGATCAGGACTCGGTCGGCGACAGCCAGGGCCAGCGCGCCGCCCGATCCGCCCTCACCGCTGATGACCGAAATAGTGGGCACGCGCAGACGGGACATTTCGATGAGATTCCGTGCAATCGCCTCACCCTGTCCCCGCTCTTCAGCCCCCAGACCGGGATAAGCTCCAGGAAGATCGATAAAGCTGATGACCGGCCGGCCAAATTTTTCGGCGATCTTCATCGCCCGGAGCGCCTTGCGGTAGCCCTCTGGATTGGGCATACCGAAGTTGCGCCGCACGCGCTCCTTGGTCGTGCCGCCCTTGCGGTTGCCAATGACCAGCACCTCTTCGCCATCCAGCCGAGCCATGCCACAAGCCACGGCCTCGTCGTCGCCAAAGGCGCGATCCCCGTGAATCTCGCTGAAATCAGTGAATATCCATTCAATGAAGTCCGTGGGATAAGGGCGCTGTGGATTCCGCGCACGCTCGACCCTGATCCACGCCGGCGATGCCGCTGGCGCCTCAACGGAAATTTCTGATTCCTGTTCGCTCATCGGTTCCTGGTGCTGCGCAAGATTGGCGCAAACAACCGCCAATCCTGATTCTAAAGGGCGCAGACGGTTGGCACAAATAAAAGCGGATACAGCAGACAAAGATGACCCATTGGTTTTTGGCGATGGACAAGCGCGGGCGAGGACGCCCGCACTCCAGCCAACCGGGAGGCTGGCGCAACAAAATCACACTTTCACGGCTACTCCGCGCCGTCGATGGAAACAGCCCTTCGCTTGGCGAGACGGCTGACGAGGTCGCCCTGCTTGACCATGCTGGGAGCCGAGATGCCCTTTTCCGTAAGCGCTCCCGTAGGACAGACCTGCACACACTTGCCGCAACCCGTGCAGTTCTGCGCGTGGCCCCAATCGTCCATCAGGTCGCTGACCACCTGGGAGTAGATGCCGCGCGCGGAAATCTCCCACACATGCGCTCCCTCCACTTCCGCGCAGACACGAACGCAGCGCGTGCACAGGATGCAGCGGTTGTGATCGAGGACAAAGCGGGGATGCGTCATATCGATCGGCAGTTGTGGGTTGTTGTAGGCATAGCGCGCATGGGTGATGCCCAGCGACTGAGCCAGCGATTGCAGCTCGCAGTGGCCGTTCGACACGCAGGACGAGCAGATATGGTTGCGCTCGACGAGGAGCAGCTCGACGGCCATCCGCCGGTAGAGGGTCAGCCGCGGCGAGTTGGTCTTGATCGACATTCCCTCATGAACAGGCGTTGTGCAGGCCGGGGACAGGCGGTCCGTGCAGGCAAGCTCAACGACGCAGACGCGGCAGGCGCCCACCGTGCTCAACCCTTTCAAATAGCAGAGCGTCGGAATCTGCTTGCCGTGGGTGTTGGCCACCTCCAGAATCGTCTGCCCTTCCGGTACGGTCAACTGTTCGCCATCAATACGAATGGAAATCGTTTTGTTTGGCACGGCGGCGCTCCTTTCTCGTTCCATGAATTTCAGTTGGCTCTCAAGTCGCAGCGTAGGCAGCGGCGGCATTCTTCCAGCGCTTCCTGCGCGTCGAGGCCAGCAACAACTTCCTCCTGCGAATGAACCCTCTCATCGGCGGGCAGAACGTGCGCCAAGTGGCGGCGGCTGAGGCTCGGCTCTCCGGGTGCGTGCCGGTCGTATTCAAACTGCTGGAAGAGCTGTTCCCAGCGATCTTCGCCCATCAACCGCTCGTCGATCTTGCGCGCGGCCTGCTTGCCGCCGCTCATGGCGTTGGAAACGTTGGATGCACCGGTGATGACGTCTCCCCCCGCGAAGAAGCCCTTGCGGCTGGTCTCCAGCGAGAAGCGATCCACCACGATGGTGCCTTCCTCTTTGAGCTCCAGGCCAGATGCGCGGCAGAAATCCAAGTCGAAGGTCTCGCCCACGGCCAGGATCACGCTGTCGCATTCGAAGCGATGCACTTCGTCGGTGGAGATGGGCCGCTTACGTCCCGATTTGTCATATTCGCCGAGGTGCGTCTTAACGACCTCGATGGCCTTCACGCGGCCTTCGTCATCGCCCAGAATGCGATGGGGTGCGGAGAGAAAGGCGAACTTGACGCCCTCTTCCTCGGCGGCCTTGATCTCTTCGTCGATGGCTGGCATATCTTTGCGCTCGCGGCGATAGAGGATGGTGACATCGGCGCCCAGACGCCGTACAGTTCTGGCCGAATCGATGGCCGCGTTGCCGCCGCCAATCACCGTAATTCGCGAACCGAGCCGGGCGCTTTCGTGCTTCGCGATCACTTCCAGGAACGGCAGAGCGGGATAGACGCCTTTCAACTCCGTTCCGGGAAGATAAAGCCAGGATTCCTTCCAGGTCCCGATGGACAGAAAGACCGAATCGAAGCGGCTGGCCAGATCGTTCAGCGGCAAGTCGAATCCCACCCTGGCGTTGAAGACCATCTTCACGCCAACACTCTCAATCAGATCCAGTTCGCGCCGCAGCACAGACTTCGGCAGCCGGTATTCGGGAATGGCGAAACGTAGCATTCCGCCCGCTTCGCTGTGTTCCTCGAAGATGGTCACGTCGTGACCCAGCATGGCCAGATAGAAGGCCGCCGTCAGTCCCGTTGGACCAGCTCCGGCCACGGCCACGCTACGCCCCGTGGGCTTCAGCCGACGCCCGAGAATTTGCTGCACCATGGGCTCAAAGCGATCGGACTGATAAATCGCGTCCGCGATGTGGCGATGCACCTCGCGCATGTTTACGACCTCGTCGAAGGACTCGCGGCGACAGCGATTCTCGCACGGATGCTGGCAGATTCTCCCCGTGGAAGCGGGCAGCGGATTGTCCATGATGACGGATTCAAAAGCGTCTTCAAGCCTGCCTTCCTGGAAAAGCTCGAGGAAGCGCGGAATGTTCATGCGCAATGGGCAACTGTTTTCGCAGGGAGCGATGGCCAGATCCTGACAAACACCGGCGCGGCAGCGATGGTCAAGGATGTGGTCCTCGTACTCCTCGCGGAAGTGCCGCAGGGTGGTAAGCACGGGATTCGGCGCGGTCTGGCCCAGTCCGCAGAGCGAACACTCATGAATCATCCGTCCCAGCTCATCGAGCAGGACCAGATGTTTCGAAGTTCCGTTGCCCTCGGTGATCGCATTGAGCAGGCGCAGCGCCTTGTCCAGGCCCACGCGGCAGGGCACGCACTTTCCGCAGGACTCGGAGTGCGTAAACTCGACGAAGTAGCGTGCCACGTCAACCATGCAGTTGTCTTCGTCCATGACAACCATGCCGCCGGAGCCCATAATGGCGCCAATCTGCGCCAGGCTTTCATAGTCGACCGGAGTGTCGAGCATATCGACGGGAATACATCCGCCAGAAGGGCCACCGGTTTGCACAGCCTTCACGTGGCGACCGGGCGCGACGCCCTCGCCAATGTCATAGATGAAGCGCTTCAGCGGGGTACCCAGCGGCATCTCGACAAGCCCTGTGTTCTGGACCTTGCCGACGAGAGAAAAGACCTTGGTTCCAGGGCTCTTCACGCTGCCGCTCTCGGCGAACCAAGCCGGACCGCGGCTGATGATCGGCGCAATGTTACACCAGGTCTCCACGTTGTTAATGTTGGTCGGGTTGCCCCACAAGCCCTTCTGTGCGGGGAAAGGCGGACGCGAATGCGGTCTTCCGGCCCGGCCCTCGAGCGAAGCAATCAGCGCGGTTTCTTCGCCGCAAACAAAGGCTCCCGCGCCCTGCACCAGCTCAATGTCAAAGTCGAAACCGCGGTCGAGGATGTTCTTGCCCAGCAGACCCGATTCTCGCGCCTGTTCTACGGCCAGAGTCAGGCGGCGCACCGCCAGGGGGTACTCGGCGCGTACGTAAATGATGCCCTTGGCCGCGCCCATCGCATACCCGCCAATAATCATGCCTTCCAACAGCGAATGAGGGTCGCCCTCGATCTCATTGCGGTTCATGTAGGCGCCTGGATCGCCTTCATCGGCGTTGCAGATGATGTATTTGACATCCCCCTTGGCTTTGGCCAGGAAGTCCCATTTGTTGCCTGTCAGGAAGCCAGCGCCTCCCCGCCCACGCAGCCGTGCGGCCTTGATCTGCTCGATCACGCCTGCCGCGCGGCCGTCGATGAGCACCTTGTAAAGAGCCTGGTAACCGCCGACCCCGATGTATTCCTCAATATCTTCCGGGTTAATCAGCCCGCAGTTCCGCAAGACGATCTTCTTCTGACCCTTGAAAAAGGGGATCTCGCTCCACAACGGAATTTCCGGATACCCATGGCCGTATCTCACATGTGAGGTAATGTGATCCCATTCCTCGATCTTGCAGTAGATCAGGTCGGGCGGCATGACGTTGCTGGTCAGGCCCTCCAGAATGGGAACGGCATCGTTGGGCTGCACGCGCCGCAGCATCACCAGCGCCGATCCGGGATTCTGGACCGTCACCAGCGGCTCCTGGAAGCAAGCGCCAAAGCAGCCGACGCTGGTCAGAAGCACCTCCTGCCCTCGACGTTCGATGGCCTCATGCAAGGCGTGATAGACCTCTTCGGCTCCATTGCCGCTGCCGCAGGTTCCCATTCCCACCGCAATGCGCGGAATGGCTGGGGTTAGCTTGGCTAGTCCGGATTCACGTACCGCGCTAAACGCACCAATATCCAGAATTCGAGGCATTATTCCCTTCCTTCCGCCAAAGCTTTCACTTCCCGCAACAGCGTGCGCTCATTCACGTGGCCCAGGATATGGTGGTTGATCTCGACCACCGGAGCCAGGGCGCATTGGCCAAAGCAGGCCACCGTGCGAATGGTGAATTTGCAGTCCGGCGTGGTCAACGCCACCTTGTCGTCCTTGGGGTTGTCGCCCAATTCGCGCTTGCTCAGCCCCAGTTCCAGGCAGAGCCGCTCCATCAGCGCGCGTGAACCCCGCGTGTGGCAAGCAGTTCCGCGGCAGACAGAGACGACGTTGCCGCCTTGCGGTTCAAGGTTGAACAAGGCATAAAAGGTGACGGTGCTGTAGATTCTGGCTGGAGGAATCCCAGTCTTTTCCGCGATATAGCGCAAGGTTTCCATGGAAAGATACTTATGCTCGTTAGCGGCCTGGACCGACTCCAGGATTCCCAGCAGCGCTCCAGGACGGCCCTCGTGCTCCGCAATCGCGTAATCGATGACCAGCTTCTCATCGGCATTCAAAACTTCATCGGCGACACCCTGCATGATTCCTCCGCTTCAAAAACGCGACCCGTTGGGGATGCAAAAGCGAATGACGCCCTTGCCACAACAGCCAGCACCCGGCAAGAGTGAGACAACCGGCAAGCAACTGAACCCTTTTCTTTCATGAACTTCATCACGGCAATTTTGGCGCAAAACTGCACCGGCGTCGCCAGGAAAAGCGGCACACATAGAACGCGCACACATTGTGAAGTGACGAGATGGAAAAAGCGACATAGGCCTAGCCCTGCCAACTTCTGAACCATCTTCCGGGGGAAATAAGGAGAAAAAGACGAAAGCGTTCGCCCTGAAAACCGCTGCTGTCCCGGCAAAAGGACCTCGCGTCCCATGTGTGAACGCGAATCGCAGAGATTTTTTACCCCGAAGAATGTTCGCTCAGAAAATTACATTTCGCAAGCACAATGGGATGTGCTTTGCGTCACACCATTTTGTGACTGGGAGAAGAGACCGCGCAGCGTGTGATTTTGTTCCTGTGCCCATGCTCCAAGTCCAAAAAGCGAGACCTGAAGCATCCGAATCGATACCTGACGTGCGATCACATGTCTGGCCGGAATCGGCCTGTTTTGCTGGCGGTTCTACAGCAATTTCGGAAGATAAATATCAAATTAGCTCCGGCATGACGGTCCAAGAGGCAAACGGACAGGGTTTTGTAACAGTCCCGTACCGGCTTTACAGCCCTGCGAGAGATAAAACTGTAGCGCCGGCCTCCTGACCCACGCTTGTTTCTTATTAGTCCCCCACCGCCGTTACCGACCCGCGATGGATGAAACTGTGCCCCATCCATCGGACGTCTTTGTTTCTGTCCGATGGGTGGGAGTCCGTAGAACTCAATCGCCTTGTGTTTTGTTTAACTTGCATTTTTATTTCTTCCTAGAGCGAAGTAAAAAACATCATTTTTGCGTATTTTTTCTACGGGTAGAAGCCCACAAACCCATGTGCGCAGCGTGCCCACCGCACCGCGATTACTTGCAGATGATTTTGTCACTTCGTCGCACAATGATCCTGGAAGTCTTTCTTCAAATCATCGTCCCAGGCTGGACACATTCCAACCGAAAGCTGCCAACAGAGGCCGAAAGTTCGCATAACTTCTTTCCCTGGACGATTTTGCAGGGAACTTTATTGTTTTCACGATTTTACAGCGCAACCATACCCGTAAGCTAAAGAAAACAAGGAATTTGCCTACAAAATAGGGGTGGGGGTACCCCGATGGCCAGCTTGCCGCCCCATCAAGGCCATGGGGCCCCAAGATCCCGATTCTGGGGCCTGGAAACGACAAAATCATACGGTCACTGTAGTTGTAAGTCGGCGATTCGGAGGGAGCAGGGGCCTTCAGGCCCCTGAAAAATCTCCCATAAATCGAGGCCTTTAGCTGCCTGTGGTGAAAGTCCGGTTTTGAAAGGGCACGACTTTAGTCGTGGCGTAAGTGCCGCAAAATCAATGCGGGCTTTAGCCCCTGAGGGAAGGTTTTTCTCGGATTCTTACTTTCGCCACAGGCTGTTAGGCCCGGATCGAGAAGATCCGAAGCAAGTACAACTGTAGTATTAGGCAGGATCGGCCTTGGTCTTTGCCTGCGATTCAATTCCATGTTCTTCCAATCCTTGAGTCTTCTCAGGCGCAGCATTCGGCACGGAAGTCTGTTTGGCGGCTGAATCGGCCTCAGAAACAACCTCTTCGCTGGCGGCTTCGGCAATAAGCGGACCGGACAGCAGATCCACGCGGTAACCAGCGGCTTCCGCCGCTGCCAGAGACTCCTCGACGGTCCGGCTGATCGCCGCCACTGCCGACGCGCCCGGTAGAGCCTCGCCCGCCAGACGCAGCAGAGAGGGCATCTGGAGCCACCAGAGCAGTTCCTCGTACAGCTCTCGCACCAAGTAGGAGTGGCCCTCGGCCTCATGCACGCCGGTCAGCCAGCGCACATCCGAATCGGACCATAATGCGGGCCACAGGGTCGGCGAGAGCGACCTTGGCTCATTTTCAGTCGCCAGTGAAGTCGCCGCGGGCGCTTTCACCGTTTCCTCGGGCTCTTCAGTCCCAAGTTCAACCGTGGCAGGCGCTTCTTCCGGTTTGCCAACGCCAGCCTCGGTGAGCAGCACAACCTTCATGCGAGCGGCAATGCGCCAGCCCTCCTCGCCCTCGAATCCGAGCGCATTGAAAATCTCCGCAAACGGCTCGCGCAGTCGAAGGCGGTCAAAAAGATCCAGCGCGATGCGCTCTGGATTTTCGACATCGATCGATTCAGCCAGCAATTCCAGCGCACACCAGCCAAGCACAGGCCCCCAGAGGGCCGTGGTATTCAACTGCGGGCTCGGGCTGGGCAGCACACGGCGGGCAGCCGCAGTCCAAGGAGCCGGGGAGAGTGATTCGATGGCGGGAACACGCATCGCGGCAGACAAGCGGTCGCGGAAGGTCGCCCGCAGCAGTCCGGGGCTAACGGGTTGGACGGCAGCAGACCCGATGCTCCTCACATAAGCCTTTTGCGCCAAACGCAGAAAAGCCTCAAAGCGCGCCAAGGCAGCATCGAAAAACTCGCGGCGCTGTGCTCCATTCTTGTTGACTGCGGCGGCGACAGGGTCGGAATGGCCTGCCAGATCGGCGAAAATACGCACCAGGTCAGGGGCCAGTTGGGCGCGCAATGCGTCGTGCACCGGCTGCAACTCCAACTTCGCTAGCGCGTCTTCAAGGCTCTCCACGCCGCGTCCCTTGAGCTGATCGCAGAGCCGGTCCCAAGGCTGATCCGCCGTCGAGTAAAGTTCGCGCCAATCAAGATAGACGTGGCACTGGTAGGCGTGCAGATCAAAAGTCAGGCCGTGCTGCGCGAGATCGCCAGCCCGGCGCAGATATTCGAGGCCCGTCAGCGAGTCGCGCCAGGCCAGGATCGCAGCGGAGTTGTCGCTGAGGCCCAGGCCTTCCCTGATTCTCTGCTGGCGAAGCTGCCCAGCGCCCTTGTCGGCGTAAGCCGCTGAAATATGGATAGTTCCATGCGTCTCGCCGTAGTGATTGTTATAGACGACCAAGGCGCGTTCGTCCCCATTGCGGTTGGAGTAGGCAAAGACGTTCTCGTCCACCGAGCCGGAATCCAGGAAGAAGTCGTAGAGCAGGAAGTTGCCGCTTTCGGCAAAGAGCCAGCGCCTCTGCAACAGCGGTGCAATCTCGCGTTCGTGCCGCTCGACGAGCCAGGGATCGGGCGTCTCGTCGTAGCGGGGCCGCTGGTACTCCATGCCGTACTTCTCGGTGAATCCCTCGATCTGGCCGTGGCCGAACAT
>Ga0224558_1004306_pt1 | contig 11157 bp, 8 predicted proteins | sample 714S32024metaG_FD_180682 | JGI IMG/M metagenome (GOLD analysis project Ga0224558, IMG submission 180682) | Peat soil microbial communities from Stordalen Mire, Sweden - 717 S3 20-24 | ecosystem: Environmental > Terrestrial > Soil > Wetlands > Peat | place: Sweden: Norrbotten County, Stordalen... | reverse complement strand
TTCGTCGGCATGACCGCGATCGCCCCGCAAGATCCCGCCTGGTCGGCCAAGGAAATCGAGCGCGGGCACAAATTGGGTTTCAAGGCCGTCATTCATAACGGCCATGTCGCCGGCGAATACACCGACCACCCGAAATACTGGCCCATATTCGAAGCCGCCGAGGCCTTGGGCACACCCGTGTATCTACACCCGCAAGGACCCTCCAAAGGCCTCATCGGCCCGCTGCTCGAGCGCGGCCTGGACGGTGCGGTTTACGGCTTCGGCGTGGACACCGGGCTGCACCTGCTGCGCCTCATCGTCATGGGCGTCTTCGATCGATTCCCGAAGTTGAAATTCATCGTCGGCCACGGCGGCGAAGCGTTGCCCTATTGGGCCTATCGCCTCGACTACATGCACGCGGCCGGCATCCGCTCGGGCCGTTACGCGTGCTTAAAGCCGCTGCAGCTCCCGGTGTCCGGCTATTTCAAACGCAACATTTACGTCACGTTCTCCGGCGTCGCCTGGGAACCCGCGATTCAATTCTGCAAATCGACGTTGGGCGCGGATCGCATCCTGTACGCGATGGATTACCCGTACCAATATCAAGCCGACGAAGTGGCCGCACAGGATGCCATGACCATGAGCGCCCCCGACAAGAAGGCGTTCTTTCAGACGAACGCCGAGAGGGTGTTCGGACTGGAGCCTGTCTGAGTATTCTGCGTGGCCACGGCAAATCATGACGTGATCGGGACCGAAGAGGCCATTGCGCCCGAAGAATTCACGCGCGGCTATCGCGCATGGATGCTGTTCATACTCCTGCTGATGAATGCGCTGAACCTGGCCGACCGTCAGGGATTGGCCGCAGTCGCATCGGCTCACGGCGTGCAATTTGCGATGGCTGCGGTCGCCGGGCTTCTGTTGTGGGGCAGCCTCCACTATCTGCTGGCAGCCCGCACCTTGCGCGCCGATCTCGATGCCCGGTATCGCGCGCGCCCCGCGGACGTGGTTGCCTGAGCCAGTACGCTTCACGGACACGAGGATGAGAATTATGCAGCACCCCTATTACCCGCAAATGGAATACGCATTCACCATCGGCATCGAATTGACGGGCGCGCGCTGGATCAAACCCACCAGCGTCGGCATGACGCGGGCCGCCGTGTATGCCGGCAGCGGCACCATCGAGGGTCCGATGTTGCGCGGCAAAGTCATCCCCATGTCCGGCGGCGATTTTCCGTTGGTGCGTGCGGATGGCGTGATTGATTTCGACGCCCGATATCTGCTCGAGGCCGACGACGGCACCGTCATCTATTTGCAGAATCGCGGCTTCCGCTGGGCAAAGACCCCGGAGGCCGCCGAAAAGATGAATCGCAACGAGCCGGTGGGCGATGACGAGTACTATATGCGTGTGTCACCCAAATTCGACGTGCCCGACGGTCCGCATGCCTGGATGAGCAAGTATGTGTTCGTCGGCGTCGCGGAAAAGATTCCGGGCGCCAATCGCATTCATTATTTCGTCGTTCGCTAACCTCGCCGTTCGCCACGAGCCTCACATACCGAGCGCATATTTCACATCGCACCGTTGAAATAACAGCGCCGCCGCTCCGCCCGGCGCCGCAACTCGCTAGTGCTTGCCGGCCGTCGCGGCGATCAACCGGCCGTACGGCTTCAGCCCGCCGAACAGCGCCAACGCCGACAGCGGCCCGAGGATCGCCGTCGCCAACGCAAGCGCGCTGCCCACACGGCTATCGTCATGGAACACATAGTCGGTGATCAGCGCGATGACGGTCGGCCCGCAGCCGAAGCCGATGATGTTGAACACGAACAAGAACAGCGCCGTCGCCTGGCCGCGCATGCGGTTGGGTGTGACGCTCTGCAGCGCCGCGTTCTGCGGGCCGGGAGCCATCATCGCGAAGAACAAGTTGATGCCGAACACGATCAGGGCCAGCGTGGGCGTCGGCATCAATGGCATCGCCACCGCCCCCGGTATCCAGAGACAGATCGCCAATAACTGCACGCGCAGATTCGCATCGTGGTAGCCGCGCTTCGCCAGCCGCTCGGCTAAAAGCCCGCCCGCCATCAGCGCAAACGGCGCAACCACCAGCGTCGTGATGCCGAAGGCAAGACCCACGTGGCGCGGCGTCCAATGATGCACGCGGATGAAGAACGTCGGTCCCCAGCTGATGGCGCCCTGCGACGGAATCGACTGCAGCGCCAGGCAGCCATACATGGGTCCATAGACGGCGCGGTTGGTCCACAAATAGCGCATGACATCACGGATGGGGATGGATCTTCCGGCCGTAACGCCCACACCGGCGGCAGTCAGGTCGCGCCGCACCGGTTCGATCACGGTACGCATGAGCAGCGCCACCAACAAGCCTGGAATGCCCACCACGAGAAACGTCAATTGCCAGGTCTTCAAAACGCCGATCACGGGCAGCGATACCGGCGGCAGGTGTTCGAGCGCGCCGATCACGGCGCCGCCCATGATGGCCGACAATCCGATACCGGCGATGAACCCGAAGTTGAGAAACGACACGGCTCGCGGCAGCTGTTCCCGGGGAAACAGGTCCGCCAGCATCGAGTAGGTTGCGGGTCCCGTGCACGCTTCGCCCACGCCGACGCCGATGCGCGCGAAAAACAATTGCATGAAGCTATGCGCAAGCCCGCACAGCGCGGTGGCGCCGCTCCACAACGCGACGCCGATGCCGATGATCCGACGACGGCTGCTGCGGTCCACGAGGCGTGCGATCGGCAGCCCCAAAATCACGTAGAACATCACGAAGGCAAAGCCCATCAACAGGCTGATCTCAGTATCCGTGAGTCCCAGGTCGCGCTTGATCGGCACCACCAGCAAGGGCAAGATGCCCCGATCCAAAAAGTTCACGCACAGCACCACGGCGAACACGAATACGGCATACCATGCCTGCCCCCGCGATGGCCACGGCTTTTCCGCCGGCGGTTCGGCGGTGGACGCGGTAGCCGACGCCGCATCCCGCGGGGTATTCAAATCGCCTGCCGACGAATGCGTGGCCACAGGCGGACTTTAGAAGTTTTTGACGAGTTTGGCGGCTTCCGCGCGACGACGCCGACGGAAATCTTCCACGGCCATGCGCGCCGGCTCCGGCTCGCGATCGGGAAGCGCAGCCATCAACTCAGCGTGGACGGCGTTGAGTTCCTCGTGGAACTCGGCGTGCGGAAAAATGTATTGGCGATTTTCGCGGACCCCGGCGATGACGTGCGAGCCCACCTCCACCGGATCCATGCCCACCGACAGCACGCCGTCGAGGCGTTTCATGTCCGCCTCGGTGACCGGATAGCCCGTCGCACCCAGGTTTTTGGGACGCGACAGTACCGCTTCGTGAATGTTGCTGCGGACGAAGCCAGGGCACAGCACGGACACGCCGATCCCGTGGGGCGCCAGATCGTAGCGCAGCGAGAGGGTCAAACCGACCACTGCAAATTTCGATGCGGAATAAAGTCCCATGCCCGGTCCGACCAGTAGTCCCGCCATCGACGCGGTGTTGACGATGTGGCCGCCCTCCCCGTGTGCCTTCAGGCGCGGCATGAAGGACTGAATGCCGTTGATCACGCCGTCGACGTTGACGCCCATGATCCAGCGCCAGTCGTCCATGGTCGCAGCATCCATCGGTCCAAAAATGCTGACGCCGGCGTTGTTGCACACCAGATGCACCTTGCCGAACACTTTGATGGTTTCTTCCGCGGCACGCTCCACCGCCGCCGCATCGGCGACGTCCACCAACATGCCGTGCGCCTGAGCGCCGGCCGCCCGCAGCTTCGCGAGTCCCTGTTCGAGGTGGTCGGCCCGTACGTCGGCGATGGCGACCTTCATGCCCGCCTCGGCCGCACATTTGGCGATGCCGAATCCGATGCCGCTGCCGCCGCCGGTGATGAAAGCGACTTTCCCTCCTAAATCCTTCATGTCTTTTTCCTCTGCGCCAATCGACGTTCGCGTTCCGCCACGAACAGCGGATTGCGCACCACCATGGCCTCGGCCGTGACTCGTTCAGGCGGCGCCGGATCCGTGGGAAACGACGCGAGTATGGCGTCGAAGCGTTGCTGCGCTCCTTCGCGATATTCGGAGTGGGTCAGTATCCAGAGATCGTTGCGGCGAATTCCTTCGAGCACGCGTTCACCGATCTCGATGGGCGACATGCCGTGCGGAAATATTTTTTCGCGCATGAACGCCGCGCGGTCCGCAGCACCGGCGCTGTAGGTCGAGTCGCGAAACTCGGCCGGGCGCAGCTTGTCGACATCGCCGATGTTGGTGTTGACGAGACCCGGACAGAATGCCGAGACCCCGATCGAATGCGGCTCGAGTTCCGGCCTCAACGACTCCATCAGGCCGACTACGGCGTATTTCGCCGTAGTGTAGATCCCGGCGAGACCCGCCGCGAAGATGCCGCTCATCGATGAGGTGGTCACGATGTGCCCGGGTTCTCCATGACGGCGAATGCGCGGCAGGATGGTCTGAATGCCGTTGATGACGCCGCCCAAGTTGACCGCAAGGCCCCAATCCCAGTCAGCGTAAGTCGCTGCCAATAACGGTCCGACGATGCCGATGCCGGCATTGTTGACGAGCACATGGATCTTGCCGAACTTCAACTCGGCGGCGTCCGCCGCACGCACGTACGCCGCACGGTCCGCGACGTCGAGTTGTACGCCGAACACGCCCGGGTTGTCGGCCGGAAACCGGCGCAGCGCGGCGTCGATGGCCTCCTGACGAATATCGGCGATGACCACGCGCATGCCCGCGCGGGAGAAAACCTGCGCCATGCCGAGGCCCATTCCGCTGGCGCCGCCCGTGATGAACGCCACTGCGCCGTCGACCTGTTCCATGACTCCCCCCATGTATCTGCCCATGTTGCGGCTAGGCCGCCTGACGGCTCCACCCTCCCAGAAGCAAAAATCGACAGTGAGGGAAGGTCCGGCGGCGGCGGGTGGCACCCGCCACCCGCCACGCTGCTCAATGCGTAGCGACGGGATTTTTCTCGGCGGCTGCCGGATTTCGTTTGTCCTCGTTCGCACGGTGGATCACATAAGCGCGAATCTGCTCGAGATCCTGCGGCGACACTTCGTCTTTGAACGCCGCCATGCCGTTCGCCTGCAGCGAACCTTGACGCACGACCACGTCCATGGCGTTCGCGTCCTTGATCGCAGACGAATAGCGCAAATCCGGCAGGATCCCCGAGCCGGTGGCGCTGTCACCATGGCAATTCGAACAATACGTGTGGTACAGCTTCTTGCCCGCAGTGACGGTCGCTAGCGACGCGGTGTTCGGCGGCGGATCCAGAACCGCAGGCGCGGCCGCTGCGAGCGCGGGCAAGGTTGCCGTGCCGCCGAGCTTGTACACCAAGATGCGCGGCAGATTGGACGCAATGTGCGATTTCAACGCCAGCTCGCCCGCCGCCAGCCCAAAGGCTCCGCCCCAGCCGACCTCGATCGCGACGTACTGGTCGCCGTCGACTTCATAACTGATCGGTGCCGCTAGAACGCCGGCCTGGGTGTCGGCCGACCACAACCGTTCGCCCGTATCCGCACGGTAGGCGACGAATTCGCCCATGCCCGTGCCCTGGAATACGAGATTGCCGGCAGTCGCGACGACGCCGCCATTCCACGGATGTCCCAGTTCGGCGCGCCACACTTCTTTGTTGGCTACCGGATCCCAGGCCGCCAGGTGTCCCTTGAGGCTGGCCATGATCTGTGCCTTGATCTTCGGATCTTGCGGCAAGCTTCCGGCATTGAAGTCGACGCCGGTATTCCACGCAAGCGTGTGACGCGCGGCATTTTTTTCCGGCACGTAAGGGAACGCCATGTCCGTGACGGGGAAATACACGAGCTTGGTTTGCGGGCTGAACGACATCGGCTGCCAGCTATGCCCGCCTCCGGGCCCGGGCATCGACACGAAAGGCTTGCCCGACTCGCCATAATCGGCACCCTTTTCCACCACGGGACGACCGGTTTTCTTGTCGACGGACTTCGCCCAAGTCGTGGCCGTAAAGGGATCGGCCGCCAGCAGCTCACCGGTAGCGCGATCGAGTACGTAGAAGAAGCCGTTCTTGGGCGCCTGCATGATGACGGCGCGCTTGGCATCGCCGATCTGCAGATCGGCCAGAATCAGCGGCGAACACGAATCGTAATCCCATGCGTCGTGAGGCGTCGTTTGGTAGTGCCAAACGTACTCGCCGGTGTCGGCCTTCAATGCCACGATTGACGACAGGTACAAGGCGTCGCCGCCGATTTTGCCGCGATTCCACGGCGCGCCGTTGCCGACACCGATATAAATGAGGTCCAACGTCGGATCATAGACGATGGCGTCCCAGACCGGGCCGCCGCCGCCCAACGTCCACCACTCACCTTTCCAGGTCTTGGCCGCCTTCTCCAAGGCAGGACTTTCAAAGGGTTTCGATGGATCGCCCGGCACGGTATAAAAACGCCACACCTGCTTGCCGGTGTCGGCGTCATAGGCCGTGACATACCCACGCATGCCGATCTCGCCGCCGCCGTTGCCGATGAGCACCATGCCCTTCACCACGCGCGGCGCGCCGGTGATGGTGTAGCGCGCGCCTTCAGGAACGGTCATGACCTCCCACGCGAGTTTGCCGGTGGCCGCATCCAGTGCGATCAACCGACCATCGAGCGTGCCCGAATAGATGCGGCCCTTCCATGCCGCGGCGCCGCGGTTGACCACATCGCAACAGGCATTGAGCGCCGCCTTGCCGGGCACCTTGGGATCATAGGTCCATAGCAGCGCGCCGGTCTTCGCGTTGAGGGCAAACACCTTGCTCCAAGCGCTGGTCACGTACATGACGCCGTCTACCACTAAGGGAGTCGATTCCTGACCGCGATGCGCCGTATCCAGATCATAGGACCAGGCAAGTCCCAGCTGTTTGACGTTGCTCGCATCGATCTTTTGCAGCGGACTGAAGTGCTGCTCGCTGTAGCTGCGGCCGGGGGCCATCCAATTGCCGGGCTCGGTGTCGGCGGCGGTCAAGCGAGCGGCGTCTACCGCCGCAGGCGGCTTCGCCACCGGCGCGGTCGCGGCGGGTGGCGGGGCCGGCGTTTGACCGCAGGCCCCCAATGCGAGCCCCAACGCCGCGATGGCGATGATCCGATGATTCATTAGGCCGCCCTTAGATCATGATGCAAACGGACTTGGTCTCCGTGTACATCTCCACGGCCACGCGTCCATGCTCGCGTCCGAATCCGGACTGCTTATAGCCGCCGAACGGCATATTGGGATCCACGAGATTGTGGCAGTTGACCCATACGGTCCCCGCCTTGATGCGCGGGATCAACCGATGCGCAGCCGATAGATTGTTGGTCCAAATGCTGGCGCCCAACCCGTACGGAGTGTCGTTCGCGGCCTTGACCACATCATCGAGGTCATCGAAGCGCTGCGCCACCAACACAGGTCCGAAAATCTCCTCGCGCACCACGCGCATGTCCGGATTCACATTGACCAGCACCGTGGGCTTGACGAAATATCCAGGATGCGACGGCGCTTCGCCGCCCGTGGTGACGGAGGCCCCTTGTTTGCGGCCGGACTCGATGTAGCCCAAAACGCGCTCCTGCTGTTCTTTCGAGACCAATGGACCCATCTCCGTGGCCTGCTCGAGGCCGGGCCCCAAGCGGATGGCGGACGCGGCAGCGCTCACACCTTCCACCACTTTGTCGAAGATGGAGCTATGGACGTATAAGCGCGATCCCGCGCAGCACACCTGCCCGGCATTGAAGAAAATGGCGCCGGCCGTCCCACCGATCACGGCCTCCGGATCCGCATCGGGGAGAACGATCATCGGCGACTTGCCGCCGAGTTCGAGCGACACGCGCTTGAGGCTGTCCGTAGCGCTCTTGTTGATCAACTTACCGACTTCGGTCGAACCCGTGAATGCGACTTTGTCCACGCCTGGATGCGCGACCAGCGCAGCGCCGGACACTTCACCGATACCGGTGAGAATATTCACCACGCCGGGCGGGAAACCGGCCTCGCGGATCAATTCGCCCAAGCGAAGCGCAGACAGCGGCGTCTGCTCCGCGGGCTTGAGGATGCAGGTGCAGCCCGCGGCGAGCGCCGGGCCGAGCTTCCAGGCAGCCATGGCCAACGGGAAATTCCAGGGCACGATCTGCGCCACTACGCCCACGGGTTCGCGCGCCACATAGGTGTGAAACTTACTGCCCGGCATACCCATCGAGGTCTGCATCGTGGTGCCCTCGATCTTGGTCGCCCAGCCGGCCATGTAACGAAAATAGTTACGCGCGCCCGGCACGTCGACGATGCTCGCCATGAAGCGCGTCTTGCCGTTGTCGATGCTTTCGATTTCGGCGAACTCGGCCGCGTCGCGCTCAATGAGATCCGCCAGCTTCCACAACAAAGCTTCGCGCCCCGCCGGCGTCATGGTGGCCCACGGTCCCGTCTCGAGCGCGGCGCGCGCTGCGGCTACCGCGCGATCCACATCTTCGGGACCCGCGTCGGCCACCAGGCCGATCTGTTTACCGGTGGCCGGATCGAATACCTGAACGGTTTTGCCGGAACGCGCCTCCACCCACTCGCCGTTGATGAACAGGCGCGGCTTCAGCGCGAGAAATTTGCTGACGCTGGCTGAAGGGTTGGGCTGAGCGGCAATGGCGCTCGCGGTCGAGTTAACATTTGCGTTCACGGGAGATTCTCCACAAGGATTGATAGCGGATGATGGGAGGCTGTCTGAGTATTCTGCGTGAGCCACGCAGAATACTCAGACAGGCTCCTGGGCACATAAGGCGCTTCCTGCGCCCTTTCAAACTCCACCGAGGAGGAGCATGGAATCGATTGAGAGTGAACCTGCCGCGCCGCCGAAGCGGATAGCATGGAACCCAGCCGCAACCCAATCTTAGACATGAGGAAATCCCATGAATAATGTCAATTTGCTGATCGGCGGTAAGGAAGTGGAGGCTCGCTCCGGCGCATCGTTCGAGCGCCGCAATCCAGTCTCCGGTCATGTCGTCAGCCGCAGTGCGGCGGCGGGCGCGGCGGACGCGATTGCGGCCGTCGATGCGGCAGCCGCAGCGTTCCCCGCCTGGTCGGCGCTCGGCCCGGGAGCGCGGCGCGCCAAGCTCAACAAGGCGGCCGATCTGCTCGAAGCGCGAGCCGCGGATTTTGCCGCCGTCGTGCGCGACGAAACCGGCGCCACTGCAGGCTGGGGACACTTCAACGTGCACCTCGCCGCCGGCATGCTGCGCGAGGCCGCCGCGATGACCTCGCAGATCGGCGGCGAAGTCATTCCGTCCGACGTCCCCGGCAGCCTGGCCATGGCCTATCGGCAGCCTGCGGGTGTGGTCTTCGGGATTGCGCCATGGAACGCGCCCATCATTTTGGGCGTTCGCGCAGTGGCAATGCCGCTCGCCTGCGGCAATACCGTGGTGCTCAAGTCCTCCGAGGTATGTCCCGCAACGCATCTGCTGATAGGCACCGTGCTGCACGAGGCGGGCCTCGGCGACGGCGTCGTCAATGTGGTCCATACCGACGTCAAAGACGCGCAAGCCGTCACCGAAGCCGTCATCGGCCATCCCGCGGTGAAGCGAATCAACTTCACCGGTTCCAGCCGGGTCGGTCGCATCCTTGCGCAACTCGCCGCGAAATATCTCAAACCCATCTTGCTCGAGTTGGGCGGCAAGGCGCCGCTGCTCGTTCTCGCCGATGCCGACATCGATGCCGCAGTTGACGCGACCGTGTTCGGCGCGTTCGCCAACCAAGGCCAGATCTGCATGTCCACCGAGCGCGTGATCGTGGAGCGATCGGTGGCGGACGAATTTGCCCAAAAGCTCGCCAAGCGCGTTGCAGCGCTGCCGGTGGGCAATCCCAACGAGGGTGAGTTCGTGTTGGGCTCCGTGGTCGGTACGCCGACCGTGCAGAGGGTACAGCGCTTGGTCGCGGAAGCCGTCAAGCAAGGCGCGAAAGTGCTGTGCGGCGGCGATGCCAAGGGCACCATCATGTCAGGGCTGGTCGTCGATCACGTGACGCCGGCGATGGCCCTGTTCCGCGAAGAGTCCTTCGGGCCGCAGGTCTCCATAACCCGCGTCGACTCGGTGGACGAAGCCGTGCGCTTCGCCAACGATTCGGAATACGGCTTATCGGCCGCGGTTTTCACGCGCGATCTGGCACGCGGCATCGATGTGGCCAAGCGCATCGACTCCGGTATCTGCCACATCAATGGGCCGACGGTTCACGACGAGGCCCAGATGCCCTTCGGCGGAGTGAAGTCGTCGGGCTACGGTCGTTTCGGCGGCAAGGCCGGCGTGGATGCTTTCACCGAGTTGCGCTGGATCACCCTACAGACGACACCGCGGCATTATCCGTTTTGACGGGTGCCCCGGCGCACGAGATCGCACCGTCTCCGGTAATCGCGTGTAATGTGCCGGGCCAAAACGCGGAAGCCGGGCTCCGCCCGGCTTTCGGTGCAACGGCCCGAGTGCACGCCGCCTTCCCAGGCGGCGGTTTGATTGTACGCGCGGAAGTATTGGTTGACGATCCGTAGGTAGGCGACACTGCGCTACAAGCGATAATCCTGCTGGTCGCGCGCGTACGCAATGAAAAAATCCAACGACTGCACATTCGACATGGCCGCGCGGTTCGCGGCCTTCTCGATCGGCACGCCCATCAGGATCCGGCGCACGGGCACTTCCATTTTCTTTCCGGTCAACGTGTAGGGAATCGCATGGACCTGATAAATCTTGTCGGGAACGTGGCGTGCCGAGTACGTCTTGCGCATGCGCGCGCGCACTTTGTCCACCAGACCATCGTCGAGTGGTATGCCGTCATGCAGCTTGACGAACAGCGGCATGAAAAATCCGCCGCCAGGCAGGTCGAGATTCACGATCAGGGAGTCGTCGATCTCGGGCACTTCGACCAACGCACGATAGACTTCCGCGGTGCCGATTCGCACGCCGTGCCGATTCAACGTCGCATCGGAACGGCCGAGCACGAAACAACCGCCGCGCTCATTCACCTTGAAGAAATCCCCGTGGCGCCACACGCCCGGATACTGATCGAAATATGATTCTCGATAACGGCTGCCGTCGGCATCATTCCAGAATCCCACCGGCATGCAGGGCAGCGGTTTGGTGATGACCAATTCACCCACCTCGTTTACCACCGCTTCGCCGGCCTCGTTGAACGCGAAC
>Ga0224558_1004304_pt1 | contig 11158 bp, 8 predicted proteins | sample 714S32024metaG_FD_180682 | JGI IMG/M metagenome (GOLD analysis project Ga0224558, IMG submission 180682) | Peat soil microbial communities from Stordalen Mire, Sweden - 717 S3 20-24 | ecosystem: Environmental > Terrestrial > Soil > Wetlands > Peat | place: Sweden: Norrbotten County, Stordalen... | reverse complement strand
TGAACCGCTACGGGCGGACATTCTGGAACTGGGCCGCGCCTCCATCGATCGCGCGCATCGCACGCCGGAGGCGCTGACCTTGTTGTGGAGAGGGATTGCACAGTATGCTTCGGACATGGGACTGCGCTATTTGATTGGCTGTTCATCGGTGAATTCGAAAGACCCGGCGGAAGGCTGGCAGGTCTATCGCCAACTGGAGCCGTACCGGGTTCCTCCCGAGTTTGAGACCAAGCCGACCGCCGCTTACGCCTGTCCCATCGAGCAAGGGAGCGGACCGGCACAGCCGTCGCTCCAGTCGGAATCGTGCTCCGCCAAGGTGCCCAAACTACTGAAGACTTATATGGCCATCGGCGCGCGCATTGGCGGGCCGCCAGCATGGGATCGGGATTTTGGCAGCATCGATTTCCTCACTCTGCTCGATCTGAAGTTGATTTCGCCCTCGGCGCGCAAGCGCTTTCTGGCTCCTCTGACGAGGTGAGCTGGCGTGCGATCCGGCGCGCTGTGGCGCTTGGATTCGCTCTTGCCGGGGAGATTCTCCGCTACTGGATTTTGCGGCTGCGCGGTCCTTTGACGATGGAGAGGCGCGCCCTGTGGATGCAGCAATCATGCCGCGGAGTTCTGCGGAGCATGGGCATTCATTATCAGGTCGAAGGCCAGCCGCCTACGCACGGGCTGGTGGTTTCCAACCACCTCGGCTACCTGGACATCCTCATCCTTTCGGCGGCCATGCCCTGCTTCTTTGTCGCTAAAAGCGAAATCGGCGACTGGCCGTTCTTTGGCCATGCGGCGCGCATTGCCGGAACACTTTTCCTGAATCGTTCAAGCCGGAAGAGCGCGACAACCGTGGCGGGCAAGATGAGCGCGCGGTTCAAACTGCCGATTCCGGTGGTGCTTTTCCCGGAAGGGACCAGCACCGATGGAAAGCATGTGTTGAAATTTCACCCTCGGCTGATCGATCCGGCCACCTCGGCCAAGGTGCCGATTACCGCCGCCGCCTTACGCTACGTGATCGACGATGGCACGCCGGAGCGGGAGCTGTGCTGGTTTGGCGATGCGCTGTTTGTGCCGCATCTGATGAAGGCGCTTGGCGTTGGCGGTTTCTCCGCCAGGGTGCGCTTTGGCCAGCCGCGCATCTACGCCGACCGCCGCGTCGCCGCCGACCAGACCCGCGACGAGGTTGTCGCAATGCGCACGCAAATGCTGCGGCCCTGACGCGGGGCGCTTTTGGCAGCGCAACTGGGATTGGAACACGGTCGGGTCGAGGTTCGTGGTTTCCCACCCTTGCGCCAGGAAAAAGGCGCAAGGATGGGGCACGGAACATGAATTGGTAACGGGCTATGGACAAGCGCTGGCGAGGCCGCCCGCGCTACAGCCGGCCGGGAGGCCGGCGCTACCTTCATTGAGCGCCTACTTCGCCGTTCCGAAGGCAAACGTGGTGGTGGACTTGAAGGTCTCTCCGGGCCGGAGCAGCGTGCTCGGGAAGCTCGGCTGATTCGGGGAATCCGGGTAATGCTGCGTCTCCAGGCAGAAGCCGGTCCGCTTTCCGTACGGGATGCCGTGTCGGCCGGTGAACGCGCCGGAGAGGAAATTGCCGGTATAGAACTGCACGCCGGGCTCCGTGGTTTCAACCGTCATGGTCCGTCCGTTTTCGGGCTCGGTCATGATGGCCGCCAAGCGCAGCGAACCGGGCTGGCCGTTGATGACAAAGTTGTGGTCGTAGCCGCCGCCGAGCTTAAGCTGCTCGTTCTGGTCGTTGATGCGCGCGCCCACGACGGTGGGCTTGCTGAAGTCGAAGGGCGTGCCGGCAACAGAGGCCAGTTCGCCGGTCGGGATCAGATCCGCATTCACGGGCGTCATGCGGTCGGCGTTGAGTTGCAGCAGCCCGCCGAGAATATCGCCCTGATCGTCGCCGCGCAGGTTGAAGTAGGCGTGATTGGTCAGGTTGACGACGGTGGGTTTGTCGGTGGTGGCGGTGTAGTCGATGCGCAGGGCGTTGCCGCTCAAGGAATATTTCACCTTTGCGGTGAGTGTGCCGGGAAAGCCCATGTGGCCGTCCGGGCTGACATGCGTGAACTCGACGCCGTCCGACGCCTCGCGCGACTCCCATACATAGCGGTCGAAGCCCTTCGGCCCGCCATGTAGCGCGTTGGTGCCGTTATTCTGCGGAACCTGGTAGGAAATGCCGTCGATGGAAAAACGCCCCATCGCAATGCGGTTTCCGAAGCGACCCACGATGCTTCCGAAGTGCGTATCGTTGTCCTTCAGGTAGTCATCGAGATGATCGTAGCCGAGCACGACATCCGCCAGCTTGCCGTTGCGATCCGGCGTTCTGATGCTGACCAGCTTGGCGCCGTACGCCGTGAGGCGCACTTCAATTTTTCCGCTTTTCAAGGTGAAGATTGGAACCGCAACACCATCCGCGGTATGACCCCATAGAGACATCGTTCCCTCCGGTTCTTGCAAGGGCCGTGCATGCTTCCGCCTTTGCAAGCGTTTTCATTTCAACTCCTGCATGATTCTATAGCACGCGCTTAGAGCGGAACCACAGTAGGGGTAGCCTAGGAAGAAACAAGCGTGGACGAGGACGTCCACGCTACAGCCGGTCTCCCACCCCACGGACGAAGACCTGTCCGTGGGGACCCCGGCCGGGAGGCCGGCGCTACCGTTTCATCAGCTTTTACTGTCGGCGGCTGGCGGGGCGGTCGAGCCACGCACGACCAGGCTGGTCGAGACCAGGAATTCGCGTTGCAGATTTGGATTGGCGGGCTCCTCGATCTGCTGGCGCAGGGCCTCAAAGGCGGCGTGGGCCAGATCGACGCGGGAAAGCCGGATGGTGGTCAGCGGCGGCAGTGTGTACTCGGCGAAGGCGATGTCGTCCAGGCCGATGACCGACAGGTCATCCGGCACGCGCAAACCGCTCATATAGGCAGCGCGCAGGACGCCGATGGCGGTCAGGTCGTTCGAGCACAGGATGGCGGTGGGCGGCGCCGGGAGCGCCTGCAGCTTTTTGAATCCGGCCACGCCGCCCTTGAGCGTGTGGTCGCACTCGATGATCCATTTCTTCTGTATTTCCACTCCCGAAGACTCCATCGCCGTGCGGAAGTCGCTGGCGCGGGTCATGGCCGAGTGCAACTGGTGCGGCCCGGAGAGAAAAGCGATCTTCGTGTGTCCCAGCTCGATCAGATGGTGCACGGCGGCATGAATACCCGTGGAATAGTCCAACAAAATGGTGGAGGCCTTGGGATCATCCAAGCGGAACTCGGCCAGCACCAGAGGCACATCGTGATGCACCAACTGGTCCAGAAGAGGCTCTTCTTCGCCGAAGGTCATCACGGCCACGCCGTCCACCTTGCGTTCCAACATGCGGCGCACACAGTGAGTCAGCACGACCGGGTCGCTGTTCGAGGAGCTGACCAGGATTTCGTATCCGTGGGCCACGGCGATGGCTTCAAAGCTCTGCATCAGCTCGGGGAAAAACGGATTGGTAATGTTTTCAACAATGATGCCCAGCAGGTGGCTGCGGCCGGAAACGAGGGTGCGCGCATGGGTGTTGGGAATGTAATTCAGTTGATTGATCGCCTGCCAGACTCGCTTTTGCAGCCGGTCGCTCACGGCGGAGGAGCCGTTGATGGTCCGGGAGACGGTGGCGATGGAAACCTTCGCCTGGGAGGCGACAGTGCGAATATCCGGATTCTTGACGATTTTCTTGCGGACCGCTTTTCGCACTACGAAACCATCCTATGCAGATCGAATAGGTATTGCTGCAATGCTACTGCATTGCAGCGGCTTTGCGTCGGCAGGGAAGCGGCGTGAAAGCCTTTACTCTTTGTCGGCCAGCAGCAGGCGCAGGTCGCGCAGGTTCTGGCCGGTAGGGCCGGTGACTATGGCATCGCCCAGAGCGGTGAACATCGGACAGGCGTCGAAGGCGGTGAGTGAGGACTTCAGATGGAATCCAAAGGTATGAGCGCGTGCCACGGTGGTGGGGTCGGCAATGGCTCCGGCCGCGTCCGTGTTGCCGTCGATGCCGTCGGAACCGGCGCTGAGCACAGTGAGCCGCTCGCCGGGGTAGCTCTCCAGTTCCAGCGCGCATTCCATGGCGAACTGTTGGTTGCGGCCTCCGGCTCCGGGGGCGCGATCAAGCTTGACCGTCACCTCGCCGACAGAGATCAGGCAGAGGCGCGGATGGGCGGCGCGTAGGGTGTGGAATCGTCCCAGCAGATAGCGGGCGGCGTCGGCGTAGTCCCAGTCGTCGCAACTGTTGTCCACCACCACGAAAAAGCCGGCTTTCTGCGCCAGAAGGCGGGCGTTCTCGATCAGGTCGTGGCTGGAGAGCAGCACCTCAAAGACCGATTGGCTGAAGGCTTCGTCTTCGCCGCTCATCGAGGCGGCGGCCGTCATCCGGCGCGCAGGCAGACTGCCAAGCCGGGGAAAGGAGATCTTCGGGAAAAACGGCGCATGCCAGCCCTTGTTGCCAGGCGACTCGGGCAGGTCCACGCGCTCAAAGAAGGCTTTCACCGAGGGTGGCAGCTTGGCAGGCAGATCGTACTTTTCCAGCAGGGCGCGCACTTCGTCCACGGTGGAGTGGTCCGGCGTGGTGGGGCCGGAGGAAAGCGCGTCCAGCGAGCGCAGCGGCACGTCGGGGACCAGCAGGCTGACCTTGGCCGCTTCCGGAGCGGCGATCGCCAGCCGTCCGCCTTTGACCACGGAAAAGTGCTTGCGCAGGGTGTTGACCTCGTTGATGGGTGCGCCGGAGGCCAGCAACAATTTATGGAAGGCGATGGTGTCTTCGAGCGAAATATGCGGGTCCAGAGGCAGGTCGAACATGGCCGAGCCGCCGCCGGAAATGAGGAAGAAGATCAGGGTGTTTTTCTTGGCTCTTTTCAGCATGCCCAGCGTGGCGCGGGCGGCGGCAAACGAGTCTTCGTTGGGCACCGGGTGGCCACCCTCAAAGTAGCGAAAGCGCCAATCGCGCTTCTTGGGCAACTGGTTGGAGCAACAGATGCCGCGCAATCCCTTGCGCCGCTTGATGCGATCCAGCAGAACCTCGAGCATGGGGGCGGCAACCTTGCCGATTGCGATGACCATGATTTTCTTGTAGCTGGCGAGATCGATTGCGTCCGGTCCGCTGCCGTCGGGCAGAAGGCGATGGAGTATGTTTCCCTCGACGCGGATGCGGCGGTCGAAGGCCGAGGCAATGTTGCAGGCCTTGATGGCGCCGGTAAAGATCTCAGTGGCCGTGTCGTGCAGAGTATCGAGGGCTGGATTGCTGACATTGGTCATTGCGGTTGCTCCTTCAGCCAACCGGAGAGCGCCTGATGAGGCGGCTCGGGTTGACTCGTAAAAAAGTGATCGGCGCGTGGGAAGCGTACCAACTGCTGGGGAGCGGCGGCGGTTGCAGCTTCCTGGGCCCATTGCGTGGCGGGTGCATCCTCATTCGCCCATTCCTTCGGATGACCGGCAGGCCCGGACAGACTCACGACGCGAGAAGCTTGTGCCGCGGAGAGGTTGCCGGTTGGAATGGAGGCGAATGTCGTGGTCATACCACACTCCATTTTACGCGTAGTGCGTAAAGAAATACTTATGCAGGCGAACAGAGGCTGATTCCCTCATTCCAAAGGCTGAGCCTGTTGCCGTTGGGATATTCTATAAGCATGAAGATCGATCACGCTCCGCTCGCGCCTATTCAGGATAAACTTGATCCCATTCGTTTTACACGCAGTCTGTGCGAAATTGAGTCCACTACCTACCACGAGGGTCCGGTGGGCGATTTTCTGGCGAATTTTCTTGCCGGGCGCGGCTGGGCCGTTGAAAAGACCCCGGTCGAGCAGCCGAGCGAGAATGTCGGAGGCGGTCAGCGCTGGAATATCTATGCCTGCAAGGCGGGCGAGACCCCCGATCTGGTCTTCTCGACACATATTGATACCGTGCCGCCCTATATTCCCTTCAGCGAGGATGACGATTTTCTTTATGGCCGCGGCGTTTGCGACGCCAAGGGCATTCTGGCGGCCCAGGTGACTGCCGCGGAGACGCTGCGCGCGGCGGGCTACAAGATTGGGCTGTTGTTCTTGAGCGGCGAAGAGCGCGACTCGGCCGGCGCCAAGTCCGCGAACCTGCATTCCAAGGGCAATCGCTTTCTGATTAATGGCGAACCGACCGACAACAAGGTGGCGATTGCTTCCAAGGGCGCGTTGCGGGTTTCGCTGAAGACGACCGGCAAGATGGCCCACTCGGCGTATCCAGAGCTGGGCGAGAGCGCCGTGCACAAGATGGTGGAGTTGTTGGCGAAGCTGTTGAAGCTGGATTGGCCGGTGGACGCTGACGCCGGGGATACGACGGTGAATATCGGGCAGATTCAAGGCGGTGTGGCGCCCAACGTGATTGCCGATCACGCCGAGGCGCAGGTGCTGATCCGGCTGGTCACCGACTCTGCGCCGGTGCGCGAAATGATTCTGAATGCGGCCAAGGGCGTGGCGGAGGTCGCTTTCACGCTGGACTTGGCGTTTGTGCGGCTGAACTCCGTCGAGGGAATGCCCACCATGGTCGCCAAGTTTGCCACCGACATTCCAGAACTCTTCAACTGGGGCGCGCCGCTGCTGCTCGGACCGGGGTCCATCCACGTGGCTCACATGCCGGGCGAGAAGCTGGCGAAGAAGGAACTGCTGGAAGCCGTCGAGCTGTATATCAAGCTGGGGAAGCAACTGCTGGGCTGAAGAGGACGCGGAAAAACTCGATTCTGGCGTGCCTATCTAGTCGTTACCCAAGACTACAAGATGCAGGGTGCTGCCATTTCTCAGAGGAAAGTGCGTCTGCTGCGCAATCATAGAGGAGCTTCTGCTCAACTGGTTTCGCGCAAAGAGGCGCTTTCGAGCGCCGCAATTGAAGGTCTCAACAACAAAATCCGTGTGGTTACCAGTGACAATAGGAACATCTTCACCTTGTCAGAAACCTAGAGCATTTTCGGAATATATGTAGACTTTTCAATAGCATCAGGGGATGGCTTTTACTTCCACCCCAACGAGCAAAGATCGCTCGCCGGGGACCCCGTTGAGAAAAAAACCACTTAGCAGCCTGGCTTCGGTCTACACCAATTCCGAAAATGCGATAGTCTTCAAGTGTGCGGAGCGATGGGGCATTATCGAACTTGGCAAGAACATCAGGCTTGAATCGGTGGAGCGGATGGAAGCTCGTGAAGTATCCATCAACTTGCATGGTCCGCGATTAGTTGCAAACATTCATCGACACTCCAGGAGGGAGTGGCGCCGGCGCGGCTTGCCACCACGGCACCCAAAGCATTGGCGAAGGCCGCTTGGCGCTCAAGTGACCAGCCCTGAATATACCCATGAAGAAAGGCGGCCGCGAAGGCGTCTCCTGCTCCCACTGTATCGACAACTTGCACGGCAAATCCATCGAAACAAAGCAGGCGATCCGCGCTGAAGACGGCGCATCCATGGCTGCCCAGCGTGATGCAAATGATATTTATGTCATAGGTGGACGACCAGTAGCGGGCGAAACGTTCAAGCGAAAACGCTTCTCTTGGACAGGTCAGTTCAAAGAGCGTTTCCGCCTCGGTGTCATTGAGCTTCAAAATTGATGCCTGACTGGAAAGACGCTGCACCAGAGGAAGATTCCAGTGGCCTTCGCGGAGATTCATATCGTAAAAGCGCTGGACGCCGGGCAGCCGCCGCAGAAGGTTTTCGAGGAGAAGCAGCGACGCCGGATGAGTTTGCGCCAAGGTGCCGAAATAAATCCAGCCTGGCCGTAATGCCGCCAGCGCCGCCAGTTGCGCTTCTTCGAGATGGATTTCGTCGAAGGCGGTGGGGCGCGGGATGAAGAAGTTGGCGCTGCCGGAGCTGTCGGTGGTAACTCGGGCAATGCCGGTCTTCTTTCCAGGAAGAATCTGCACGAACTCCGTGGAGAGACCCAGCTCGACCATGGATTGAATGGCCCGGCTTCCGCGCTGATCGGCGCCGACGCCGGAGACAAGAGCAACTGGATTGCCCAAGCGCTGTGCCGCAACGGAAAAGTTCAAAGGCGCGCCTCCCAAATACTCCGCCTGATCGAAGACGTCCCAAAGGATCTCGCCAATCGTAAGAATCTGCAAAACAATACCCTTTCCTGTCTGTGCGCAACTGGCAATTCTGATTCGATCAGGTGCTGCGGAGGGTGCAAAATGCACGTTCTCCCGCAGAGTTCAAATCTCTTCGTTGAGCGCCTTCCGCGTCTTTGCCTCAGGTGAGCGCGTGATACGAACAACAGCTAAAGCTAGTGGATGGCCCCCGTGTTGCGAGTATCTTCGCGGGCTTCTGTTTCCGATTGTGCTGAAGCATTGGCGTCCGTCGATTTCCTAACCACAAGCTGAAAATCCAGCAAAAAGTCGCGGGAGGGAGCCGCGGGGTTGGCGATGCGATTTAGCATGGCAAAGAGCGCAGTTGCACCCAAGTCCTGGCATGGCTGATGAATGGTGGTCAGCGGCGTTTGCAGCAGGCGCGCATACTTTACGTCGTCCACACCGGCCACCCGGATCTGATGGGGGACCTGTACGCCAAGTTCGTTGAGCGTGGTTAGAAGCTGCGCCGCAGTATAGTCGTTGGCGCAGAGGATGGCATCGGGCCGCGCCTCTTCCAGGAACTCCCGTACTGCCGCGACATCGCTAGGATCGACCCATTTGACTAGGGTTTGAGCCTCGGGGCCGATGCGAGTACGCAGAGCGGCCTGATAGCCCCCAATGCGCGCGTCTACGGTGTGCGCGGAATTGGCGCGGGCCAGAAAAGCAATGCGGCGCGAGCCGGTGAGAAGCAGGTGCTCGGCTAACATATATCCGGCGCGCACGTTGTCGATGCCCACCAGGTCGTACTTGCTGCGCGCGGGATAGTGAGCCACATCGCGATCCAGCAGAACTACCGGGATTTGCGCCTCGTCCAAGGCGTTGGTAATCCAGAGGTTGACTTCGACACGGCCGGCGAAAAGCTCCATCGGGGCAAAGAAGACCCCGGAAACTTTGCGGTCAATGTAGTACTGGCATAGCTGGCGGGCTTGCTCTTCCTCGGAGCTGCCCTGGCGGAAGGTAGGTCCCCAAAGCAGATCGTGTTGGCCGTCTGTTTGTGTCTGCGAAATACCGCGGCAAATGGGCTCGAATATCTCGGTTACCCCCAACTCCGGGATAAGCAAGCCAAAAACATGATTTTTGTGGCTGCTGCGCTGGGCGACGATGGTGCCTGAGCCCATGCGGCGCTGAATAAGGCCGTCGGATTCGAGTTGCGCGAGGGCGCGGCGCACGGTGGGGCGGCTGGCGCCGAAGCTCTCGACTAGCTCACTTTCACTGGGCAACTTGCTTCCCTGATGATAAGTGCCGTCGGCTAGCACTTCACGCAGCTTCTGGTAGATGCGCTTGTATTTTGGCCCGTCTTTGGCGTTTTCGAGGCTTTCCATGCGATACATCCTGCCCTTTCCTGTCAACAACAGCGTACTGCGCCTTGCTGACTGATCCTAGTCCTGGAACAAAATTGCTTTCGATTCTTAGAGTTACTGGAACGATTCGCGCAGAAATCGGGAGCTTGATTCATAGAATATGCTGCGAGTTTAAAGGCCTCTCGAAAACCTGTCAATGAACTTCAGGATTCAGTCCAGATAAACGCCCTCAACCTGTAATTACCATTTGTACCGCATATTTTTAATATATGTCAATCTTTTTATTGACAATTGTATTTCAAATCATCTACTCTCCTCCCTGTTCTGGAAATTGAGTATTTTGTTCTTCGCATTTTTTGAAATGTAATGGCTGAGAAGAAAGTGCAGAGATTCCCAGAAAAAGCAGATTCAGACCGAATGAAGTTGGGCAATGCAGGGAAAGTTTGGGTTCTGCGGCAGAGGTGAGAGACCGCGTCGGAGAGAAGATGTAAGACTATTTGGCGCAAATATGTATTGACAAGAACAAGCACAGGTAGGACGAACTCGGTGGTGGATGTTTCACGCAGTGAGTCCAGTTCCCCCTGTTCCTGTCGGACTGCCAGGGGCATTCCTAGCAGTTCGGCACAACCGGAAAAAGCCGTTAAGCCTTCACGGGTTCACATGGCAAAGGAAAAATTCACATTTCGGAGTTGAACATGACAACGAAACAATCATTTTTGAGGCTAGGGAATCAAATTCATCTTGTTCCGCGGCTGCGTGCATCGCGTCTGCGGGGAGTGTTTTCCATTACCGCGCTGCTGATTGCGCTGATTTTTGGAATCGCTGGCAGCGTTGGCGTGCAGGCGCAAACGAGCTATGGCACCGTGGTGGGTACGGTAACCGATCCGACCGGAGCGGCGGTGATCGGGGCCAAGGTGACGTTGAAGAACAACGGCACCAACGCCACCCAGAAAACCGCAACCGGCAGCAGTGGCATGTATAGCTTCATCAACCTGAACCCTGGCTCCTATAGCGTGAGCGTTTCGCTGGCGGGTTTCAAGTCCGCGACGCAAGGACAGGTGGACGTGCAGATTGGCGGCACTTCGCGTGTGGATCTTTCTTTGACGGTGGGAGATCAGACTGAAACCGTCACGGTGACAAGCGCGCCGCCTGATTTGCATACCGACAGCGCCACTCTGGATGGCGTGGTGGAAGGACAGCAGGTTCAAGAGGCGCCACTCAACGGGCGCAATATCGATAACCTGCTTGATTTTGTGCCGGGCGTGGTGGCCGGTGGTGGAACATCGGGTAACACCATGGCCAACGGAGGAAGCGGCAACGCGAATGTGGGCGGACAGACGCAGGCAATCGCGTATGGCAACTATCAGATTGGCGGCGGATTCAGCGGCCAAAGTTTGTTTTTTATCGATGGCGTGGGGTCCAACATCCCAGAGAATAACGTCAATGCGATCGTTCCGACGCAGGACATTGTGCAGGAGTTTCGAGTTTCGACCAGCAACGTGAGCGCCGAATTTGGCGGCTACGGCGGCGGCGTGGTGCAAATGTCGACCAAGAGCGGCACCAATAGCTTCCATGGCAGTGCCTACGAATATGTACGCAACACGGATCTGGATGCGGATAACTGGTTTGACAAATACGACAGAGCAGAAGAGGTCGCGAGCGGTACATGTACTGCCGCGGAGGCTTTTTCTTGCGTGCCCAAGCAGGTATTGCATCAGAATCAATTTGGCGCGAATGTGGGCGGACCGAT
>Ga0224558_1004303_pt1 | contig 11164 bp, 4 predicted proteins | sample 714S32024metaG_FD_180682 | JGI IMG/M metagenome (GOLD analysis project Ga0224558, IMG submission 180682) | Peat soil microbial communities from Stordalen Mire, Sweden - 717 S3 20-24 | ecosystem: Environmental > Terrestrial > Soil > Wetlands > Peat | place: Sweden: Norrbotten County, Stordalen... | reverse complement strand
TGGTGCTGGTGCTGGACAGAGGACCGATGTTGACCAGATCGGCGCCGCCGGACGTTGTGCCGACGTGGAGATAGTATCCGGTCACTCCACCGGTGCCTGCCGACCAATTGAAAGTGGTCGATGCGCCGCTCAACGGGCTGCCGTTCGTCGGGCTGGTGATGGCGCCTCCAGATTGCGCGGCCTCGGTGTAGTTGTTGATGCTAGAGAGCGCGGTGGCGCCGCCGCTGAAGTTCGTCACGAGTTGCGCGTAGATCGTGGCTCCGCTGGTGGGCAGATTTACGATGGCGCTGGTGCTGGTGCTGGACAGAGGACCGATGTTGACCAGATCGGCGCCGCCGGACGTTGTGCCGACGTGGAGATAGTATCCGGTCACTCCACCGGTGCCTGCCGACCAATTGAAAGTGGTCGATGCGCCGCTCAACGGGCTGCCGTTCGTCGGGCCGGTGATGGCGCCTCCAGATTGCGCGGCCTCGGTGTAGGTGTAGTCGTTCGAGAACTCGGCCGTGCCGTTGAAGACTGTCGACAGCCGCACGTAGATCGTGGCTTCGCTGGTGGGCAGATTTACGATGGCGCTGGTGCCGGACAGAGGACCGATGTTGATCAGATCGGCGCCGCCAAGCGCTGTGCCAATGTTGAGGTAGTAGCCCGTCACGCTGCCAGAGGCTGCGTTCCAGGTGAAGGTAGTCGATGCCGAGGTCAATGGGCCGGGAGTGGGGCTGGCCATGGTTGCGGGGAGCGGGTAGACGGTGAGCGACTGCGGGCTGGATGTGTTCGGGTTGTAGTTACTGTCACCCGAGTAGTAAGCGGTAATCGTATACGATCCAATTGGCAGAGTCGAGGGCGAGAAGGTTGCCGTCCCGCCGCTCACGGGCACGGGAACGCTATTCAGCGCGGTGCTTCCGTTGTTGTAGAAGGTCACCGTTCCCCCGGCTGCGGATGGTACGTACGCATAGAACGTCTCCGGCGTGCCAACGGTTATTGAAGTAGACGTCATGTCCAGACCGACGGGTTGCGTGGTCACGCCCACGCCGAAGGTGTTGCTGACGGCGGAGATCGCAACCGCCGGGACGAGCGCAGGGTTAAGGGCCAGGTTGGCTGTCAGGATGTCGCTCGACCCCGTCGTGTCCACCTGAAGCGTGTAGCTGGCTACTCCGCCCGAGGTCGCGGCCGAGCCGCCGGTCAGAGTCCCGCTCCCGGTCAGCGTGAGTGGAATTGTGACAGCCGGCTGGAATGGACTGCCGCTCTCATTCAGTGTGACTGCGGCAGGGAAGTTGGTTGCAACCGGACCGCCCGTGGGCTGAGTGGAGAAGCTGAGCGCATAGTTTGTCTGCACCGCGCCCGCATCCACACAGGGGCTTGGAGTGAAGCCGTAGCTAGTGTTGGTATTCGGCTCGCCGCGTTGATCGGTGGTCAGCCCTGAAGGAATGGCTGAAGCGAGACCTGCGCAAATGGCCGGGCTGCCGGGGAGCGGAATCACGGTTTGCGTCGGGCCGCCGTAGTTAGCCAGAGGGGCAAGATTGACGGCGGTTCCGTTGACAGTGGTGCCGCTGGCGACGCCGACGATGTTGCCGCCGCTATTGGTGTACGCAACGCCATCGAAGTCGTCGGAGGCACTATTGGAGGTGTTGCCGGACAGGACGCTGTTGGCCAGAGCCACTGTACCGGACCCATTGTTGTTGATGCCGCCTCCGCCGGAAGCGGTAGCCGTCGTGTTTGCCGACAAGGTGCTGTCAGACACCACTAAGGTTGCAGCGTTGAAGATGCCACCACCCGGGCCTGAGGCGCCGTTGCCCGTGACTGTGTCATCGCTCAACGTCAAGGTGCCGTTGTTGTAGAGGCCGCCCCCGCCGCCGGCGGTATTGCCAGAAATCGTGCTACTCGTCAGCGTAAACACGCCGCCGGAGGCGTTGGCGATGCCGCCACCCACGCCGGAGGCTGTATTGCCGGAAATCGTGCTCCCCGTCAGCGTAAGGCCGCCCAGGTTCTCGATGCCGCCACCGTTACTTGCAGCAGTATTGCCGGAGATTGTGCTGGCGCTCAACGTCAGCGTGCCGCTGTTGCTGATGCCACCACCGCCGCAACAGGGATCAGTCCCGGTTTCTGTGTTGTTGGCGATACTGTCTGCCGTAAGCGTGAGAGCGCCAGCGTTCTGGATACCGCCAGCAGTGGTGCTGCTCCCGTGCTGAATGGTCAAGTTGGAAACCGATGCGCCGGTAACACCGGAGCTGACGTTGAAAACGGTCGAGGCTCCGCTGCCGTCAACCGTAACAAGGTTGACCAGCGATGCACCGCTGCCCGCGGTCGCGCCGGCGATGGTTGTCGCCGATGGAATACTGAGCGCGCCGTTGGCCAGAGTGATGGTTTTTGCCGTGCCGAAAGCAGTCGCATCGAAGGTGATGTTGCCGCCTCCGGTGGCAGCCGCCTCAAGGAGGGCATCACGCAGGCTGCACGAAGCGTCCGTGCCGTGGCCGGGCGCGGTTTGCGGCGTGCAGTTGGAAGCGGCCCCGGAGTCATCACTGCTTACGGTGACGATGTAGCTGGCCGGGTTGACGGTCACATTCACTGCGCCGGGAACGCTGTTGCTGTAGTCGAGTGTGTCTGTCGGAACAAAGATCACGCTCTCAGATTGGGTGCCAGCCAATGGAACCGTAGTCGGCGTGACCCATTGGAATGAGCCTGCCGATGGCGTGGCGGATCCGCCCGTCAGCGTTGATGCAGACAACATCTGCCCGTAGGTAATGGCACTTGCCGCAGGCGGCGAGTTCACAATCGCTATCGCAGGCTGCGCCGTTACTGTGGCGGCGGTGGACGTCGCACTGCTGTAGGTCGAGTCGGCTGCCTTGGTCGCCGTTACCGAGCACGTCCCCGTGCCCGACGTCATCGTGATCAGTGCCCCGCCGGAGGTGTTGGAGCAGGCCCCGCTGGCCGCGAAGGTCACTGCTCCTGCCCCGCTGCCTCCCGAGGAACCTACCGTAAACGTCGCCTGATACGTCTGCGCCGTGACCGGCATCCCAGTCACCGTCAGCGTCGCCTGGGTGGCCAAACCGATGCTCAACGTGTGCGTGATATCGGTGGACGAACTGAAACCTCCGCCGGCGTCGTTGTAGACGGCCTGGATCGTGTAGTTGCCGGTGGTCTGTCCCGCCGGGATGACGTAGGTTACGCTCGCCGTTCCGCCCGAGACCGTGGGGCTGGTGACCGTGCCCCCCGCCGTTCCCACGACTGTGAAGGCGACTGTGCCCTCGTTGACCGTGGGGCCCGCGGCGGTTACGGTCGCGGTGAGCGTCACGTTCTGGGCGCTGGGGCTGTAGGCAGCGGCGGCATTAGCCGCGGCGACGGTCGCCGTGGCCTGCGTGCCGGAGCCATTCAGGTTGATAATCTGCGGGGAGCCCGCAGCGTTATCCGTGATCGTCGCCGTACCGGAAATCGACCCTGTAGACTGCGGCGTGAAGGCGATGCTGAGAGCGCAGCTGGCGCCGATGGTGTCGCTGACCAGCGAAGACGGGGCGGTGCAGTCCCCCGGGCTCGTGCCTAAGGTGAAGCTGGTGGTGGCGGAGAGGGCGGTCAGGTTCAGATCCGAGCCAGTGGTGCCGATGTTGGTCAAGGTCACCGGTTGCGTGTTGGTCGTCTGGTAGGGGACGGAGCCGAAGGCCAACGTCGGCGCACTGGCAAAGTTCAGTTTGTATGCCGAATCGTCGGTTCCGTTCGTCGTGTAGTAGACATTCCCGGCACTGTCGAGGGCAACGCCGGCCGGATAGATTATGGCCGGAACGCTCGCACTGGAGGCCAGGGTCACAGAGGCATAGCTGTTGGCCGCGATCAGCTCTGTGATGGTAGCGCTGCCGTTGTCGGCGACGTAGACGTTGCCGGCAGGATCGACCGCGACGGCCTCGGGAGTGTTGAAACCGCTGTAGGTGTGGCTCACGATGCCAGTGGGGCTCAGCTCGGTGACCGAGCTCTGTCCATAGTCGGCGACCCAGACATTGCCGTTGGTGTCCACTGCGACACCGAAGGGTTTGCCAAACGAGGGGCTCAGGGTTATGACGTTGGAGTAGCCGCTGGCCCAGGTGAGCTCATCCACTTTATTCGCGGCGCTCGCGTCGGCGACGTAGAGGTTGCCATTACCGTCGAAGGCCAGGCCAAGGGGGAAGCTGAATGAGAAACCGGACGCCAGTTGCTGGACGGTGGTATGTCCGGGGGCAAGGATCTCGTAGACACCGGTGCTTTGGGTCACGAACAGATTTCCCGCACCATCGATCGCGATACCGTAGGGCTCGCTGAGCGAGGTGGCGCAGCAAATGTGGTTGGCCGCGGTCGTTCCAGCCGTAATTTCGAAGATCCCGCCGTTATTATCGGCAATGAAGACATTGCCGCTCGAATCCACGGCGATCTTCTCGGGCGTGAGGTGGCCCGAGCCGAGGCCGGTAAACGTGGTGGTCAATGCGCCCGGGTTAAAGACAAGCTCCTGACCCGCACCGGTGCCGAAGAGAGGCGCCGTCGCCAGCACGCTGTTGGAAGTATCCTGCAGTTCCACGGCACCAAAGCGGAGGCCGGGGGCTTTCGGGGCGAAGTTCACAGTCACCGTGCATAGCGTATTCCCGTTGTTGGGGGTGCAAGTCCAATTTCCGGAGCCGCCAACGACGAAATCGGAGCCGTTAGTGGCTCCTTGGGTGACGATAACGGGCGCCCCAAAGGTCGTGGTCGTGCCGTTAACGGTGAACGTGAGCGTTTGAGCGGTTGTCGAAGTTGAGCCCACCGCGACGCTGCCGAAATTGGCGGGTTGAAGGGCGATCTGTTTGATCGCGTGATTGCCGTTATCGGAGACGAGGATGTTGCCGGTTGCGGAATCGGGGAAAACAGACGTGGGGCTGTTCAGTCCGGTGCCCCAGCTCAGAACGTTTGCGAAGCTGCTGGTGGTGGCATTCCAGCCTGCCAGCTCGCCTACGAGATCGGTGGAGAACTCGGAGACCCAGATATTGCCGTTCGCGTCGATGGCGAGATCACCTGGACCCTGGAAACCGGGGCTCACGGTGTTTGGGATTCCGGTATAGGGCGCGGGCAGTTCCTTCACCTGGCCCGCGTTGCCGTCAATGACAAAGAGGTCTGCACTGGAGTCAACCGCGATGCCACGAGGTTGCTGGATGCCGTTTGTGGCGCCAGTGTAGGTGTACACTTGCGCCGCCTGCCCATGCCCGAGTTTAGTGATCGTTTGGGCGGCGTTGTCGGTTACAAAGACGTTCCCCAAGGTGTCAGCGGTGATGCCCCACGGGCTTTTCCAGGTGCCGGTCTCGACAGAGATGGGAGGTTCGGCGTCCCCGGAGCTATAGACGTACACTTGGCCAGCCGGGGTGGGATAGTCACCGAAAGCGGTGACCCATAGGAAGCCGTTGTGGTCGACGACGATGCCTCTTAGGCAGGGATCGGATTCACTCACCGTGGCCGGGCATGGGAACCCGCCGGCCGGACCCGGCAGAGGCCGGGGGGCGGCGTAGCCTGCGCCGGCGTAGTACGTCATTAGATACACGGTCGCGGTGTTCGTCGCAGAGTTGTTGTCGGCGACAAAGATGTCGCCACTGGAATCTGTAGTGACGCCCATTGGTCCTGCGAACGTAGAGTTAATCGTGCTCGTGATGCCGCCGTTGTAGACCGCATTCTGCGCCTGGACCGCGGCGGTGATGCCGCACAGGAGAACGAGCAGAACCAGAACGGGCATCGTCCATTGGCTCGGTTTCCGATCGAAAGAGCCAAGGCGATTTGCAGAGGAGCTGGCGTGCTGGCATCCGAGAATGATGTTCATGGAGAACTTCTCCTTTTGGGGGGAACGTTGCGCTTCGAACTAAGCGACATGACCAGTCGACACGGAGCAAGCCGCGGCCTGATCGACGGTAAGTCAAGAAAAAACTAACTTTTACTTACCCGGATTGTACGTGGATTCTATCGGTCCTGTCTGTGAATGCAATACCTATGTTAAGCCAGACTGTGAATGCAATACCTTATGTTAAGCCAGAATTGAAAACTCTCGTAACCTGCGTGGCTTCTTTCGGCACCTTCAGAAGCGGTCTGGCCGAAGTACCAAAGGCGATCCCGTTCCATCCGTGCCGGGCCTTCCAGGGGCCCAGTGATGCGGATCACCCTGTGCCCGCACGCAGTTCACGCGGCAGCGAAAACACTTAGCATCAGGGCGGGCACTCCGGCCATCCTCCGATCGCGGTACCAACGGGAAGAGGTGTGCACGACCGTTGGTTTCGTTGTGCTGCCTCGCCGGTAATCATTTCGGAGTCACTGCGGGCGAGGGAAAGGAGTGAATCCCTGCTGCCGGTTCGCGAGCGATGTTCCAAAATGGGTCAGCCTTTCCGCTGAAGGCCCGTTCCGTGGCACGCGCGTGCGAATCGAGCCCGCGCGAAGCAGATTCCTTCGCCCTGGGCTGTTTTACTTCCCCGCCTCTGCTGTGCTCAGGTGAAAACTTCCGCAGTGCACAAACTAGCCCCCTTGCGATCCCTCTCGGCAAGGATTGCATCCTCTTCCTTCACGGGCCATCCGATAGCCAGATCAGGATCATTCCAGAGAATCGTTCTTTCTGCCTCAGAACAGTAATAATCGGTCACTTTGAAGGCAAAACCAACGGCCGCGGAAAGCGCCAATAAACCGTGACCAAATCCCGCCGGAATGTAGATCATCTGGGACTTCTCCGCCGTGAGCTCGACGGCAACATGGCGGCCGAAGTTTCGAGAACTGCGGCGAAGATCCACAGCAACGTCGAATGCAGCCCCATGCGTGACCCTCACCAGTTTTGCCTGCGGCTGAAAGACCTGGTAATGAAATGCGCGGACTACGTTCTTCACCGACCAGGAGTAGTTGTCCTGTACCCAGGTTGCAGGCAGGCCAGCCTCAGAAAAAACTCTCCGATTCCACGTTTCGCAGAATGCGCCCCGATTGTCGCGGTAAACGTCAGGCGTTATCAGGATCACCCCGGGCAATGACGTCTCCGTGAATTTCATCCCTCAAATTCCTCGGAACCAATCGGCATTCCTGGCGCAATCCTTGCGTCCTCAGCGGCGACCAGATCATCGGTTTGTAATAAACAGAAAGAGATCTAACTGGCATTTCTCATCGGCGCGCGGTCTATGACTTTGCTGAATGAGCAGTGTCAGCCAATGCGGGTTGCTCTCTACCACTGCGGCGGAATCAATTCCTTGAGGCCGGCTTCATCCAGGGGCTGTAAGGGCTTAAAAGTAGTTTTCACCTGGTAAGGTCCTGGCTCTGCCTTTTGGATTGCCAAGCCCAGTTCCGTGAGATGTAAACAGAAATCAGCCGGTATCCGAGGGGGGCGTTGCTGCTGAATCGCCAACGCCAAATCTGCAATTCCTCTTCCATAATCCATGTGGTATCGGGCATAGCGCTTTTTCAGACTTGCTTTCCTGACCGGCGGATAGACCTTGTGTTTCCCCACCAAGTTCGCTATGACGGGATGCTCCTTGGTGATTGCATACCTCTCCGACCGATATCTCATGGAGGAAAACTTATCGATATATACCGGCGCTGAATAGTTCCAGACTTCGTTCACAGTGATGACTCCGGTATCTCCGGTGATCTTCAGGACATGGTTAAATGGCGCGACCAGGCTGCACGTCAATCGCGCGACCACACCCGATTCAAAGGTGATGCAGGCAACCGAGAAGTCGGGAGTCGTGATGTTCAGGCGCTCTTCGGCGGAAATCTGCCTGTCGGGCCACAGCACTGCCGAAAAAGGCGTAATCGTCTTAGCCGGTCCGAAGAAGGCAGTGAAGAGACTCAGATAATATGCGGAATGTTCTACTGTAACGCCCATCTTGAACTCTTCGCGGTAATCGTAAGGCGCGCCTGATTCCGATTTCCACAGATGCGGCTCCGCCATGTGGAATGGACCGTCGTCCAGTTCAGCAAGGACGAGGCGAACCTCCCCAATTTCCTTATTGCGCAGCGCCTTCCACAGGGTTTGGGCGGTTTCACCCAGCAAGTTACAGGGGGCAGCTGAAAAATAAACGCCGCTGGCCTCGGCCAGTTGTACCAGTTCCTCCGCCTGGGCAAAGTCCGTCGCAAGAGGCTTTTCGGTGAACAGGTGCTTTCCGGCAATCAGACATGCTTTGGATGTTTCGTAATGGCTGCTGGAGTTTGTCAGGTTTAAAACCATCTCGATGCTGCCATCGGCCAACATATCCTCTAAAGTGGGATACAGTTTCACCGAGTGGAGATTACAGAACTTCGAAGCACGCTCAGGATCCCGGTCGGTCGCGCCGACTACCTTCAGGAATGGGTGCCATTTCAGACAGAACAAATAGTGGTCGGCGGTAAATCCGCAACCTATAATTCCGATTTGCATGCTTTCTCCCTTTGACACACGGCACGATCAAGTCTTCGTGGCCGGTTTTTTCATACTCTTCAGGAATGCTCTGGCGAGGGGGGCGCAGGATGCGAACCTACTGGGTTTTCCGGGGCATTCGGCTCCAATGTTAGCACCTCAATCGGTCTTCGACCGGCAATCCATGCACCGGCCCTCCGGATCAGGGCAAGAAGAACCATCCATCCGTCGGTGAACAGGAGTTTTAGCGCGTCACGAAAGTGCCCGCTACGCATCCCTTCTTTGGCCCAATAAAAGATCAGGCCACCAAACCACACCGCCCTCTTCATCCGTACCGCGCGGCCACCAGGATACGCACCTTGCCTCGCCTTTGCCAGCAGCACATGGATCCCTTCGATAAATGGCGCAATCTGGCGCACCGCATTCGTTGAATGCATCCGGTACAGCACCGTCACGGGCGCGAGCACAATGTTTGTTCTGCCCGCGACGCCAAGCTTATTCAGGAGATCCTGAATGTCCTGGTAAAAAATGTCCTCAGACCATCCGCCGGCATCCCGGAATGCCGCACGTTCAACAACCAGCGAGCTGGTGTTATAGACCCATGGCCTGTCCTTCTCAAAAAAAGTTGCATATTCGACGAATCGAATCCCGGGTTGAGGGCCGGCCGTGATCGTTGGGAGATCGCCATCGAAGAGAGAGGATCGGCCCAGAATGAGCGTCGGACTGCGCTCCTCAATAATCCGGCCATACACTTTGAGGGTCCACGGCATTAAAGCGTCATCTCCGTCGAGGAAGACCAGATACTTTCCTTTTGCAACAGACGCGCCATGGTTGCGCGCCGCTGCGGCACCGCGATTCACAGGAAGCCTCTCGAAGATGATCGACTGGCCGAACGACTTGAGCACCTCGGCGCTTCCGTCACTGGAAGCGTCATCTACAACGACGATTTCCTTGCTGGGCTGCTGCCGCAGCGCCGATTCCACGGCTTCCCGTATGAACTTCTCGTGGTTGTAACACGCAATTACAATGCTGAAAAGCGGCTCTGACACTTCACTATCCTTCCCCTCTAGGTTGGCAAAGAGATCCACGGCGTTGCCCGATGCCAGCCGGGGTTTGTATTTCTGTAGCCGCACGGAGCGTAGTGCAAAGAATAGTCAATCCTGCACGGCCAACTGCGCGGGGAGCTGTTGCTCGCGTCGCAGACCCCGAAGGTCTTTGAGCTTCAGCCATTGTTTTTCGTAAAGATGCCAGCTCAAAAAGGCGATCATGATCGACGCGGCAAAGGCGACGCCGTCGACGGCCAGAACCGACAGCAGTTCGCTGTGCAGTTTTCCCGCCAGATGGGCGGAGTTCAGTCCTGCCTTTGCAAAGATCACGATAACGGGGAGGTGGCAGATGTAGAGGCAATAGCTGTATTTTCCAAAGAACCGCAGAAAGGACGAGGCCAGGAGACGATGCCCCAGGGTTTGCTGGTGTGAGGCAACCGCGAGCCCTATGCATGCCGCGAAGAAAATTCCCACCAGAGTGAGTTCGAACGTGTTCATGAAAAAAGTGGGGGTATCGCCTGGGCCGACAGTGCAACGGGGGTTGAGAACCCGCGCCAGGATGATGGCGCCGAATGCCGGCAGCGCCAGGCGTCGTGCCCACTTCAGGAGTATCTTCCAGTCACCAGGTTCGCGGGCGGCCAAAGCCACGGTGGCTCCCATCGCGAGGGAGTCCGCCCGGCAGATCGTCCAGGTATAGGCAGCAAACGGAAAATGAAGCCCGTACAGGAGGGCTCGCAGCGCGAGCGCCACCGCCATGAGGCTGACGCAGACACTCATCAGCCGCCGTCGCGTTAACTTCAGGACCAGGAACGGCCATATCAGGTAGAACTGTTCTTCAACGGACAGGGACCAGAAATGCTGGAGCGGGTGGGCGACTGCGTTCCATCCTTTAAACCCCTCGTACCAGTTGAGGAGATAGGTCCACGCGAACAGCTTTACAGTCGTCCCGCTCTGCATGTCTGCCAGCGCGGGGCGATAGATGTGCGCCATGACGAATGGGCCGATGAGAAAGAAGATGGTCAAAGCGGCATAGTACAGCGGAAAGATGCGAACCGTTCTCCGGCCATAGAAGATGCGGAAGTAGTGCGGAGATTCCCGCGAGTCGCAGAGGATTCCGGTAATCAGAAACCCGGAGAGGACAAAAAACAAATCGACGCCAATCCAGCCGAACCCCGCCACATTGTTGTAGACATGCTCCCAGGGCAGAGTGCCACCCGAACTGGAGGATGTAATCGAAGATGCCGCGCTACCCGCAATGCCAACGACCCAAAAATGGTAGGTCATGACGAGAAGGACGGCGATGCCTCGGATTCCGTCGAGGACAGGTATCCGATCACCGGATGGCGCGGGCCTTTTCGACCCAGCGACCGCAGCCACCTTTGGCAAGCCCAAGGAAATTGACAAGACAGAATCAGACATTCCGATCAGATCTCAAGTGCAGAATTGGGGAGCTCGATCACGGGTCCCTCTTTCGAATCTTTTACAACCAGCACCGGCTAATGCGATGACCCTGGCGATCGAGCCGAACATGGAGCGGGCGAAGGGATTCGAACCCTTACCTGAGACCTGGAGGGTCCCAATTCTACCAGTTGAACTACACCCGCATGATGGTTTTACCGAGCTCCCCGGCTCCGAGCAATCCCCCATTTGTTTATCGGCATGACTCCTTGGGGAGTTACGTTTTGCGCATCCTCACCTGGGTTCAAGCTACAGCGCCCAAGCATCGCTGGAGCCTGGCAGGGTAGTCGCATTGCCCGAAGCCGCCGGTCCCCGCAGTGAA
>Ga0224558_1004300_pt1 | contig 11166 bp, 9 predicted proteins | sample 714S32024metaG_FD_180682 | JGI IMG/M metagenome (GOLD analysis project Ga0224558, IMG submission 180682) | Peat soil microbial communities from Stordalen Mire, Sweden - 717 S3 20-24 | ecosystem: Environmental > Terrestrial > Soil > Wetlands > Peat | place: Sweden: Norrbotten County, Stordalen... | reverse complement strand
GTTCGCCAACTATGGCGAGGCACTCGCCGAGGGCCGCGGCAAGGCGAAGGCCGCCGCGCTGCGCCGGACCCGGTCGGAGCTCGTCGGCGTGCGCGTGCTGAAGGACGGCAGCCGGGAGACCGTCCCGGCAAAGGATCTGCGCAAGGGCGATATCATCCGGGTGGAGAAAAACAACGTCATACCGGCCGACGGCGAGGTCATCGAGGGCATCGCCTCCGTCAACGAATCCGCCATTACGGGGGAGTCCGCGCCCGTGCTCAGGGAGGCGGGCACCGACATGTTCTCATCCGTCACCGCCGGAACGACCATCATCTCCGATTGGCTGCTCGTCCGCGTCACCCAGAACCCCGGAGACACGTTCCTCGATCGGATGATCCACCTCGTCGAAGGAGCCAAGCGGCGGAAAACGCCGAACGAGATCGCCCTCATCGTGCTTCTCTCGATCCTGACGCTGATCTTCACGATCGTCGTCGCGTCGATCGCGCCGGTGGCGACCTACCTACAGGCGCAGATCAACGTGGCCGATCTGGTGGCGCTGCTGGTCGCGCTCATTCCCACGACCATCGGGGCGCTGCTCTCCGCGATCGGCATTGCCGCCATCGACCGCACGATGCAGTTCAATGTGCTGGCCATGTCGGGTAAGGCGGTCGAAGCGGCCGGCGACGTCCAGACTCTGCTCCTCGACAAGACCGGGACCATCACCGTGGGCGACCGCCAAGCGAATGATTTCATCGCGGTAGCGGGCCGCGAGCAGAAAGACCTCATTCAGGCCGCGTTCCTCGCGTCTTACTTCGATACGACGCCGGAAGGCCGATCCGTTCTCTCGACCAGCGCAGCGCGCGGCGCCCAACCGGTGTCCGGTCTCGAACAGGCGCAAGGATTGGACTTCTCGGCGCAAACCCGCATGAGCGGAATCCACCTTCCGGGCGGGAAGATCATCCGCAAAGGCGCGGTGAGTGCCGTGGTTCGAAATGCGGTCGACGAGTTCCATTGCTCGGCACCCACGGACCTTCAAGCAATCGCCGATCGTGTTTCCAATAAGGGGGCGACGCCGCTCGCCATCAGCGTCAACGGCGACATCCTGGGCATCGTCGTGCTCGCCGATACGTTGAAGCCGGGCATCCGCGAGCGCATGCAGGAACTGCGTAAGATGGCCATCCGCACCATCATGGTCACCGGTGACAATCCGATTACCGCCCGCGCCATCGCCGCCGAGGCGGGCGTTGACGATTTTATCGCCGAAGTGGAACCTGAGGAGAAGCTCAACCTGGTGCTGCGGGAGCAGCGCGCGGGGCGGCTCGTTGCGATGACCGGCGACGGCACCAATGACGCGCCGGCATTGGCGCAGGCGGACGTGGGTCTCGCCATGCATTCGGGAACGATGGCGGCCAAGGAGGCGGCCAATCTGGTCGACCTCGACTCGGATCCGACCAAGCTCACCGACCTTGTCGCGATCGGCAAGCAGATGTTGATTACGCGAGGGGCGCTCACGACCTTCTCCATCGCCAACGACGTGGCGAAATATTTTGCCATTATCCCGGCGATGTTCATCATCGCCCTTCCGGGTCTGGCGGCGTTGAACGTGATGGGATTGGCGACACCGCAGAGCGCGATTCTATCGGCGCTGATCTTCAATGCACTGATCATTCCGCTGCTCATCCCGTTGGCGCTGCGCGGCGTGCGTTTCCGCGTCGAAACCGCAGCAAGCCTGTTCTCCCGCAACCTGTGGATCTACGGCGTCGGTGGCCTGGTCGCACCCTTCATCGGCATCAAGCTGATCGATCTGCTGATTGCACCGCTGCTTTTAAGAGGAACGTGACATGCTCAGCTTCGTCAGTGGCGCAGTGCGCGCTTCCCTGGTGACATTCGTGCTCTGCGGCGTCGCCTACCCCCTTATCGTTACGGGGGTCGGCCAGGTGCTGATGTCCGGCCAAGCCAACGGCAGCCTCGTAAGGAGTGCCGACGGTCAGATCATCGGCTCCCGGCTGATCGGCCAACAATGGACCGACCCGCAATGGTTCCATGGCCGTCCTTCGGCGACCACCGCCACCGACCCGACGGATCCGACGAAGACCGTGCCGGCCCCCTACAATGCCGCGAACACGACGGCCTCCAATCTGGGCCCCACCAGCAAGCCCCTTCAGGAGCGCCTGATCGGCGACCGCAAGGCCCTCGATCAGGCGCAGCCTGAACTCGCCGGCAAGGCGCTGCCTTCGGACGTGTTGACGACATCGGCCTCCGGCCTCGATCCTGATATCACGCCGGCGAATGCGTCCCTTCAGGTGCAACGCGTGGCCAAAGCCCGTGGCGTACCGCCGGAACAGATTGCGGCTCTCGTTGAACGGCACCTCACGCCGCGCAGCCTTGGGATCTTCGGCGAGCCGCGCGTCAACGTTCTGGAACTCAATCTTGCACTGGAGCAAGCCTTCGCGAAGAAATAGGTCGAGAGGGGAATCCCTACCCCCAACGCGCGCCGCCGTGCTATTTCCCTTAACCGGGTTAGCGGACTATGCTTCGGGGCGGTATACGCGTCGAACGGCGCGGATCGCAGGGCTAGGGTTGGCACATCTGCGGCGTATTATAATAGTCCTATAACACCGTAAGGCGTACGTGCGCCTCACGCGATCACTGGGGTAGCTCGATGGGAGTGACCGAAGTGCTGGAGCGGACGCGCGACTTGACCGCGCGGGCAATGCCGCACGCCGTCGTGACCGTGGTCAGGGCGATCGCACCGACCTCCGCATATGTCGGTGCGCAGGCGATCGTGCTCGCCGACGGCACGATCCAAGGCTGGATCGGCGGCGGCTGCACGCAGGGCGTGGTCGTCGATGTGGCTAAAGCCGCCATCAATACCGGCGAACCCAAGCTGATCCGAATCACGAACGACCGGTTGCAGGACGCCGACGAAGTCGAACAACACGTCATGTCGTGCGCAAGCAATGGCACGATCGAACTGTTCATCCAACCTTACAGTGCCGGCCACGCACTGTACGTGGCCGGCCGCACGCCGGCGGCCGAGGAAGCGCGCTTCCTCGCGGAACGGCTTCGCATCCGGCTCGTTTCCAGTGTCGCTGACGCCCGGGTCGTGCTCATCGCCACCCAAGGCGAGGGTGACGAAGCCGCTCTCGAGAGCGCATTGCGCAGTCCTGCGAGTCATATCCTCATGATCGCAAGCCACCGCAAGGCCGAGAAATTACGCGACCTCATGCGCATACGCGGCATCGACGCCGCCCAGCTCGCGCGCCTGGAGGCACCGGCGGGTCCCGACGCGGGCGCAAAGACTCCCAGCGAGATCGCGCTCGTCGCGCTGACCGCCGTGCTCGCGCGGCTGCGGGGCCGGATCACCAGCGTCGAGCGCGGCCCGCAGCGCGTCGAGGCGCCGGATTCCGGGAGGGCTGCAACCGCCCGAGCGGACGGTTTCGTCAATCCCGTCTGCGGCCGCACCATCGACACCGCGAACCCCAAGCACGTCGAGCAGTATGACGGCACGTCTTTCTATTTCTGCTGCGACGGGTGCTGGAACACCTTTCGCGGCAACCCGGCGAAGTACGCATCCATCCACCACGAGCACCGGAGGCATCCGTGATTCCCCCACCTTTCGAATACCACGCGCCGCATTCTGTCGGCGATGCCCTGGCGCTGCTGTCGACGCTCGGCGAGGACGCCAAGCTGCTCGCCGGCGGCCATAGTCTGCTACCCATGATGAAACTGCGGTTCGCGCAGCCGAGCGCGCTGATCGACCTGAATCGAATTCCGGAACTGCGCGGCATCCGCGAAGAACGAGGCCTCATCCGCATCGGTGCGATGACCACCGAGAATGAGCTCATCGCGTCGAAAATGCTGCAGGATCGCGTGCCTCTTCTGCCCGAAGCGGCGCATGTGATCGCGGACCCGCAGGTCCGCAATCGCGGCACCATCGGCGGCGACATCGCGCACGGCGATCCGGCCAACGATCATCCGGCGCTCGCGATGGCACTCGACGCGACGTTCGTCCTGCAGGGGCCGAACGGCGAGAGGCGCGTGAAGGCGGTCGATTTTTTCCTCGGCCCTTATATGACCGCGCTCGCCGCCGATGAAATACTGACGGCCATCTTGGTCGCGCCGTTCGCGCCCGGCACCGGCTGGGCCTACCAGAAGCTCAAGAGAAAGACCGGCGACTGGGCGACCGCCGGCGCCGCGATCGTGCTGCGCATGCAATCCGGAGTGGTTGCGGAGATTCGGATCGGGCTCACGAACGTGGCGCCCACGGCGCTGCGCGCGCGGGACGCCGAGCACGCGTTGTCCGGTCAGCCGCTCACCGATGCCGTGCTGGATCGCGCCGCAGAGGCGATCCGGCAGGTGTGCGATCCAGCGGAGGATCTGCGCGGCGATGCCGAGTACAAGACGGCCATGGCCGCCGAGATGACTCGGCGCGCGATTCGCGCCGCCGCTCAGCACTGCGCATAACCCCAACTGCATCACTGGAGAATGTCGATGACGAAGCAGATCGTGAACATGACGGTCAACGGCCGGAAAATCCAGGAACTGGTGGAGCCGCGAACGCTGCTCGTGCATTTTCTGCGCGAGCAGCTGAACCTGACCGGCACCCATATCGGATGCGAGACGAGCCACTGCGGCGCCTGCACGGTCGATATCGACGGTCAGTCGGTCAAATCGTGCACCCACCTCACCGTGCAATGCGAGGGCAGCGACGTGCGTACCGTCGAAGGTCTCGCGACTGCCGGAGTTCTGCACGCAATTCAGGACGGCTTCTACAAGGAGCACGGTCTGCAGTGCGGCTTCTGCACGCCGGGGATGCTGATGCGCGCCTACCGCTTTTTGCAGGAGCATCCGAACCCGAATGAAGCCGAGGTGCGCGCCGGCATGTCGGGCAATCTGTGCCGATGCACCGGCTACCAAAACATCGTCAAGGCCGTGCTGCACGCGGCCCGGGCACTCAACCAGGCCAAGACCGCGCCCGGCGTTGCGGCCTAAAGGGAGTACTACATGAGCGCACTGATCGATGATCGCCAGAAAGAACTGATGGGGATGGGTGTGGCGCGGCTCCGCAAGGAGGACGCGCGCTTCATCCAGGGCAAGGGCAATTACGTCGACGACATGAAGCTGCCGGGGATGGTCCACATGGACATCGTCCGGGCGAGCGTTGCGCATGCGCGCATCAAGAGGATCAACAAGGAAGCGGCGCTGAAAGTTCCGGGCGTGATCGCGGTCCTCACGGCTGACGACCTGAAGCCCCTGAAGCTGCACTGGATGCCGACGCTCGCCGGCGACGTGCAGGCCGTCCTCGCGGACGAGAAAGTCCACTTTCAGATGCAGGAAGTCGCCGTCGTGATCGCCGAAGACCGCTATTCTGCGGCCGACGGCGTCGAAGCCGTCGAGGTCGAGTACGACGAACTGCCCGCGGTGGTGAATCCGTTCGACGCCCTCAAGGCGGACGCGCCGGTATTGCGCGAGGATCTCGCCGGCAAGACCGAGGGCGCGCACGGCAAGCGCTATCACCCGAACCACATCTTCACGTGGGAAGCAGGCGACAAGGCGGCGGCGGACGCCGCGTTCGCGTCGGCCGCCGTTACCGTCAAGCAGGAGATGTTCTACCCGCGCGTGCACCCGTGCCCGCTCGAAACCTGCGGTTGCGTCGCATCCTTCGACCCGGTCCGGGGCGAACTGACCACCTGGATGACCAGCCAGGCGCCGCACGTCGTGCGCACCGTCGTCTCGATGCTGTCGGGCATCCCGGAGTCGAAGGTGCGGATCATTTCCCCCGATATAGGCGGCGGCTTCGGCAACAAGGTGCCGATCTACCCGGGCTACGTTTGCGCGATCGTCGCCTCGATCGTGCTCGGGCGCCCGGTCAAGTGGGTCGAGGATCGCATCGAGAACCTCTCCTCGACCGGGTTCGCGCGCGACTACCACATGACGGGCGAACTCGCGGCGACCGCGGACGGCAAGATCCTCGCGCTGCGCACGCAGGTCTATGCCGACCACGGCGCCTTCGATGCCTGCGCCGACCCGACCAAATTCCCGGCCGGGATGTTCCATATCTGCAGCGGCAGCTACGACATCGGCGCCGCCCACTGCCGCGTCGACGGCGTCTACACGAACAAGGCGCCGGGCGGCGTGGCCTATCGGTGCTCGTTCCGCGTCACCGAGGCGGTTTACCTGATCGAGCGCATGGTCGATGTGCTGGCGCAGAAGCTCAACATGGACAAGGCCGAGATCCGGGCCAAGAACTTCATCCGTCGCGAGCAGTTCCCCTACAAGTCCGCGTTCGGATTCGAGTACGACTCCGGCGACTATCACACCGCGCTCAAGAAGGTCCTCGATGCGGTGGACTACAAGGCACTGCGCGCCGAGCAGGCGGCCAAACGCGCCGATCCGAAATGTCCGACGCTGATGGGAATCGGTGTCGTGACGTTCACGGAGGTGGTGGGCGCGGGTCCGAGCAAGATCTGCGACATCCTGGGCGTCGGCATGTTCGACTCCTGCGAGATCCGTGTGCACCCCACCGGCAGCGCGATCGCTCGCATGGGAACGATCACGCAAGGCCAGGGCCACGAGACGACCTACGCCCAGATCATCGCGACCGAAATCGGCATTCCCTCAGAGGTCATCCAAGTCGAGGAAGGCGATACCAGCACGGCGCCGTACGGTCTCGGCACCTACGGCTCGCGCTCGATTCCGGTCGCCGGTGCGGCGATCGCGATGGCGTCGCGCAAGATTCACGCGAAGGCCAAAAAGATCGCCGCGCACCTGCTCGAGGTCAGCGAAGCCGACCTCGACTGGGAGATCGACCGGTTCAAGCTGCGCGGCCGCGACGACAAGTTCAAGACCATGAAGGACATTGCCTGGGCTGCCTACCATGCGCCTCCGGAGGGTATGGAGCCGGGCTTAGAGGCCGTCTACTACTACGACCCGCCAAACTTCACCTTTCCGTTCGGCGCCTATCTGTGCGTCGTGGATATCGACAAGGGCACCGGCGAGACTCACGTCCGGCGTTTTTACGCGCTTGACGATTGTGGTACCCGCATCAATCCGATGATCATCGAGGGCCAGATCCATGGCGGCCTGACCGAAGGGTATGCCGTCGCGATGGGTCAGCTATTGTCGTTCGACGCGCAGGGCAACATCCAGGGAAATACGCTGATGGATTATTTTCTCCCGACCTCGGCCGAAACGCCGAAGTGGGAAACGGACTTCACGGTGACGCCGTCGCCCCATCACCCGATCGGTGCAAAAGGCGTCGCCGAGTCGCCGCACGTGGGCAGCATCCCGACCTTCACCAGTGCGGTGGTCGACGCCTTCGCCCACCTGGGCGTTACCCATATGAACATGCCGCACACGGCGTTCCGCGTCTGGAAGCAGCTGAAGCAGCTCGGGATCGCCGGCTGAACCATGGAGTTCAAACTCGTCAAGCAGTACAAAGTTGCCGCCAGTGTCGACGCCGCATGGCAGCTGCTGACGAACGTTCCCGAAGTCGCGGGCTGCATGCCCGGGGCACAGATCTCGGAGCAGCTCGATGCGACTCATTACAAAGGCAATGTGCGGGTCAAGGTCGGACCCGCCGTGGCGGCCTTCGCGGGTGATATCGAGGTGTTGGCCCTCGATCCGGCGACGCGCACGCTGCGCATGTTGGGGAAAGGTGCGGACAAGGGCGGATCGTCGGCCTCAATGGATCTGACGGCCATTGTGGCCGCGGCCGACGACGGTGGCAGCACGCTCAACGGTCAGGCGAACGTGATCATCAACGGCAAGTTCGCGCAGTTCGGCGGGCGGATGATGGTGTCGGTGTCCGACGTGCTGCTGGGACAATTCGCCGCCACGTTTTCAGACAAGGCGCGTGCACTCGAGGACGCGCGACCGAGCGCCGGATCGGCTCCCGCGTCGACCGGCCACGCGGAGCCGGCGAGTACGACCGTCACGCCGTCTGACGCGCCGCCGCTGCCCGCGCCTGCGCCTCGGGCCGCTGCCGCGGCACCCGCGGCGCGCGAGCTGAACCTCCTCTCGTTGGTTTGGGCGATCCTGCGAGGTTGGATCATGGGCCTGTTCGGTCGCAAGGCTTGATTGTCCCGTGCTCGACAATCGCGCGAGAAACACCTGCGTTGCGGTGACTACCTCGTCTGAACTGCGCGAGCGTCTGTTCAACGCCGGCTACGTCGCCGACGAGGATCTGGCCGACCTGCTGTGGATGGGTCTCACGCTGGAACGCCCGATTCTGATCGAGGGCGCGGCGGGTGTCGGCAAGACCGCGATTGCGGGAGCCAGTGCCCGAGCGCTCGGCCGCCGCCTGCTGCGGCTGCAATGTTACGAGGGACTCGATCTCAGCCAGTCCGTCTACGAGTGGAACTACTCGCGGCAGTTGCTCGAAATCCGGCTTGCCGAGGCCGGGCAGATCGAAAGCGCTGCGCTGCGCGAGAATCTGTTTACGGAGCGCTTTCTGCTCGAGCGGCCGCTCCTCCAGGCGATCCGCTGCACGGAACCTTGCATACTGCTCATCGATGAAATCGACCGTGCCGATGAAGCCTTCGAGGCCTTCCTGCTGGAAATGTTGTCCGAGTACCAGGTCACCGTGCCCGAGCTCGGCACGCTCGTCGCGCTCAGCAAGCCGCTCGTCGTGTTGACGAGCAACGGCACCCGGGATCTGTCCGACGCGCTGCGCCGCCGCTGTCTGTTCCACTATCTTGACTTCCCGTCGCTCGCGCGCGAGATGCAGATCGTACGGACGCTGGTACCCGACGCCGGCGCCCGGCTGGTCGAGGAAGCCGTCGCCTTCGTGCAGCGCTTGCGCCGCGAGGATCTGGAGAAGACCCCGGGCATCGCCGAAACGCTCGACTGGGTGCGCGTGCTGTTCGGCCTCGGCCACGCCGAATTGCCTGCTGATCCACGCCTGCTGATGCCGACGCTGGCGGCGCTCGTCAAGACGCGCAACGACCGCTGGCAGTTGACCGCCGAGCGCCTCGGCAAACTACTCGACGGACCCCGCAGCGCACAGGATCCGAGCGTTGCCGTGCCGCCGGCGTGAGCGCTGAGGCCCGTGATCCGCGCGAGCGTTTGGCCGAGTTCGCCGGCTACCTGCGCGAACACGGCTTCGCTTTGGGCTATGCCGAGGTCGAGCTCATGACGCGCGCGGCCGCCGACGTGCCGTTATCCGCTTGGCCGCACGTCGAGGCGCGGTGGCGCGCGATCGCGTCCGGTAATCGGCCGCAGTGGCTCAAGTATTCCGCGCTGCATCGGGCATTTTGGTTCCCGGATCGGGTCCAGGGTACGACGCGCATCTCGGGCGCATCGCGCCGCCGGCGCACGATCCCGGAGCTGATCGAGGAGCGGCGCGCAGAGTCGGGCAATGAGCCGCCACGATTTGCGCCCGGCTCGCAAAGCACCGGTCTCGGTGCGACCCAGGATTTGGTCGATGACGATCGCAGCACGACCGCACAAGGCGGAGCCAGCCGGACCGAAGCGCTGGAGCAGCGGGATTTCACCGACTGGACACCGGAAGACATCGAACGATTCGAACTGGTCGTGGACCAGTTTCAGCGTCGCTTGCGCATGCAGCTACTGCGGCGTTGGCAAAAAAGCAAGGCCGACGGCGCGGTTGATCTGCGTCGAACATTGCGCACCGCGATGGGTACTGCGGGCGAACTGATCCAGCTGCAGCAGGTGCGCCGCCGCCGTGAGCCGCCGCGCGTGGTGCTCCTCGTGGACGTCAGCCGATCGATGGAAGTGCACGCGCAGTTCTACCTGAGGCTTGCCCGCGCGTTCGTCGAGGTGATGAATGCCCGCGCGTTCGTCTTTCACACGCGGCTCGCCGACGTTACCGCGCTCATGCAGCGGGGCGGCCGCCGCGTGCAGGAGAAAATCAATGCCGCGACCTTCGGCTTCGGCGGCGGGACCCGCATTGCGAGCTGCCTACAGGATGCTTTTCACCACCACCTCAGCCGGACGCTGCGTCGCGGCGATGTCATGTTTATTTTCAGCGACGGCTACGATACCGACGAGCCCGGCGCGCTGGCCCAGGTGCTGGCGCAGATCCGGGCGCGCGGGACGCGCATCGTGTGGCTGCATCCCACGATCCAGGTACCCGAATCCGCGGCCATGGCGATGGCCCGCAATTTGGTCAGCCGCTTCCTGCCCGCGCATAATCTCGCCAGCCTGTCACGCTTGCCCCAGGTGCTAAACTGAATCCCGGGCATTACGATCGAGTCATCACGAGGCGGCGGCAATGGGATGTTTGCTAAAACAGGGCGGTGGTCTGCACGCGCGGTGGCGCGTCGGCGGCGTGGTGTTGGCCGCCGGGGAGGGCCGGCGCATGGGAGGAGTCAGCAAGCCGCTGATCCGTCTCGAGGGGGTGCCGCTGATCCGGCGTCAGCTCATTGCCCTGAGCGGCGCCGGCGTCGATGAGGTCGTGGTCGTGACCGGTCACGCGCGAGATGCGATCGAGGCGCAGGTGCAGAACTTTCCCGTGACGCTCGCGCACAACGAGGCGCATGCTGAGGGTCAGCAAAGTTCGGTGCGGGTTGGACTCGCCGCACTCACGGGCTCCTTCGACGCAGTCCTGATCGTTCTCGCCGACCAACCGTTGATTGCCGCGAACGATTTGATCGAGCTGATCGGCGCATTCAAAAAGCGTCCTCAGGGCCACGTTCTGGTGCCGGTCATCGACACCGCACGCGGCAACCCGATCGTGCTCGACGAGACGGCGCGCACGCAGGTGCTCGCGAGCGATACGAATCTCGGCTGCCGTCATCTGATCGAACGTCATCCCGAGCTCGTCCATGTTTATGAGACGACGAACCGGCGCTTCCTCACCGATATCGACACCGTCGAGGACATGCAGGAGTTGGCTGCGCGCACCGGGTGGAGATTCGAGCTGCCGCCTGCGCAAATGGTTCGTTAGGGACAGGCTGCGTGGCCCGCTCCCGGGCGCCTCGCTGGCGCCTCCCGCTCCTCATTGGGTGCGTCGCACTCCTGGCCGCCAGCGCCGCTTGGGTGGTGTACCTCGACCGCGTCGTCACCCGAGAATTCCAGGGTCGGCACTGGTCGGTGCCGGCGCGTGTCTTCGCTGCACCGCTCGAACTCTACGTCGGTGCTCCGGTCGCGGCCGACGACCTCGAAGAGGAGCTGCGCCGCCTCCATTACCGAACCGGTGATCCGTCGGCGGGCCCTGGTGTG
>Ga0224558_1004297_pt1 | contig 11176 bp, 12 predicted proteins | sample 714S32024metaG_FD_180682 | JGI IMG/M metagenome (GOLD analysis project Ga0224558, IMG submission 180682) | Peat soil microbial communities from Stordalen Mire, Sweden - 717 S3 20-24 | ecosystem: Environmental > Terrestrial > Soil > Wetlands > Peat | place: Sweden: Norrbotten County, Stordalen... | reverse complement strand
AGTCCGTGGCCACGCACAGGGTGCGACCGTGGGTCATGACCACTCCCTTGGGCAGTCCGGTGGTCCCCGAGGTGAAGAGGATGTCCGACGGATCGTCCGGTCCCAGACGTTCACGTCGCTGGTCGACGACGACCCGTCCGGCCGCCGTGGCGCGGCCGAGGAAGTCAGCCCACGGTTCGGTGTCGCCCGCGGCCCGTCCCCGGGCGACCACCGTGGTCGTCAGATCGGGCAGCTCAAGGCCGGCGGAACGCAACATCGAGACGTAGTCGGTTTCGAGGAAATCAGTGACGGTGACCAGCACGCGGGCGCGACTCCGCCGCAAAATGTCCGCGGCCTCAGCGCCCCTGAACCGCGTGTTGACGGGGACGAGCACAGCGCCGGCCAGCGAACTGCCGAGCATGGCCACCACCCACTCGACGCTGTTGAAGGCCCAGATGGCCACCCGGTCGCCGGGCTCGACGGCCGCCGCCACCAATGCGGCGCCGAACGAACGGGCCTCTTCGCGAAGTTCGCCGAAGGTGAGCCGACTCGCGCCATCCTCTATGGCCGGGTTCCCCCCGAACCGCGCGACGGCGGCATCGAGCATCGCCGGGATGCTGACCCACCTGCCGCTACCGGTCATCGGACGGCAACGTCAGCCACGTTCATCAGCCGCGCCAGGTTCCCACCCATGATTTTGCGAACGGACTCCTCGTCGAGTCCGGTCAGCTCGTAGTCAATGGCGCCCATGTACCGCTCCGGCAGGTACTTCGTCAGCGCGTCCCGCGTCTCGTAGAGGTGGTTGTCGGCATCGAACAGGGGGATGCTGAGAGCTCGTTGCGCCATGATCGCTCTTCCTCACTTGCTTCTGGCTATGAGAATGATTTTGTTAGAATATGAGAGTATCGTTTCTGATATGGATCCGCCAGGCCGGATCACAGACATGACACCCATCAGTTCGGGCTGGTGGAGTCGGGATTCAGCTTGGAGAATGCTCTTCTTATTTTTGTGGAAGGATCATTTCGATGACCACGAGGGATGCCGACATCTACTACGACCCGTACGACTTCGAAATCGACTCGGATCCCTACCCCGTGTGGAAGAGACTCCGCGACGAGCGGCCGCTCTATTACAACGAACGCTATGACTTCTATGCCCTCAGCCGTTTCGACGACGTCGACCGCTGCTCGCTCGACTGGGAGAGCTACATCTCGAGCAAAGGCACGGTTCTCGAGCTCATAAAGAGCGGCATGGAGCTGCCACCCGGATCGATCATCTTCGAGGATCCTCCGGCGCACAACCTCCATCGCCGACTGCTTTCGCGGGTCTTCACCCCCCGGAACATCAACGATCTCGAGCCGAAGGTACGCGAGTTCTGCGCCCGCAGCCTCGACCCGCTGGTGGGATCGGGCGGGTTCGATTTCATTGAGGACCTCGGCGCGCAGATGCCGATGCGCACCATCGGGATGCTGCTCGGCATCCCCGAACAGGACCAGGAGGCCATTCGCGACCGCATCGACGAGGGTCTGCGGCTGACCGAGAGTGCGATGCCCGACGTCGAGGCCATGTTCGGCAGCGGGGAAACCTCGGGGAGCGGGTTCGAAGAGTACATCGAATGGCGGGCCACCCACCCCTCCGACGACCTGATGACCGACCTTCTCCAGGCCGAGTTCGAAGACGAAACGGGGATAACCAGGCGGCTGACCCGCCAGGAAGTCCTGAGCTACGTCAATCTCCTGGCGGCGGCAGGAAACGAGACGACGACGCGACTGATCGGCTGGACGGGCAAGGTCCTCGCCGACCATCCCGATCAGCGCCGACAGCTGGTCGGCCGCCCGGATCTGGTACCCGCTGCCATTGAGGAGCTTCTCCGCTACGAGTCGCCCTCGCCCGTCCAGGCCCGGTACGTCACCAAAGACGTCGAACACCACGGGCAGACCGTGCCGGCCGGCAGTGCCCTCCTCCTCTTGACGGCGTCAGCCAACCGGGACGAGCGCAAATTCCCCGACGGCGACACGTTCGACATCCACCGCGACATCGATCGCCAGCTTGCCTTTGGGTACGGCATCCACTTCTGCCTCGGTTCGGCGTTGGCCCGGCTGGAAGGTCGCATCGCATTGGAAGAGGTCCTGGCGCGATTCCCCTCGTGGGAGGTCGATTGGGACAATGCCGTACAGGCCCGGACGTCGACCGTACGCGGGTGGGAGCGACTACCCGTCATCACACCCTAAAGGAGAACGCATCATGAAAACGGTGGTCGTCGGCGCGTCGAGCGGTCTCGGCCGGTCCATTGCCATAGGGCTCGGCCAGCGCGGCGCGTCGGTCGCGCTGCTGGCTCGGCGGCACGACCGGCTGGTGGACGCAGCCAAGGAGGCCGGCCCCGGATCGTTGGCCATCGAGTGCGACGTGACCGATGCCTTGTCCTGCCGGTCCGCCATTGAAGAGGCGGCCGCCGGGCTGGGCGGCATCGATGCTCTTCTCTATTCCACCGGTGTAGGACACCTGGGTCGACTGGTCGACGCCGACGTGGAGGCCTGGCAACGCTCGTTCAGCACCAACGTGATCGGCGCCGCGCTGGTGACGGCGGCCGCCATTCCCTATCTCACCGCCTCGGCTGGGGTGGCCGCGTACCTCTCCTCCGTCTCCGCCTCCCTCACCCCTCCTTGGCCCGGCCTGGGTGTCTATGCCACCAGCAAGGCGGCGCTCGAGAAGCTGGTCGAGTCGTGGCGGGCGGAGCATCCGGCCGTGGGGTTCACGAGGGTCGTCGTGGGCGACTGTGCGGGCGGGGAAGGGCCGTCGATGACGGAGTTCATCTCGGCTTGGGACCCGGACCTCATAACGGAGTTCCATCCGATCTGGGAGGCCCGCAGCCTGCTGGCCGGCTCGCTGGTCGAGGTGGGCGAGCTGATTCGCGTCGTCGACCTGGTGCTGCGCTGCGGTGCCAGCGCCAGCATCCCCTCGGTGGCTGTTACCCCCAGAGCGCCGGCGTAGCCGCGCCCAGGTGGTGGGTTAGTAACGACCGAACAGAAAATTGGCGGCGGCCGTGGCCGGCGGGAACGACCCGGTGATGCCCGAGCTCATGTAGCCGCCATCGGTGATGAGGGTGATGCCGGTGATGGCGGCGGCGGCATCACTGCAGAGGAAGACGAGCGGGTAGGCCTGCTCGAGCGGGGTGGACGGCTCCGTCCCCAGCTCGCCGCGATAGTCGGCCCCGAAGCCCAGCCAGGTTTCCGCGTTGGCCTCGGCCAGCGGCGTGCGGGTCGGTCCGGGGCAGATGGCGTTGATGCGGATCCCGCGCTTGCCGAAGGGGAATGCGTGCGCGGCGACGTAGGCACAGACAGCCTGTTTCGACGAGAGGTAGTCCGCCTTGTGGTGCGCGTTGACCCACTGCACGCCGCTGTCGAAGTCCGGCGTGGCCAAGAGCTCCTGAAGTTGCGGCAGGTTGGCCTCCCAGCCGAGCCCGGCGGCGGAAGAGATGAATCCGATGGCCGAACCCCGCGGGAGCATGTCCCGCTCCAGCAGACGGTCGATCAGGTGGCGGTGGCCGATGAAGTTGACCCTCTCGATGCCGTCCGTCCCGTCCGCCACGCCGGCGCACGAGAACAGCGCATCCACCCGGCCGCCGCACACGTCGACGGCGGCGTCGATGGAGGCCCGCTCGGCCAGGTCGACGTGCACCGCCGTGACGCCGGCCAGGGTGATGGCGGCGACATCGGCGACCACGACCTCGGCCCCCGCGTCCCGGGCCAGCTCGGCGGCGGCCGCACCCATGCCGGTCGCCCCACCCACTACCAGGACGCGCTTGTTGTCGTACCGAAATGCATCGAAAACCGTCATCTCATCCCCTCCTGTCGTCGCGCTCAGGCGACGACGCCACGGACCTTGAGGTCGATGATGGCATCTTCGTCGAGCCCGAGCCCGGCGAGGATGCTGTCGCCGTGCTCGTTGAACTCCGGGGCCCGGCCGGGTATCGCCGGCTCCTCGTCGAACTGGACCGGAGCCGTCACCAACCGGAACGGGGTTCCCGAGGCCGTGTGGCACTCCTGCACGTACCCGTTGGCCACGGTCTGCGGGTCGACCACGGCCTCGAGCGTGTCCTGCACGACCGCCCACTGGCCGCTGAACGAGGCGAGGACATCGCGCCACGCCTCGAGCTTGGCCGAGGCGAAGACGTCGGTGAGGATCTCGACCGCGGCCGCGCTGTTCTCCAGGAGTGACGCGTGGTCGGCGAAGCGTGGATCCGTCGCCAGTTCCGGGCGGCCGATGGCCTCGCACAGGGGCGGCCAGTACTTGCCCGCCTGCAAGCAGGTGAAGGCCAGGGAGCGCCCGTCCTCGGTCTGGTAGTTCCTCGAAAGCGGGTTGGACGACAGCCGATCGGCGGGAGGAGGGGCCCACGGGACGTTCAGCACCAGCGAGAGGGCGATGGCCTGCCCCATGGCCCACATCCCCACCCCGAGGAGCGACACGTCGACGATGGTGGACTCGCCGGTACGTTCACGATGGAACAGGGCGCCGAGGATTCCTCCCGCGATGGTCATGGCGCCGATGGAGTCGCCGAACCCGGGCGCCGGCGGGACCGGAATGAGGTCGTATTCGGGCCGCGTGGCTCCTGCCGCCACGCCCGATCGGGCCCAGAACGCCAGGGCATCGTAGGACCCCTTGTCGGCGTCCGGTCCGCGCTCGCCCTGACCCGTCCCGCGCACGTAGATGATGCGGGGGTTCTGGCCGCGAATCTCGTCCACGCCGATCTTCAGCTTCGACCGCACGCTGGGGAGCTTGTTGGTGAGGAAGACGTCGGCCGTGCCGGCCAGCTTGTAGAGGATGTCCAGGCCCTCGGCTGAGGTCAGATCGAGACCCAGGCTCTGCTTCCCCCGGTTCGAGTGCTCGAGCAGCACATGGACGTCGTTCGGGATGAGAGCCAGACCGGTCGAGGCGAGGCCCCGCATGGCATCGCCCCGCTCCACGTGCTCGATCTTGATGACCTCGGCGCCCCAGTCGGCCAGCAGAGCCGAGGCGGCCGGCACGAACGTGTGCTCGGCGACCTCGAGGACCCGGACACCCTGCAGTATGGCGGTCACGCCTCACCTCCGACGATTGGCTGGCAGATGGGCCGGGGGGGGACGAGCCGCGCGCCCCCTCTCATCGGCAACTGCACTCTATCGAATCGAGACTACCATTCTCATAGGTTGCATTCCTCCGTAGGCAAGGAGCACACGATGGCCCGTTCGCAGACGCCTGCCCACATTCAGGTCAGAAGCGACCGCATGCTCAACGTCGAGGCGGGCGAACTGGTGCCGGGCAACCTGCTGGTCGAGGGCGACCGCATCGTCGAGGTCGATCCGCACCGTGTCCCCGACAATACGACCGTCATCGACCTCGGCGACGTGACCCTTCTCCCCGGGCTGATGGACATGGAGGTGAACCTCCTCCTCGGCGGACCCGACCACCGCAGCCCGCTGACCGCCGTCCAGGACGACCCGGCCGTGCGGACGTTGCGGGCGGTGGCCAACTCCCGTCGTACCCTGCGCGCCGGCTTTACGACGGTACGGAATCTCGGCCTCTTCATCCAGACCGGGGGCATCCTTTTGGACGTGGCGCTGAAGAAGGCGATCGACCTGGGCTGGATCGACGGGCCGCGCATCGTGCCGGCCGGGCATGCCATCACACCGACGGGTGGGCACCTCGACCCCACCATGTTCCAGGCCTTCGCGCCGCACATCATGGAGTTGACGGTCGAGGAAGGCATCGCCAACGGCATCAGCGAGGTCCGCAAGGCGGTGCGGTACCAGATCAAACACGGCGCCCAGGTGATCAAGGTGTGTGCATCCGGCGGGGTGATGTCCCACACCGGTCCGGCGGGAGCCCAGCAGTATTCCGACGAGGAGCTGCGGGCGATCGTCGACGAAGCACACCGGGCCGGCCTCAAGGTGGCCGCTCACGCCCACGGTGACCAGGGGATCCGCGCCGCCATCGAAGCCGGCATCGACTGCATCGAGCACGGGTCGCTGATGACCGACGAGACCCTCGACCTGTTCATCGAACGCGGAACGTTCCTGGTGGCCACCACGTACCTGGCCGATGGCATGGATGTGTCGCACGCTGCGCCCGAACTCCAGGCCAAGGCGGCCGAGGTGTTCCCCCGGGCCAGGGAGACCATAAGCAAGGCCATCAGTCGCGGGGCGCGCATCGCCTGCGGGACCGACGCCCCGGCCATACCCCACGGCCACAACGCCAAGGAGTTGATCGCCCTGGTCGATCGGGGCATGACCCCGCTCGGTGCCATCCGCGCCGCCACGACCGTGGCGGCGGAGCTCATCGATGTCGACGATCGGGGCCGGCTCGAGGCCGGTCTCCTCGCTGACCTCATCGCCGTCCCGGGCGACCCGTTGGTCGACATCGGCGTCACCGAGGACGTCCGCTTCGTGATGAAGGGTGGGCAGGTCTACCGCCACGAGGACAGCGCCCGCTAACGAACGCGGTCAGTTCACGCCGGAGCGATGTTCCCGATCCCGTGCAGCACGAACTTCCATAGCTCCTCCGCCGAGCCGTCGTCCTCAGGACGGACGGAGGAGCCGCCGATCGTCGACGAGAAGGCGTTGAACATGATCACTTCCAGCACGACCCCGACGGTCGGCCCCCGCCGCAGGTCCTCACGGATCGACTTGGCGGCAACGGCTTCATCGAGCAACTCCTCGAACAGGGCCACCAGCGGGACGAAGGCCCGGGCAGCCTCCTTCGGATGCGTGGTGAGCAGCTGCTGCGCGAACTCCGCCATTATGGGAGGTCGCGCATTGACGACCGTGGTCGGTTGTTCCACCGGACGGCACAGGCGGTAGTACTCCACCACGAAGCGGTGCAGCCGCTCGAGCGCCCCCTCCTCGGTTGCGATCTCGTCACGGAGATGGTCGGCCGTCCACCGCACCGACTCTTCGAACAGGGCCAGCAGGAGCTCGTGCTTGCCGCCGAAGTACTGGTAGAAGCTGCGGAGCGACTGGCCGGAGCGCTCGACGACCTCCTGCACGGTGAAATCCTTGCTCGGACCGGAGTTCAGCAGCTCAATGGCCGCGTCGAGGAAACGCTGCACGCGACTTTCGGCGCGGATGCGAGCAGAGTCCAATGAGCGGGCCACCGCCTGCTCCCGCCAACTGAGCCTGTCTGTTTCGGGGGTCTCGGCCACAAGTTTGTTCTTCATCACCCGTAAGAGCGTATCTCACGGATCAGGGCACGGCGCATTTCTCGCCAGCGGGGAATCATTGCCTCGCTGGGAAGAATCACGTTCTTGCTCGGTGACAGGGATCGGCCACGGCTGGGACCGGTCACACTGCCGGCTCGATGAGCATGTCCAGGCTGGCCGCTCCGCTGTCGGGGACGCGAGGTTGGCGCCACACCTCGACCGGGAACGAGGCATTGACGAGTGAGTAGCACAGCCAGAGCAGCCGGGTGGCGCTCTGCGGGAGCGCGGTGAACTCGAACTGGTCGATGTAGGCCATGGCGTCTTCGAGCCGGGGGAAGGCGGCATCGTAGAAGGCCTGGAGTTCGTCCAGCGTGCTCGACAACCGCTTGGCGTAGCGCTCCGCCTCGCTCTCCAGCGACCAGTCGGCAAAGGGCTCGAGATCGCCGAATTCGGTCGGCAGGATTGGCATTTCGTCTCGTCTCCGTGTTCAGGAAGCGGCCGAGATCCGGACTGGTGTCGCAAAGCTCTTCTGGTAGTCCTCGACGTAGCCCCGGGCTGTCTTGTGAAGGTGTCGGAGAAGGATCTCCTGGTCGTTGAGGGGGAACTGCGAGACGGCCCTCGACTCGAGCATCGTCTGGGTCGCTTCCAGCGTGTTGCCGTCCTGCAGCGCGTACTCCTTGAAGGTGACCGCGGCGAGCTCTTGCTGCAGGCGCTCGCGGGCGTTCTTCGGGGGAACGAAGTACAGCGTTCCCTCGAAAATGTGCGTGTTGTAGGACGTCGGCCAGTAGTGGTACGTCAGGTACCACCCCGTCTGCCAGACGAGCAGCATGAAATTGGGAAAGAAGACGAACGAATCGACGCCCCAGGCCCGATGGCGGGCCGGGTTGATTGCCGGGGGCAACGGGTCCAGGCCGCCGATAGCGGGGCGTTCCCAGGGGCCGAACAGGCCGCTGCGCAAGACCCGCTCGATCGGCTTGACCATGTCGAGGTCCTTCGGTGGCGACATGCCCCCCCACGACGACACCATGCCGTGGGGCCCGTCGAGCTCGTACGCCAGGGCCTCGAAGCCGTAACCGGAGAGCTTGCGGGACTCCTCGGCGGTCGCCTGCTTCGCGTGGAGAATGGGGGCGTGGTAGAACTCGGCGAAGGCGTCGATGAACAGCTTCCAGTTCGCGCCTACGTCGGCCCGGTACTTGTAGACCTGGGTCATCTGGTCGAAGGGATAGCCGGCGATGCCCGCGCCCAGATCCCCCAGGTACTCGCGCACCGAGGTCGTGTTGTCGGGATCGAGGTTGACGAAAATGAACCCCTCCCACGTGTCGACCGCGACGGCGGCCAACCCGTAGTCCTCGGTGTCGAGGGCGAAGAACTCCGACTGTTGCTGCACGAAGGTCAGTTGCCCTTCCACCGAGTAACGCCAGCCGTGGTACTTGCAGGTGAACTGCCGGCAGGTGCCACTCGTCTCCTGGCGCGGGTAGTCGTTCCAGACCAGCTTGTTGCCACGGTGGCGGCATATGTTGTGGAAGGAGCGGATGGTGCCATCGGGACCGCGGACGACGACAATGGAGGTCCCGGCGGCGTCGAGCTCCTTGGTGAAGTAGCTGCCCGAACGGGGCAGCTGCTCGACCCGGCCGACGTTCAGCCACGTCCGGCCGAAGATCGCCTTGCGCTCGAGCTCGTAGTGCTCGGCGGATATGGAGTCCTCGTACGACACGGGCCCGGTGCCCAACTCCGGGTAGTGCTCGGTCCAGCTACCTTCGCTGGGCTTCGCGAAATGCGCCACGTCTCTCCTCCAGTTCCGCTTGGGACCCCGCCACGATATCACAGATCTTCAAATACGAGAACCTCATTTCCGCACAAGATCCTCGTCGAGCTCTATCCGGAAGGACCGGAAGGCCAGGGCCAGAATCTCGTAGGCGCCGACCGTGAACACCAGATCCATCAGCTGCTGGTCGTCGAACTCGGTGGCCAGGAGCTGCCATGTGGCATCGGCGATCTCACCGGCCCCGATCAACTCGTCGACGGCCCGCAGCATGGCGCCCTCGAGCGGGGACCATCCGGAGGCGTCCGGGCCGGCCGCGATCCGCTCCACTTCGACCGCGTCCAGTCCGACGTCGGCCGCCAGGACGCGGTGCTGCTCCCACTCGTAGGCCGAGCCACGGAGGGTGGCCACGCGGAGGACCAGCAGCTCCCGCTGGCGGGGGGTGAGGGTCGAGGCGAACAGGATGTAGCCGTTGAACGTGTTGAACGCCATGGTCAGGGCCGGGTGACGCGCCAGGGTGCCGAGGGCGTTGAGGGCCTTGGGGCGATCCTTGGTCTGCGGGAGGGGGTGGCGCGGGTCTGCGGGCCTCAGAGCGGCGAGCGCCGCCCGCATCTCCTCCGGCCACTCCCGGGGGGGCAACGGCGCGATCCGCGCCGCCCTAGGTGTTCCGGCCACCGTTGACACCGATGACCTGCCCGGTGATGTAGCCGGCCTCATCGCGAACGAGGAAGGCGCACGTCGCCGCGATGTCCTCGGGACGGCCGACCCGGCGTACCGGCGTGCGCGCCGCATGGTACTCGACCCCCTCGCCCAGCAGGCCCTTGCGCTCGGAAGCCCGCAGCATCGGGGTGTCGATGAATCCGGGCGGGATGGTGTTGACGGTGATCCCCTTCGGGCCCAGCTCGAGCGCCAGTGCCTTGGTGAACCCGATCACCCCCGCCTTCGCGGCCACGTAATGGGTCATGAGCGGCTGGCCGCCGTGGGCGCTCGACGACGAGATGTTGACGATCCGGCCCCACCCCTCCTCGACCATGTCGGGCACGACCGCCTGGCAGCAGTCGAAGGTGCCCGTCAGGTTGACGGCGAGTATGCGGCTCCACTTCTCGGCCGTGATGGAGAGGAAGCGGTCGAACCCGTCGAGCCCGGCACTGTTCACCAGGATGGTCGGCCGGCCGAACTGTTCGCGCACGGCGGTGACGCCCTCATCAATCTGCCCGCGGTCCGTCACATCCACCTGCAGGCCGATGGCAGTGCCGCCGGCTGCCACAATTTTTGCCGCAGCCGCCTCGGCGGCGTCGCCGTCACGGTCGAAGATGGCGACCGCGTTGTTCTCGGCCGCCAATCGTTCGCTGATGGCGAACCCGATTCCCGAGGCTCCACCGGTGACGATGGCTGTTCGTTCGAAGCTCATTGGATCGGCTCGTCTCCGTGCAGGGTCGTGCGGTGCATGTCCCGGGGCGACGCCGCATCGTACGGCCGGGCCCGGTGCAGCACGCCACGATTGTCCCAGATCACGAGATCGCCGACCTCCCACTGGTGCCGGTAGATCCGCTCCGGAGTGGTCGACCGCGCCAGGAGGTCGGCCAGGAGTGCCCGTCCCTCGTCGCGGTCCAGGCCGACCACATGGGAGGCCGTGGCCCCGAGCACCAGCGATCTCCTCCCCGAATGGTGCGTCCAGACCAAGGGGTGCTCCTTCGAGGGACGTGACCTCCAGATGGCGAGCTCCTCGGGTGACGGATCGTTGTTCACCAGTCGCTGGGACGCTTCGATGGTGTGGACGACGCGCAGCGCGAGGTAGCGCTCCTTCTCCTCGTCCGAGAGGTCGTCGTAGGCGGCATAGGTACTGGCGAACTCCGTCTCGCCGCCCGACTCGGCCACCGCGTGCGCGCTCAGGAGCGTGGCCATGATCGGGACGTCGTCGGTGCAGCCGTCGATGTGCCAGTCGAACGTCCCGCGCAGGTAGGCGGCCGCCGGGTTCTTCGCCGGATCGAGCGTGACCCGGAAGATCTCGGGGTTCTCCCCCCGGCCGAAGATCTCCACCCGTCCCAGCGTCTTGCTGAACGCCACCTGCGTGGCGTCGTCGATGTACAGGCCGCGAAAGACCAGGGCCCCGTGGGCGTCGAGGGCTCCGAGGATCCATTCAGGCAGCGACGCGTCGTTCAGGAGGCGCTCCCGGTCGACATCGACGACTGCTGCACCGACGGTCGTGCCGAACTGCTCCGTGGTGAGGACGGTCATTCGGTTTCTCCTTCGGGGCCGAC
>Ga0224558_1004295_pt1 | contig 11178 bp, 11 predicted proteins | sample 714S32024metaG_FD_180682 | JGI IMG/M metagenome (GOLD analysis project Ga0224558, IMG submission 180682) | Peat soil microbial communities from Stordalen Mire, Sweden - 717 S3 20-24 | ecosystem: Environmental > Terrestrial > Soil > Wetlands > Peat | place: Sweden: Norrbotten County, Stordalen... | reverse complement strand
ATATGCTGGGCGTGGCGGCGGCAGATGGGCTGGCCAGGGCTATCGTGCGCGCGGTGAAGTTCGCGAGGACGCTGGGGGGCGTGCCGGGGCTGGGGTAGGGGGAGCAATGATCTCGACCCCCGGGAAATACGTTCGATACCAGGCGGCATCGCGCGTGAGCAAGGCAAGCCGACCGACGGCTGCGTGCGCGCCTTTGTAGAAATCAGGTAGATGCAAGTGACGTGGACCTCCACGCCGCCGGTATTGCACAAAACATCTTTCCGCCAGGAAACCCGCTTCCCAGGGGAGTGCTTCACGCCGATACAGTGCGGCCGGAAGGGCGGCATCGAGCGCTTCAATGGTGCTGTATCCGATCGACACTTCGGCATATACGATCGGATTGATCACCAGAGTCGCGTGCTCGGCGACCTCAGCAAGGGCGCGCGCGGACCACTCGCCCCAATTTGGATCGTTGGTGGCGACGTCGAGCAGGACGTTGCTGTCCATAAGCACGCCACGGCAGGCCTTCAGGCGCCCGGGCAGGTTGGCTGTGGCCGGTGTCACGCCCGCCGCCGCTTGGCCCGGCGAGGCTCACTGCGAGTATGGGCAAGGATCTCGTCGGTGCTCATGCGCGTATCGGCGCTCCCCCGGAGGGCCTCAAGGACCAGCCGCCCCCTCGTGTCCTCGCCGGGCTGTCGCCGGGCCTTGCGAATACGGGCGTGATCTCCGGCCAGTTCAAACTCGACTTTGGTGTGCGGCAGGAGCCCCAGACGGTTACGGACCTCCTGGGGGATGGTGACCTGTCCCTTGCTGGTGATCTGCATGGTAATACTCCTACTGGTAAGTGTAATACCGAGAGATCGGGCGCCGCAAATGGCAACTTCACAACACCTCCGCCCCACTCGGAATACAATACCCTCGTCAGGGCAATTCGGTGACAGGCAACGAAACCCCAAAACTGCGGGGGTTTCGCAGCCAGCCACCGAATTGCGGCGTGGCGCTCGCCCCGGTCGTCAGTTCAGATGGACGTACAGTCGCGGAGAACTGCCATTGGCCTGAAGGTTCCCCGGATACGTTGTTAATGCCTATGGCGGGGCAGGGGACCCGCCCCACGAAATCGTCGCAGGCTGCGTGCGAAGGCTTGGATGATCTCGCTTACGTCGGCTTGTAGGCCACCGCGTCGATTTCCACTTTGATGCCTTGGATCGCAAAGGCCGCCACCACCGTGGTGCGCGCGGGTCTGGCTGCGCCGAAGAATTCCGCATAGACCTCGTTCATGGCGGCGAAGTCTTTGCCATCGGCCAGGAATACCTGGCACTTCACCACGTCGCTGAGGGCCGCGCCGCATCCATCCAGGATGCGCATGATGTTGGTCAGCGTCTGGCGGGTTTCGTCGCGCACGTCGCCGGACACCACATTTTGGGTGGCGGGGTCGACGGGGACTTGGCCGGAGACGAAGATGAAATCGCCGGCGCGAACGGCCGGGGAATAGGGGCCGCGCGGGGCGGCCACGCCGGGGGGCGAGATGCGCTCAATCATGATTCAGTGTCCTTCCGCTTCCAAAAAACGTTCGGCTTCCATGGCGGCGCGGCAGCCCGCGCCGGCGGCGGTGATGGCCTGGCGGTAGGTGCGGTCCTCCACGTCACCGGCGTGGAAAACGCCGGGAACGCTGGTGCGCGCGCCGCCCTTCGAGACGATGTAGCCTTCCGCATCGGTTTCGAGCTGGCCTTTGAAAACCTTGGTATTGGGAATGTGGCCGATGGCCAGGAAGAAGCCGTCCACTTCCTGGTCCCAGACCTTGCCGGTCTTGAGGTCGCGCAGGCGCACCCCGGTCACGATTTTCCCGGCAACGTCGTGGATCTCTTCCACCACCGTACCCGTGAGGAACTTGATTTTGGGATTATGACGCGCGCGGTCGAGCATGATCTTCGATGCGCGGAACTCGTCGCGGCGATGGACCAGCGTTACCTCGCGGCCGAAGCGCGTCAGGAAGCTGGCCTCCTCCATGGCGGAATCGCCGCCGCCCACCACCATGATCTTTTTGTCGCGATAAAAGAATCCGTCGCAGGTGGCGCAGGAACTGACGCCATGGCCGATCAGCGCCTGCTCAGATTCGAGGCCCAACCAGCGCGCGGAAGCGCCGGAGGCGACGATTACGGTGCGCGTCTCGGTCCAATCGCCTTCGATGCTGAGGCGAAAGGGGCGGCTCGAGAAATCGGCGTCGAGGACGGCCCCGTCCACGTATTCGGCGCCGAAATTCTCCGCCTGTTTCCTCATGTTCTCGACGAGATCCGGCCCGCTGATGCCTTCCGGGAAACCGGGAAAGTTTTCCACCAGGGTGGTGAGGGAAAGCTGCCCGCCGGCTGCATGGCCGCCCACGACCAGCGGTTTCAGGTTGGCGCGCGCCGCGTAGATCGCGGCGGTGTTGCCCGCGCATCCGGAACCGATGATGATTACATTTCGCATGTTTGACTCACGACGGCTGCAGGCACTCCGCGATTTCCTTCTCTTCAATGGCGCCGGCCCGGATGAGGCGCCAGTACGGCTCGGTGATATCGACGGTGGTGGCGCCCGCTCCGCTGCACGTGCCCCCGTCGATCACCAGGTCCACGCGCCCATCCATCATGCCGAAAACATCGATGCCGCTGCGGCACGTCGGGCGACCGGAGATGTTGGCGCTGGTGGAGATCAGCGGGTGGTTCAGCATGGCGATCAACTGGTTGGCGATCTTGGAGCGCGACTGGCGTAGCGCCAGGCGGCCGGTGTTACCGGTGAGCTTGAGCGGCACCCTGGCCGAAGCGGGAACGATGATGGTAAGCGGCCCGGGCCAGAAGCGGCGCGCCAGGATGAAAAACCGGTTGCTCAGCTCGGAGGCCAGCTCTTCGGCCATCATGAGGTCCCCCACCAGAATGGGAAGGGAGCGGTGCGGCTCGCGGCCCTTGGCCTGAAAGACCCGTGCCACGGCGCCCAGGTTAAAGGGGTCGGCCACCAGCGTATAGAGCGCATCCGTTGGGATGGCGGCCACTTTGCCACGGCGCACGGCGGCGGCGGCCAACTCCAGCACTTCCGGCTGGGGTTCTTCGGGATTGATCTCGACCAGGTCGGTAGCCATTTCGTTCGATCTCAGCGCGGGCCGATGGCCGCAGCGACGTCCAGGGCCATCTGGTACCGGCCGAAGGGCGCGCTCAATTGTACACCCTCGACCATGCCGCGCACACGCGCCACCATCTCGCGCGCGATGGCCACGCCTTCCTCGCGAGCCTTCTCCGCGTTGTCCACGCGCCGCATGCGCTCCATGAAATGCCCGGGCACGGGCACGCGCAGCTCGTTCACCATGAATTCGGCGTTGCGGAAGCTGGTGAGCGGCCACAGGCCGCAGATCACCGGAATCTTGACGTGCTCGATGCGTTTGAGAAAGTTCTCCAGCAGGTCCAGGTCGAAAACCGGCTGCGTAACCACGTACTCCGCGCCCGCCTCCACCTTCCACTCGAAGCGGCGGATCTCTTCATCCATGTTGAGCGCGCCGGGATTGGCGCCCACGCCGATGAGCAGGGCGGTTTGCGAGCCTATGGGGTTGCCGCCGATATCCAGGCCGTGGTTGAGGTTGCTGACAATGTTGACCAGGCCGATGGCGTCGACGTCGAAGACCGCGGTGGCGTCGGGGTAAAGTCCCATGCGCGGCGGATCGCCAGTGATGCAGATCAGGTTGCGCACGCCCGCCGTGTGCGCGCCCAGCAGCTCCGATTGAATGCCCAGAATGTTGCGGTCGCGGCAGCAGAAGTGGCTCACGGCCTCGATGCCGGCGTGCTGCTGAATGAGCTGGCAGGCCACCTGGGCGCTCATGCGCGCGCTGGCGCGAGGGCCGTCGGGAACGTTGATGGCGTCAATGCCCTGTTCGGCGCACAGCCTGGCGCCGGCGATTTCGCGGGAGGCGTCCACGCCGCGCGGCGGCAGAATTTCCACGAACGCGACGAATTTCCCCTGGGCCAGTTTGGCGCCCAGCTTGGATTTCTCCGCCATGGGAACGGGCGTGAGGGCGTGCGCCTTGACCTCCGGCTCCTCCACCGTAACGCCGAGCTTCTTTTGCAGCGGCTGGAGCGATCGCGTTTCCGAGCGAATCAGCTTGATGTGATCGGGCGTGGTGCCGCAGCAGCCGCCGATGATTCTGACGCCGGCCCACAGCAGGCGCCGCGCATACTGCGCCATGTATTCCGGCGAGCAGAGATACATGTTACGGCCTTCCACGCGCGTGGGCAGCCCGGCGTTGGGCATGGCGCTCATGGGCTTGGAAGAGAATTGCATCATGCGCTCGATGGTCTCGAGCGTGGCCTTGGGCCCCACGGAGCAGTTGAGGCCGATCACATCCACGGGCCAGGAATCCATTTCGCGGGTGAAGGTTTCCGTGTCGGTGCCGCCGGGCAGGTGCCCGAAATCGTCGATGGTCACCTGGGCGACGATGGCAACTTCGCCGCCGGCGGCCTCATGCGCAGCCCGGACGGCTTCGCGGAGTTCGTTCAGATTGCCGAAGGTCTCGAGGATCAGCAGATCCACGCCGGCTTCCAGAAGCGCGTCGATCTGCTCCCGGAAAATGGCGCGGGCTTCCGCGAAAGACGTAGGGCCCAGAGGCTCGATGCGCACGCCCAGCGGACCGACGGCGCCGGCCACGAAGGCTGCTTCCTTGGCCGCTTCGCGAGCCAGGCGCACGCCGGCCTGGTTGATGGCCGTCAGCTTTTCGGCCATTCCGAACCCGGCCAGCCGCACGCGGTTGGCGCCGAAGGTGTTGGTTTCGACGATTTCAGCGCCCGCCTTGACGTAGTCCTGGTGGATCTGGCGGACCAGGTCGGGCGACGAGAGATTCAGCTCGTCGAAGCAGCGGTTGATGAAGACGCCGCGCGAGTAGAGCATGGTGCCCATGGCGCCGTCCGACACCAGGACGCGGCGCGACAACTGCTCGCGGAATTCCTGGGCGCGGTTGTTCGTCAAGGTGGTCATGGGAAGCGGCTTGCGTTATTCGTGATTTTACCGCGAACGGTTCCAGACTGTCAGCTTCGCTGTCCGACGTGGCGCAGACTTTCAGTCTGCCGTCTCCGCACTCATGCGGAGACGTTTTGGGGGCCGCGAGCCAAGCGTCCCCAGGAGTGGGGGGTGCCCTCTGGGCCCGGCAGACTGAAAGTCTGCGCCACCATCAGCTTGCCCCGGCGATCTTGAGCACGTAGGCCTGGCGCGCGGGAAGGCTGGCGGCCAGTGAATCCGGAATCCGGATTGTCAACTGGCGGCCTTGCCGCACGGCTTCCAGTGTCTGGCCGCCTTCGAGCAGCGTCACGCGCACGTCAGAGGGGGTCGCTATGTCATCCAGCACGACCTCCTTCAGCGGACGGCGCGGCAGAATCGCATATACCGCGCTGTCGCTGGCGGTGAAGAAGGCCTCGACGCGCGCGAATCCGGGGGCCGGCGAATCGACCAGGTTGCCGATCGGGTAGTCCGACATGAACTCTTTTTGCTCGAGTTGCGGCACCTTGCCCTGGCTCCACTGGCGCGTGACTTTCCGAGCGCGCGTGCTGTAAATGGCTTCGCCGTTGGGCCGCAGCCAGTCGCCGATCCGGATCAGCCGCTCCTCCATAATCACCGGAATGCTCCCATCGCCGGCCGGCCCGATATCGAGCAGGAGGTTGCCCCCGCGGCTGACGATATCGATGAGCATCATGAGCAGCTCGCGATCGGTGCGGTAATCGGCGAGCGACTCCATGCGGTTGTATCCGTAGGAATACCCCATGCCGCGGCTTTCCTCCCACGGACGATCGCTCTGCGTCATGCCCGGGGTGTACTCGGTGGTGAAGTAGCCGCCGTGGTGGTGACGCGTTTCCTTGCCCCAGCGGTCGTTGATCACCACCTCGTCGCGCACCGGAGATTCGTTGAACAGCCATGCCAGCAGCTCCGGCGTGCGCCATTCGGCGCTGGTCATCTCCCATTCGCCGTCGGAGAAGATGATGCTCGGTTTGGCGTGGGTCACCACGTCCTTGAACTGCGGGAACATGTGCTCGGCGGCGTAGCGCTTGCGGTCGCTGAGCCAGAGGGGGTTGTACCATTCGTAGAGCGAATAGTAGATGCCCATGCGCAGATCTCGGCGGCGGCCGGCCTCCATCAGGTCCAGCAGCAGGTCGCGCCGGGGGCCGATGTCCACGCTATTCCAGGGCCGTCCCCAGGCGCGATTGGCCTCCGCGCTGCGCCACAGGGTGAAGCCTTCGTGATGCTTCGAGGTGAGGGCCACGTACTTCGCGCCGGAGCGGACGAAGACATCGGCCCACCGGTCGGGGTCGTACAGCTCCGCGCGGTAGAGCGGAGCGAAATCGAAATACGGGAACTTGGCGCCATACACGCGCTGGTGAAACTTCCACGTCAGTGCGCCATGGCCGGTCGGGGCCGTAGCTTTCATGCCCTCGGTCAGGGAATTCCAATACCACTCGGCGTACGGGTTTTCGTCCTTGACGTTGACGACGGCATAGGCCGGCACGGAGTACACGCCCCAGTGGATAAAGATGCCGAACTTGGCGGCGGGGTACCAGGCGGGCGAGGGCCGCCGGTCCAGGGATTCCCAAGTTGGCTGGTAGCGATTCTGCTGGCCGAAAGCGCGGCGGCCCGTGGCCAGGGCGAGCGGAGTAAGCGCCCAATTGCGAAGAAGGTCTCGGCGTCCCATCATTGCTGGTCATAGTAGCACCTCGACCCATGTGGCGCGGGCGAGTGGACGCCCGATGGTCAGGCGCGGAGTTCTTCGACCGGCTTTACAGGCAGGATCCGCGCGACGCGGTCCATGACCTTCTTGTTTTGCTCAGCCTTCTTCAGATCGTAGGCTGCCTGCAACCGCATCCACAATTCCGGCGTGCTGCCAAAAAGGCGGGCCACCTTCAGGCACATGACGGCTGACAGAGGCTTGCGCCCCGCCAGAATGTCGTGAAGCATCTGGCGGGACACGCCCAGAGCTTTCGCCGCGGCCGTCACGGACAGGCCGACAGACGGCAGGATGTCCTCCTTTATGACCTCGCCCGGATGGACAGGCGGTAGTCCGTTCTTTCTTTCCATAACTTTCTCCCTAATGGTAGTCTTCAAAATCGATATCCAAGGCGTTTTCGCCTGACCAGCCGAAGGTGATCCTGTAATTCCCGGTCACGCGCACCGACCAGCGTCGCGGGTTGCCCCGCAGGCCGTGGAAACGGAACCCTGCGATGTTCATGTCCTCGGGCTGCCCCGCTACTTCCAGCAGTTGCATGATGCGCACGCACTTCCTGACGTGGTCGCTACCGATCCGGTGTGTCTTGCCGGTGAGGTAAATCTCTTCAAGCCCTTTATGTCTGAAGCCGCCGACCACTCCTTCACTGTAAATGTTTTAGTTTACAGGGTCAACCGATCAGTGATCACGCGAAAGCCAGCAGCTTGTTCGCGTGGCGCTGGCGAGGCGCCCGCGAGTGATGGCCGCGATTCTGAGGGGCCGAGAGTAAGCCCCCCCGCCGGGCTTCTATGCGGCGCGAAGCGGAGCCGGATTCACCGCCGGTCCAGCACCTTCCCCGGCAGCGCGTTGGTCATCTTGCCTTCGTCGATTACCGGCACACCGTTCACCAGCACGAAGCGCATCCCTTCGGAAAGCTGGTTGGGGTTCTCGAACGTCGCCACGTCGTGAATCGTTTCGGGGTCGAAGACCACCACGTCCGCCCACATCCCCGCCTTCAGCACGCCGCGATCCGCGAACCGCATCCGTTGCGCCGGGAGCGCCGTGAATTTGCGGATGGCGTCTTCCAGCGTGAGTTTCTTTTCTTCCCGAACATACTTCCGCAAGATGCGCGGAAACGTGCCGTAGGCGCGCGGATGCGGGTGTTCCTTGCCGAGCACGCCGTCCGGCGCCGTGCCCTGCGAGTCGTTGCAGATCGATACCCACGGCTGCTGGAGCGCCAGCGCCACATCGGGCTCCGACATCCCAACCATCGCCACTCCGGTGAAGGCCTCGTCTTCGATGAGCAGATCGAAAACCGTGTCGATGGGGTCCTTGTTCCACAACTTGGCGATTTCCGCGATGTTCTTGCCCTGCAGCGGAACGAGCTTGGGGTTCTGCACCGCGCCGACCAGAATGGACTCCGGACCGGGCACTTCCTGCCACTCGTTGTTCCAGTCGTCCGAAGGTGTTTCCATCTCCTTGCGGATGCGGGCGCGCGCGGCGGGATCCTTCAGGCGCTCGACCAGTTTCTTGTCGCCTCCGTCGTGAGCCCAGGGCGGGATGACCGCGGAAAACGAATTGAACCAGGCGGGATACGCATAGGTGTCCGCCGCCACGTCCACGCCCGACCGGCGGGCCTGCTCGATATGCGCGACGATCTCGGGCATGCGTCCCCAGTTGGCCTTGCCCGCCGCCTTCAGGTGCCAGATCTCGACCGGGATCGCGGCCTCGCGCCCGATGCGGAAGGCCTCGTCGAGCGCGGGCAAAATGGAGTCGCCTTCGTCGCGGATGTGCGAGGCGTAGATGCCGCCGAACTTCGCGGCCTCGGCGGCCAGCGCAATCAGTTCTTCCGTGGTGGCGTAAGGCGCCGGCGCATATTGCAGGGAGGTCGAAAGACCGACAGCCCCATCGCGCATGGCGTCGCGGACCAGCGCCTTCATGCGCTCGAGTTCCGCCGCGGTGGGCGCGCGGTTGTCGTCTCCCAGCACCACGCGGCGCACCTGAGTCGCGCCCACGTAGCTGGCCAGGTTGATCCCCATGCCCTGTTTTCGCAGGCGCGCGAAGTACTCGCGGAAGGTCCGCCAAGTGGGCTCGACGCCGTAGTGCTGGTAGGTCACGCGGTCCGCCTGCGTGACGGCGTCAGTGAGCGGGGCGATGGAACTGCCTTCGCCGGTGATCTCGGTGGTGATGCCCTGATAGATCTTCGAGGGCAGGTGCGGGTTCACCAGAATGGTGAGTTCCGATTGCCCCAGCATGTCGATGAACCCCGGCGCCACCACCATTCCGCGAGCGTCGACGATGCGGCGCGCGGGAGCGTCTGCCAGGCGGCCGATGGCGGCGATCCGGCCGCCGCGAATGCCGATGTCGCCGGCATACCACGGCGACCCGGTGCCGTCGATGATCCGCCCGTCGCGGATGACGATGTCGTAAGGGTTGGCGGCAGCGGCCAATAACAGGATCGGGAGCAAGAACGCCATAGGTTGCAGGTCCGCCGTGCCTTTTAGTGTAGTACGCTAACCTGATACCGAATGCCCTCCGACGACTTCACCGCCGCCGAGCGCGCCGTTTTCCGCCGTCTCGCGATGCCCGAAAAGATCCAGCGCTTCCTCGACGAGTTGCCCTACAACAAAGAGCCACACGGCGACACCTGCCTCTCCCCGCGGCGCGTCCTCCGGGACCGCACGGCGCATTGCATGGAAGGCGCACTTTTCGGCGCGGCCGCGCTGCGCATGCTCGGCCACCCGCCGCTGCTGCTGGATCTCGAGGCGGTGCGCGATGACGATCACGTCCTCGCCATCTTCCGCTCCCGCGGCCACTGGGGCGCACTCGCCAAATCCAACTATTCCGGACTGCGCTACCGGGAGCCGGTCTACCGCACGCTGCGCGAGCTGGCGATGTCCTATTTCGAGCACTATTACAATTTGCGGAAAGAGAAGACCCTGCGCAATTATTCCCGCCCCGTCAACCTGCGCCGGTTCGACTCCATCCACTGGATGACGGCCGAGGAAGATGTCTGGGCGGTGCCCGAATACCTGACCACCATCGCCCACACGCCGCTTCTGGCGCCGCGGATCGCCGCGCGCCTGGGGCGCGTCGACGACCGCTTATTCGCCGCCGGCCTGGTGGGCCGCGCCGGGCGATGATCGCCGCGCCTTCACGACCTCGATGAACGTCGGCAGCAGCGATATGAAAATGATGGCCAGAATCGCCACGTCGAAGTTCCGCCGCACCAACGGCACGTTGCCCAGTCCGTAGCCCAGCATGGTCAGCAGAAAGACCCACCCCGTGCTGCCGAACACGCTGAAGGAAAGGAAGCGCGGGTACGACATCCCCCCCACGCCGGCCAGGAACGGCGCGAACGTGCGGATAATGGGGGCGAAGCGGGCAAAGATGATCGTTTTGCCCCCGTACCGCTCGTAGAACGCCTTGGTGCGAGTCACGTATTCCTGCTTGAACAGGCGCGAATCCGGACGGCTGAAGATGCGGGGCCCGGTTCGACGGCCCAGGAAGTAGTTGGTGGAATCGCCCAACATCGCCGCCGCCATCAGCGCCACGTTGACCAGCACGATGTTCAACTGCCCCGCGCCCGCCACCACCCCGACGGTGAACAGCAGCGAATCTCCAGGAAGAAAGAAGCCCAGCAGCAGACCGGTCTCGGAAAACACCACCCCGCACAGCGCCAGGTACCCGAGCCAGCCTGAGAGCAGCGTGCTCAGCAGTTGGATGAGCCGCTCGGGGTTGGTCAGCGACCGAAGAAAATCGATGACGGCTTGGATCATCCGGTTGGCGAGCCGCGGAAGCTCGCCAGCAGCCGGTTGATCACATCCTGATGGATCTTGATCTTGCCCTGCTTGATCAGCGCGTCGCGCAGTCCGGCTTCGAAGAGTGAATTCCGGTCGCGGGCCTTCTGGCTCTTGATTTCGTCGCGCAGGGCCACCCGCTGCTCCGGCAGTTTCGAAAGGTCCGGATCGGTGTGCTGGAGCAGCTTGGCCACCACCGGTCCATCCGGTGTGGAGATGGGGCCAAACACGGTTCCATCGGGACGCGAGAAACCTTCCTGTATGTAAGCGGCGGAGCCCAGCCCTTCGATCGAACCCGAGCGGTCGATTTCGCCCGAGGTCTTCACTTCCAGGCCCATCGACTTGGCCGCCTTCGCCAGGTCTCCGCCCATCGACTTGGCCTTTTGCGCCAGTTCTGCGGCGTGGTTCTGCACGGCCATGGTCAGCCTGTTCTGCGTGATCGTATCGCGAATCTGGTTCTGGACTTCCTCCAATGTCTGCGACCGCGGCGGAATCACATCCGTCACCAGCACCAGCGCGACCTTATTGTCCACCAAGGCCAGCAACTGCGAGGCCTCGCCCTTCTTCAAGGTCGCAACGGCCTGGTCGAAGTCCGGGTTGGGGCCGATTTCCTTGATATTTTGACCCGCCACGTGACCGTCCACGCGCAGCAGTTGCATGTTCAGGTCGGCCGCCACCTTTTCCGGGTGCGCCGGG
>Ga0224558_1004294_pt1 | contig 11179 bp, 7 predicted proteins | sample 714S32024metaG_FD_180682 | JGI IMG/M metagenome (GOLD analysis project Ga0224558, IMG submission 180682) | Peat soil microbial communities from Stordalen Mire, Sweden - 717 S3 20-24 | ecosystem: Environmental > Terrestrial > Soil > Wetlands > Peat | place: Sweden: Norrbotten County, Stordalen... | reverse complement strand
AGAGCCTCGATGTGAACGTCAGCATTGGAGGGAGTACTTACCCCGATGCCGCGCAGGACGCGGAAAGCTTGCTCGGTCAGGCGGACGCGGCGATGTACGAAGCCAAGCAACATGGGCGGAATCGCTATGAGTTCTTCCGAAGTGACATGCGCGTGCGCCTTGCAACGCGCCTGGCGTTGGAGGGAGATTTGCGGTACGCGCTGGGACGAAACGAATTCGTGCTGCACTACCAGCCTAAGATTGATCTGAAGACGGGGCTGATCACGGGGATGGAGGCGCTGATCCGCTGGCAACATCCCGAGCGCGGAATGCTACTTCCGGCTGCTTTCGTGCCCATCGCGGAAGAGTGCGGTTTGATTATGCCCATCGGACAGTGGGTATTATTGGAAGCGTGTAGACAATCCCGAGCGTGGAGCGATTCGGGGTTCGGGGTTATGCCGGTCGCGGTGAACGTGTCCGCAGTCGAATTTCAGGGCAAGGATTTTCTGTCGGGGGTTCGGGCCGTGTTGATCGCTACCGGCATGGAGCCTCAAAATCTAGAACTGGAACTAACTGAGAGCGTGTTGATGCAGAACGCGGAATCTGCTGTAGTCACACTACTTGCGCTGAAGACTATGGGCGTACGGCTTGCCATCGACGACTTTGGCACCGGCTATTCCAGCTTTACTTATCTGCGCCGTTTTCCGGTGGATACGCTTAAAGTCGATCAATCGTTCGTGCAGGAGATAACAGCGGACCCGGAAGGCAAAACCATGGTGGACGCAATGATAAACATCGGAAAGAGCCTGAACCATCGGGTCATTGCGGAAGGAGTAGAAACCCGTTCGCAACTCGATTTCCTTCAACGCCACGGGTGCGGTGAGGGGCAAGGTTATTATTTCAGCCATCCGGTCGTGGCCGATCAGGCGGGGAGCCTGTTTAAGGCCGATTTACAAAAAGGGTTGTCCGCCAGCGCTCATTAGCGCATGCAGCTCTTGTCGCGGATCAATAACTGCCAAGCCTATCAACTTGTCCGAACACTCGCCCACGCGTTACAAGCGCAGACTCGCTCGATGTCAAGTACATGCTGGATGAAAGTGACGTTTCGTATCCACGAGCGTCGACGCGGCATTGGGGATAGTGTGATGCAAGATCGAGGTCGTGATTGAGGATCGCCGCACGAACCTCCGACGTTCGTCAGCCGCTGAGGTATCCTCACGCCACAGTCTCCAGCTATCCGATTTCAAAGAGCCCGTTCGGCTGCTCATCTTCAGCGGATAATCGCGCAGAATGACTGTGATCTGTTTTGACCACCTCTTTGAAATCGCCACGTGCGATACTGCCGCGGGAACGTGGCATGACCACAGGAGTAGTGTGTGACGAAATTGAAGACGGTAGCAAGCGTGGCGGACGTACTAGAACGGGAACTCGAACCTATGATGACGGAATGGCTGAGGCGGGTGAATCTCGTTCCAGAACTCACCGACATCCCACTAAGCGATGCGGACCGCACGAGCCATCTGCCCAAGCTGTACCACGACCTGATTTCCCGCCTGCGCCTTGCTAGGGATGCCCCTCCGCCTTTCTCCGTTGCGGCTGCCGCGCACGGACAAATTCGGCGTGCGCAGGGCTACTCTGCCTCCATGCTCATTGAGGAGTCGCGGGTGTTCCAAGTCGCCACATTCAGCACGTTACATCTCCATCAGAGCGAACTCACTCAGAACCAGGTGCTCTCAGACGTAATGGTCATCGCGGACGAGGTGGATGCGCAACTCATGGAAGCCGTGCGCAGCTTGATCGGAGCGACGCTAATTCAGCCCGCCGTCTAGCAGCTTGCGGCAGACCTCCGCCTCGCCAGCTCCAGAGACTCTCCGCCGACCAACGATCCATGCTATAAATTGCATTTGGTACGACAACCTGATCAAAAGGGAGCAGTTCTGGGCACGGGTTTTGGCGTATCATTTCTCGACATGAAAAGAGAACCTAGCCTCAAACAGATACTCGCTGTCCGTTGTCCAACATGTGGTGCCGCTCCGGGGGAGAGGTGTGAGCTTACTACTGGTCAGCCCCGCACCGAACCGCATCGGGACCGCCGATTGATTGCAAAAGATTAATAACGCGCATCCTACCTGCTAGGGCACTCGCGGCAAGGGGAGTTTGGAGTGTAGCGGCTCGGAGATTTCCTTATCCGGAGCGATTCGCCTTCTGGATTAGCTGGCGTAAGGATCGTGTTTTGCACTCACTGACCCCGGTCGGCCAATTCTCAGTTTACGAAACTGTTCACGTCAGCAAAGGATTACCCAAGAAGTCCAGATTAGCCTTTGGGATTTTTCGGCTAGCAATTCACTTACGACGTTGTACAAGGCCGCGGAGGGGTGGTCTCCTTGCACGGTCTTTGTCAGGTGCCTCGCCGGGCTCTGGAGGTGGCTCTGAGCTTCTCCTCGCATGGGCGGTTTGGTTGTTGTCTCCCGGAGTCGCGGTCATTCCGTCGTCATCATGAAGAAGAACGTTAAGGAGGGAACTATGAACGTGTAAATTATCCCCAACATCGTAGTTGATAAAGCCCAGCTTCCTGAAGCGGTTCATGAAGAAGCTGACCCGCGAGCGTGTCGTCCCTACCATCGCTGCCAGCGTCTCCTGACTCAATCTTGGGACTGACATTTCCGACACTCCTTCTGTTCCGAAATGTGCCATCAGCAGAAGAACCCGCGCCAGCCGCTTTTCGCTGGAATTGAAAAGTTGATCGACCAGGTCATCCTGATATCGGATGTTCCGCTTCAGCAAGTATTTGACAAACAGGACCGACAATTTTGGTTCCAGGCTCATTGCATGCATCATCTCCTTCCTCCCGATGTGCAGCAGGACGCAGTCTGTTAATGCGGTTGCAGACGACATGCGTAGGGGCTGACCAGCAAGACCACCTTCTCCAAAGAAATCGCCTTCACCCAAAATGCCAAGAGTTGCTTCTCTCCCGTTTTCCGATACCACGCTGAGTTGCACCTTCCCGCTTTGGACAAAAAATAGGCCGTCCCTAGAATCGCCTTGAGCAAAGATTGTCCTCTTCCTTTGAAAGGACACCATATCCCTGCCCTTACCAATCGTTGAAAGATAGGTGTGGGGATTGAAATCAGAGTTTCTATTCGCGGTCGTGATTTGCTTTGCCAAAGTCCGTCCTATCCGGGAGATGCCACTACTGTCAATTATCGGGGACCGGGATCAATCTCCGCTGATCAGTAATGCTCACAGTGCCTTCACCGCTTCGCGGAGGCACAAAGGCTTCAGAAGGCCGGGACTCGGTCATCGCGCATGCCATCGGGGCTCTCATCCGGCGTCAAACATCGGGAACCGACGTAACTGTCGCAAAATTGCATTAGCACTCATCGACCGGATCGTAGGTAGTTGAGGAGTCTCCGCACGAACTATCTCGACATTCGCCAACCGTGCAGGTCCCCTGACGCTCACAGTCGACAGTTATCCGACTCAGAGAGCTCGCTCGATCGCAGTGGCCACGTCATCGCTCAATTCCTCCGCCCGCTGCAATGCTCCCTTGATCCTGACAATCTCCATCTCGCGGGCCGCGATCTGTCCGGCAGGTTCGCTGTGACCTTGCGCAGCCACCAGGCTGCGCTCGTGACTGGCCAACATGCGCCGAAAGATCGGCACCGCACTTTTCTTCGGCTGCGCGTGCGCGCAGCCGAGACAAATCAGTCCTTTCGGGCAGTGCTCTCCGGTGGGCAAAGCGCATAAGTGCGTGCCCATATCACGCAGATTGCAGCTCGCCGCGAAGGCTGCCCATTCCACCGCAGTCGGGTTCTTCAGACCGTCCTCTCTGTAATAGGCGTTATAGAGACTGCGCACGGTCTTACGATATTCCTCAATGAGCTGACTGGGATAGAGCTTGGCATAGATCATCACGGTGTCGGGAGAGGCGTGCCCGAGCAGCGCTTGAATAATATGCACAGGCGTGTTGTTGTTCAAATGTTCGGAAGCAAACACGCGCCGGCAATCGTGAGGCAGCAGCACGAGAGGAGAGCCGTCCGAGCGACGAGCTCCAGCGTCGATAGAGATTTCGCGGATGCGACTGCGAATAGTCTGAATACCAGCGGTGCTGGGATGACGAATGCCCTGGATCAAATATGGCGCTGGGGGGCGAGGCCGCTTCTCCTGCAGGTCCCAATGATCACAAACCGGAACTGACTCGCTGTTGTAGAAGCATTTTACGTATCGGATGATCTCAGCCAGGACACGACCGAGTCCGTCGCCAATGGGGATGACGCGAGCGCGATCAAACTTCGACGGCTTGATGTGCAGCAGATAATAGATGCGGCTGTCGGGCATCTTTCGCTTGAGAATGTCGAGCGTGGTCAGTTCGCTCGCCTCTTCGATGCGCAACCCGCTCTGCACAAGCAGCTCCAGCAGAGCCCAATCCCAGAACGTTTCCACCTCGTCTGACCACGGGTAGCCGCGTGTGGTTGTGATCTTCGGCGCTGCTACGGCAGCTCTCCACCGCTGAAGGGCGAAAGCGCGAATCTTCGGCATCTCGCGTTCCAGATCAAGCACCGTCGCGGTGATACGCGCTCGGGTGCGTTCCCGTGCTTTTTCGAAACCGTACCCGAGAAAGGTGTGGCGCGTCACCGGAATCGTGCGCGGAGCGAAGCGCTTGAAGGGAGAGTCGGGTTCGGTTGCCCAGGCGCAGAGGTCGGAAAAGAAGACGCGCAGGTCAACAAGCCAGCTGTGTGCGGTTGGACGTACTTCTTCGCCGGCTCCGGGGCCACGCTGAACGGCGCGAGCGCGTGTGATCGCGTGCGGAACATAATCGCGCACGTGCCTTGGCAGAATCGCGGAGCAGCGCCTCACACCGGGATGCTTATCCCGAATGAACCGCCAAAAGTGCGCGAGGGCAATGACTTTATGTCGCAACGTCCGGTAGACATCGCTGACTCGGGCTTCGTACGTTTCCAGGTAAAGAATAACGACCTGCTGGAAACGATCTGGTACGCCGGCGCTCTCAACCAGTTCCGGCGCCGTCAGTCGTCGCTTCCTGCTGTGGCGGGTGCTGCCGCGCGTCGGAGTACGGGTGAAGACGCCCAATGAGCACAGTGCGGCATCGAGCGCGTCCGTCCCCTTAGACCAGCGAACTGAGAGCAGCTTCAGGTCGTCATCCTTTATGTCATGGAGGCTGTCGTAACCGCGAGCGAGCAAGAGCCGCAGCCCGTTGCAAACACCGAGATGACGACTAAAGGATGAAGTCCAGGTAATCGTAGCGGTTGCGCTGAGGAGCGCACGGTGTTGCTGCGCGAGCGGATGGTCTTCGGGCAAGTGCGCGACCCACTGGTTGACACGTACGTTGGCCAGCATATCCAGACTCGGAACGATCATCCGTGCGGATATTAGGACGCGTGCACCCCAAGTCCAATACGTACCGCCGGGACGGTTGATCCCAGCCTTCCACTTCGGCCAAAACCTCTTCTCAAAATCGTTCCAGCGCTGTTGCAGGGTTGATCCGCTGCAGTGATCTAGAGCATCGGCCAAGTGTCTACATACTGCCCGCATCTTCGATCTCTCGAAGCTGTTCGGCATGCGGAAATGCGTCGTAACCTCGTGAACCAGCGAGAGTAGCTTGTCTCGGTCGTAGCGCTGACCTGCCGGCGCCTCTGCTTTCTGGAATGCCGTCATCTTCTTTATTAGCCTCCTCGTTCTCTCCGCGTTTTAATCCCCCTCATTCCCTCGTTCGAAACCCATAGCAGAGACGGCCCTTTCCGCCGTCAAGGGTAAAGCTGTCGCCAGCCACAGACCGGCTGCCCTGTGACTGCTCGGGCCGCTCTGCACAACACCTCTCCATTACGAGGGAATGAAGTTTTTTAAACGCTCGTAAAGGAGAAAAACAATGCAGCGAACCGAAAGGCAAGATATCTACACTCGTATTACCAACCAGATCGTCAGCCACTTGGAAAAGGGCGTGAGGCCCTGGGTTCGGCCGTGGAACGCCGAACATGCGGCAGGAAGGATTACGCGCCCACTCCGCCACAACGGGAAGCCCTACAGCGGAATCAACGTCCTCTCTCTGTGGGCAACCGCCATGGCACAGAACTTCGCGGCTCCCATCTGGATGACCTTCAAACAAGCCTCGGAGCTTGACGCCCACATCCGCAAGGACGAGAAAGGCTCGCTCGTCGTCTACGCGGACAGCATCACGCGAAAGGAAACCGACGAAAAGACGGGCGACGAAATCGACCGGGAAATCCCGTTCCTTAAGGGGTACATCGTTTTCAACGTCGAGCAGATCGACGGCCTGCCGGAAGTTTATTACGCGAAAGCCGCACCTACACTCGACCCAGTGGCCCGCATCGAGCAAGCGGAAAAGTTCTTCGCAGCCTTGGGAGCAACCATCCGACACGGCGGAAATCGCGCGTTTTACAGCATCGCCGCTGATGCGATCCAGATGCCGCCCTTCGAGAGTTTCCAAGACGCGGACAGTTATTATGCGACGCTTGCTCATGAATGCGCCCATTGGACGGGCAGCAAGACCCGGCTCGACCGTGACTTCGGCGGGCATCGCTTCGGGAGCGAAGGTTACGCGGTGGAGGAACTGGTTGCCGAACTCGGGGCCGCTTTCCTGTGCGCCGATCTGGAGCTTGCTCTGGAACCCCGCGAGGATCACGCGTCCTATATCGCAACCTGGCTGAGGGTGCTGGCTGCTGACAACCGGGCGGTGTTCACCGCCGCAGCCCGCGCACAACGTGCCACCGAATTTATCAACAGCCGAGCCACGGAAGCCGCCGGGCAAGTCACCACGACTTGCGCGGCATGATGTGAGTGCAGGATTCATCGCTGACATCAAGAATCTCCACCGGATGGCTCGACATCGGAAGCTTGTGCAATGGTGCGCTCCAGTTCCGAGATCGTTTCTTCGTCATAATCGAAGGCGTACTGTGCAGCTTTAGCTGATGGCCACGAGCGTTGCCTCGTGGCTCGCTCGGTGCTGGACTTCGCCGCCGCCAACGCAGTGACCATTGCATGCTGATCGACGCGCATGTATAAATCGGCTGTCGTGCTCAGGTGTGAATGCCCGAGAATCTCCTGAGCGACCTTGATGTTGCCGGTAGTTTCCAGCACGCCTTGGGCTAGCGTGTGACGGAACAGGTGCGCATGAACCGAAATGCCTGCTCTTCGGCCGATGTGGCGCAGGGCTGACTCAAAGCTCGCATAGCGAAGCGGCTTGCCTTGACCCTTCCGCGAAGCGATCCAAACGGCATGAACGTCCGGCTCCGCACGGCGTTCGGTGCGCAAGTACTCTTCGTAAATCGGCCAAAAGTCGTCGGTGACGGGCACACGGTGCTGATCGCGCGCCCCCTTCAGCCGCACGGTAATGAAGCGCCGCTTGCGATCGACATCCTCCAGTGCCATGCCTAAAATCCCGTGGCGGCCAGCAACCGGACTCCAATCGCCGATGCGCTGACCGGTGCGAGACAGCAACATCAGAATCGCTTTATTGCGATAGGAACAAGCGGTGTCGATCAGCTTCTGAATCGGTGTGGGCTCCAGGACTTGCGGAAGCGTGCGCGGAATACGACGGCGGAACCCATCACGTTGTCGCTGGCGCGCCGGCAAGTCGCGCCCGATCATCCCGTGGCTCAGCTCATCGGTAAGAGGGTTCCCGGAGGCTGGGTTGATGCGACCCTTCCAGGGGCCGCGCCCATCTTCGGTATCGCGGCGAATGCAGTACTCAAAATAGGACGCGAGCACGCTTAGCCGATGGTTGATCGTGCGTGGCTGTCGCGGCTTCTTCGCAGAGTGCGCGCTGACAGCGCCTTGCCTCGCGCTTTGCCCGAACTCCATGATGTAGATGCCGACAGCCTGCCGCGTGACGTGGTTGGGATCGCCTCCCGAGGCGTGCAGCCAACTGAAGAAGTGCGCGAGGCCAATCGCGTAAGCGCGCTGCGTGTAGACAGAACAATCGCGCAAGCTCAGCTCCGTTAGAAACTGATCGCACGATCCAACGCCGGCGTCCTTCGAGTCACAAACACGGAATGAGACGCCGAATCGTTCGGCTTTTCTTAGGACCTTGTAAATCGACATAGCAGCCATCTTCACCTGACCGCTATCGAGAAGTACATCTACTCGCGGATTACATCGAGTGCGCAGAGGCTCGGCCGCAAATCACGAGATAAGATGTTACTCAGACCGAAGGCAAAGAACTTCCCACACTGACCGAAGTCAATGGCGACGTGAGCGGATACCGCGAACGGCTACTCAACTTCGTGGAGAAACAAAGCGTCGAGCTTAGCTATTCGGAGAGGATCGCGCCCGCCAAGGGTCTCTCGTATGGAGGGAAGATCACACTGCTTTCCGGGATGCAGCCCGCCGAGGAGTTTTCCACTTTAACGCACGAGATAGCCCACGAAATGTTGCACCGTGGCGACCGTCGCACCCTGACTACCAAGCAAGTCCGCGAGACTGAGGCCGAGGCCGTGGCCTTCGTGGTCTGCCAAGCAATCGGGCTTGAGACCGGGACAGCATCCGCCGATTACATCCAGCTCTGGCATGGAGACGCCGATCTTCTGCGCGAGAGCTTGCAAGCTGTTCAACAAACCGCTGCTGTCATCCTCGGGGGCATTGCTCCCGAGGCAGTGGCGGTTGCTGCTTAACCAACACAAAACCAGAACCCAACAAAGCTGGGTGCAGACCGTCATGCCCGAAGTGTGATGCCGCGCCCAATCACCACAACGAACCACAAAATGAAAAGGAGAATAGATCATGCAAAACACTGTCAGCAGTAACGAATATCGAAGCGTTCCCATCAGCATATTGGTGGAGTCCGCTACCAACCCGCGCAAGCGATTCGACGAGAAGAACCTCCAAGAACTAGCCGCCAGCATGAAAGCGCAAGGGATTCTCGCCCCTCTTCTGGTGCGGGAATTAGAGGAGAGCAAGTACGAAGTTGTCGCTGGGGCCCGTCGCCTCAGAGCAGCGAAGCTGGCGGAACTCGAAACCGTTCCCGTCCGCGTGGTCAAACTGACGGATGCGGAGTCCATCGAGGCCCAGGTAGTCGAAAACCTGCAACGCGAGGACATCCACCCACTTGAAGAGTCTCTCGGTTTCAAGTCCCTCTTGCAACTCGGAGAACCTACCTACACCATCGCCAGCATCGCGGCCCGAGCAGGCAAGAGCGAGGCTTATGTGCAAGGACGCATCAAGCTGGCGGACTTGATTCCATCAGTGGCTGAGGCGTTCCTGAAAGACATTATTGCCATTGGCCACGCACTCTTGATCGCCAAACTGCCGGACTCTCAACAACAGGAAGCCTTCAACGCGGCGTTTCGCGGCATGTGGACGACCGATGGCAACAGCCAAGTGCTCATTCCCGTACGCGAACTGGCGGCATGGATTGAGTCCAACATCCTGCTGCAACTGGCGTCGGCCCCGTTCGACAAGCAGGACGAAACCCTGGTTCCGGCAGCGGGTTCGTGCAGCAATTGTCCCAAACGAACCGGATATAACAAGCTGCTCTTCGCCGATGTGCGTAAGGATTCTTGTAAGTTATGTGGAATCTGGTTTTGGTTTTGGGGATGGGGTGCCGGGGAAGGGGGCAGTTCCCCTTCCCCGGCCCAGCGCTATAGAAGCGCTGTTGACTGCAACCACTTCGCTTCCTCTATCCTCATCGGGTTCGCCGCAGGAGGGGAACGTGACCAGCATCTTTGCCGTTCATCCCGTACGCTGGGATCGCTGTCCCGTGGCCGCAGCCGATCCACTGTGCCGCTTGTGGTTGACGTTTCAGTCGAATCGGGGGCTCGCCCGGAACACGCTCGATGCATATTCACAGGGGCTTGAGGTTTTTCTACGTTTTCTCTCCCAGCAGCAGCTGTCCGTTCCAGCCGTCACGCGGGTCCACATCGGCGCGTATCTAGGCAGCTTGCAACGCCACAACGGACATCTGTCGAACGCCACGGTTCAGCAGCGGCTCACTGTACTCAGGCTGTTCTATACATACCTGGTCGAAGAAGGCATCTGCCAGAAGAACCCCACAGCGTACAACCAAGGACGGGCGCTTGTCCCTCGACACAGGAAGCTACCGTGGGTGCCGAATGAGGATGACTGGCAGACCATCCTTGCCGCTGCGGCCCAGGAGTCGATCCGCAATCGCGTCATGTTGACATTTGCGTACGACGCTGGACTGCGGCGCGAAGAACTTTGCAGTATCTGCACCAACGACATCGATCCTTCGCGTCGGACGATCTGGATTCGTGCCGAGAACACAAAGGGACGACGGGATCGTATCGTGCCATACTCCGCCGCAAGCGCTGCGTTGCTCGCTGGGTATCTTAATCACCGGCGCACGTTCGCGCAAAAACGAGGCCCACTGTTTCTTTCTGAATCACGTCGCAACTACTCTGCTCCCATTTCTATCTGGTCGTGGTCGAAGATTGTCCTTCGAATCGCAAGGCGTGCCGAAGTTCCTCGATTTACAACCCACACGCTTCGTCACCTGTGCCTGACCGATCTAGCCCGCGCCGGTTGGGATATCCACGAGATCGCAACATTTGCCGGTCATCGCTCGGTTCAGACCACTCTCCTTTATATCCACCTCAGCAGTCGCGATCTTGCCCGAAGGCTTGCCGCGGGCATGGCGGGGATCCATGCTCAACGCACACGCATGCTCGCGGAGATGACGGCATGAGCAGGCAGATCATTCTTGAGAAAGGGTGTCCGAAAAGTATCGAATCACGATTTGAAAGCCGCACACCAAAGCAGCAATCAGACTCATTCCGGCGAGCGCGTGCCCAGTGGGGACCTGAGAAGATTCTTCCAAAGAAGGCCGACGACGGGCCATGGATTTGGCCAATCAATCTGGAACGGTACGACCGCTCTCCGCAGCTAACATCCGTGGAAAAGAACATGCTAACGCGGTACGCGGAAGCGTACAGGTTCTATCGCTACGGACGAACCATGGACTTCGGAGCGGCTCTCGACCGACTGGTTCGGCCTCTGAACGACACGCTCGACTACACCGGAATCATCACAAATCGCAGGAAGTACGTCCTCCTGTTTTTTCTGCGCGAGATGGCCGCCCGCAAACGATCTTTTTGGGGATGGACCACGGGGGAATGGATCGATTCGATTGATGCCCGGCTTGCGCCACGCCAGCACGGAGTCGCGATTGCCTATCTGCTGTGCGGTTTTTCTGAGCTACATCGTCTTA
>Ga0224558_1004293_pt1 | contig 11181 bp, 8 predicted proteins | sample 714S32024metaG_FD_180682 | JGI IMG/M metagenome (GOLD analysis project Ga0224558, IMG submission 180682) | Peat soil microbial communities from Stordalen Mire, Sweden - 717 S3 20-24 | ecosystem: Environmental > Terrestrial > Soil > Wetlands > Peat | place: Sweden: Norrbotten County, Stordalen... | reverse complement strand
CGTCGTCGAGCACTTCGTCCAGCGCTATGGCCGCGATGAAGTCGCTACCTGGTACTTTGAAGTCTGGAACGAGCCCGACATCTCCTACTGGCAGGGCACGCCCGAGCAGTACTTCAAGCTCTACGATTACTCCGTCGCCGGCGTCCGCAAGGCGCTGCCCAACGCCCGCGTCGGCGGTCCCGGCTCCACCGGACCCGGCAGCCAGCGTGCCATCACCTTCCTCACCAACTTCCTCAACCACTGCGCCAACGACAAGAACGCCGCCACCGGCGATCCCATCCCGCTCGACTTCATCTCCTTCCATCCCAAAGGCAGCCCCCGCCTCGTCCCTCCCGGTCCCGGCGAAACCGCCCACATCCGCATGGGCCTGCAGAACGAGATCGGCGCCGCCGCCAACGGCTTTCGCACTGTAGCCGCCTCCGCCAAATACCACGACCTCCCCATCATCCTCTCCGAGGCCGACCCCGAAGGCTGCGCCGCCTGCTCCGCCAAGGAGAACCCGAACAACGCCTACCGCAACGGCCCGGTCTACCCCACCTACACCGCCGCTGCGATGAAGGCCTTCTTCGACCTCGCCGCCGAGTCGAAGGTCAACCTCATCGGCATGGTCACCTGGGCCTTCGAGTTCGAGGGCAAGCAGTACTTCGAGGGCTTCCGCACCCTCGCCACCAACGGCATCGACAAGCCCGTCCTTAACGTCTTCCGCATGGCCGGCCTCTTCTCCGGCGATCGCGTCGCCGCCACCAGCTCCGCCGCCATCTCGGCCGACGACATCGCCAAATCCGGCGTCCGCGACCAGCCCGATAGCGCCGGCGGCATACAGGGAAACGCCCGCGCCACCCTATATGTAGACGCCTTCGCCACCAAGTCCGCTCACGAAGCCGCGGTCATGCTCTGGAACTACCACGACGAAGATCTCCCCGTCCCCGCCGCCCAGGTCACTGTCAAAATCTCCGGCATCCCCGCCGGCGTAAGCAAGGTCCTGCTCGAGCACTTCCGCATCGACGATACCCACTCCAACGCCTACACCGTGTGGGTCGCCATGGGCTCGCCCCAGGCCCCCACCCCCGAGCAGTACGCCCAACTCAAGGCCGCCGGCCAACTCCAGACCCTCACCTCGCCCACCTGGCTCGACGTCACCGCCGGCTCCGTCACCGTCACCACCACCCTCCCCCGCGAAGCCACCTCGCTCCTCCACCTCACATGGTGACCCTCGGGTGGTGGGTCAGTTTGGAGCCAGGGCGCCAAATGAAGTTTCCGGACACGACTTTTCAGGCACCTCGCATTTTCGCCCATAGATTCGAATTACTTAGCCAGTGAGGCTGGTTTTCGTGTAGAGTCCAGCCCTAGGCCCCCCATGACAATCAATATGACTTCTACCAATCCGGTGGACATCCGGCCTTCTGGAGCTTTGCGCCCGGCATACCGGCTCGCCGTGCTTGGCCTGCTCGTGATCATCGGCGCGCAAATCTTTCTCTCCACCCGTCAGGAATCCCAGACCTTCGACGAGTCCGATCACCTCTACGCCGGGTACGAGTACTGGAAGCACGCCGACTTTGGCCGCAACCCCGAGCATCCCCCATTTGCCAAGCTGGTCGCAGCCGCCGCTCTTCTCCCGCTCCATCTGAAGGAGCCCGCGGTTGCGCCCGACACGTACTTCAAGAGGCAGGACTTTGTGAGTGCCTCCCAATTCCTCTATGGCGCGGATGCAGACCAGCTGCTAAGGCGCGGCCGCGGTATGATGCTGCTCTTCACGCTTGGCCTCGCTCTCGCCGTTTTTGCCGCGGGACGCGAGATGTTCTCCCCGGAAGCCGGCTTGCTGGCGCTCGCCCTCTTCGCCTTCGAGCCCATGCTGCTTGCCAACGGCGGCCTCGTCACCACGGACATGGCGCTCTCCTGCATGTTGTTTGTGTCGGTCTACGAATTTTATCGCTACATCAGGCGGCCCACCCCCCTGCGCCTCGCGCTTCTTGCCGTTGCCGTTGGCCTTGCGCTGGTGGCCAAGCAATCCGGCGTCTTCCTGTACCTCGTCCTGGGCATGCTCGCCATCGCCGAACTCCTGTTCCGGTCAGCACGCACGGATGCGGATACTCCCCCGTTGCGCTCGTTCACCAGAGCGGCCGCATCTCTCGTAATTCCGCTGCTGGTTACGGCAGTCGTCAGCTACGCCGTTCTCTGGGCCTTTTACGGCTTCCGCTACGCTGCGCGTCCAGCCGGATTGCAGATGTCGCCCACGCTCGACGTGTTTGCCGCAAGCATGCCTAGCCACCTCGAGCGCGCCGCCATCCTCTTCTGCGCCCGCCATCACCTGCTGCCGGAGGCCTACCTCTTTGGCTGGTCAGACATCCTGCAAATCCCCGGCGCTCGCGTCTCCTATCTTCTCGGCAAGCTCTATATCGGCGGCAAGTGGTTCCTGTTTCCTGTTCTGATCCTGCTGAAGAGCACCATCGCGTTCCTCGTTCTGCTCGCGCTGGTGCCGCTCGCACGTCTCTGGCGCAATCGCCGCGAGTTCCTCTTCCTCGCTGTGCCTGCGGCGACCTATCTCCTTATCGCCATGTTCTCCGGCATGAACGCGGAGTCGCGTTACATTCTGCCGATCTATCCCTTCCTGATTGTCCTCGCCGGGGCCGCCGCCTGGGAGTTCGCGCGCAGATCGTGCCGCTGGGCCATCGCGGTGGCTGCGCTCTTCGTTTTTGCCGCTGCATCTTCGCTGCATGCCTTCCCCAGCTATCTCGCCTACGCGAATGAGGCCTTCGGAGGGCCATCCAATAGCTACCGTCTTGTCAGCGACTCGAATGGCGACTGGGCGCAGGGGTTGAAGTGGACGAAGAGCTACGTCGACGCCAATCACCTCACCGGCTGCTGGTTCGTCTACAGCGACCCCATCGTCGACCCTGCGTACTACGGTATCCCTTGCAAGCCTCTTACCTCCGGATGGGTGCATCGCGGCGTACCCGGCCCCGTCGGCCTGCCCGCTACCATCAGCGGCACCGTCTTCATCAGCGCCTCCGAACTCAGCGGCCATCTCTGGGGACCCGGCGTTTTGAACCCATACGAACAGTTCAGTCATCTGCGGCCGGATGCGGTACTTGGGAACGTCGTGCTGGTCTACCACGGAACCTTCAACGTTCCCCTGGTCTCCGCCTACAGCCACCTCGCCGCAGCGCGCAAACTCGCGACCGCTCACCAACTGCCTCAGGCAGTCGCCGAAGCCGAGCAGGCCGTTCAGCTTGCGCCGGATTCAGCCGACATCCAGGCCGGGCTTGCCCGCACGCTGACGGCAGCCGGAAAGACCGCCGAAGCCAGCCAGGCGAATGCCGCGGCTCTGCACCTCAGGCAGACCATCCACCCCGAGTTCACGGGCGCACAGTGAGTCAGCGGCAGCCGCACTTCCCGGAATACGACTTTCCGGGCAGTTCATGCTTTCGAACTGGCCACGCAATGGAGGCTTGTGCGAGGGGTCGGGGCTGAAGGGTCAGAGTCCCACGCTTAGGAAGCGTGGCGGCGACACTACTTCTTCACTACCAGCAGCGGCTGAATATGTCTCGTCTCTATGGTGGTGCTATCGACCTTACGCGAACTGACGGTATATAGCTGCGCACTCAGATGAGTCTCCGTCCGGCGATGAAGCGTCAGGGTCATGGGACCAGTGGATGGTGGCTGCGCGACCGGGACCGCGAACTCCAGATCGTAGTAATTGTGAGCATCGCGAAGTGCGTCAGTCACAGCCTGGGACAGACTCTTTTCATGGGCGGTTCCAAGGTGATACGCGCGCTGCATTGTTCCGTCTGCGTCCGTTCTTGAACCCGATGCAAAAGTACTGCTCATCCATCTGATTTCATGCGGCGTGGTCATGTCACGGGGGTAGAAAGGAGTCGGCTTGAACTCTCCTCCATCGACAAAATAGACCTGAGGGATCAGGTAGCGATCTTTCGGTTCGTCACCGAAATAGGCAAGGGGAAGTTCTCCTGTCGATGCATCCATCTTGCCCGAGAACAACAAAACCCTGCGTCCTGGGAAATTCTCCAGTTCTATGAGCGCATCCTGCCCCATCCAAATCGCCTGCTGGGTCGAAAGAGCAGTTGTCGAACTTGCTGCGAGGGCGGAGGAAAGCGCGGCGACGCTGTCGCAATAAGGAGTGAATTTCCCATCGGATCGCGTGACGCTAACCAGCCAGCCCTGCGATAGCGTTTTGCGCAGGCTGTTCACGACGGCAGCGTAATTGGGGCGCGGCTCGTCCGGCGGGAAAATCAGCATCATGTGGGTTGGATAATCCAGTGCATTCGCGGGGCTGCGCGGCAACGGTTGCGAAACGCGGGTGGGGTACTCCCGACCGTCCTGCTCGACGGTAAAAGCCTTGTCTGAAAGGTGTCTGGTGCCGGGTTTCCACTGGGCGAGGACCACCGCTTCGATGTGATATTCCGCCGGATTGGCGGACTGTGGCTGCTGAGATTGCACCGGCAGGCTTGGGGTAAGCAGCGTCAGTAAGGAGAAGACCACGATCGCTTGCGTCCGGGTCCCGGCGCACCATAAATATTGCCTTATGGCTCTCTCGCGACGTATTTCAGCGTCCATAGCCTGCCTCTTCTTGGATATCGCAGGAATTATAGCGCTAACGAAATGTTGCAATATCACGATTGGAACGCCAGATACTCAGAGTCACTTCCTTTCGGACTGGCCCCTTGCACTTTGCTGGATCGCATCGAACTTCCCGCAATACGGTGCCGGCTCAGACGGTCGACGCAACACTTGCTTGCAGTTTACTCGCCGGAGTCTGGAAGCCCAAGGTCTTTCTGGGACGTTGATTCAAGCGCAGCGCGACCTGGTCTAGCTGCGCTTGTGAGATGGGGGCCAGGTCGGTTCCTCGCGGGAAGTATTGTCTCAACAGGAGATTGGTGTTTTCATTGGTGCCGCGCTGCCACGGACTCTGCGGGTCGCAAAAGTACACTTTCACATTGGTGGCCACCGTAAATTCCTTGTGCCTGGCCATCTCTAATCCGCGGTCCCATGTCAGCGAGCGCCGCAGGCTTGCCGGGAGTTTACGAACATGCCGGCTCAAGGCTCGAACGACAGCTTCGGTGTCTTTGCCCGGCACTTTGACCAGCATGGCAAAGCGCGAATGGCGCTCTACCAGAGTCGCGATGTAACTGTTCTTTGCCCCGCTCAGCAGATCGTCTTCCCAGTGCCCGGGAACCGCTCGGTCTTCCGCTTCCGCAGGCCTTTCGCGGATCGAGAGGGCGTCGACGATTTGACCCCGCGACTGTCCGCTGACCGTTGCATGGAGCGAGCGGCGCATGCGCCGCTTGCTCCGCAGGTGCTCCATCAGCTCTTGTTTCAGCACGCCCCGCGCCTGGATGAACAGGCTGCGGTAAATGGTCTCGTGGGATACGCGCATACTCTTGTCGTCGGGATACTGCGTCTTCAGCCATCCGGAAATCTGCTCCGGCGACCAGTCCAACACCAGCTTACCCGCAACCATCTCCCGCAACTTGCGGTTCCCGGCGAGAAGACACCGCTTCGCCCGCAACGCGGATTTCCAGGCTTGCTTGTCCGCATCGAGGGCACGATAGGCCGAGCGGCCACCGTGGCGTGTCACCTCCCGACTCACTGTCGACGCCGCCCGACCGAGGCCGCTGGCTATCGCGCGGATCGATGAGCCCGAAGCGACTCCTCGCGAAATGTCCTCTCGCTCTTCCAAGGTAAGCACTCGGCCAGAGCGCCGGCGAGCGGCTGGAGCAATCCCTCCCCTAGGCAACAACACACAGCGAATGCAGTTATGGGGCTTGCCACAGGAACGCCCAATCTCATGCAACGACTCCCCAGCCTTCCATCGCCTCCAGACATCAGCTCTCTGCGCAGCAGATAGTCTCGACTGCTTCCCTTCGCTCATAAACACCATCCTTCAATAGAAAGGTTCTACTAGATGGTGTTGCGTCGACCTATCGAATGCACCCCGTATTTCGGGAAGTTCGACAACTGCTAATTTTCCGTTGGGTTCTTCTCCGCGTGGTCGACCACCAGTTGCTCGACCGGCGCCTTTCCCGGCTCCAGCTTCAGCCCCAGCTTTTCTACCGAAGCAAACACGCTCGTCCCTCCGCCGCCGCCCGGATCCGATGCTTCTGCCGCCCCACTATCCGGCAGGGCCGGCAGGCCATTTGCACTCCGAGCCGCCGCCATCAGGTCCGCGTACGAGAGATCGAGCGCCACCTCGTAGTGCCCCGTCAGCCCCGTCTGGTCCACTACCGGCCGACTGCCCGCGCCGCTCATCTGCATTACCTGGGTCAGCATATCGGCGAATACCCCCATTGTCGCTCCCTTGCCGTCGATACGGACGGTCTGCGACTGCTCGTCAATTCCCTGCACGAAGACCCCTCGCGCTCCCATATCCAGCCTCGTCGCTCCCTGCAGATTCTTGGGCGCATCGAGGGCGCGCGATATGCGTGCCGGACCGTCCGGCAGATCCAGCTTCTGTCCCGGCGCATCCTCGTCGATCGCCGGACGAGCAGGAGAGTCCTTCAGCTTCGCCCCTCCCTTCGCAACTACCAGCGCGTACACCGGGTGCTCGCTGGTCTCCATGTGCGTCTCCAGCTTAAAGCGGTCGTGCAGCAGCGCCTTCAGCATTGCCGGCGCGTCCTCCTTGGTCGAGCCCTCCGGCAATCGCGCCACGATGTCGAAGTGGTCGCTCGCCATCCAGTCGGGGCCGGAGACCTGATACGGCCGCAGCTTGTACGCGTAGACAACGAGTGCCTTCAGCGTCATGTAGGTGTACTGGGCCCGCATCCCGTCCAGGTGCGCGCCAAGGCGCCCCACTACACGCGCGCTTAACGCCTGATCCGGGCTCATTGGCGCCGACACCCGCACCGTCGCTACCTCGAATGTCAAAGTCGCGGCGGACGGAGCGTTTGCCGCTGAGGATGGTGCCAAAGCAGGCGGCGGGCCTGCTTGCCCCAGGGACATCGGTATAGCAAGGACGGCCCATCCCGCCATAGTGACCAGCAGGCTCATACGAGGATCCAACCTGCGAATGGCATCGTTGCTCATCGTGAGATGATTCCTTCGGAAACAGACCCATGATACGTACCTCACTCCTGAAATGTGGTGCCGGAAACTTCGGGGACGCGCTTCGCGGGTGGATGCGGGTGCAGTCAGGGGCGCTGGGTGCCGCGGTCCATGGCCTGGTTGGCCAGGCGGTCGGCGTCCTTATTTTTGTGGCGGAGCGCGTGGACGATCTCGAAGGCGTCCAGTTGCGCGAACTTCTTCCTGGCCTGCTCGAAGAGGGGCCGCAAGCCTGGGCTTTTGACCTTGTACTTGCCCTGGATCTGCTTGACCATCAGCTCGGAGTCGGAGATGACGCGCAGGCGCCGGTGTCCGTGGCTGAGGGCAAAGTCGAGCGAGGCGAGCAGGCCGGAGTACTCGGCGAAGTTGTTGGTCTGGATGCCGAGGAACTCGGAAAGTTCGGCGAGGACGTGGCCGTCGGCGTCCTGGATGAGGGCGCCGAAGCCGGCGGGGCCGGGATTGCCGCGGGCGCCGCCGTCGCAGTGGGCGGTGATCCAGGGACCTGTAGAGGGATGGGGCGGGGGGAAAAGGCTGGGAGGGGTGGTGCGTGAGGGCATGGGGAGAGTCTATAGGGTTGCGAGTTGGTAGTTGGTAGTTGTTAGTTGTTAGGAAAAGCGCGATTGTTGCCGCGGCCGGGAGCCTTGCACCCACAATCAGACACGGCTGGCAACCGACAACTGAGAACTGACGATTTTCCGGCTTACCTTTTGGTGGTAGGGCGGTCTATTCAAGTGGATCCAGTTCCTGACTCCGGAGTCGGAAACGATGAATGCAGATGCTTTGAGCCTGGAAACCGGCAGCGAGCTTGCGCCGGCGCTTTCGGCGATTGCCGGTAATGCGCGCAAGCGAAGTGTGGGCACGTTCAACCCGGCCTTGCGAACGTCCGCATTGCTGGACGCGGCGGTCGCGGTAGGCGCGGGCGCGCGGGGGGCGATAGAGGCGGTAGAATCGTCCCCAACGATGCCAAAGGCGGCGGCGCAATCCGGCTCGAAGACTGACAGGAACGGCGGCAAGCTGACCCAGGCGCAGTTGGACGCACGCGCCCTGCAGCGCACCGAGGACGACGACCTGATCCGGGAGGCCCAGCACGGCGACCGGGCGTCGTTCGACTCGCTGGTGCGGCGCTACGACCAGTCGGTGCTGCGGCTGGCGCTGCACATGCTGAGCAACGAGCAGGACGCGCAGGACGTGCACCAGGAGGCGTTCCTGAAGGCGTACCGACATCTGGGGAACTTCCGGTTCGAGTGCTCGTTTTACACCTGGCTCTACCGGATCGTGACCAACCTGTGCCTGGACCACCTGCGCCGGCGCAAGAGCCGCCGCGAAGATCCGGCCACGGTGCTGGATTCGCGGGGCGACGAGATGGACCTGCTGTCGAACATCTGCGACACCCGGGCGATGGCCAACCCGGCGCGCGAGCTCGACCGCAAGCTGATGGCGGCAAGCATCAACGAAGCGCTGGGGAAGCTGACGCCGCGCGAGCGCACGGTTTTTGAACTGAAGCACTACCAGGGATTGAAGCTGCGGACGATCGGCGAGATGTTGAGCACGACCGAGGAGACCGCGAAGAATACGTTGTTCCGCGCCACCCGCAAGCTGCGGGCCAACCTGGCGGAGTTGAAGGGATAAAAGTTGTTGGTTGTTAGTTGTCAGTTGGAGAACGGACACGAACGGGCGACAGACCCGGATGAGGCAAGTGGAAGCAGTTCCTTCGAGGCTGTTGAGGTGATGCAATGAATTGCGAAAAAGCCCAGCAACAGATCATTCTTGTAACCTACGGCGAGTTGCCCGACGAACAATTGGCCTCGCTGGAAGAGCATCTGGCAGAGTGCGAGGCGTGCAATCGTGAGTTGAAGGCGTTGCTGGCGATGCATGAGGCGCTGGCGTACCAGCCCATGGTCGATCCGTCGCCGAACCTGCTGGCGCAGTCGCGAATGCGGCTGGACGAGGAGCTGGACGCCATTCCTCCGCATGGCTGGCTGACCCGAGTGCGCAGCAACCTGTTTGGCTGGCTGGGCCATATGCAGAACGCGCCGGGGCTGATGACACTGCTGGTGGGCGCGGGATTGAGTGTGGGGTTTCTGAGCGGCATCTCCGCCCTTCGCTACCAGGTGGCGCACCAGCCCAAGGTGCCGTCTGCGGTGGTGCTGAGCAACTCGACCAACGGCGCCATCGCGGACATCAGCGGCATTGTGCAGACGCCCAACTCGGAGATCGTGCAGGTGACGTACAACCGCGTGGTTCCGGAGACGGTGCAGGGTTCGCTGGACGATCCGCAGATTCGGCGGCTGCTGATGATTGGCACCAAGGCGGCTGCGACCAACGGGGTGCGGACGGATTCGGTGGCGCTGCTGGCGAACGAGTGCCGCGCCGGACACCAGTGCGTGGGAGGATACGGCGGCATCCGCAACGCGCTGATGGTGAGCCTGCGCTACGACAAGAATCCCAACGTCCGGCTGAAGGCGCTGGAAGGGTTGCAGCCGTACGTCGCCCAGGACCAGAGGGTCCGCGACGCGGTGCTGGAAGCGCTGATGCACGATGCGAACGCGAGCGTGCGGACGCAGGCGATCAGCCTGCTGGAGCCGGTCGAGTCCGACTCCAGCGTGCGCCGGGTGATGCGCACGGTCTCCACCACCGACGAGAATCCGTATATCCGCACCGTCAGCACGCACTTGCTGCAGGGGACCGCGGACATTCAATAGGGCAAGGTTTCGAGGAACGAGGTTCGTGAGGCAATGAAAAGCGCATTCGGATATGGGCTGATTCTGCTGGCTGCTTCGGCGCTTTCGACGCGGAGCGCGCTGGCCTGGGGCAATGGCGGCTCGGAGGTTGAGGCCGGCGGCGTGCTGTTTCTGATGAGCGGCTCCGGCGCGGCCACGGCGCGCGGCGCGCAGGGCTATCTGGGCGTGGATGTGCGCGATGTACCCGCGGACCAGGTTGCCGCGTTGAAGCTGAAGGAGGCGCGGGGTGCGGAGATCATCATGGTGGACCACGACGCCCCGGCTGGAAAAGCAGGCCTGCGCGAGCACGACGTCATCCTCCAGATGAACGGACAGGCGATCGATGGCGAAGACCAGATTCGCAAGATGCTGCACGAGTGCCCGCCGGGAAAGGCGATCACGCTGGTGGTCAGCCGCGACGGGCAGCAGATGACCGTGACCACACAGATGGCCAACCGCGAAGAGGTCGAGCGCCAGGCGTGGGAGCAGCACCTCACCGTTCCTGAGCCGCAGGCTCCGCCCTCCGATAACGCCGGCAGCGACTTTTCAGTGACGGCCTCGCCCACCCCGGCAGTGCGCGGCAACAGCTTTATCGGCACCATGCTGATGAATCCGTCCTACACCGGCGCCATGCTGGAGGAGATGAGCACTCAGCTCGCCGACTACTTTGGCGTGTCCAGCGGTGTGGGCCTGCTGGTGCGCAGCGTCCAGCCAAACTCGCCCGCAGCCCTTGCCGGCATGCACGCCGGCGATGTAGTGGTGCAGGCCGACGCCAAGCCCATAGCCAGCACCGGGGATTGGGCCAAGGCGCTGAAGAACAGCCGCGGACACTCGCTGACCATTGTGGTAATGCGCGACAAGAAGCAGCAGACTCTGACGCTGACCCCGGACAGCAAGAAGCGCTCCAGCCTGCAGCAGCCCACGCAGGACCGCGACGCCGGGGTGCTGGCCCACCTCGGACTCTCCTTGGGTCCACAATCCTGACGAGATTCGCTAAGCCGCTTTGAGCCCGTCGCGCAGGCTGCGGATGTAGTTCTGCGCCATGAGGATGTGCGTCTGCTGTTCGGCTAACAACTGCCGGATGGGGCCACGCAGATCGCGGTCGAGTGCACTCTTGTAGGCGCTCTTGGCCTCTTCTTCGCCGCGTTCGGCGGTTTCGAGAAGGGTCTGGTCCCCGGCGCCGAGCTTCGCCCTGAGTTCCGCCCACGCGCGGAAGAGTGAGCCCGACACGGTGCCGGTTTCGTGGACATCGTGAATGCCACGGCGATGGAGAACATTTTCGAGCTCTGCCCGAAAGTTGGCGCGGCGCAGCGATTCGGCGAGGAAATAGCGCCTGAGGGTTGGGTCCTTCAGATGCTGCCCGATCTCGGCCATGCCTTTCTGGCCGTCTTCGAGGACGTTAACG
>Ga0224558_1004291_pt1 | contig 11182 bp, 8 predicted proteins | sample 714S32024metaG_FD_180682 | JGI IMG/M metagenome (GOLD analysis project Ga0224558, IMG submission 180682) | Peat soil microbial communities from Stordalen Mire, Sweden - 717 S3 20-24 | ecosystem: Environmental > Terrestrial > Soil > Wetlands > Peat | place: Sweden: Norrbotten County, Stordalen... | reverse complement strand
ATCAGGGCGAAATCCAGCCCGCTCAGTGCGCTGGCCAGTTGGCGGAAATAATCGCCGGGCCGCAACGGCACGCCTTGCAGGAACGCCCAGAGGTAACCGCTGAGCAGCGCGCCGAGAATCAAATACACCGTCAGCGCAAAGACGCCCAGCGCCATGCCCAGCACTCGTGGCACGACCAGGTAATGCACCGGGTCAATGCCCAAGGCCTCCAGCGCCTCGACTTCGCCCATGGCGCGCGCGGTGCCCAACTCGATGACGTTGGTCGTGCCGACGCGCGCCAGCACCAGCAGCGCTGCTGTCAGCGGGCCGAGCTCGCGCACGACCACGACCACCATGACCGTGCCCAGGAAATTCATGGCTCCGACTACCTGTAGCCAGGAAACAGTCTGGCCGATGACCACCAGTCCCAGCGCCGCCGACATGAACATGAACATCGGCAGCAGTCGCATTCCGGCGCGAGATACCTCCTGGAACACCCGCGGACGCATGACCTGCCGTGCGGCGCCGAACCGGGTGATCATCACGCCCAGCGTAATCAGGGCAAACGCGCCCAGCCCCTGCATCGTGAGCAGGAAGCGGAACAGTCCCCGGCCCAGGTAGCTCGCCAGCGACCGCGGCAGCGGCAGGTGCACCACGAGGCGCGCCCGGGACAAGCTGATTGCGTTGGCATTTCCCTTTTCCACGCGCACAGCGTAGGTTGGGTGCCCCTGCCGGTCAAGTTTCCTGCGCTTGCGTTGGTCCAGCCGGGGGCAGTAGCATGGCCACGTTTAAATACGGGGTACCAATTATGAAAGTCCTCAACCCACTCAAGGCCGCCTTTGGCAAGGGGAAGTTCTCCCGCCTCAAAGACGCCAGCTACCACCAATGGGAAGACGCCTTTGCGGTCGAGTTCGACGATGGCCTCTGCTTCCTGGAACCGCACCAGACCATACGCAAGGCCAATCGGATCTCCGCCCAAGCCGTCGTGCAGCGCGTCGAACTGGACCAGGAACTGCGGCACGGATTCTTTGTCCACTACGACAACGGCCAGGTGGCCGAGGTCTCCTGGGCCTTCATCCGCGAATTGCCACCGAAAAAGTGAGGCCGCTATTTCAGCGTTTCGCATTGGGCTATGAGTCTGCGCTCGGAACATGATCGCCCGTGTCACCTTGGAAATCGCCCTCCGCAAGGAGTTCGATTACTTTATCCCGCCTGAGCTGGCGGAACAGGTTGACGTCGGCAGCCGCGTCCAGGTGCCGTTCGGGTCGCGCAAGGTGCTGGGGTGCGTGACCGGCCTCGCCGAGGAGTCTGCGCACGCCACTCTCAAGCCCATCCTCAAGGTCATCGGCGCGCAGACGTTGGTCACACCCAAGATTCTCAAGCTGGCCCGCTGGATCGGCGATTACTACTGCTGCGCGCCGGAGACAGCGTTGAAGAGCGTTCTGCCCGAAGCCGTCCGCCACGAGCAGGCTAACTGGCGCGAGCGGCTGCATGTTCGTGCCCTGGCGCCCGCCGGCGAGTTGCCGAAGCTGCCCAAGCGGCAAAAGGAGGTCTGGCGCATCCTCGAAGGCCGCCCCGAACTGCCGCTGAGTGAATTGTTGGAGCTAGCGAAGACCACCGCCGCGACAGTCCGTCGCATGGAAGACAAGGGCCTGGTCACGGTTGCCCCGGAGATTTCCGAGCGTGACCCTTACGCGCGCGAGCACATCCTGCCCACGCAGCCGCTGCCGCTGAACCCGGCGCAAGCCAATGCACTCGCCGCGATCAAGGCGGTCATGAACGGAATGCAGAATGCAGAATGCAGAATGCAGAATGCGGGGGTCCAAAGTTCGACGTCCAAAGTCCAAAGTCCCATAGACCCCGTCGTTCAAGGTTCGATGTTGGATGTCCAACGCTCCACGCTCCACGCTCCACGCTCTACGTCTCCCCCTTCGACCTTCCTCCTCCACGGCGTCACTGGCAGCGGCAAGACGGAAGTCTATTTGCAGGCCATCGCGCACGCCCTGGAGCAGGGCAAGGGCGCCATTGTCCTCGTCCCCGAAATCTCGCTCACGCCGCAGACGGTCGAGCGGTTCAAGGCGCGTTTCAGCTCCGGCCCGCTGCAAACGCTGGTGGCGGTGTTGCACAGCCATCTGTCCAGCGGCGAGCGGCACGACGAATGGCACAAGATTCGCCAGGGCCGCGCCCGCATCGCCATCGGCGCACGCTCAGCGATCTTCGCCCCCGTTGAGCCGCTCGGCCTTGTCATTGTGGACGAGGAACACGAGCATACCTACAAGCAGGAGGAGGCGCCCCGCTATCACGCGCGCGATGTGGCGATTGTGCGCGGCCAGATGGAAGGGGCGGTGGTGGTGCTCGGCTCGGCCACCCCTTCGCTGGAGAGCTATTACAACTGCGGCAAGGGCAAATACACACTGCTCCAGTTGCCCGAGCGGGCGGACGACAAGAAAATGCCGGTTGTGCGCATTGTTGATATGCGCCAGACCGTGCGCACCGGGAAAGGCATTCCCATTTTCTCCCCGCAGCTCAAGGACGCGATTGCCAGCAGGGTCGAGCGGAAGGAGCAGGTCATTCTCTTCCTGAACCGCCGGGGCTATTCCACATCCCTGCAATGCCCTCTCTGCGGCTTCGTCGCCCAGTGCCCCAATTGCAGCGTCTCGCTCGCTTACCATCGCCACGAGAACAAACTCTGCTGCCACATCTGCGCGCACGTCGAGCCCGTGCCGTCCGCCTGTCCCAACGACAAATGCCGCAACCCCGCCATTCGCTATGCCGGCCTGGGCACGCAGAAGGTCGAGGCCACCCTCGCCAAGCTCTTCCCGCACGCGCGTGTCGTGCGCATGGATTCCGACGCCCTGAAACGGAAGGAGGATTACCGCCGCATCTTGGGCGACTTCCGCGTCGGCAAGATTGACATCCTCGTCGGCACGCAAATGATCGCCAAGGGCTTGCATTTTCCCAACGTCACCCTGGTCGGCATCATTTACGCCGACCTGGCGCTGCATCAGCCGGATTTCCGGGCTGGCGAGCGGACCTTCCAACTGCTGACGCAGGTGGCCGGGCGCGCGGGCCGTGGCGACATCGAAGGCGAGGTGGTCGTCCAGGCCTTCACTCCCTTCCATCCGGCGATTCAATTCGCCCGCCGGCACGACTTCGAAGGCTTCTACCAGCAGGAGATCGAATTCCGCGAGCAACTCAAGTACCCCCCTTTTGGCCGCATTGCGCTGCTGACGCTGAAGGGCCGCAACGAGGAGAAGGTGAAATTCTCCGCCGACTACCTGAAGCACGAACTGGAAAAGGCAGTGGGCGACATCAAGGGCCTGGTGGTGGCTGGCCCGGCGCCCGCACCGTTGCTGCGCGCCGAGACTTACTACCGCTACCAGATCATGTTGCGGGCGCAACGCATGGCGGCTCTGAGCCAGCGCCTGGCGCTGCTCATCCGCTCGCTCTCGTTGCCGGAGGACGTCTCGCTGGCAGTGGACATTGACCCGGTGGATTTGATGTGAAAGCGAAACTCCTAGTAGTTGAACTCTGGGGCCTGGGCGACTTGATTATCGCCACTCCGTTCCTGCAAGCGGCAAGCCAAAGGTATGAGGTAACGCTGGCGGCGAAACCTTATGCGCTGGACCTGCAGCGGCGGTTCTGGCCCGACGTTAGGGTGGTTCCCTTCGTCGCGCCGTGGACGGCGTTTAGGTTTAAGGACAAGTATCGCTTGTATGCCTGGCCGTGGAGGGAGATGTTCCGCCTGCTCAACGCACTGGTCATGCAGCGATTCGACTTCGGCCTGTCGGCGCGGTGGGGGGACCCTCGCGACCATCTGCTGCTGCTGCTGGCCGGGGCGAAAACCCGCCTCGGTTTCCCGCGCCTGGGGAGCGGGATTTTTCTGACCAAGACATTGGCTCGGCCCGAGCCGCAGGCGCACCGGTACGAGTATTGGCGCGTCATGGCACAAGTCCTCGGTTTCGACATGCCTGTGCGCGAAGCGCTCGCGCTGCCGCACTTGCCTGCCGGCGTCGAAGTTCTCTTGCACACAGGCGCGGGCCAGCCGGTGCGCGTCTGGCCATTGGAACGGTATCACACCTTGGTCGCCCGGTTGCGCCGGAAGGGTTATCGCGTGCAGGTCGCCTGCGACCCGGACCAGCGGAGCTGGTGGCTGGAGGCGGGGGAAAAGGACGTCGCCATGCCGCGGACTGTAACGGAGCTCTTCGTGTTGGCGGATCGTGCGGGCGCGTTCATTGGCAACGATTCCGGGCCGGGTCACCTGGTCGCGTTTTGCGGCGTGCCTACCTTCACCTTGTTCGGTCCGCAAGTGCCTGAGTGGTTTGCGCCGCTCCACCCCGGGTCGGAGTGGCTCGAAGGCAAAGCCTGCCCATACAAACCTTGTTCGGACTACTGCCGGTTCCCGGTCCCTTGCTGCATGGTGAATTCGCAGGAAGAAGAAGTGTGTGCGCTGGTGGAGTCGTTTGTGGCGCGAATCCTGCCCCACCCCGCAGTGTAAGTGCGTGCAGTCAGAGTAGGGCGGGCGTCTCGCCTGCCCCCCAAGTCAAAAGCCATCCGATCCGGCGCCGGCGAAACGATTGCCCTGCCTGGTCACCCCCCCCTCCAGGTCTTTCCGCCAACAGGCCGCGAGGGCACGCAACAAGTCACGCGTCGGCCCCAGGCCTTCCGATGGTTTGATGACCTCGACTACGTGTAGCAGATAAGCCAGCCCCAGCTCGCGCTCGCATCCAACAATGCCCCCCCGCTCCGCATACTGTTGGAATGCTTCGGAACCAAGCAGACCTTCTATCCGCTGCACGAGGCCAGAGGTCGGCAGGCGCTCCACCAGAATGGCGCTTTGGATGACATAATGAAACCAGTCCCAGCCGGGAATACCCATCAGTTCCCCTCGCTCCCAGTCGAGGACAGTCCATGCGCCGGTGGGGGACACCTTGATATTCCATGGCGCGAAATCCCCATGCTGAATGGTCGGATGGACAGTCCGTCCGCGGAGTGAAACCGCGACCTCCGCAAACAGGTCGTTTCCTGAGCTGGCCGCCTCTAGCCGCGCCCAATCGGGAGTCTCATTCACCGCGACCGTTCGCCCAGGATCACCCCATGACTCCAGCAGCGGGAGAAAGGCGGCCTCCTGCTGGGGTCGAGGAGAATCGCCCGCAAAGAAATCCAATGCCAACGCGCGCAATCGTGCGGACTGAAAAGCACCGCGCAGCCTGGGAACCGCCCTCGTTCCGGCAGGGACCGTCGCCAGGAAGGACTCTTCCTTTTCGATCAATCCTCTCGCTTGCTCGCTCAGCCCTACCTTGACCACTGCAACTGGCCTTTGCCGGGCGTCGAAAACCAACAGCAGCAATCGCTGGCCCTTACTCATCGGATTGCCCGCGAGAATGCCCAAGGTCGGCGGCCCCTGTGCCGGCTCTGCTGTTAGTGATATCAGGAACTTGACAAAGGGGTCTGCTGGTGAAACCGCCAGGGACACCTTCTCGAGCCCGAGCGGCAGGGATGCTCTGAAGAGCCAACGCAAGAGGGCTCTGGCTGCCCGCGCGCGGCGCGTCTGCGCCGGATAAAGGTCCATCGTGGCAGCCGCCGGACGGGCTTGACGCGGCAGCAGTAGGAATGGGCGCCCGCGTCTTCTCAGCAACCGCATTTCGACCCGGACGCCCTGCCCCGCCTCCGCAGCCGCAGTGAACAACCCTTCCCAGAAATTCTGCGGTGGGGACATCATTGCTGGGCAAGGCCCCAGCGCCTCTTGGTCCTTTCGGCCATATAATCCAGGATCGCCCGGCTGATGTCAGCGCCGACTTTTTCGAGCGGCTGCGTGGAATCAACCACCCGGCCATTGCCGAGACCTCGGACGAGCTTAAGGTAAGCCGTGCATTGGCGTTCGGTTTCTGCGAGCGGCACTTCCTGCTTTCGCTTTTGCAATACTTCAGCCGGTGCGTCGAGCAGGAAGACCAAATCCGGACTCTTCAGAAAGAAGTGGCCGAGGCGCACGACAGCTTGCGGCACGCGCAGCCGGTAGCGCCGCTGGTCCACAAAGAAGTCATAGTAATAACGGTCAATTAACACCAGATCGCCCCGGAAGGTGATCGGCGGCAACCGCAAATGAGATCCAAGGAAGAACTCCAGCCAGTGAAACCCGAAGTAGCACAGCGAAACGACCGGATTGCGGGCAGGCCGGCCATGGGGATCGGTCGTCGGGCCGCGTGCTGCCTGACGCCGGGCGGAAAACAGCGCCGGTTTCCAATGAAACTGGCGAACCTTCTGTGCCGGAAAGGTCACGTTGAGACCGTCGATTACTTCGCGGGCGGCTGCCGATTTTCCACTGCCGTCAGCCCCACAAAGCACGACGGTCACGCCCGGTGGTTGCAGCATCCGCCTGGCCAGCCGTCGGGCATCAACCAGCAGGGACTTGGTCGTGCGCCAGGGCCGGCGCGTCACTTGCCGAAGAATCAACGCCCGCCGCAAGACATCGGTCGCGGCCTCGATCTCCGCCCACCTTGCCTGCTCGCCGGCTTCCACTAGGAACTTCGCCTGCGCCGCGCCGTAAGTTGGCGTCAGCAAATTGATGACAGCCGCCCGCTCCGCCTGCAGGCCGGTTACGATGGACGATCTGTACTTCTCCTTGACCGTGCCGGTGTAGATGAGCGAGGCGAGCAGTTTGGTCGCCGTCTCGTCCGCCGGATGTGGGATGAAGAAGAGGTCCCTGCCCACCTTGCGCCGAAGAAAACCGTCGCAGGCGACAAACTCAAACCCGCGCCATTTCAGAGTGGTGAACAAATCGAAATGCGCCTGCGCATTGCTTTGCCGGCTCGACAAGTAAAGGGCCAGGGTCGCGAATTCGACCCGGCTGTGCAGACAAAAGCCGCTCTTTGCGGCCGCCTCCAACAGAACCTGCTCGGCCTGGCGCAACTGGCCGGGATCAACCAGCACGTCAATATCATTGGTGGTGAAATGCGGCAGGCTCTCGTAGTTGCGCAAGACGAGACAATTGATCCCCGCCTCTTCCCAGGCGCGAAAGACGGCGGTGACCAATTGGCTGATTTCTTGTTGCTCGGACATCTGGCAAAGGTGCGCCGCGCCTCGCGCCCAACCCGATTCGGGGACTGCCCGGGCGGGCCGGAGGGCGGAATACATTTCGCGGCAAGCAATAGCCAAGAGCGCGCGCCGTGGAAAGGCTTTTGTCTGGCAGCAGGTTAATCCCGGTGCTGGGACAGGCGGTTACTTTACGACAGCCTTGGCCAGAGGCCGAAGATCCACTTCACGCCCTTTCCAACATCCAACCCCGACGCGGTTGAACCTCCCAAGCGCGTACCGGTAAGAATAACCGTAGAACGGATTGTGGGTGGGCCAGAAAGAGATTGTGTCCACACCCGCCGCCTTGGCTAGCTCAATGGCTTGCGCGATGTCCTCCGCATGATCGTTCCAGTTGAACAGCAGGTATTTCCACTCGAGCAGCGGCGCAGCCAGGCCCCGGGCGTTGCGATAAGCCACCAGCGCCTTCATGTTCTCATACGCCTTCTGGAAGTTCCCGTGGTGTTCATACTTCTTGAGCATCGGCTCGTTCACGCCGGCAATGGAAAAGTAAATATGGCTGGCGTTTAAGGCCGCCTCGCGTTTGGCGTCCGTGTTGAGCACGATGCTGTTGGTCGAGATGACGATGCGGCACTTCGGGTTCTTCTGGCGCAGCAACGACAGCTCCGCGCCGATGTTCGGGGACAGGAATGGTTCGCCGAGGTTCAGGTAGAACAGTTGCTCCAAACCAAGATCGCTCACCAGGTCAGCCATGCGGGACAGCTTGTCCAGGTCCATCTGCAGCGTTGTGCGGATGCGGGCGGCCGATTGCCGATCGCAGCCGATACAGTCAATATTGCAGCGCACCGTGTTCTCCAGCAGCATGCCTCGATACGGCAGGCGGGGTTTGGGACCGGCGAAGATCTGCCGGTCGAGGTCGTTCTCGGCAGCGCTCGCTGGAGACTCCGTGCCCGAGGCAGCTTTAGCCTTCGTCTCGCCGGCAGTTCCTCCGGGCAGCCCCGTCACGGCCCGGGACTGCGCTTTTGGCACCCGCATCAAATCCCCGCAGCGGGCGCAGGTCATAATGGGCAGCTTTCCTTTGGCCAGGTCCTCGCGGAAGCGCCGCGCGACGGGGCCGAAAAACACTTCCCGGAATGAACTCTTGTTCAGGTCACCCAAATGGCCCGAGCCGTCGTAGTCCTGGCAAGTGCACGAGACCGTCAGGTCGCAGTTAATGGTGAGATTATATTCGGATTCGCCCCCCAGCGCCCGGCAGTAGAACCGCTGCCCCTTCAGGCGGCCCGACCACTCCAGGTAGCGCCGCATGACTTTGCGAATGAGGTCGCTGACGAGCCAGTTGAATCTTCTGCGCTTCATCGTGGAAAAGACTCTCGGCCCGTTCTCATAGTGGCAGGGAAAGCTTTAATCACGGAGCACACTCCCATGCTACCAGTTCGAGGTCAAATCCGGCTGCGGGCCTACTTCGGGACCGCCCCCACCGCCGTGGCCGCGACCGCGCTTGGCGGAGCCGGCTCAAGCTGTGCAAACGCCTCCGCCAGCCCGGACAGGTGCTTTTCTAGCGTGAAGTTGCGCAGGAAAATATCCCGAAACCCTTCACCGCTTTCGCCGTCCAGCAGCGCCAGCAAACCGTCGGCAATTTGCTCCGCCGACCGGATATTAACCAGTCCGGCGTAATTCGCCGGGAACAGCTCCGGGAGCGAACGCCACCGCGTGGTGAGAATGGGCAGGCCGAACGCCATCGCTTCAATCAGATTCACCGGCTGGTTCTCGTTCTCGTAATAAGTCGGGAAGCAAAACAGGTCCGCCTCGCGCAACAACCGGTTCTTCTGCTCGCCCGAGACGAAACCGAAATACTGGACCATTTCGGCCAGGGCCGGTTCCGCCATTCTCCTCTCGAATTCGGCTTTATCGCTCGGTGAGACAAAGCCGCCAGTCACCTGCAAACGGAGGGAAATCGACGCCTGCTGGCTGCGCAACCGCTGGTTGGCCAGCGCCACCCCGCTGAGCGTATCGAACAATCCCTTCTCCCGCGTGCAGTGCGCGAGGTACAGGACCTTGACCCGTTGCGGCTCGCCGCCCGTATCCCGCAGGTCGGCCGCATCAAGGGTCGCGCCCGACAACAGCTTCTTGCGCGCCGCAAACCGCGCCTTGCGCGTTGGCAGAACCTCCGCCGCAAACCCGGGACAGGGATCGGGGATGCCGTTGCTGACGACGCGAACCTGCTGCGAAAAGATCTTCTCCGCGTCCGCCCGGTTGTACTTGGATAGCACGATGCTGAGATCCACCTTTTTCATCAACCGGTAAGTCAGCGACCGTGAGCGCATCGTCATGACTATCTCCAGCCACTTGGCTAGCCCGGCGGCGTGCCAATGCAGAATTACCCGCTTGAAGAAGGGCCGGCAGATCAGCATCACGACCCAGTCCCGGTACAACGCGGAGCGTTTTCCCGGAGCCGGGATGTAATAGAAGTTCGTCACCCCGTAGCGGAACCGGCACCAGATGGCCTGCGCGCAATACCCCAGCAGCAGCATGAACTTGCCGAGCCGCAAATCCCCAATATCCTCCAGCTTCTTCGACAGCCGGGCATTCACGTGATAACACTCGATGCCGAACCCCCCCTTTGGCCCGCCTCCTGTCGCCCGGTTGTGCCTCTTGCGGCAGTCTCCACCGAACCCAGCCAGCATGAGCTGGACCATGAAGCTCTGCCCATGGTGCGGCGGCGGTGTGTGCGCAAAAACCAGCAGTTTCATACGGCGCACGGCACCTGCCCGGCGAATATGTGTCTCAACGAGTTAATGCCCCAGCATACCGACAACCGTGCCCTTTGAAAAGCTATTTCTGCCCCCAGCTCTTTGGCTTTTGCCTTTTGCTATCGGCTATCGGCTATCGGCTATCGGCTATCCTCTCCGCGGCGGTCTCCCTGCCCAAGATCTTCCTCGCGAGCCACCATTTGCCATTTGCCATCTCAAGCCCTACCCTCCGTACCGCCGCAGTTTTTCCTTGAATGCCCGCCCGCCCCTCTGAACCCTCGCCCCCAATGACTGCGCTCGAAGTTTTGGGCACGCCCCTGCTGTTAACCGACTACCGCGGCCTGGACGAGCAATGCCGTCAATGGGCGCGCGCCGGCGCCTGCGTCGCCCTCGACTTCGCCAATACCCAGATCGTTACCATGCGGCGGCACGAGCCCTGGTTCCGCGAGCTCACTAGCGCCTATGATGCCTTTCCACCCGATGGCATGCCGCTGATCTGGTGCCTCCGGCTGGCGGGTCAGCGCCTCCGCGACCGTGTTTACGGTCCCACCTTCATGCGCCAATTCCTGGCTGCCGTGCCCCCGGACTTCACGCATTACCTCCTCGGCGGCTCGGAAGCTTGCGGCACCCAACTCCGCGCCGTCTTCGGCAAGCTAAACCCCGCCATCCGGTTCATCGGCGCCTTTCACGGCCAATGCCAGCCCGATGGCCGCATGGAAGGTGCCGCCGACCAGGAAATTATCGAGGAAATCAACCGGCTATCGCCCGACTTCATCTGGGTCGGCTTCGGCACCCCCAAACAGCAAGCCTGGGTAAAGCGTTATAAATCCCGCCTCCGGCGCGGTGTCGTCTTGACCGTCGGCTTCGCCTTTGACGTCAACGCCGGCATGAAGCCCGATGCCCCCCTCTGGATGCAACGCTTCGGCCTCACCTGGGTTTACCGCCTTGGCTCTGAGCCCGGCCGGCTCGCCTCGCGCTATCTCCGCTACAACACCCTCTTCCTCTACTACCTGTTGCGCGACGGCTTGCGCGGCCGCGCCTGGGGCAAGGCTGTGGACCCGCTAAACACGCTAAACACTCGAAAGGAAGAAAGACGATAAGCACTGCGCGGCAAAGCCGCACCTGACACGGCGCGCGGACATTCTTGTCCGCAGCAACGCCCGCAGGCCCCCCGGCTCCGAAAACGACTGTGGCCCTGAACCCCTCTCACGCTGCTGCGGACAAAAATGTCCGCGCGCCGATCTCTCGCCGGCGGCAAGAAAGGTGGGCTATCCCGGCACAGGATTCCCTCTCTCGCTTAAAGGCTACTTGTCGGCGGGAACCCGCGGGGCCGTCGCTAGTCTAGTGTCCCCGAAATGAGTAGACCTATTGTGGATTGCTTTTTCGCTGACGCGGCTGGGTGCAACCCGGTTTGAGTTGCT
>Ga0224558_1004289_pt1 | contig 11189 bp, 15 predicted proteins | sample 714S32024metaG_FD_180682 | JGI IMG/M metagenome (GOLD analysis project Ga0224558, IMG submission 180682) | Peat soil microbial communities from Stordalen Mire, Sweden - 717 S3 20-24 | ecosystem: Environmental > Terrestrial > Soil > Wetlands > Peat | place: Sweden: Norrbotten County, Stordalen... | reverse complement strand
GCCCGAGAGCCGCCAAGCGCGACTTCGAGAGCCACGAGCGCCTGGTCAAGGAGGAGTTGGAGAAGATCCAACGGGAGATGGAGCCCGCCGGGACAGGGGCCTCTCCCGTGTCCGCTCAACTCTGACGGGCTGACAAGCCTTTGACTGTCCCCGATGTGATGCCTGATTCGTTCAGGGGCATGTTGAGGCTCGGTGTTCTCAGTGGAGCAGGCTGAGAACGGTGGTGCGGCTCGAGGCTGCGTCAGCCGAACTGCATAACCTCCTTGGTTCGCATTCTGAGCCGCCCAAAGCCCGGCGGAGACCTGACCTCCCATTGCCGGTTCACCGGCGCCAGGCTCAGACGGCGCTTGACCGAGTGCGGCGCCGGACCACCAGTAACGCCCCGAGACCAACCATGGCTGCGGATGCCGGGAGGAGGAGGGCGGAGGGAGCCTCGGGAGTCTGAGCACCGAGAACCGAGTAGGTGGCGCAGGCCACAACGCTCATCGAGTCCGTCGTACCGAAACCGACGTCCGATCCCGTACCGAAGGAGTGCCCGCCGGCGTTGAAATACACGGCGCTTAGATCAACTGACCCTGTGCCCTCATCGTCGCTGGCATCGGTCACCGTCTGCGCCTGCTCGTTGGCGTTCAACTTGGCACTGTCGCCGGCGGTGACCACGGCATGTGGATACATCGGCCATGGTGCGGCCGCGGTCTGGACAGGACCGTAGCCGAGACTGTCCAAACCAACGAGCCCGCCCGGGGTGGTTTCCACGGCCACGCCATAGGCATCCGACGATGCGACCAGCCCGGCGGGAAGAGCGGGCCGGTAGCTCACCGTTCCAGTCAGCCGGTAGATGCCGAGGTCACTGAGCCACTCGTAGGTGAACAAGTTGACCCAGTTGCGACCGGGCAGTCCGTGCTTGACGCTCGCCAGCTTCGCCAGCCGCTGATGCAGGTATCCACCGCCTCTTGGCTCTGAGCATGGAGGCGCAGCGACTGCCCCAGCGGTGGCCAGTGCAGCACCGACGGCCTCAGACACCGCGATCACGGGCGGTGATCTCCTACACCACTGGCGGAACGGCCTCGGGGAGGCCGGGCCCGTGGTCCCGATGGCGCAGTAGGGGTCGGGCGCGCGAGAGTGAAACCTGAGGCAGCGGCCGGGGCTTTGCGGGCGCGCCGAAGGAGGACGGTATGCCTGCACTGAACTGGGCCACCCACCATCGGCTCTGGACGCTGGGCAGCGGAGCCGCCATCCTGATCGTGGCCGTCATCGGCGGCTTGTGGTTCTTCACCGCGCGGAGCCCAGGCACCCAGATCGACATACGCCAGGCATTGCTCCAGTACCGGCAGAATCAACAAGTGGAGCGAGCCACGGGGAGCACGCTCCTTCCCCCATCCGGTGTCTACCGGTATCGGACGTCCGGAAGTGAGCATCTGGATGTCGGCGGCATCAGCCGAGGCTTCCCCGACACGACGGAGATGATCGTGACCGATGCAAGGTGCGCCACCCTGGTTTGGGAACCACTCGAACAGCACAAGGAGGAAATGGTGGAGTGCCCGCTCCAAGGTGGGATTCTTTCCATGACGTCGGCGCTGACATACGAAGAGATCGCCGGCATCCAGACCACCAACCTCATCCAGTGTCCGTCCGACGCATACCTGGTCCCGCCCCCATCCGTCGGGGAAGGGTGGCACGCGACGTGTCATGCGAAAGGCCAGAAGATCGCTCTCTCCGGTCAAGTCCTCGGGGCATCGTCGGTGGACGTCGGCGGACGTGCCGAGCCGGCGTTGCATACGCGCCTGACGCTCGTCTTCTCGGGTTCCGAAACTGGAACCAATCCCGCTGACTACTGGGTATCGTTGCAGAATGGACTGATCCTCCGCGAGCAGGAGACGGTTGACGTGTCCCAAGAGGCCGGACCGCTCGGATCAGTGCGCTATACGGAGCAAATGGCAATCACGCTTTCATCTGTGACGCCCATCCGCTGACAGGATCCCCGGACGCCTCCAAGACATCCCGGCCGTTCTCAGCTTTGGCAGCTGAGAACGTGGCTGGATCAGCTGGGCAATTGCCCGGAGACCGGGGCACCACGACTCATGAGGCATCCCAGACAGAAGTGCCCATTCGAGCGCGACTCGCCTGTTCCTACGAGTGTGCTCTCCGTCGAGAGCGTTAGGATGAGACCAAGCCTCGAGGAGGTCCGATGAGCCACCAGCGACAACTCAAGAAGCAAACCAGCGCTCTTCTCGCTGGGCTGGGGAACAGCCCGGGCGAGGTGGCGACGTCATTGCAAGCAGCTGGGGTCCAGGGAGTTCCAAAGAACAATCGCTCCTGTGCGATAGCCCTCTACTTGACAGCCTTGATGGGATCCGAACCCCGGATTCGTTCAGTCACCGTTGGACACTGTTCATTGCTGATCAACATGATCACGCCGCCGGACTTCCGCCCCGCCGGCCGGTTGCAGGTCCAACTCCCTAAGCCCGTACGTCGGTTTGTCTCCGAATTTGATGCCGGACAGCATCCCATGATCACTCGAGAACAGTCCGTGAGTGCACAAGCTTCAGTGACAGCTGTTAGGTAGAGAATCCAGGGTGCAGAGTCCTTCGACCCTCCCTCAGCTGTCTCGCCGCATCCACTGACACCATGCATCCAGCGTCAAGGAGCGGGTGGTTGGGATTGCTCCTGCCCGCGACAGCACTGCCGTCGCTAGTCGGCCTTGTGGTCCTGTGTCACCGTCCGGGCAAGGATTCCGAGAGTCGCCCGAAGTGCCCCTTCTGAGAGGACCGGGAAGATCCCAGCTTCCTTCCAGACCGGGTCGATGGACGACCAGTCATAGTACGAGGTGACGAGAGTGCCGTCATTGACCGGCGCAAGCGCATAGCCGTAGACGTGGCCGAGCGGTGGGCGGATTTCCCCGAGGACCGTCCATGCAATCTCGCGATCGCGGGCGAACGTCGTGATCGTCACGGTCACGTCCTAGTGTCCCATCGGGTAGTCATTCAGGGACTCGCGATCCATATGCACAACCAATGAGTCGCCGATGCCCGTCACCGCCTTGCCCGAGGCGTCCATGAGCATTCCGGAGCTGTCGATCACCACATGGCCCTTTGGATCGCAAAGCAAGGCAGGCGCGCCATCAACGGGCCTGCGTTTCCGAGCCGTGAGGGCTGCAGGTGTTCTCAGCTACCCAGGCTGTAGATGCTCACTCGGGATCTCAGCCGTCACAGCTGGTCACTTGAGCTGGGCAGGAGCTCCCAACTCTCGGCTCACGCCATCGACAGCCAGGTGATCATGATCGACGGCGGGCAGCAACCATCGGGTCGCCGTAGCGGCCATGGTCGACCTCTGGTCGGTGACCGGGAGCTCCGTCGGTCGACTCACCCGATCCATGCCGCATCCTCATCCAGACATTTCGCCATCGTGGAGATACACCGCTTCGGGTACCGCAGTCCGTACGATGGGCACAGGGCCAGTGGCGTTTGAGAGTTGGCGATGCCAACTCATTCCTTTTTCGGAGGTGGTGTGTGATCGCATTGGCGATTGTCCTGAGCATTGTCGTGTTGCTGTTGTCGGTCCTCGTGGCCGGCCTGTTGCGCAGCCATGCCGACATCTTGAAGGCGCTGCACGATCTCGGTGCGGGAGTTGGTGAGCCGACAGGATCCGACCCCCATAACCAGAGCTCAGCGCGTGCGGCGGGCCCTCAAGGCCCAATCAGCGTCCCGCTGACCATGGGTCCACCGCTGCCGGGCGAGCGCAGTTCAATATCGGCGCCGACCATCGCTGGAGTCACGCCATCGGGCGATGCCTTAGCGGTGGCACCCTCGGGCTCGGACCAGCTCACCCTCCTCGCATTCCTGTCCTCTGGCTGCGCGTCGTGTGCCGGATTCTGGAAAGATTTCCACCGTCCCGACGAGCTGGGACTTCCGCCCCGCACCCGATTGGTCGTGGTCACCAAGGGCCCGGAAATGGAGATCCCAGGGGAAGTCACTGCCCAGGCACCCCCCGGACTTCCGGTGGTGATGTCCACTGAGGCCTGGGGTGACTATGAGGTGCCGGGCTCCCCGTTCTTCGTACTCGTCGACGGGAACTCCGGCCGCCGCATCGGCGAGGGAGTGGCCAACCAGTTCAGCCAGGTGGCTGAACTGGTTCGAAGGGCTCAGGTCGACGCCGGCGAGTTCGCCGAAGGGAGTCGCGGTCAGCCCCATGCCGAGGGCCTCGATGGACCGGAGCGGGAACTGGCGAATGACCGGGAGTTAACAGCGGCTGGCATTCTGCCCGGGGACCCGAGCCTCTATCCATCGTCTCTGGCCGACGTCTGCCCGCCCGACGTGGGGGATCCGCACCCGAACCGGACACCGATCGGAATGGCGAACTGATAGTGGCAACGCTGAGGGCCCACGGCATCGAGGCACCATTGCCCGGTGGATTCGAGGGTCGCATCTTCATGCGGTCGTCAATCGGCGAGGAAGCACCCTTCCCGGTTGCACAATTCGCCACCTTCGCCCTTCCGGAGGAGGTGGGTGACTTCGGCGGGGGAGCGGTCACCCTGATGGGGGCTGACGACATCTTCACCACCCTTTTCGAGTACGGCCCTGAGAGTCTCGGCACCCGACTCTTCGCCCGGCAGGGCTTTCCCCGTTCGCTGTCTCCGGACAACTTCCTTCCGTATGTGCTCCGTCGCGGCCTAGGGGGACAGTCGGGGACCCAGTGGTTCTTCACCGAGGCCGGCCGGCCGTTCACGCTCTATGTCGTCCTGGGCAGTCATGCCCGTCGCAGGTCGCTCGTGCCCAGGGTCAATGGTCTCCTCGCCAACCTGGCCATCAGCCCCTCACCAGAGCCCTCGCTCCCTTCGGGTGCCCGATGGAACTGATCGGTCTCTACCTCGTCGCCTGCGTCCTGCTGGTCCTCGCCGGCATCGCCAAGGCGTTCCGACCCGACGACACCGCACGTGCCCTGGCCGTTGTCGTCCCCCTCCGGATGCCGCTGCTCAGAAGAGTCATCCGATGCGGCTCGATCGCCGAAGCGGTGCTCGGGGCCACGGCGCTGGCGCTACCGCGCACCGTGTCGGCCGGGTTGGTGGCCTTGTCATACTTCGTCTTCGCGTTGGTGGTCGCCTATGCCCGAGCCAAAGGTGGTGCCATCGCCAGCTGCGGCTGCTTCGGCACGCCAGATACTCCGGCGACCATGCTCCACGTGATTGTCGATGTGGCGCTGGGGATCGCCGCGGTGCTGGTGGCGATGGCCGGGCCGGCCGGATCGATCGCATCCGTCCTGTCCTTGCAACCGCTGCACGGAGTGCCGTTGACCATGGCGAGCGGTCTTTGTGCGTGGCTCACCTACTTGGCCATGTCGGCGCTGGCAGAACTTGAAGCCGCACGGCGCGCCCTCGGGATCTCACGGGTGACGCCGCAGTGAGGACGTCTCCCAGCGGCCTGGGCGAACGGTGCCGTCCGAATGGTCCCGACCCGATGACACCGTTTCCGTGATGACGACCCTGGTCGAGAAGGCGTCGGGCTTCCTCGAGTCGCGGCTCTCGCGTCGGAGTTTCATCAATCGCTCCGCCTACGTGGGAAGTACCGTAGCCATCGGCGCTGGCCTCGATCTCGTGCTGAAGCCCACCACTGCCTACGCGCTCGTCTGCACTTGTGGGAACGGGAACTGCGGCTGCGGGTCGCAGTGCTGCGCGGGGTTCAGCGAGTTCTGCTGCTCGATCAACGGCGGGTACAACTACTGCCCCACCGGTTCGGTGATGGGGGGATGGTGGAAGGCGGACAACTCGTCGTACTGCAACGGTCCCCGCTACTACATGGACTGCCACGCCCAATGCCACTGCGATACCGGTTGCGGGAACGGATGGGGGTTCTGCGAGACCGGGTGCGACAGCACCGAGTGCGGTTGCGGTCCGAAAGGCTGCGACTCCTATGTCACCGGGTGCTTCCAGTTCCGGTACGGTCAGTGCAACCAGCAGATCGACTGCATCGGCCGCATCGTCTGCCGGGTCGTGGCCTGCATCCCGCCATGGGAGATCGATCCGACGTGCACGACCACGCTGGCCGTGGACAACAGCACGGCAGAGCAGAACGAGCCGTGCTGGACACCGGCCACGCCGTCTCCACCTCCGGCTACGTGTAGCTCTGTGTTGACCGCGTGCCAGGTGGTGGGGCTGGCGCCAAGCAGCGATGGCAACGGCTACGGCATGGTGACCTCGTTCGGGAGGCTCCTCACCTTCGGCGACTTCCCCAACGACGGAGACGAGTCTGCCGCCACGCTCGACAAGCCCATCGTGGGCATCGCTGAGCGCTCTGCCGGGGGCTACTACCTGGTGGGATCCGACGGCGGCATCTTCGCCTATCAGGCCCCGTTCTTCGGCTCGATGGGCGGGCAGAGGCTCAACCGGCCGATCGTGGGCATGGCCGCCAACCCGTCGGGCAATGGCTACTGGTTCGTCGCCCAGGACGGCGGCATCTTCTCCTTCGGGGACGCCCCATTCCTCGGCTCGATGGGCGGGCAGGTGCTCAACCGGCCGATCGTGGGCATGGCCGCCACCCCGTCAGGCCTGGGCTACTGGCTGGTGGCATCCGACGGCGGCATCTTCTCCTTCGGGGATGCCCCGTTCCTCGGCTCGATGGGCGCGCAGGCACTCAATCGCCCCGTGGTCGGCATCGCTGCCACACCGTCGGGCCGGGGCTACTGGATGGTGGCATCCGACGGCGGCATCTTCTCCTTCGGGGATGCCCCGTTCCTCGGCTCGATGGGCGGGCAGGCGCTCGACCAACCGATCGTCGGCATGGCTGCCCCCCCGTCAGGCCAGGGCTACTGGTTCGTCGCCCAGGACGGCGGCATCTTCGCCTTTGACGTCCCGTTCCTCGGATCGGCTGCGTAGTGACGGCGCCCGTGGTCACGGTCACTGCCCATGTGGTCCCCCTCCCGGCACATCCCGTTCCCTGCGATCCCCCTGAAGAAGGAGCCCGATGACCCTCTGCATCACTGCCATGGCCCTGGTGGTGACCGTTGCCGCGGCGGCGCGCTCCACCTGGTCGCCCTGCGGGCTGTCCATGATGTCGACCATCACGCCGATCAGCGAGCGGGCAAAGGGTCACTCCTACGTCGCTACTTCCCTCTGGTTCGTGGTCGGCGCCACCGTGGGCGGCATGACCCTCGGATGTGCCATGGCGCTCGGGGCTGAAGGAGTCCACATTCTCCAACTGTCGCAATCTTCCCTCGGGCTCCTCGCCCTGGGTGCGGTGCTGATCTCCATGGGCTCCGACCTGGGGGTGGGCGGCCTGAATCTCCCGATCCACCGGCGCCAGGTCAATGAACGGTGGCTTGACCACTACCGGGCATGGGTCTACGGGTCCGGGTTCGGTTGGCAGATCGGTACCGGCTTGGCCACCTACATCACCACCGCAGCCGTCTACCTGATGATCGTCCTCGGTGCCCTCTCAGCTGATCCGATGGTCGCACTTGCCCTGGGCGCTGGATTCGGCCTCCTCCGTGGCCTTGCGGTGTTCCTGACCCACCGCATCGCGTCGACCACCGAGCTCCTCGCTTTCCACCGCCGATTTGCCGATGCCGGCCCAGCAGTCGACAAGGCGGTTCTCGGCGTCGAAGCTGGAGGGGCGGCGCTGCTGGCCGTCATTCTGTGGTCACCGGCCGTGCTCGCCCTCGTCGGTTGTGCCGCAGGCGCGGCCGGGGCCGCGACCATCATTGCCAAGCGGCGGGTCCCAGCCGGGTCGCCCGGCGACTCTGCGGAACGGGACTACTCGGTAAACTCGATCTGAACCAGTGTGCGCCCGGCCCGGATACGAAAGAGCAGCTCAGCCCAGGACACCTGGGAGTCGCAGAGGGCAGCAGCTGGTACGGCTGGTCTCGCCCCGCTGAGAGCGTTCTCAGCCATGAAAGCGGAGGATCAACTGCATCCCGGCTGTGCTCAGCTCTACCAACGCTGAGGCCCATTACCCGGCCCAAGGGGGCGGCAGGGCATCCGCTGGACAACTGCAGGAGGGCGCTCAAGGGAAACCTGTGGCCATCTGGCGTGCCGGCGCTCGGGGTGAAGCCACTCGTGGTTCTTGCCGGCGGTCGGCGCGCGCTCAAGGTGAGGACCGGGTGAGCCAATATGGACGCTATGCCCAGCGATTCCGTCCTTCTCGCGAACCGTCCCGTTCACCGCATGGGCTTCGGCGCCATGCAACTCCCCGGCCCTGGGATCTTCGGACCCCCAGGGAATCGCGAGCGTGCCCTGGCGGTACTCCGACGCGCTGTCGATGCCGGCGTGAATCACATCGACACCGCTCAGTTCTACGGGCCCGACGTGGCCAACGAGCTCATCCACGAAGCGCTGCATCCATATCCGGAGGAGCTGGTCTTGGTGTCCAAGGTGGGCGCGGCTCGCGATGAGCAGGGCCAGTGGCTGCCTGCACAGCGACCGGAGGAACTGCGGGCCGGAGTGGAAGCCAATCTCAGGTCACTGGAGTTGGACCAGGTTCCTGTCGTCAACCTGCGCCGCCATCCGGACTCCGACGTGCCAATCGCCGAACAGCTTGAGGCCATGATCGCTCTGCGCGACGAGGGCCTCATCGGAGGCATCGGCCTCAGCAATGTGGACCTTGATTCCTACCGTCTCGCTCGCTCTCTGACAGAGGTGGCCTGCGTCCAGAACGCATTCAACCTGGCTGATCGCTCTGGGCAGGACGTGTTCGACGCATGTCGGGAAGACGAGGTGCCCTATGTGCCGTTCTTCCCGCTCGGCTCCGCCTTCAACCCGGAGAACCCGGTACTCGGTGCCCCATCGGTCCGAGAGACGGCCCGCCGACTCAACGCCACACCGGCCCAGGTGGCACTGGCCTGGCTGTTGCATAAGGCGCCCAAGGTGCTCCTCATCCCGGGAACATCTTCGCTGGACCACCTTGAGGAGAACCTGGCTGCCGCCGACCTTGCCCTCGACCAAGAGGCCATCGAACTCCTCTCGTAGCGGCCTGATTCAAAGGCAGAGAACTGCTGAAGTATCTCGGACCCACGGGCCCGTCACACCCCAGCCACCTGGCCCCCAACGTTTACCGAGGTTTCAGCTTCTGGTGTCGTGGACGCGAAGCCGCCGGTGCTGGAACGTGATCGGTCCGGAGCGCATTCTCCCCCTCGTGAAGTTCTCAACGGACCTTGGGGTTGCAGTGACCTCACGCCACGTCCTGGCAGGCACACGTGGGGTCACTCCCCCAGAACAACTTTGCTCCACACGGGAATGCCCCCGTGCCCGGCCAGGGCCCGCCGAGGGGGCAGGTGCCCACGGAGCGCCAGCCGGTCAGATCACCACCGTGAGCGATGCACGCTTCGACCTTTCGCCACTGCCCGTTCCCGTTCTGGAACCATTCGCGGAAGGGTACGGGCCGGCTGAAATGGCTGAGTGCTCAGATGATCTTCGGATTCTCGACGAAGCGGTAAGTGCAGTGGTCGAAACCCTCGAAAGGGACCATCGGCCCTATCGGGCAGGGGGCGCGTGGGGCAGCGTTGTGGTCATGAGGTCCCTGACTCTCACGGTGGCATGAAGGCCGCACAGATACCCGGGCAAGGTGGCGACCTACGGGGAACTGCTGGACGGTCCACTCCCGTGCCGTCTTGTGTACGACCCCGCCACCGACGGTCACAGGCAAGGGGAGGGAAGACATGACTGACTCCAGCGAAGTCAATGAGTTCACACAGATCAGCGACGTGATCCGTAGGCGCCACTCGGTGCGCGTCCCGTTCGATCCCGGGCACCAACCTGCCGAAGACGAACTTCAGTCGATCCTCGAGGCGGCTCGTTGGGCGCCCACGGCACACAACATGCAGAACTTCGAGATCATCGTCGTCGACGACCAGGCGACGCTTGCAGCGATCGGTCGAGTGCGCGGCGGCACATCCGAGGCCTTCGTCCGGGAGAACTACGCCCAGCTCTCCTTCAGTGAGGAGGAGCTGATCCGGAAGGGTACAGGGCTCATCGCGACGATGTTCCCGCCCTCCTGGCGAACCCCGGATGGCAAGTCCGAGGAAGCAACAGATGTGGAGCACGGCTTCCTGGACGAGACCATGCGCTCATGCCCGGTGGTGTTGATCGTCGTCTACGACACGCGCGAGCGGGCTCCGGCATCGGAGGGCGACTTCCTTGGCATCATGAGTCTGGGATGCGTGATGCAGAGCATGTGGCTCACGGCCGAGGCGTTGGGGATCGGGATGCAAATCATGAGCGTGTTCAGTGCCCAACACGTCGAGGAGGAGTTGCGCGAGATCCTGTCGATCCCCGATTACATCGACATCGCGTTTGCGTGCCGACTCGGGTACCCCGCAGTTGAACCGGGCCGATACCTGCGGGTTCGCCGAGAGATTCAGCACTTCACCCACCGCAACACGTTTGCAGCTCACGGCGACGATTGAGTCGAGGCGGTAATTGACGGCCGACAATGGTTACCGGGGCTTCCCTGGCCTCGCCCGGGGCGGTGGGAAATCGTGACCAGTAGCGGCCGATCTGGGTCTAGCGTCGAGTGGCGCTCGCCACCGATTGGATCGCGAAGGAGCCACTGTGACGACCCTTCAGAATATTGTGGACATCGGTCGCCAAGATCGGTTCCTGGCCGTCGTGTCAACGTTGCGGTCGGACGCCACGATCCAATCCTCGGTGGTCAACGCCGGCGTGCTCGCCCACCCGGTCGGTGGCGCGGAGGTGGTCGGTTTCGTTACGAAGGGAAAGACGAAGCTGGCCAACCTCCGGGGTCGGCCACAGGTGAGCATCACGTTCCGTTCAGGGTGGCAGTGGGCAACCGTCGAAGGTCGGGCCGAGCTGATCGGACCCGACGACGCACACCCTGACATCGGCGCCGAGAGGCTTCGCTTGCTGCTGCGCGAAGTGTTCACGGCTGCCGGGGGCACTCACCACGACTGGGATGCCTGCGACCGCGCCATGGCTGAGGAGCGACGCACCGCCGTGCTCGTCAGCGTTCTGCGGCTCTACAGCAACTGAGCGTTCGTAGGTCCGGACGAGAGCTTCACGCGCTCGGGTACGGCGGACCGCCAGCCGGCAACCGTTGGGGGCAATTCGAAGATGTGCGGCTCTCCTGCTCAATCCGTGGGTGCCCTGACCCACCCCTGACGCGAGCAACGCCAGTCTCCGCCTACGTTTTCTGACTGCTTGAAGGTCAAGAGAACGAGGCAAGGAGAATGGCGTGCTCGGTGCC
>Ga0224558_1004288_pt1 | contig 11191 bp, 9 predicted proteins | sample 714S32024metaG_FD_180682 | JGI IMG/M metagenome (GOLD analysis project Ga0224558, IMG submission 180682) | Peat soil microbial communities from Stordalen Mire, Sweden - 717 S3 20-24 | ecosystem: Environmental > Terrestrial > Soil > Wetlands > Peat | place: Sweden: Norrbotten County, Stordalen... | reverse complement strand
GAAAACCTTCCCCAACGATTGGAAAAGGAGGGAGTCGATCCCCGCGTGCCTTGGCTTTACAACTTCAAACTCGACTTCCGCTTCAAATAGCTCAACTGTCTAATCAACTCCCCCAAAAAGAAATCTGGTTTTGACCTCACCGGAAACTCAAACGGCGGAGGCAGGCGCCGCAGTGAATCTCGCAGTGGACACCGCTGGCGACCCGCCGCCGTTCTATCAATGGTACCTTAACGGCACTAATCTCCTCAGTTGCACAAGCTCCAACCTGGTATTGACCAATATCCTGTTTTCACAGTCCGGCACTTACACTGTGGTCCTCACTAACATGTACGGCGCCGTGACCAGCGCGCCGGTCCTGGTCAGCGTGATTGCGGCCGTCGAGCGCCGGCCGGTTCCGGGCGTCAAGGTAATAGGCGAAGCCGGAAGCTTATTGAGCGTGGATTACGCCGACTCCCTCAGCCCCTCGCCGAATTGGAGCATGCTCGGGTCCGTCAGCCTGACCACCACGTCCCATTACTACTTCGATCTTACCCTGCCGCTCCCCCCGCAACGGTTCTACCGGGCGTGGCAGACGGGAACCCCCAGCGTCGTTCCGTCCCTGAGCCTGCCCGGCATGATTCCGGCGATCACGTTGACGGGCAACATTGGCCAGTCTGTGCGTGTGGATTACATCAATCAGTTTGGCCCGATAGACGCCTGGGTCACCCTGGCCACGGTGACATTGACCAACACGTCGCAGCTTTACTTCGATGTCTCGGCCCCCGGTCAGCCGCAGCGGCTCTACCGCCTTGTCCCGTCACCTTAAAGGAGTTCTGCAAACTCGAAATAGCACCGGCATGGCTCACCCACCAATGAAAGCAGGAAATGAGAGAAAGGAGTCTTCTGTGAATACAACAACCTCAAGAAAATGGCCGTGGATAGCGCAAAACGAACGTCGGGCCGCACGAACGGGCATGTTGTTGCTGCTGCTGTTGACGCTCTCCGCCGCCGTGCAAGCCCAATTCAATTACGTAATCACTAACGGCACGGTCACCATCACGAAATACACTGGCTCGGGCGGCGCGGTGACCATTCCCAGCACGATCAATGGCCTGCCGGTTACCAGCATCGGGTCCGAGGCGTTCTACAACTGCCGCAGCTTGACCAGCGTCACTATCCCTGGAAGCGTGACCAGCATTGGGGATTGGGCGTTCGAAGACTGCAGCCTGACCAGCGTTACGATCCCCAACGGCTCCGTCGGAACGCGTGCGTTCTGGTACTGTAACGGCCTGACCACAGTCACCATAGGCACTGGCGTCAGCAGCATCGGGGAAGGGGCGTTCTATGGCTGCCGGGGTCTGACCAGCGTTACGATCCCAAACGCTGTCATCCAGGACGAGGCGTTCTTTCTGTGCAGCGGCTTGAGCAGCGTCAGCCTCGGTCCTGGCGTCAGTTGGATCGCGGGTGGGGCATTCGCTTGGTGCCCGGGTCTGATGGCGATAACAGTAGATGCGCTCAATCCTGTCTATAGCAGTATGGATGGGGTCTTGTTCACCAAGAACCAAACTCAGCTCATAGAGTTCCCGTGCGGCAAAGGTCCAATCTACATGGTCCCCAACTGCGTCACAAACATCGGTGGCGGGGCATTCGCAGGGTGCACGATACTCACTAACGTCACGATCCCTGACGGCGTGAGCAGTATAGGAGACTCGGCATTCCTGGGCTGCACGGGACTCACGAGCATTACGATCCCCGACAGCGTGACCAGCATCGGGGGCAGCGCGTTCCAGGCTTGCACGAACCTGACTAATATCACGATCCCCCGCGCTCTCATTACCATCGGGAACATGGCGTTCGATCTGTGCCGCAGCTTGACCAGCGTCACGATCCCCGACAGCGTGAACACCATCGGGGACTATGCATTCGATGGCTGCGCCGGGTTGACCAATGTCATCATCGGCAGCGGCGTCACCAACATCGGGAACTCGGCGTTCGGCCCGTGCAACAGCCTCCGGAGCATCACCATCCCGAGCCGAGTCGCCAGCATCGCGGACTTTGCGTTCGGTTGGTCCACCAACTTAACGAGCGTTTATTTCAAAGGCAACGCCCCGGCCCAAGGCTCGTATATCTTCGCAGGGGATAACAATGCGACCATCTATTATTTGCCGGGGACCACGGGGTGGGGCGCGACGTTTGGCGGTCGCCCGACCGCGCTGTGGAATCCCTCAATCCAAACCACCAAAGCCAGCTTCGGTGTGCGGACTAACCGTTTCGGTTTCAACATCACCGGCACAACCAATATCCCCATCGTGGTGGAAGCCTCCGTAGATCTGGCAACTGCAAGCTGGACCCCTCTGCAAGCCTGCACCCTCACCAACGGTTCAATCTACTTCAGCGATCCCCAGTGGACGAATTATCCCGCCCGCTTCTATCGCCTCCGCTCGCCCTGAGGCGTGAGTCCTGCGCCCAGGCGCCCTCAACCTCAGGTGACGCGGGCGGCTGCGGTGCTGAAGGCGGAGCGGCGTCGGCCAGGCGGAGAAGCTCCATCAACCGTTCTCGGTAGAAGGCACTGGCAAAGGAAAGGAGCAGGAACGGCAGCAGCAGGCCGAAACTGACGACGCAGAAAATCGCAAAGGCGGTCGCCATTTCCAGCAGCGGGCCGGGCCTCTCGATCCGTGACATGACAACGAAGACCACGAGCCAGCCGGCCATAATCCAGAGGATCAGCCAAAGAGAAAGTCGGCGCCGGTCATACCTACTCCGGCAACTCCACCCGGCCAGGTTGATGGCCACGCTAAGCAGCAACGCAACCACCGCCACACCAATCAATATATAGCCCAGGTTCGAGTCTCGGTCCGGCGGTTGGGCGACGGCGCAAGTGAAAAGGCTAAACAACCCCATGGTGGCCAGCACTCCCAGGAACGTCAGGAAGCGCTCCCGCCGCTTGAGGTAAGGGGACAGCAGCCAAGTCGCAGCCAGCCCGAATAGCGCGGCACCGAGGATGCCGAATAGCCCGTCCGGCGCATCGGATCTGATTCCCGGCACGGCTGAGAATAATGACACGATGGCAAGACTGAATGCCAGGGGCGCTGCAATCCACAAGGCCCGCAAGGAGCGGTTGTGCTTCGGGATCAACAGCAGGAGCAAGGCAAGCGCCGGCAGGAATCGAGGCAAGGGGCTGGGCGGCGACCATTTATAGGCTATCTCCGGGCCGCTCGTTGTTCCCAGTGCGCCCAGGTCTGCCGTCGCCTTGATCTTTAGCTCGCCCGCTGAAACCGTTGGTGGTACTCGCCATGAGTACGGACAAGGGCCGCCTCAGCCGAACTCGAACTTGCCGGAGCCGACTTCTTTGCCGTTCTGATTGATGGCCACCTGCGGCGGCTTGCTCCGGTCCACCGGGCCGGCCAGGCGATAGCGACCGCCTGCTCCCTGCAACTGATACTCGAAGTTCAAAGTGCGGCCCTGGGCTGCGACCGTCACCCAGTTCGTGAGCGGGCCGCCTATCGGCAGAGCGAGTGGACTGGCCGCTGTGATGGTTACGGGCTTCGGACGCAACCAATCTCTGTAGTCAGAGAAGGCCTCGGTGGCCCTCTCCCTCAGCGCAACCCAGTAACGGTTGTAGGTGCCGACCGGGACTCGGACTCTCGGTTGAGGCCGGTCCAGGACGACCGTGTAGGGTATCTTCGCCTGGTGCTCCCAGAGGACCACGCGCTGAATGGACTTGCCGGTCAGCACCACCTGTCCCAACTCCGCCTGCACCTCGTTCAGTTCGAGCTTGTACTTGGGGGCCTCGCCCGGCAGGTAGGCGCAGGTCAGGTGGTAGGCCTGTCCAAAAGCAAAGAGGTTGGTGCAGTAATCAAAACCGATCAGCAAGCCGTCCTCCAGGTTGAAGGGCTTCTCGCGCTCCTCCCAGGGGCGAAGAAGCAAAGAGGCTTCCCCCGTCGAGCCCAGGTGATTGGGGTGCTCGATCAGCCCCACTTGGCATTCGCGGCCCTGCAATACAGCCTTGCCCTGCCAGAACGAGTACCACGTGAGGTTCCCGCCCGAAATGGCTTTCCCTTTGTGGGCGTAGAGGGCTATGTCCACCAAAACCGGGTGTGAAGCGGCCGCCCCATTGAAGGCGAGATGGATGTTCGTAAAGGTCTCATAGAAGTAGTCTCCCGAGCCCGGCTGGGCCAAGAAGGCGGGATGCTCGGCAAGGTCGCCGTTGCGATTGAGATCGAGGCAGAGCTTGCCTTGGATGTAGTCCCACGCGAACGGAAGGTTGATCGCATGGCTCGGAGGCGCGCCGGGCTTCTCCACGCCATGAAAGGCGGAGTTGATGGTGCCGCGGCAGATGTGCCTTCCGCCCCAATCCGGTTCTTTCTTAAAGGGCTCTGCCTGCGGCGTGATGTTGAGCTGCCAGCCCTTGATGCGCGAGCCGAGTTCCTGGTATTCCAGATAGACTGTTTGCGTTGCGCCCGCCAGGGAATCCGCCGCGCCAGCCGTGGCGCCGAAGACTAGAAGCAATCCGAGAGTGGCCAAGCCTATCGCCCGCAGGCTGAGCCAATACTCCTGGGAAGGATTCTCTGGCATGTCGGAGCCCACTGTATGCTCGAGCCCAAGGTTCGCAATACCAATCCTCCGCCACAAAACATGGGTTTCTCGCCGTTTCCGGTGGAATGGGGAGAGTAGCGTCCCCTGCCGCCCGCTTATGCCTCCCCAGCCACACCGGACCCTCGCCGGAGCCTCGCCGTAGTACCCTCGATCCGGATCGAGGGTACTACGGCGAGGCTCCGGCGAGGCTCCGGCGCGGTCCGCGGGACGGTCTGGTGCAGGATGGGAAGAATCGAGGGCCAGAAGCTCGGCTTTTTGGCGAGCCAAGCTGGGTCCTGAGGGGCTGCAGTTGTCGAGACCCCGCATCGTCGGGACGGACCAGCGGGCATGGCTAAGGACAAAGTCTTCGTAAGTCATTGTAGGAGACGACGTAAGGAGTCTCGGATTTCTTGACCTGCTGCCCAAACCTCGGCTTGTTCGGATCGTGCTGATTAGAGACTCCTTACGTCGTCTCCTACAGCTTCAGATTGGAGTCCTTATCCCCGACTTTGTCATTGGCCGTGGACCAGCGGGATGCGCCGGGAAAGGAAATGCGCTGACATTTGCAGGATTACCCCATAGCCTGTCCGGCGTTATATGACGAAACGGTTTAATTCCATCGAAGCCGTGGTTGCCGATTTGCAGCAGGGCAAAATGGTGATCGTGGTGGATGACGCCGACCGCGAGAACGAAGGCGACGTGATCATGGCGGCGCAGTTCGTGACGCCGGCGGCCGTGAACTTCATGGCCAAGCACGGCCGCGGCCTGATCTGCGTGCCGACGATTTCCGAGCGCTTGCAGCAACTGGGCATCGAACGCATGGTGCGGCAGAACCGCGAGACCTTCAAAACCGACTTCCAGGTGAGCGTGGATGCTACGCGCGGGATCACTACCGGCATCAGCGCTGGTGACCGCGCCGCGACCATTCGAATCATGGCCGACCCGACGGCGGTGCCCGAGGACCTCGTGCAGCCGGGACATGTATTTCCCCTCCGGGCGCGACCGGGCGGGGTGCTGCAACGGGCCGGTCACACCGAGGCTACGGTGGACTTGGTGCAGCTTGCGGGCTGCCGCCCGATTGGCGTGATCTGTGAAATCATGAGCGACGACGGTTCGATGGCGCGGCTGCCGGAGCTGGTTAGGTTCGCCCGGAAGCACCGGCTGAAGATTTGCGCCATTGCCGACCTTATCCAGTTCCGCCGCACGCGGGAGAAGCTGGTGGAGCGCATGGAGGTGGTGAAGCTTCCGACGGATTACGGGGACTTTGATTTGTACCTCTACCGGTCGAAGCTGGACGCGCAGCACCACTTGGCCCTGGTGTGCGGGGACGTGGCGGGGAAGCGAAATGTGCTGGTACGTGTCCACAGCGAATGTTTGACGGGCGACGTGTTCGGGTCGCGCCGGTGCGATTGCGGGCCGCAGTTGCACCAGGCGATGCGGCAGGTGGCGGCCGCGGGTTGCGGGGTGGTGGTCTATATGCGCCAGGAAGGACGGGGCATCGGCCTGGCGCCGAAAATCAAGGCCTACAAGCTCCAGGAGCAGGGCTACGACACGGTGGAGGCCAACGAGAAGCTCGGCTTCGACATGGACCTGCGCGAGTACGGTCTGGGCGCGCAGATCCTGGCGGACCTGGGCCTCAAGACGATTCGGCTGCTCACGAACAATCCGCGCAAGATTGTAGGGCTCGAAGGCTACGGCCTGCAAGTCGTCGAGCAGATGCCGATCAAGGTGAAACCCAACCCCCATAACGCGCGTTACCTCAATACCAAGCGGGAGAAGCTGGGGCATCTATTGTGATCCAACGGGGCAATGGAGTGCTGGAGTATTGGAGTGCTGGCCAGGGCCCCAACACTGCAACACTCCAGTTCTCCACTACTCCATTTTCTTTATGTTGAAGCCCATTAAGGCCAGAATGTTCCGGGCGGGCGAGGGGCGGGTCGCGATCGTCGCCTCGCAATACAACGGGCGTTACGTCGAGGCGATGCTGGCGGCGGCGAAAGTGGAATTGGAGGGCGCAGGAGCCAAGGAGGTGCAGGTGGTGCGCGTGCCGGGCGCTTACGAGATTCCGGTCGTGGTCACTAGATTGGCGCGGGCAGGGCGGGCTGGCCCTTCCTTGAAGCCGCGATCTCCAAGAGGCGAGCGTCCCTTCTCCGCCATTATTTGCCTGGGTGTGATCTTGCGCGGCGAAACCGTCCATGCGGCGCACATCGGCGAAGCGGTGAGCCGCGCCCTGATGAAGATTCAACTGCGCTACGAGGTCCCGGTCATCCACGAGGTGCTGCTGTTGGAAAACGAGGAGCAAGCGCGCGCGCGGTGCCTGGACCCGAAGCATAACCGCGGCCGGGAAGCGGCGCAAACCGCGCTGGCCATGGTGCAAGTGATGGCTAAGCTGGGCTAACTTTCGTTTCGACGCGCTGGCAAATCCTGTCTAACGTCTTGGGCGATGGCCAGCGACGCCCAACTCACGCCGATGATGGCGCAGTATCGCCGTATCAAGAGCGAGCTGCCCAAGGACGCGCTGCTGCTGTTTCGGCTGGGGGATTTCTATGAGATGTTCTTCGAGGACGCCCAGACGGGGGCGCAATTGCTCAACGTAGCACTGACCAAGCGCGGCGTCGTGCCGATGTGCGGCATCCCTTTCCACGCCGCCAACACCTACATCGGACGCCTGCTAAAGGCCGGGCGCAAAGTTGCCGTTTGCGACCAAGTCGAAGAGGCCCGGCCCGGCCAGTTGGTGAAGCGCGAGGTGACGCAAATTCTGAGCCCGGGCACGCACTTTGACGAGCGGATGCTCAAGGCGGAGCGGAATAATTTCCTGGGGGCTGTGTATGCGGCAGGGCGGACTTTCGGGCTGGCGTTTGTGGACCTGACCACTGGGGACTTCATGACCACGGAAGTGGAGGGGGACGCTGAAGCGATGACGGAGTTGCAACGGCTGCGGCCAGCGGAATTGATTTATCCGGGGGAGGCGGCAGCGGTGAGGGATTTGCTAAGGGGCGGAAGTCGTGGGGCGGGACAAGAAAGCAGCCCCTTCCTGGCAGGGCACGGCCCCTCGCTTGCCCTAGCGAGTGGACCGCAACCTACAAGAGGAGCAGGCGAGACGCACTGGCCTACAGCTACTGGGTATGGGTGGATTCCGAATGGTTATGACGACTGGGTCTTTGCGCCAGAGACGGCAATGTTCACGGTGCGCGAGCATTTTAAGGTCGCCTCGCTGGACGGGTTCGGCTTGAAGGATCGAACGGCGGCCATCGGGGCGGCGGGAGCGGTGTTGCATTACCTCACTCAACATCTGCGGCGCGACGTGGCGAACCTGACGCGCATTTCCTTTTACCAAAGGAGCGATTACCTGGCGCTCGACTTCACAACACTGAGGCACCTGGAAATCCTGGAGCCGCTGCACCAAGACGCGCCGCGCAGTGCGTCGCTTTACGGCGCGCTCAATCGCACGGTCACGCCCATGGGCGCGCGGCGGCTGCGCGATTGGCTTTCCCAACCGCTCGCCACGGTCGAACCGATTCGACGGCGGCAGGAGGCGGTGCAGTCGTTCGTGGACAACGCCGCCGGGTTGGAAAAACTCCGGGCTCAGCTTGCACAGGTGCGAGACTTGGAACGTACGCTCGGGCGGCTGAGCGCGGGCACAGGCAATGCGCGCGACTTGAACGCGCTGCGGCTGGCGCTGGAGCAGATTCCCGCTTTGAAGCAGACGCTGCGCGAGATCGCCGTATCGGAGCGCGGACATTCTTGTCCGCAGCAACTACCAATCTCTAGCACCGGGCAAGAGGGTAGCAAGCCAGCAACCTCAGCGGGCAGCCGACAAGAATGTCCGCGCTCCGACATTCGCCCGCCCCTGCTGGAGGAATTGGAAGTCCAAGTCACCGAACTACCCGACCTGGCGGAGTTGATAGGGCGGGGGATTGTGGATGAGCCGCCACTGGCGGTGAAGGAGGGCGGCCTGATTCGCGACGGCTTCGACCCCGCGCTGGACGAATTGCGCGTGGCAATGCGCGGGGGCAAGGATTGGATTGCGAAGTTGCAGCAGGATGAGATAACGCGCACGGGCATCCAGTCTCTCAAGGTGCGGTTCAACTCCGTGTTTGGCTACTACATCGAGGTCACCAAGGCGAACCTCGATAAGGTGCCGTCGGATTACATCCGCAAGCAGACGATTGCCAACGGCGAGCGGTACATCACGCCGGACCTCAAAGACATGGAAGGCAAGATCCTCGGGGCGGAAGAGAGGGGCGTGAAGCTGGAATATGAACTCTTCCAGCGTATGCGAGAGGCCGTGCTCGGGCGGTTGGCGGAGATCCAACAGACCGCGGCGGCGCTGGCGCAACTGGATGTGCTGGGTTCCTTTGCGGAGACAGCGCGGCTTTACAGCTATTGCCGCCCGGAGATTGGCGACGCGGGCAGCCTGTTCATCCGTGAAGGCCGGCATCCGGTGCTGGAGCAGAACTTGAGCGAGGAGCGATTCGTGCCGAACGACGCGCGCTTGGACGGCGAGACGCAAATTGCGCTCATCACCGGGCCGAACATGGCGGGCAAGAGCACTTACATCCGCCAGGTGGCGCTGCTCGCGTTGCTGGCGCAGACAGGGTCGTTCATTCCGGCGGCGGAGGCGCGGATTGACCTGGTGGACCGCATCTTTACGCGCATCGGGGCGAGCGATGACCTGACCCGCGGCCAGTCCACGTTCATGGTGGAGATGTGCGAGACGGCGAACATCCTGAACAACGCAACTACCCGCAGCCTGGTTATCCTGGACGAGATTGGCCGCGGCACGAGCACCTTCGACGGCCTGAGCCTGGCGTGGAGCATCGTCGAGCACTTGCACAACCAGGTGGGAGCAAAGACGCTGTTTGCGACGCATTATCACGAGCTCACCGAACTGGCGGCCCGCTTGCCGCGGTTGAAGAACTTCAACGTCGCCGTGCGTGAGTGGCACGAGCAGATCGTGTTTCTGCGCAAGATTGTGGAAGGCGGCACCGACAAGAGCTACGGCATCCAGGTGGCGCGGCTGGCGGGCGTGCCGAAAGGGGTTTTGGAGCGGGCAAAGGAAATCCTGGGCAACCTGGAGGAGTCGGAACTCACTCCCGAAGGTAACGTGCGCCAGGTCGCGCGCCAGCAGCGGGACCGCGAGAAACTCAAGCAACTGACCCCGCCGCCGCAAATGGATCTGTTCAGCTAAGCGGGGCACCCGCGTCTATGGAGCCCCATCGTTGTCTGCGAGATGCGCCCGCGCTGGGTTTGGCGGCAAACTGCCGGTTGCAGTTCGTGCCGTGTTCAATTAGTGTGATGCGCAGCATGAGAATTACAGAAGCCCTGGTTGCGGAGCATACCATCTTTTTGAGCGTGTTTGATCAGATCGAGCGCGTGCTGCCGAGCCTCGTCACGCCGGCCGAAGTGAGGACGATGGCCAGCATTGTCGAGGGGCTCCTGGAGGGTCACGCCAAGACGGAAACTAACCTGGCGTATTTGGCACTGGATCATGTGTTGGAGCATAACGGTGAGCTCAAGCGCATGTACCAGGACCACCATGAAATTGATGAGCGGTTGCGAAAGGTGCATACAGCGAATACCGTTGCCGAAGCGCGTCGCCTCCTGAAGATGGCGATCGGGGCCTCGCGCGAGCACTTTCAGGGTGAAGAACGCAGCGTGTTCCCAGTGCTGGAGAAGTCGCTCGGGGAGGAAACGCTCACCGCGCTGGGGAAGACCTGGATGCAGCGACAGGCGGTGCCGGCGAGTTGCGCGTGAATTGCTGGCAAGGGGTTGCCCGGGCTTACCACTTCTCGAAGTGGACGTAGTCCCGGTTGAACCTGGTGCGCGGTTCCTTTGCCTCAGCCGGGTGACCGATGGCAATGCAGGCGACCGGAATGACGGAAGGCGGCAGCGACAGGATCTGCTTCATAGTATTCACGCGTTGTTCCCGAGGATGGACGCCCAACCAGCAAGCTCCCAGACCCAGGATATGCGCGCACAAGAGGAGATTCTCAATGGCCGCCGAACAATCCTGGAGCAGGTAGCTGAGCTGCTGGTCGTGCGCTGCCTGGAGGTCGCCGCAGACGGCAATCCCGAGCGCGGCGCCGGCAAGCATCTGGCCGTTGGGCAAGGCGGCGGAGATTTCTGAGAGGGTTGACCGGTTCCGAATCACCACAAACCGCCAGGGGTCTTTGGCGACCGCGGAGGGGGCCGCCATCGCGGCCTCCAGGAGTTGTTGAACCATCGCCTCGCTCACGGCCGCCGACGAATAAAGGCGGATGCTCCTGCGACCGAAGATGAAGCCGAGTTTGTCGTCCATATTGGTAATAATGTTCATAGAGGTTTGCGTGGGCGAAGAGTAACCAGCTTCCTGAAGGTTGGCGCAAGCATTCCCGCATGCTTAACCGGCTCGGGCGATTAGTCAATGCGCGGGCGCAACTCACGGTTTCCGACGACTGTGCAAGAATACGACAGGAGCGCGGACATTCTTGTCCGCTTCGACCGCGTTGGCAAGCTCCAGGCGGACAGGAATGTCCGCGCTCGTGTGCCCGGCAGGTGTCTGGTCTCGCGGGATGAAAGGTTCCCGCCGGGGGCTTGTGACGCCAACCGTAGCCGAACCGCCAGGTCGTCTCCGCAAGGAGCCGGCGCGAAAGGG
>Ga0224558_1004287_pt1 | contig 11192 bp, 8 predicted proteins | sample 714S32024metaG_FD_180682 | JGI IMG/M metagenome (GOLD analysis project Ga0224558, IMG submission 180682) | Peat soil microbial communities from Stordalen Mire, Sweden - 717 S3 20-24 | ecosystem: Environmental > Terrestrial > Soil > Wetlands > Peat | place: Sweden: Norrbotten County, Stordalen... | reverse complement strand
ATCGAGAACAACGCGGTGGGAGTCATGGATTCGCTCGGTCTCGGATTCGAGAGCCTCGGTCACGTCAACGCGGACATCGTCATGGTCTCGAGTCAACTCATGGGCTCGACCGGTCCATGGGCACAGTGGCGGGGATATGGCCCAAGCACCCTCGGCCCCTCCGGAGTCCTGTCACTTTGGGACTACGCAGATACCGCCGACCCGACGGGAGGAGGCACCATATTTCCGGACCAGTTCGTCGGCCGACTGGGAGCGGTGGCCGCACTGGCCGCACTCATCGGCCGAGAGGGTGGCACCACCCCGGGAGTCCACATCGAGGTCGCGCAGATTGAGTGCGCAGTCGGGGTGATCGGGGACCTCCTGGCTGCCGAATCCGTCGACCCGGGCTCCGTGCATCCCGTAGGAAGCAACCACGAATCACTATCCCCGTGGGGTACATACCCCGCCTCTGGAGACGACCAGTGGGTGGTGATCAACTGCAGGGACGAACGCGATTGGTCCGGCCTCGTCAGGGCTTCCGATGGCGTGCTGGATGAGTGGTCCTACGAGGCGGTGCTCGGGGACAGGCACGGCACTGTCAACCGACAGCTGGCGATCTGGACGAGCAGCCTTGAGAAGCAGGAGGTCGCCCGTCGCTGCCAACGCGAAGGTGTCCCCGCCGGACCTGTCCTTTCTGGCGCCGAGCTCGCCACTGATTCCCACTTGAACGCACGGCACTTCCCCGTGGAAATCGACCAACCCGACCTTGGACCCATGATCCTCGAGGGTCCGGCCTGGCACGCCGACGCAATGCCCCCGCCGATCTACAAACCGGCCCCGACGATCGGCCAGCACACGGTCGAGGTGGCTCGTGGACTACTCGGGCTGGATGACGCGGCAATCGAGGAACTGTTCGATACGGGCGTACTCGAGTCCACGGCCCCTCCAGGCGAGCCGGATTCAGTCAATTAGATAGGAAGCCTGTCAGCCCTCGATCTTGCCGCCCGGGCTCTCTAAGGTCGTGGTCCGCCCCCGATAGAGGAACACAGATACCATTGAGGCGCCATGACGAACGACACCACCCCTCGGCTGGGCAGCACGACGCCTCTGCCTCGCATCATCAGCGTCGACGACCACGTGGTCGAGCCGCCCCACCTCTGGGACACCTGGCTGCCGCGAAAATACCGTGACCGGGGGCCTAAATCCGAGCGACGAGGCATCGGTGAGATGGAGCACATCGGTGGAGGTACCTACCGCCAGACCTTCGACCCCGACGGGGCTTTAGCGGACTGCTGGGTTTATGAGGATCTCGTGTACATCAACAAGCGGCACGTGGCCGCGGTCGGGTTCGACCGCGACGATATGACCATGTCCCCCATCACCTACGACGAGATGCGACCGGGCTGTTACGAGCCCAAGGCTCGCATCGCCGACATGGAGTCCAACTGGGTGGAGGCCAGCCTCTGCTTCCCGACCTTCCCCCGCTTCTGCGGGCAGACCTTCCTCGAAGCAAAGGATCGAGAGCTGGCCCTGGCATGTGTGCTGGCCTACAACGACTGGATGGTCGACGAGTGGTGCGGCGACAGCGACGGCCGACTCATCCCTCTCTGCATCATTCCCTTGTGGGACGCCGAGCTGGCGGCTGCCGAGGTGCGGCGCAACGCGGCCCGGGGCGTTCGGGCCGTCTGCTTCAGCGAGATCCCGCCCCATTTGGGACTACCCAGCATCCACAGCGGAGCCTGGGATCCCTTCTTCGCCGCCTGCGAGGAGACCCGCACGGTCGTGTGCATGCACATCGGATCGTCATCCAAAATGCCGGCGACGTCGGCCGACGCGCCGGTTGCCGTGGCGGCGACGCTCAGCTTCGGCAACGCCATGTCCTCTCTGTGTGACTTCCTCTTCTCGGGCGTCCTCATCCGCTACCCCACGTTGATCTTGGCCTATTCGGAAGGGCAGATCGGCTGGCTTCCCTATATCCTCGAGCGGGCTGATGATGTCTGGCGGGAGCATCGGGCTTGGGGTGAGGTGAAGGAGGTGGTGCTCGAACCACCCTCGACCTACTTCCGACGCCAGGTCTATGGCTGCTTCTTCCGCGACCAGCACGGCCTGGACTCGCTCGACGCCATCGGGGCTGATCGCATCACATTCGAGACCGACTACCCGCACACCGACTCAACCTGGCCTGAAACGCGCTCGGTGGCCGAGCAGATGGTGCGCAATCTGAGCGATGCCGACGTGTACAAGATCATGCGCGGCAATGCCATCGAAATGCTCAGCCTGGATCGCTCATGAATGGGGTCGGCCGAGGTCAGACTGGTATTTGACCCGATAACGCCGCATCGATGGGCGCATCTCCGAAACGCTTTCGAACAAGCGCTTCAAGGTACGGAGCCCTGGTCAACTCATTGCCTCCTTCGATGCCGAAGCTCTGACCGGTCACCCACGACGACTCCGGACCGGCGAGGTATCTGACACCAGCGGCGATATCGTCGGGTACACCGGTACGTCCGAGCGGCTTCTCCGCAACAAACTGGGCCATGACCGATTCGTTCTTGAACAGACCATCCTTGGTGGCCTCCGTTTTCACCAATCCGGGCCGGACGGCGTTCACACGGACGTGAAGCGGTGCGAGCTCGAGGGCTGCACCACGCACCAACCCCTCGACACCAGCCTTCGAGGTGTTGTAGGTCGTCAGGAATGGCCACGGGATCTTGGCCGCGTCAGAGGAGATGCACACAATCGACCCCCCGCCGCCGTTCGTCATGTGAGGGGTGGCATGACGGATGACGAGAAACGCCGACACGATGTTGCGCCTCATCTCTTCGAGCACCTCGTCCCCATCGAACATCAAGAGCGGCTTCATTGTCCCACCGCCTACCACCGAGACGGCGATGCCGAGACGGTCCGCCAACCCCGCCGTAGCGGCAAAGGCGAGCCCCAACGCCTCCTCGTCCAGGGCGTCGCCAACCGTGTACTCAACCGTGGCCGCGGTCCCGACCGCCGCCAAGATGTCGTCACGCGCCTTGGCAAGCGTCGCCTCCGTCCGGCCCATGATCATCACCGCGGCGCCGTCGCGCGCCAGCCAGGCCGCTGACGCTCCGCCAATGCCTCCGCCTCCCCCCGTGATTAGTGCGGACATTCCTGCAAGTGGCTTCTCTGTCTGCCCCGCCATGTCATCCCCCCTACTGCGCTCGCGATGTCCCCCGAAGCATAAGCCCACGACGGCATGGCGCTCAATCCACGTTCTCGCTATCCTCCTTCCGATGAAGGATTGACCTTCGCGATCTGTACTGAGCACATCTCGGAGGAGCATTGTGTCGACGCAAAAATCCACGGACGTTCCAGCCATCGAGGACTGGAGCCGGCTGTTGGAGGGCCGTGTGGCCGTCGTAACCGGCGGTGGTGACGGCATCGGTGGGGCGATCTCGCGGCTCTTTGCGGCGCACGGTGCGCTTGTCGAGATAGCCGAGATCGACCCGGATCGGGCCGAGCGAGCCAGGATCGACATCGAAGGTGCGGGCGGTACGGCACGCACGCACATTGTGGATGTACGCAAGCTCGACGATGTCGATCGACTCGCCGGCGCGGTACTCGATCAGCATGGTCGGGTCGACGTGTTGGTCAATAACGTGGGGGACTTCCGGCCTCTTGTGCGGTTTCAGGCTTCGGGACCCGAATCGTGGCAGGCCATGTACGAGATCAACCAACTGCACTTTTACTCGGTGACCCGCGCCTTCATCAATCAGATGATGGAAGCGCGACGGGGGTCAATCGTGAACATCCACTCCGTCGAGGGTCTGCGAGGGTACCCCGGCGAACCCGTGTACGGCTCCATGAAGGCGGCGATCGCGCACTTCACCACCAGCCTGGCAGTCAATGTCGGTCACTACGGGATCCGAGTCAACGGCATTGGCGTCGACCTCACCCAGACTCCCCAGGTGGACTATATCTCTGGCTTCGAGGACGCTGAACATCTCTGGCCTTCGTGGGCTCCTGTCGGTCGCTTGGGCTGGCCCGAGGATCAAGCGCGTGTCGCTCTCTTCCTTGCTTCTGACATGTCCGCCTTTGTGACCGGCCATAACATTCCCGTCGACGGCGGGACCAAGGCCGGCGGGGGATGGTTCTGGTCGCCGACCGAGCGCCGCTGGGTAAATCGCCCGAAATCCCTCTGAACCTGCGGAGCCCATGGCCACCCGAGGGGGACGTCAGGGACCCAGATCGCCTCTATCATCTGGTCTAGACAGGAAAGGGAGGGACGGTCGATGCTAGATACTGTCATTTCGGGCGGAACGGTCGTCGACGGGACCGGGGCTCCCCCACGCCGTGCCGATGTCGCCATAAAGGGCGACCGGATCGTCAAGATCGGTTCGGTGAGCGATCCGGCCCGGATTACGATCGACGCCAGCGGCAAGCTCGTCACACCGGGATTCATCGACGTCCACACGCACTTCGACGCCCAGGTCTTCTGGGACGGCGCCCTGACGCCCTCGCCGTTGCACGGGGTAACCACCGCGCTCGCCGGAAATTGCGGGTTCAGCATCGCGCCCCTTTCGGATGATCCGGCTGACGGCGAGTACCTGATGCGGATGCTGGCCCGGGTCGAGGGCATGCCTCTCGAGTCCCTGCGTGAGGGCGTTCCATGGAATTGGAAGTCCACCGGGGACTACCTCGCTGCCGTTGAGGGCCGGCTGGGCATAAATGCGGCCTTCATGGTGGGGCACTCGGCCATCCGTCGGGTGGTCATGGGCATTCAGGCCTCTGCCCGCCCGGCGACCGACGACGAAGTGACGACAATGGAACGGATGCTCCGCGACGGCCTCGAGGCGGGGGGGCTGGGGTTCTCTTCGTCCTGGGCCCGCACGCACAACGACGCGGACGGCCACATGGTTCCTTCGCGCTACGCGGAGCGCGATGAGATTCTCCGGCTCTGCGCGGTTCTGCGCGCCTACGAAGGCACCTCCTTGGAGTTCATCCCGATGAACGGACCACGTTTCGAGCCCTGGGCCGTCGAGCTCATGGCCGACATGTCGGCGGCGGCACAGCGCCAACTGAACTGGAACGTGATGACGGTATCCGCCGCCAATATCGCGGAGTGCCGGGAAAAGCTCAAGGCGGGTGACCGCGCCGCAGAGAAGGGGGGGAAGGTCGTCGCGTTGACGGTACCCATGAGCTTCGGCGCCCGTCTCAACTTCGCCTCCGGATTTGTCTTCGACGCCATGCCCGACTGGGAGGGTGTCATGGCGCTCCCGCTAGCCGAGAAGCTCGAGGTGTTCCGGGACCCCGAAGGGCGTGCCCGGCTCAACGCCCTCGCCCAGAGCCCGGCCAACCCGCTGCTGCCGGTGGCCAACTGGTCCGACAAGGTGATCTTTGACGTCGTCGCCCCCGAGAACGAGGAGTACAGAGGGCTTCGAGTGGGCGATATCGCCCAGGAGTTGGGGCGAGACCCCTGGGACGTCCTCTGCGACATTGTGGTGGCGGACGATCTCAACACCAGTTTCGGCACCATCCCCCGGCCCGAGAGCGACGAGGACTGGGCGGCGCGCCTCGAAATCTGGCGAGACCACCGTGCGGTCATCGGCGCCTCCGACGCGGGCGCCCACTTGGACCTTCTCGCCTCCTTCAACTACGCCACCGAGCTCCTCGGTAAGGCGGTGCGGGGTCACCAGCTCCTGTCCTTCGAGGAAGCAATCCATCTGCTGACCGATGTCCAGGGTCGTCTCTACGGGCTCAAGGACCGCGGGCGTATCGCCGAAGGCTGGTACGCCGACCTCGTCGTGCTCGACCCCGGTACCGTCGGCAGCGGTGACGTTGCGATGCGCTTCGACCTCCCAGGTGGGGCCGGACGGCTCTACGCCGACGCAGACGGCATAGATCATGTCCTCGTCAACGGACGACGGATCGTGGTTGACGGCCAGCTCACCGACGAGCGATCCGGAAAACTGCTCCGATCCGGTCGGGACACCGAGACGGCGCCGCTCGATTGATCAAATGGAGTGATGCGGCGCCATTGGATCCCTTCACATGCCGGATTTCATTGGCCATCTTCCCCTTTCCAAAGCCGTGGGACGCGCCACGTAACGAGCAAAGTGCCGATCAGGCAGGCCAGGCCCCCTGACCACACGGCGAATTGTGGTCCCACAAGAGCGGCCGCAACACCAGATTCCCCGTCGCCCAACCGGTTGCCCGCGACTGCAGCGGCAAAGAACGTGCCGGAAAGTCGGCCTTGGAGGTGATCAGGGGTCCGCCGTTGCAGAATCGAAACGCGAAATACCGTTCCGAAGACATCCGATGCCCCGGCGATGCCCAACAGCGCGAGGCCGATCCATAGGACGTCGACCACCCCGAACACAACGATCGCCCCGCCCATCCAAGCATGCAGAAAACCAGGGCGCGCGCTTGTGCGCGAACTCGACCAGTCCATCCGCTGAGTAAAGAACCGAGAAGTGCCCCCGCCCCAGGCGCCGCAAACAGTAGCCCCACCGTCCCAGCGCCCCCGTGGAACAACCTGATTCCCAAAGCGGGAAAGACGGCCTTTGGCATCCCGAACGTCATTGCAACCAAGTCGATGCCGAACGTAGCCATGAGCAGTTGCTCTGAACGTAAGAATCTCAACCCGTCCATCACAGAGCGAAGACTTATCGGGGTTCCACCGGCGGTTGGCGGAAATTTGGGAAGCAACATCGCCGCCGTAAGCGACGCACCGTAGGAGACCACATCGACCGTGTAAACCGTCCCAAGCCCAAAGCGGGCAATCACCAGTCCGGCCAAAGATGGGCCGACAACGACCGAAACACTGGAGACAAGGGACTGGAGAGCGTACGCACTCGACAGATCCTCTGTTGGGAGAATCATCGGCATGAGCGCAAGTCGTGTTGGCCAATCCAGACCCTGAAAAGCGGCCGATGCCGAGGTGGCCACGAATAGCACCCACAACTCGGGATGGGGCATAAAGGCGTTGAGAGCAAGACCGCCGCTCGCTGCCGCCAGCATCACTTGGGCCAGAATCAAAATCCGCCTACGATCGATGGCGTCGGCTACGGCGCCTCCACCCAGAGCACCAACCAACGTCGGAGCAAGTTGGACCAGACTTACGAGGCCGACGACGAGTGTCGAGTGGGTCAAGACATAGGCCTGATAGGCGACACCCACGATGGTCAACTGACCGCCGATACTGGATATCAGAAGTCCGACCCACAGTCTCCTGAACGGCTGGTGTCGCCGCAGTGGGGTGATATCCGCCAAGAGGGACTTCATACGGAAGTGTAACTTCGGCTGTGGAAGGGTATCAGCCAGTCGAGCAACGATGCAGATATTGCTAAATTCGGAGTCATGAACTTGATCGCGGTCCAAGAGGCGCTGGAACCGGTAGTGAGAATGCTCGCCGTTGAGGATTACCACCTCTCGGTATCCGGAGACGATGACGCGATCCAACTTGAGATCACAGCGGGAGAAGAGGCGTGCTCGTATTGCCTCGTATCCAAGTCGACGCTGCGATCGATAGCGCTCGACCACATGACGAAGGCGGGCCTGCCGAATAATCTCGAGGTCGGCATCGTCTACCCCGACGATGCATCCACTGAGCCAACCAACTCTCATCTCCCGTCATCGCGCGCCTGAGCGAAATTGACAGGAAACCAACAGGTCGTCTGCGGGGATCTCAAAGGAACGGCTGTCACTCTTTACTTAGCAGGATGAGTAATAGGGAGTGACATCATGAACGACTACGACCCGAGCCCCCAGGAGACCGACCTGGTTCGGTCCACGACGACAGTGCCGCCGATTGCTGAAAGTTCGGTTGACGCCGACAAGCCAAAGGTGCGGCAAGTGCTGACAAAGAAGAGGTGCCGAATCATCGTGGCCACCGCGATGTTGGTTCCCATGATCGCTCTTTCCGCCGGTCTCGTTGCGTCCGCCTCGGCATCAGCCGCGCAACCTGCGTCCGCTAGTTACTCAAATCCACCGATAACAGGGTAATTGGCAGGCCGCGCATCCGCGAAAAATGCCCCCTGGTCCAGGAAAATAGGGCTGTTCGAAGGTCCCATTCTCTGGCACAGGAGGCATCTCTGAGATGAGCATACGCGTCGGCACTACGTCGCGGGCGATTACCTCGTACGGCGGTGCTCCGTTGCTGCGAGAGACGGCGCGAGCAGTCGGGCTCGATGAGGCCGTGGAACAGTGCGTTCACCTTAAAGCGCGTGCCCGTGGGCTCTCCGAATCGCAGTTCGTCGTGGGGATGGCCGAGTCGATCGCGCTGGGAGCCCGCTGCCTCGACGATCTGGCGGTGACACGGGCCGACGCCGCCCAAAGCCTCCTGCGTGGCCATGAGATCCCAGCCCCTCAGACCGCCGGCGCCTGGTTGCGCCGATTCACCCTGGGCCACATCGGCCAGTTGAACAAGGCGCTCGAGACGGTCCAGCGCAACGCCATCGTGGCCTCGGGGGTAACCGAGGTGACGCTGGACTTCGATTCCACCTACGTCTTCAGTCGCTCGACCAGGCGCCAGGGGGTCGACCGCACCTACTCCTGTTGACTGAACTACCTGTGCCTGAAACTGGGGTTATCGCATGGGATGAGATCCTGAGCTGGCTACGGTCCGATCCATGAGCGAAGAACGTGATCTCTCGGTGCTGATCGTGCCGAGGACGGGCGGGGTCGTTGCCTGTGGCGACTTGTGGGAGCCCGTCCGAATCGTCGATGCCGCTGGTGATCCGGTGACCGCGGTTGCGACGTTTCTGAAGGATCTGCAGGCATCGGGCCGTTCTGAGTCGACGCAGCGCTCCTATGCGATGGACCTCCTGCGCTGGTTCCGGTTCCTTTGGGCCATCGAGGTCCCCTGGGATCAGGCAACCAGAACAGAGGCCCGCGACTTCTGCCGATGGCTCGCATTTGCCGACAAGGCGCCACGAGGCCCCGCCGCTGGCCCATCGGTGAGCAATGTGCCGAACCCGGTGACCGGCAAGTACCGCCCCGGGCGCACATACGCGGCCACGACCCGTGCGCACTCAGAGACCGTCCTGCGGGTCTTCTACGACTTCCACCGCGATGTCGGGACGGGTCCGATGGTCAATCCGTTCCCGCTCTCGAGGGATCGTCGCGGTGGCCGAGCCAATGCCCATCACAACCCGATGGAGCCCTACCGCAATGATCGGGTCGGCCTCTACCGGCCGAGGGTGGCCCAGCGGATCCCCCGCTGCATTCCCGATGCGCTGTTCAATCAAGTCTTCGCCGAACTCGGTTCGCACCGGGACCGAGCGCTCGTCGCCCTGTGGGTGTCGACCGGGGCCCGTGCGTCCGAGCTGCTCGGTGCGCGCTGTAGCGACGTCGATCCGGGCCAGCAGTTGGTCACGGTGGTTCGCAAGGGATCCCGTTCCCTCCAGCAGCTCCCGGCTTCCCCCGATGCCTTCGTGTGGCTGCGGCTCTACCAATCCGAGATCGATCAGGAGATATCGACCGGACCTGATGATCCATTGTGGTGGACGCGGCGGCGCCCGTTCCGGCCGCTGAGCTACCACGCGGCACGAGCCATGTTTGCCCGCGCCGCCGCGGCACTCGGGGCCGACTGGACCTTGCACGACCTTCGCCATACCGCCGCCTACCGGATGGCACGAGACCCAGCGCTGCCGTTGGCCGACGTGCAGTGGGTACTCGGGCACGCCCATCTGTCGACGACGCAGCTGTACCTGACGCCGATGCCCGGCGACGTAATTGCTGGGGTCCTCGCTCACCATCGGCGTCGCCAACCCCTGGCTGCACCAGACTTGCCGGGACGGACCCCCGATGTGCCAAGCAGCTACCGGCCCGAATCGCTGGACGTGTTGTTCGGTGGTCAGAACTCGTGACCGTCGTTGACGATCGGGTTGGGATCAGCGTCGGTGCACCGTCGATCGGCCCGGACATGCGCCAACTTTGGGACCGGTTTCCCCCGCGAGGCCCGGCAAGGACCTGGCCAGCGACCGAACAGCCGAGTGAGTCAGTGTTGGCCGAGATGGTCGCCGCTTCGTTCGCTATCGACGAGGGCCGGATTGGACAGCAAAAACGTCGGCTGGGGATGGTCCGCCTGCTGGGTTGGTTGTCCGACGAGTCCGGTGACACGTGGCAGCAACGGTGGGAGGCAAGCGGGGCCAACGAAGCGGGAAATGCCGACTGGTGGAAACCAATGCTGGCTTGGGCACGACCCCACAAGTCTCACGGGTCGGTGTCAACGTCGAGCAACCTGCGGGTCTGTGCACTCATGCTCGTCTGTGCCGATGTGATCCGTCCGAGCTTGGAGTGGCTCCTCAGTCCGCAGGCGCCGCAGAACCTGGTCCCGTTGATGACGAAGCTGCGAGATCCCGACGGCTTCGCTGAGCTGGCCGCTCTTTGTGACGCCTCGCAGGCGGGGCGGACCATGAAGGCTGCTGCCTTGCGCCGTGCCGCCACCATCTTGGTGGTCAAGGGAGGGACGCTGCACGATGTCACCGTGGGCGACTGCCTGGAACTCTCACTTGCCATCGATGACCGCTCGCTGCGGGCGAACAAGGCCATGAGCTTCTATCAGCTACTCCACGAGATGGGAGTCTTCGGGCCGGAGGCGCCGACGACGCTCCGGGCTTTCGGCACGTGCGGCCAGCTCAGTCCGGCCCAGTTGATCGACCGCCATGGCATCGTCTGCCGCCCCGTTCGTGACCTGCTCGTCGCTTACCTGGCCGAACGCCAGCCAATGCTCGACCACACGACCCTGCGGAACCTGGCCTTTAACCTCGGAGGTCTGTTCTGGCGTGATCTCGAACGCCACCACCCCGGTATTGCCTCGTTCAGTCTGGCCCCAGAGGTCTCGGCAGCCTGGAAGCAGCGCATGGCGATGAAAACCCGACGAGTCATCGGAGCAAATGGTGAAATGACCGAGGTCTCCGAACGTCGAGCGGAGTCCAAAGGTGCTCTAGCCGCGGTGCGTGGCTTCTACCTCGACATCGCACAGTGGGCGATGGAAGACCCTGCTCGCTGGGGGCAGTGGGCCGCACCGTGTCCGATCCGCATACAGGACCTCGCACGACAAAAGGAGATTCGCTCGCGCAAGTCGCGGATGGACCAGCGGACCCGGGAGCGGCTCCCTCTCTTGGCGATGCTCCAGACTCGGGTCGATGATGAACGGCTTGCGACGGCCGCCTGCCTGCAGGCCGCCGAGGCCACCGAGCCCGGTGCCTCTTTCACGATCGGGGACCGGACGCTGCATC
>Ga0224558_1004286_pt1 | contig 11195 bp, 16 predicted proteins | sample 714S32024metaG_FD_180682 | JGI IMG/M metagenome (GOLD analysis project Ga0224558, IMG submission 180682) | Peat soil microbial communities from Stordalen Mire, Sweden - 717 S3 20-24 | ecosystem: Environmental > Terrestrial > Soil > Wetlands > Peat | place: Sweden: Norrbotten County, Stordalen... | reverse complement strand
GAACTCCAGCGTGAACTTACGCCTCGTAATTCCCATAATCGGACATCCTTCCAGCCGACCCGAAGGTCAGCCTGTCAGGTGTCCACTAATTCTGGGGAACCTCAATGTCCACAAGTTCCAGATGACACCCTTGCCCCGCTAGGAACCATCCAGCTTCAAGTCGCTACTGTCGGCGGCTCTCTCAACAAGGCTGGCAACGAAGAGTTGGCGGAGATTCGACTGAGCATCTAAAGGCGCAAGCCGAGAGGGGAACCCGCATGGGCGGCAATGGTTCGTGCATGGCCCGCCACCTCGAGGAAACTGGACAGGGCACGACAGCTCCCGGCGCATCGCCCACGTCGTTGCATTCGGCGCCGACAGAGATCAGCCGCCCTCTCTCGGAGAGAGGCGATGCTGGATTGTCGCGAAATGGGAGTGTGGCGCAGAGAGACGCTGGGAAAGCTACGACAACTGCGTTTGTACTGAGCGGCGGCGGCAACCTCGGAGCCATTCAGGTAGGCATGCTCCGCGCCCTAATTGAGAATGGCATTCGCCCAGACCTGGTCGTCGGTTCCTCCATCGGCGCCATCAACGGGGCCTTCTTCGCCAGTCGGCCTGATCTCCTCGGCATTGACGAGATCGTACGGCGCTGGTCGTCCCTTCGGCGAAGAGACATCTTCGGGCTCAGCGCAACCACCCTGATCAACGGTCTTTTGGGACGCATCGGGTACCTGTTTCACTCGGTACCGATGCGCCAGGTGGTCAAGTCCTTCCTGACCTACCGCCAGTTGTGCCATCCCCAGAATCTTGCCCCCCGTAATGATCGAGGGCAGACTGCTCATCGACGGGGCGGCGTCAGCAGATATTCCACTCCAAGAAGCGATCTCCTTGGGAGCGCGCGACATCTTCATCCTCCCGACGGCGCCCCTGGAGGTCGAACGGCTGCTTGCCCAAAAATGGTGGCCAGGAGTGACTGAGGGTTCAGAGCACATCTCGGTGCAGATCGTTGCGCCACCAACCGTGCACATACCGCTCGGTGACCTTCGCCGCTCCGCTCAATTGGTCGAGCTCGGCTTCACCAATGCGCTCGTCTGGCTCCAACCTCGACTGGACACCTCAGCACCGACCGCCTCACCAGAGAGAACAACTCCATGTGATTTGGCCCTCGGAAGAGCGCGGTTGTGATGATCGACTCAGGACGACTGGATCGGATGAACAGGAGATGGTCATGGAGCTGAGCGTCGTTCCGATCGAGATGCCCGACGACCTCAGTGTGATCGTCGGTCAGGCCCACTTCATCAAGACCATTGAAGACGTCCATGAGGTCATGGCCGGAGCAGGCATGCACCTGCGCTTCGGGATCGCCTTTTGCGAAGCGTCGGGACCGTGCCTCATCCGCTCCTCGGGCAATGCGAGAGATCTCGTTGATTTGGCCGCCCGTAACGCCGAGGCGATCGGAGCGGGACACTCATTCATCATCTTCTTGAGAGATGGCTTCCCGATCAACGTGTTGAACGCGCTCAAGCAAGTGCCGGAAGTATGCACGATCTTTTGTGCCACGTCCAACCCGCTCGAGGTGATCGTGGCGCAAAGTGACCTCGGACGAGGGATCCTCGGAGTCATCGATGGGCTGCCACCGGCGGGGATCGAGGCGGAGGCCGACAAAGCCGATCGAAAGGAGCTGCTGCGGAAGATGGGGTACAAGCTCTGAGAGAGAGGGGGGCCTCAGGCTGAGCGGGCAATCACCGGCCGCGGGCCCGAGTGCGGCAGCGCCGTGGAGGAAGGCGGAAGTGCAGTGGTAGAGGTCACCTTACTGAGTCGGTCACCGAGTGTCGGCGGGCTCTCCAAGGGGGTCACGCGTGCCCGTTCGCATCCGCTGCACGCACGAGGGCATGAGCAGAACGCGTGACCGGGAGCAGCATGACGGGCAACGTGGACGCCCGGACTACTTCACGGACCACCTGGGCCCGGCCCGCTCTGCCTTCCTGAGACCAGCTCAGCACGATCAGATCGGCGCCGTGCTCTGCTGACACTTCGGCCACGCGTTCAGCTACCGGGCCCAGTCGGAGCTCGATATGGGCGGCCCGGGAATGGTGGCGCTTCAGAAACTCCTTTCCCAAGATCTCCAGATCGCGAAAGGGACGGTCCAACATCGTCGGCAAGGTGGCCTCGGTGAACACGTGCAGAACGATGAGCTCGACCTCGGCCACCAAGAGCGGATGCAGTTGCTCGCGCACCGGTCGAGACGACGCCTCGGCACCTTCAAGAGGGACCAAGATGCGGCGGATCGAAATGGGGGCCGCAACTTCGGGGGGCACGAGCACTACCGGCTTGTCGAGGTGCTCAATGATGTGTGCGGCCGTACGTCCGACGGATCGACGACCCCCGCTGGTGGCCCGTGCGCCCAGCACTGCAACAATCACATCGGGGGCCCCGAGCGCTTCTAAGAGGGTAGGCTTCACCGATCCCTCGAGGACTCGGAACGGCACCATGGCCCGTGCCGCCAACGATTTCAGTGTGTCGATCGACTCCAGAGCATCGCGGCGGACATGGACGGAGGTCACATCGGTCCCGGTCAATCGACCAATTTGGATCGCCGTCTCGAGCACCACTCTGGCGGAGGGTGTGGCGTCCAGGGCAGCGAGAACGACGCTCATAATCTTTCGACTTCGGAGTGCATAGGCGGTCGGAGCCTCTGCAGCGTCATAAGTCCATCGTTGACCTTGACGATTCGTCCGGCTAGGGCCGATGGTCACCACACGGGAAGGATCATCGGGACGTTCGGCCCTGCCACGCGGTGGCGTGCGGGCCTAGCGTCACCCTCGAGGTGATCACAGTGACCAACGAAGAGGTATTGGCCGAAGCGGTCCGAGCGTGGGTGGATCAGGCGCGCCCCGGCGATCGGGGCGCGGCCGAACGGGCGACCCTCGTGGCGCTGAACTGTTATTGGGAGGGGGGCACGGTGAGTGAGGCCTGCCGACAGGCGAGTGGCTTTGTCCAGAGCTGGAGCAACCACCCCGCACACATGAGCCCAGTTCACGACGTAGTGCTCCGGCTTGTTTCGTGATCGGCAATCGGAGCGGAGATGGACGGGCTCACCGCCCGGAGATCTGAGTGGGACTTGTTCTCGCATATGGATCGCAACCCGATGGCGCAGTCCTCCTATAGGGGCGTGGGGGACCTTTGGCCCTAACGACACCGAAGGAGCCGACGCATGATGACCACGGACCGTTGATGGTGATGATGCCATTGACTCGAGTCGAGAGGTGCCCAACATCATGACCAGTAACCAATTGCAAATGGACGTGCAAGAGGAACTCAAGTGGGACCCAATGGTCGACGCGCGCCACATCGCCGTCACCGCACACGATGGGGCGGTGACCCTCAACGGGTATGTGCCGACGTATTTTGACAGGATGCGCGCGGTCACCGCGGCCGAACATGTCCACGGGGTCAAGGCAGTCGCCGATGAGCTCGAGGTGCACCTGCACGAGGGACATGCCAAGGAGGATTCCGATATCGCGGACTCCGTCGTCCACGTTCTGGAATGGAACAGCGCGCTGTCGGATCAAGACATCAAGGCCACCGTCTCCAGCGGACGTGTCACGCTGAACGGAGAGGTTGACTGGAACTACCAACGTGACGAGGCCGAGCGAGCGGTGAACAGCCTTTTGGGCGTCACGTCGGTCACCAACGGCATCACGGTGAGACCTCGAGTGGCCGCAGCCAAGGTGGAGAAGCAGATCACCAACGCCCTGGCCCGCCACGCGGCGCTCGATGCCCGCCAAATTCACGTCACCATGTCTGGCAGCAAGGCTGTGCTCAGTGGTCACGTCCACTCCTTCGACGAGGCTCGCATCGTGAAGAATGCCGCCTGGTCCGCACCGGGAATCTCGGCCGTCGACGATCATCTTCTGGCTATCCATCCCTAGGGAGGCCTTCGCTCCGCCGAGGGTCGACTCTCTTCTTCTTTCAACGCCACGGCCCTTGGCGGCCTTATCGCCCTCCTGTTCGCCATGGGACCAATGGCCCTGTGCACATTCGAGTCGTTCTCCTAACTTGAGTGGCGCGACCTACTTTCAGAAAAGGAGCAATCCGTGGCGAACCAATGGGGTCCCTTGGCGGGACTGACCGGTGATTGGGAGAGCGATCGCGGCGGTCTGGATACCGCGTACTCCCACTCTCGGGGCAAGGTGCTTGAGACTCCTTACCAGGAGAAATGTACGTTCAAGCCGTTCGGCCCAGTCGACAATGGCGACCAACATCTCTATGGGCTCGACTACAAAACCGCCATGTGGCGCGGCGATGAAGAAAACCCTTTCCACACCGAAGTCGGCTACTGGCTATGGGACAGCGCGAGCGGGGAAGTCATTCGCGCGTTCGTGGTACCCCGGGGCATCACAGTGTTGGCTGGTGGCATCGCCCCACCTGACGCGAGCGAATTCACGCTGCGAGCGGCAAAGGACGAACCTCTCTATACGATCGGCGAGAACCAGTATTTGGCCAAGAATGCCAGTTCGTTGCGCTACGAGGTGACCATTGCCGTCAATGAAACGAGCTGGTCCTACCAAGAGACCACGATCTTGCGCATGAACGAGTTCGCCGAGCCGTTTGCTCATACCGACCACAACACGCTCCGGCGAGTGGGATAGGGCCGCCAGATCCCGAGCCAGGGTCGGCGGTGACCCCAACCGCATAGAAGATCCGCTCATCTCGTTCCGGGCAGGATCTGTGCGCGGTCTGGATGGCCAACTTGTCACCGAAGGAGTCGCCGGCCATGACCGAATGGGTACCCACCGAAAATCCACCAACACTTAGTGCCGCGATCCGTAGCCGGCACTCTGAGCGGGTTCCTTTCGATCCACAGCGCCCCGTGGTTGAAGCTCACATCCAGGCGATCCTCGAAGCCGCACGATGGGCCCCGACGGCGCACAACATGCAGAACTTCGAGATCATCGTCGTCGATGACCCTTCGGTCCTGGCCGCGTTAGGTCGAGTGCACGGCGGTACGTCGGAGGAGTTCATCCGCGAAAACTATGCCCAGCTCTCCTTTAGCGAAGAAGAACTCATTCGCAAGGGCACGGGGCTCCTTGCGACCATGTTCCCGCCCTCTTGGCAAGAGCCCAACGGCACACCCGATGTAGTTATTGATATTGCACACGGATTCCTCGACGCCACCATGCGTTCCTGTCCGACAGTAATGATCGTCGTGTTCGACACGCGCAAGCGGGCCCCGGCATCGAAGGGGGATTTTCTCGGGGTAATGAGCCTGGGATGCGTGATGCAGAACATGTGGCTGACGGCAACAGCATTGGGCATCAGCATGCAGATCATGAGTGTCTTCAGCGCCGAACACGTCGAAGGGGAACTCCACAAGATCCTGTCGATTCCCTCCTCTATGAGCATTGCATTCGCATGCCGATTGGGCTATCCCTTGGAAGAACCGGGACGCTACCTGCGCGTTCGTCGAGAGATCCAGAGGTACACCCACCGAAACGCGTATGTCCCCAACGACGAGCAATGAGCCGGAACCCCCCGATTAGTCGATGACGGTCAGATCCGGCGGGCTGGCGGATTGCAGGCTGCTCGGACGGACAATCCGACGGAACCATTACAACCGCTCGCGCTGAGCAAGCAGTCGGCCGTCCAGGCTCTGAAAAGTGTGACCGTGACCCGGCCGATCCGGGCAGTGGCCGGTCTGCTGGCAATGGTCTGGACTTGCATCGGTCAAGATAATGAACGAATATTCAGTTTATGAAAGGAGGCCACGAGAGCAGCACCGCGGCCTACATGGCGCTGTTCCGTGCGGTCGAGTCGGCCCGACCTGAGGAGGACCGCCTGTTCACCGATCCCCTGGCCACTTCCCTCCTCCCGACTTCGCTCCGGCTCGTGGCGGACCTCGCCGGACTTCCCGTGATCGGTCGGGCCGTGCCGGCGATCCTCGACCTGGGCTGGCCCCGCACCCGCAGCTCAGGAGTCGTCCGCACTCGCCTGATCGACACGATGGTGCAGGAGGCGCTTAACGATGGGGCGACGCAACTGGTCCTTCTCGGAGCCGGCTACGACAGTCGTGCCTACAGGCTGCCGCTCGCACGGGAGGTCACCGTATTCGAGGTCGACCACCCCGCCACGCAACGTGCCAAGCGAGCGCGACTCGGTGCGTCGGGCACCTCGGTCGCCCACGTTCGCTTCGTGGGCGTCGACTTCGAGCTCGAAAACATCGCTGATCGGCTCGCCGACGCCGGGTTCGACGAGCGGGCTCGGTCGACCCTGGTGTGGGAGGGCGTAATCTCCTATCTGAGCGAGTCGGCCGTTGACGACAACTTCGAGCTCCTCTCAAGGATCTGCTCGGTGGGCAGTCGGTTGATCTTCACGTACGTCGACGGCCGCGCCCTCGACGGTTCCGTCGAGTTCGAGGAAGCAAGACGCTGGAAGGGTTGGGTCCGGCTCAATGGTGAACCGTTCGTCTTCGGTTTCCACCCCGACCGGCTGGAGTCCTACCTCGCCGAACGTGGGTTCTGCCTCGACTCCGATCGCTCGACGGCCGAGGTCGCCCGCGATTACAGGAGAGAGCTCGGACGCATCGAACAGGGTTCTGATCTCTACCGGGTGGCCGAAGTCACCAGGGCGAACCAATGCCCAGGGTGACCGACGCTCATCGCGAATCTCGGCGCCGCCAGATCCTCGATGCGTCGGTTGAGTGCTTCGCCCGTGAGGGATTCCATCGCTCTTCGATGGCGCAGATCATCGCCGAGGCGGGGGTGAGCACTGGAACGATCTACCTTTACTTCACCAGCAAAGAGGAGATCGTCGAGGCGATCGCCGAGGAACGCCACGCTCTGGAGTCCGCGTTGGCATCGGCGGCGCTTGCCAACCCGGACACCGCTCAGGCCCTCCACGACTTGGCCGCAGGCTACCTCGACTGGCTCTCCGATCCGCTCGAGCAGAAGCGCCGGCGCGTGACCGTGCAGGTGTGGGCCGAAGCCCTGCGCAGCGAGCGGGTGGCGTCCATCGTTCGGGACGGGGTCGGCCAGCGCCACCAGGTCGCCGACTTCGTGCGGGAGCGCCAACAGCGGGGGGAACTCATCCCGAGCGTCGATGCTGATGCGCTCTCCCGGGCCATGCTCTCGCTCATCCTCGGGTTCGTCCTCCAGCAGGCATGGGACCCTACGTTGGATGTCGCCGGCTATCGCACGGTGCTCGACGCGATGATCGATCAGTTTCTCGTAGTCGATCGGCGCAAGAGTTCACCGGACCAGCGTCGTCAACCGAGTCACCCGGCCCGGAGGCGGAAAGACGCCATCTGAGGATGGGATCGGCGCCCCACCGGTGGCTCAGCAGCCTCCCCATCGTGTGCGGCCAAGGTCACCGCTGAAGCGCCTCTTCGCACATACGCGCGTCGACTCTCGACCGCACGGGTTTTGACAGCCGCGCTACTCGATCATTCGACGCCGGAAGAAATGCGCGGCTGCCGGTGCCGCGACCGCCAAGATCACGAGCGACCAGATCAACGAAGCCTCTATCGGGTGTTGCATCGGCCAGGCCCGGATACTCCCCGCAGGATTGGGGTCGCCCCACAGCGATCGCGCCGCTGCACACACAGCACTGACCGGATTCCAATCTGCGACGGCCTGTAGCCACCCCGGCATGTGTTGGGTCGGCACCATGGCGTTGGAAACAAAGGCCAGGGGAAACAGAACAATGAACCCGAACGACGCCGCCGACTCCGGGCTTTTTGAGTTCAGTCCCACGCACGCAGCGATCCAAGTGAGCGAATACGAGAACAGCAGCACGAGGAGGAAACCGCCCACGATCGAGGGAAGGCTGGCCTCAGCCCTCCAACCGACTACCAGGCCCACCACGCCAACAATGAGAGCGCACAGGCAGGAGGTGAGCAGGTCGGCTGCCGTGCGTCCGACCAAGACGGCCGAACGCCACATGGCAAGGGTGCGGAATCGATCGATCATTCCCTCGTGCAGGTCGGTGCTGAGACCTACCGCTGTCCCCATCGTCGACGTCACCAAGTTCAGCGCCAGGATTCCGGCTAGCAGATAGTCCACGTAGCGTCCGCCACCAGGGAGCGCTATGGCGCCGCCGAATAGGTAGACGAAGAGGACCGTGAACATCACCGGCTGGATCGTCACGTCTGACAGCTGCATCGGCTCGCGGGAGATGTGGATGAGGTTCCGCCGCGTCATCGCCCAGGTATCCGACAGGGCTCCGAATACGCTGCTCCCGGATCGCGGCCTGTTCGCAGTGGGATATGACACGACCGATGTCGTCATGGCCGAGCCTCCTCGAGCTGCTGTCGCCCATCGCCCTGACCGCGCGGTGCCGACGCAGGGGCCGTCTCCACGACGCCTTCTTCGGCGACATCACTCTGGCGACTGCCATCGGCGCCACCCTGCGGTTCATCCTCCTCGATGTGCCCTCCGGTGAGCGAGAAGAAGACATCGTCCAGAGATGGTTGACGTACCTCGATGTTGTCCACCAGCACCCCCGCTGCATCGAGGGCCCGCACCACCGCGGTTGCTAGGCCGCTCGATGCGTCCACGCCGGCGCTTAACCGCCTACCGTTGTCGCTCACGTGGACCCGACCCGCCACGAGCGGCGTGATCGCCTCCACCGCCCTCGGATGTGGCGCCGTGAGCGTGACGTGCAGGCGGGCAGAGCGGCTCGCCTGCTTCAGCTCGATAGGCGTCCCGTCGGCGATCACTCGCCCGCGGTCGACGACCACGATCCTGTGCGCCAAGGCGTCCGCCTCGTCGAGGTACTGGGTCGTCAGTAGCACCGTGACCCCCTCAACCAGAAGCTCGCGGATTGCGTCCCAGACGTGTTGGCGACTGGTCGGATCCAGGCCTGTTGTCGGCTCGTCCAAGAAGAGTACCGGCGGGCGCGTCATGAGGGACGCCGCGAGGTCGAGGCGGCGCCGCATCCCGCCCGAGTAACCCTTCAGCACGCGGTCAGCGGCCTCGGTCAGCTCGAACTGTTCCAACAGCTCGGTCGCCCGGGCCCGCGATGCCACCCGTCCCAAGTCGGACAGCTCCCCTACCAATGTCAGGTTCTGGCGGCCCGTCAACAACGGGTCCAAGGTCGCGTCCTGGGCGGCTACTCCGATGCAGCGGCGCACCTCAGCGGGGTGTTTGAGCACGTCGATACCTGCAACGGAGGCTCGGCCGCTATCAGGATGGGCCAACGTCGTGAGAATCCGCACCGCCGTCGTTTTACCGGCACCATTGGGACCGAGCAGACCCAGGATCGTCCCCTTTTCCACGGAGAAATCCACCCCCGCCAAGGCCTCGGTCTCGCCGTAGCGCTTCGTCAGGCCCTCGGCCTCGATCATCAGCTCTGCGACCATCAACGTCCTTCGCTGTCGTGCGGGAGGCACTCGTTGTTGAGGACAACTCGGCAACCAAAAGTGACGTACACACGGGCGGCGGTCACGTCATCAACGCTGACAGTGGAAGTTCAACGTCGACAGGGCCGAACGTCCCTAGAGACAAATCGGCGATCTGCGCTCCCTAATGAGCCGCCGAGAGCTGGCCCGGCGCTACCCCCCGTTGACGATCCGTGTCGGGCAACTGCGCCATAGCGCTTGGTGAGGCGAAGCGCCTCGATCCCCTGACCGCCATGGTCGTCCTCAGGCTTCCTGATGGTGGGAATGGACCCGCACGACTACGTCACCGAGCAACGTGTGACCCTCGATGCGGAGAACGCGGGTGCGCTCTGTCTCAGGGACCGATGGTGCGTCGTTGTTGAGATGATCGTTATCCGGCCACCCCATGAGTTCTACGTGTGTTCCGGGAGCAACGAGCACGTCGACGTCACGTCCGATCGCGTATGCCTTGAGGTACACCTCGGTAGGCATGCTCTTGGGGCCCGACAAGTCCACGGTCACGTCGCCGAGAAAGGAGAGGGCGACGAGCTCGCCCTCCACATCCCAGTTTTTCGCTCGCTTGCCCTTGTGGAACCACCCTCCTTCGAAGAAGGGCTCGGCGCCGATGAGCCAGCGTCGGTTCGTGGTTGGCGTCACCACTCTGCTCTCTCTAGTCGGTGGTTCCATGGAGCATCTCTTCCAACGCAGATAACATTGCTTGAGTCTATCAACGATTATGCTAGAGCGCATGCCGCCGAAGAAACGCGAAGTCGAGGAGATGGTGGCCGCGCTCTTCACGCTCAACGCCGGACTCGACCGCGCCCGGCGACAGAGAAAAGGGGCCGGCACCCTAAGCCTGCTCCAGGTGATCGGCGATCATGAAGCGATCCGACCCTCAGAGATTGCAGATCTTCAAGGAGTCCACCCGTCATTGGTGACACGCCAGGTGCGAGAACTCGAAGACGCGGGACTTGTCGACGTCGCCGCCGATCCGGCTGACCGCCGATCCTGCCTGGTAACACTGACCGCGGCGGGATCCGAGGAACGTCGCCGCCTCACTGAGTTCGGACTCAAGCGGTTCGCCCTGTTCGTAAGAGACTGGGACTCCGACGACATTCGCACATTGACCGAACTCCTCTGGAAGCTCCGAATGTCAATGACTGCTGTATCGGAGCGAGAACAGCAAGCTCCCCGCGGGAGTCGGCGCTGGTCCTCGTGACACCCGAGCAAGGTGGTCCCGTCGATGTGATCGATCTCGGCTTCGGTGTGCTTACCGTTCCTGCCGGTGAAGCACAGCGACTCTTAGGCGACCTTCTCAGCCGTGAGGATCATGCGGCGTACGTCAAGTCCCTTGCCAACGATCCTGACCTCGCGACCACGTGAGTCCCGGGGGGTGGGCGGCGGATCGTCGGCGGGAGCTTGGCCGACGCCTTTTGGATCTGCCCGCTTCAATCCTCATCTTGCCGATGCGCCTGATTGGCTATCGGACGGCTGAGCTGGCCGAAGGCCAGAGGGTGTCGACCCTGGGAGCGGAAGCAGTGGCGGCGGCCGAGCACCTTGGAGCATCTCTGTGTGTTTGGGAAGGTGACGACCGCCCCGGCATCCGGGAGGCAGCGAGCGCGACGGGCATCAGATACCAAACCATTCCTTTGTAGAGCGGTGACCAGTGTCAATGCGCTCATCATCGAGTCGCTCACTGCGGAGATCGCCCGAGTGCGCGCCGACAAGGAGTTCACGACCCGGCTGAGCAAGATTCTCGAGCGCGACAAGGAGTTGCTCGACCGACTCGCTCGGTGACGAGATTCATCACGCTGCCCGAGTTCTGGTGGCTCGCAGAACA